>Ga0070741_10015674_pt1 | contig 12791 bp, 6 predicted proteins | sample Coa_R1_4_FD_66440 | JGI IMG/M metagenome (GOLD analysis project Ga0070741, IMG submission 66440) | Surface soil microbial communities from Centralia Pennsylvania, which are recovering from an underground coalmine fire - Coalmine... | ecosystem: Environmental > Terrestrial > Soil > Unclassified ...
CCGCTTTCCCAGTCGCGTGCCGGAAAGATCCGCAGATGCTGGCACTCCTCGGGCAGGCGGTCGCTATTCTTGGCGAAGATAACGCTGCGATCGGCCGTCCCCTCCCTGGTTGCCACCATGGTATCGCAGCCGATCAGGTCTTCGCGCGGAGCCAGCATGGTACACCTGCACGCTAGACGACAGACATGGGCTGCGAGTAGTTTAGCGAGCGGAGCCGCACCAGGCCATCGCCATGCGCCGTACGGAACCAACGTCTGCCGCGTTTCTTATACCGGTCGCGGCAGAGGTTGAGACATCAGACCGAAGCGCAAGCGAGGGTTCCGAACCTGGGACTTGCGAGTGGCTCGTATAGCAGCGCGCCGGTTCGGAACCCTCGCTGGCGCGTGGTGCTCATTTCAACCCGCGCGAAGCATATTTTGGCCCTGTCCCCGTCGCATCTTCACGAGCCGGAGCGTCGTGCCGCATGGGCTCGGCGCGGCGCTGGGATTGTTTCGCGCGTGGCAATCGCTTATCGTAGAGCGTCGCGGGCGCAACCATCATGGGATGGTCGGCCATGGGTCAAGGAGGATGCCATGATTCGCAGGGAATATCTCCAACAGGGACGTGCATTTCTCTCAGGGGTCGCGGCGCTGGGATGTTGTGCCGGCGGCGCCGAACAAGTCGTGCGCTACCTCCGCGAGAATGGCGCCTTCGGCCTGCGTTTGAGCGGGGCTCTGTGTCTTCTGGTTGCGGCGCTGGTATTTGGGTGGACGGCCTGGAGCGCCTGGCGGTCTGGGCCTGAGGCGCAGCCTCCCTGGAAGACGCTCCGCTGGTGGCGCTGGCTGGTCGCGGGCGTGCTGGCGATCTTCGTGGTGCTGGGCTTCAGCTTTGTCGATCAAGACCAGGCCCGCTTTCTGTGCCGCGGCGCCTGTGTTCTGTGGATTGCTCTGTTGCTCTCGGGCCCGGCCTGGTCAAGCAGCCTGCACGGCACGCTCGACCGCGCCATCGGCGGCCGCTGCTTCCGGGGCCTGGACTTTGCCGTCGGCAACGTCATCGTCATCGTGCTCATCCTGGAAGTCGGCCTGCGCGGCCTGGCCGTCGTCCGCGGCGAAGACACACTGATGCTCAACAAGGCCATGGGCTATCGCCTGCAACCGGGCCCGAATCCGCACGGCGTTTTCGGCAACTCGCTCGGCTTTCCGGATCAGGAGTTCGTGCAGGCAAAGAAGACGGGCACGCGCCGCATTGCCGCCCTGGGCGACTCCTTCTCCGTCGGCGTCTGTGTCCCATACGAAGACAATTATCTGACGCTGCTCGAAGCGCTCCTCCCGCAAACGGAGGTCTACAACTTCGGCGTCTCCAGCACGGGCCCGCGCGAGTATCGCGTTTTGCTCGCCCAGGAAGGCTGGAAGTACCAGCCGGACATGGTGCTGGTGCCGCTTTTTCTCGGCAACGACATTCTCGAACCGATCGCCGTGCCCGAGCTACTGCGCTTCAACCCCGATGCGCTCTATGTGGAGCTGCTGGCCCGGCGCGGCTACCGCCTGTTGCGTGAATACGGCCGCCGCCCGGGAGCAGGCAAGCTCTATGGTCCGCTTTCCGACGAGGGCTACCTGGAACTGGCGAGCCGGCACCTGAGCATTTGTCGCAAGGTCGATTCGCCCACAGAACAGCAGCGCTGGGCGTTCGCCCTGGAGCAGCTGCGCGGCCTGTTCGCCGATTGCCGGGCGCACAGGGTCCCGGTGCGCGTGCTGCTGCTGCCCGACGAGGTGCAGATCAGCAAGGACTTGCAAGCCAGGGCGCTCAAGGTCCGCGGCTGGCAAGCGGGCGACATCGATGCATCGCTTCCCAATCGTCGCCTGCTGCAGTTCTGCGCGAACGAACAGGTTCCCTGCCTCGACCTGCTCCCCGTGTTCGAACAAGCCGGTCCGGCCGCCTATGAGCCGAACGACAGCCATTGGAACAAGCTGGGCAATCGGCTCGCCGCCGAGGCAGTGGCCGAGTGGCTCCTGAAACCGGGCGCCGACTAGCCTGGATTGTGCAGGAAGATTCACCGTAGAGTACTATCTGTCGTTTCCTTTCTCTTGGAGACCATTTCCGTTGCGTGAAGTGCGATGCATGAGGGTCTAACCACGGAGGGCACGGATGAACAGAGATAAATGAGACGTCACCCAGTTCGTCCTGATTTGGCCGCTGATCCGGGAAGGGACTGACAGTCGGGGGCGGGAATGGGAAGGGAAGCTCACAGCCTGAGCGATGCTGGACCAAATGCAGTTATGAACCGTGGTGCGAATCGTCACCATTGTTGGATGATTGAACTTGCCAAGCCTCTGCCCAAGTGAGAAAATCACAAAGCCTTGGCTCACCAGGTATTTATAGACTCGCCGGGTCAGCCGACCCATGCCTGGGAACTTTGCACAGAGGACGGGATCGATGGCAAATCCGCGCCGCGTGCTCACCGGAGGGGCGATACTGGGTAGCCTCTTGCTTGCTTTGGGGTTGCTACGGCTGGGCCCGGCCGAGGGGCAGGTGGTCAAGAAAACCGGCAAGGCGCCGGTCATGCAGCCGTCGGCAGGGGGACCGGCCTCGCAGTTCAGCGCTCTCAAGCTGCTCGAAAATCCGGACTATCGCAAGCTCATCGAAGGCGCCAGTGCCGCCATTCGCGATGCCGCCAAGCTCGAAAAAGAGGGCAAGAAAGAGCTCGCCAGCCGCGACTGGAACGACGCCGTCACCGCCCTGCAATCCATCCTTGATAACAAGGAAGATTTCTACGTTCAGATCAAGGAACGCCTGCCCAACGGCACCGAGACCGCGCGCTGGACCAGCGTGAAGTTCGAGGCCAACAATCTGCTCGGCTCGATGCCGGCCGAGGGGCTGGACATCTACGAGTTGCGCTTCGGCGCCAAGGCCCAGGACAAGCTCGACGAGGCGAAGAAGACCGGTGATCGCGAGTTGTTCGCCGAGGTGGCCACGCGGTTCCTGCACACCCGGGCCGGTGCGGAGGCGAACGATCTCTTGGCCACGTCGTTCCTCGACCGCGGCCAGTTCTTCATGGCGGCGCTGCGCTTCGAACGGCTGCTGGCCATGGACCCCAAGCGCGTGCCCATCAGCGATCTGACCCTGTACAAGGCGGCCCTGGCCTTCAAGCGCGCCGGTGACCTGACCAAGGCAGAAGACGCCTGGCGTCGCCTGGAACAGAAGCTCCAGGCCCAGGGGGGCATGAAGATCGGCGATAGCCTCATCCCCATCGCCAAGCTGCAACAGGTGCTGGCGGAGATTCCCCGGCTCGACACGCACAATCCGCACGACTGGCCCTTGATCCGCGGCAACCAGACCAACTCCGCGCAGGCCAACGGCAGCCCCCCCATGCTCGACGTCGTGCTCTGGCAACGCTCCACCTTGCAAGACAAGGACGATGAGTCCGGCGAGGTCGAGAGCGACAATGGCGTCAAGGGCCGCATCGACGCTGCCGTCGCGCAGTTCACCTCTGCCAACATGGCTGTGCTGCCCGGGTCTTTCCCCATCGTGGCCGGCAAGCTGATGATCTATCGCAGCTACGCCGATATTCGGGCGGTACACCTGCACGACGGCAAGGACGCCCAGGGCAATGCCTGGAAGGCAGGCCAGATCGCCTGGAAGTCGACCCAGTTCGACGGCAGCCTGGTGACGGTCTTTGGCGAAACCAAGATCTCGAACACGATGAGCAACTGGCTCGCCCAGTATGCGAACTTGCCTGGGTTCAGCGGGCTGGTGTTCGAAAACACGACGCTGGGGACGCTCGCGACCGATCACCGCTTCGTCTACGCCGTGGACGACCTGGCGGTGCCCGCGCCGCCGAACGTGTTTCAGCCGTACATCTGGAACAATTCCGGACAGATCCCGCAGGATGTCAAGCCGCTGGTGCTGCAGAATGGGCTGCATGCCTATGAGTTGCACACCGGCAAGTTCAAGTGGCGCCTCAACGACCCGCGCGCCAAGGACGATCCCTTCGCCGACAGCCATTTTCTGGGCGTGCCGCTTTCGGTGGGTGGCAAGCTCTATGTCCTCAACGAGAAGAATTTCGGCGTGAACGGCGACGCCGAGCTGCGCCTGGTATGCGTCGATCCGAACACGGGGAAGATCATTCCGCCGATGCAGACGCTGGGCATCGTGCAGCAGCAGCATCGCGTCACGCATGACATGAGCCGCCGCCTCAACGCGGTGCACCTGGCGTACGGCGAAGGCATTCTGGTGTGCCCGACCAACGCCGGCGAGGTGCTGGGCGTCGACTTGCTGTCGCGCAGCCTGGCCTGGGCGTATCCGTATCGCGAACAGGCGCCGAACACCGTGAACCTGCAGCCCATTCCCAATCAGCCGTTCGTCGGCCCGGGCAACAACTTCATGCGGGCGGTGTCGTCGAACTGGAAGTCGTCGCCACCGGTGATCGCCGCAGGCAAGGTTGTATTCACGGCGCCCGATGCCAGCTCGGTACACTGCATCCATCTGCGCGACGGCACGCCGTCGTGGAGCAAGCGGCAGCAGGAGGGCGATCTGTACCTTGCAGGCGTTTACGGCGGCAAGGTCGTGATCGTCGGCAAGAACGCGGTGCGCGGCCTCGACCTGGCCAGCGGCGACCAGGTGTGGTACGTGCCGACCAATGATCTGCCTTCGGGTCAGGGCGTGGCCAACAAGAACATCTATTACCTGCCGCTGAGCAAGGGCGAGATTTGCGCCATCGATCTGGAGAAGGGGACGATCAAGGCGCGTAATCGGGCCAAGGCGGGCAGCATCGCGCCGGGCAACCTGGTCTTTTACGAAGGCATGGTGCTGTCGCAGACGCCGCGCGAGATCCTGGCGTACCCGCAGCTGGTGGCCAGGCTGCAGCTGGCAAACGTGGCCGTGCTCGACGATCCGAACAATCCGGAAAAGCTGGTCAACCGCGGCGAGTTGCTGCTGGCCGACGGCCAGGTGCAGAACGCCGTCAACGATCTCAAGTCCGCCCTGACCAAGAACCCGGACAAAGCCCTGGTCCCCAGGGCCAAGATGAAGCTGTACGAGGCCCTCACCGATCTGTTCCAGATCGATTTTGACAAGGCCAGCACGCAGTATCTCGACGAGTACCATGCACTCTGCAAGGCGCCTGACAATCCCCAGGAACAGCAAGAGCGCCTGGCCAAGTTCTATCGCGTCATGGGGCAGGGACGCGAGGCCCAGGGCAACCTCGTCGAGGCCTTCGTGATGTATCGCGAATTTGGGGCATTGCCCATCAACCAGCAGGGGGGCGTCGCCCTGGACGATCCGACCTACAAGGTGCCGGCGCCGGTCTGGCTCAAGGGCCGCATCTCCGCGATGATGGCCAAGGCCAAGCCCGCACAGCGTCTGCCACTCGAAGAAAAGATCGCCGCGGAATGGAAGCTCGTACAGGCCAAGAAGGATATCGATTCCATCCGCAGCTTCGTGAGCATGTTCGACGTTCCCTTCGCGGTGGGCCGCGACGCCCGCCTGCAACTGGCGTCGACCATCCTGGAGCGCAACGAGCGTGCGTCATTTCTGGAAGCCGAGTTGAACCTGCAGCAGCTATGCGCCGGCGAATTCAAGAAAGACCCCAACATCGGCGGCAAGGCCCTGGCGACCCTGGCGCTGCTGGAAGAAAAGAAGGGGACGGCCGACGCCATGAAGCTGGCGGCCTGCTATTACCGCGAACTGGGCAAGACGTTTGCCGACGCCAAGGTTCGCGACGACAAGACCGGGGCCGATCTGTTCAACGAACTCGCCACCGACAAGCGTTTTTTGCCGTACCTCGAAGAGGCTGGCTCGCTCTGGGGCACTGCCAAGATCGGCGTCCGCGAACTGGGCAGCGTCCCCGTGCCCGCCGGCTTGCAGGGATTCATGTTCCAGCCGCAGGGTGAACTGTCGCCGCTGATGAAGAGTCAGCGCCTCATCCTCGACCAGAACTCTGCCCAGAGCAACAACCCCCAGGTTCGCCTGGTGGACCTTGCCACCAATAGCATCCTGTGGACGGTCAACCTTGGCCCCATCGTCAACAGTGCAGCCCTGAACTTCCAGTCGCAGTTCTTCCAGTACCTGTACCAGCAGGGGCAGGCCAACATCCACTACTATCCCAATGCCCGCTTCCGCTTTTATCAGGTCAAGGGGCATCTGGCCGTCTTCCAGGTTGGCACCATGGTCTATGCCCTCGATCTCGGCCAGGCCAAGGTGCTGTGGCAGCACGCCCTCGTCGATGCCACGCCATTGCAGCCGAACATGGTCGTGCAGGCGGTCATTCCGGACAACGAAGGCAACCTGGAACTCATCGTCTGGAACCAGTTCAACGGCCAGCGGACGCGGACGGCCCTGGGCTCAGTCGGCTCGGTGCAGGCCTCGCACGTCGCCCTCGTGACCCAGAAGGGCCTGGCCGTACTCGATCCATTGCGCGGCACCACTCTCTGGTCAAAAATGGACGTGTCCCCGAGTACGCAAGTGTTTGGCGACGAAGAATATCTCTTCCTGGTCGACGGGAGCGGTGCCGGCCGCTGTCTCCGCGCCAACGACGGCGCCAGCGTCGACGTGCCGAACTTCGGCCCGATCTTCCAGAGCCGTATCCATGTTCTGGGCCGCACGATCCTCGCCGGCGTCCAGACGAAGGACGGCTTCGCCATGAAGCTTTATGACGTTCCAGGCGGCAAGGACCTGTGGAGCAAGACGTTCGACAGCAAGGCTGTGGTGCTCAAGAGCGAACAGCCGCAGTTCACCGGCGTGATTGAGCCGGACGGCAAGCTGGTGATCCTCGATGTCGCCACGGGGGCGGTGCTGCTGGAGAACAACGTGCTGCAGATGCGCATCTCCGGCGAGGACATCAAGGCGCTGCATCAGCCACTGTTGCTCGCCGACAACGATCGCTTCTACATCGCCCTCAACAAGCCCATTGACACCAACAAGGTGTCGGGGGGCGTCATCTCCAATAATTTCGCCAACGGTCTGCGCTGCGGCATCGTCAACGGCTGGTTCATGGCGTTCGGCCGCCGCGACATGAAGATCGGCGAGCGCGCTTACAAGAAGGGCGACTTCCACTGGCACAGCCTGAAGCCGCTGGAGAACCAGATGGTGGTGCTGGAACAATTCGATAGCTTGCCCGTGGTGCTGTTCACGTCGCGCTATAATGAATTGATCAACGGCGGCGCGGGAGGCAATCGTTGGATCGCCCTGACGCAAAGCTTGCACAAGCACACGGGCAAGATGCTGTGGAACCCCGAACCCAGACCCAGCAACAGTACTGCCCAGTACTATGCCTTCACCATCGATGTCAAGGCCGGCACCATTAACCTCGTGGGCTACAACGGCACGGTGCAGCACTACATCGACGACGGCCGCAAGCTGCCGCCGAACCAGGGCACGGGCATCAAGTCGGGGCCGGTGGGCCTGGCGCCGCCGTATTCGAGCAAGCCGGCCATGGTGCTTCCTGGGCTGGTGCCCAATGGGCAGGTGCCGGTGATTGTGCCCGGCCGCCGCCTGGTCATTCAGGTTGCGCCGCCGGTGGAGAAAAAAGCGGTAGAGAAGAAGTAGCAAAAAGATTTTGCGGCTCCCAGTGCGGGAGTGCGAAGGATCGCTGAGGAGAATGTTACCCATGAAGACGCACGTGCGGATGATCGCCGGGGCAAGCGTGGCGCTGGCACTGCTTGCCTGGAGCGTGGGCCCGACCGCGGCCGAGGAGGTCCCCGAACAGTATCGGGAAACCGTCAAAAAAGGCCTCGATTACCTGGCCAAGACGCAGTTCAAGGATGGGCACTGGGGCGCCAACGGCGATCAGTATCCCGTATCGATGACCGCGCTGGCAGGCATTGCCCTGCTCATGGAGGGCAGCACCATCCGCGAGGGCAAATACTCCACGCAGATCCGCAAGGCCGCCGACTGGCTCATGGATCGCAGCATGCGCGGCAACCAGCGTGACGGCCTCATCGGCAACCCCGACCACCCCACCGAGGCCGGCCGCTACATGTACGGTCACGGCTTCTCCATGCTCTTCCTGTCGTGCATCTACGGCGACGAGGAAGACCGCGAGCGCCGCGACAAGCTGCGCGACATCCTCGTGCGGGCGGTCAAGTACACGGCAAACGCCCAGTCGTCGGAAGGTGGCTGGTTCTATACGTCGGCGGCAGAAGGGCACAACCAGGACGAAGGCTCGGTGACGGTGACGCAGGTGCAGCCGTTGCGGGCGGCGCGGAATGCAGGCATTCCCGTCCCCAAGGCGGTGATCAAGAAGGGCTATGAGTACTTGAAGAAGTGCACCACGTCGCGCGGCGGCGTCGTGTATAGCCTGGGCCGGGGCGGCATCGGCGCGCCCGCGGGCGGGGAGCGGCCCGCCCTGACCGCGGCGGCCATCGCCTGCCTGTTCAGCGCCGGCGAGTACAAGGATGAACTGTGCAAGAAATGGTTCAAGTATTGCCAGACCGCCATCCCTGCCGGCACCGGCGTGCGCCTCGGCCATGACGAATACACCCACTTCTATTTCGCCCAGGCCGTCTACATCCTCGGCGACGACGGCTGGGACAAGATGTTCGGCCCGACTGCCGCGGGGCAGAAGCTGACCTGGAGCGGCTATCGTCAAGAGATGTTCGACAAGCTGAAGCAGACGCAGAATGCCGACGGCAGCTGGCCCTCGGGGGGCGGCTTCAGCGTCGGCCCGGTGTATTCCACCGCCCTGTATTGCACCATCATGCAGCTAGACAAAGGAACGCTGCCGATCTTCCAGCGGTGAGTCGCTGGTTAACTTCTCACGGGTAGCTGATCACTGGTCATCACACGGGTACTCTCATGACGCGAGCGCTACTCCTTGGCGGATTGCTGGCGGGCTTGTTCGCGTCCCCGGTGCGCGGCGACGAGATTCCCGAGAAATACCGCGATTGCGTTCGCAAGGGGCTCGACTGGCTGGCCAAGAATCAATCCAAGGATGGCCACTGGAATGCCGGCACCGGACAATATCCGGTCGCCATGACCGCCCTGGCCGGCCTGGCGCTGCTCATGGAAGGGAGCACCGTGCGCGACGGCAAATACGCGCCCAACATCCGCCGCGCCGCCGATTGGCTCGTGAACCGCACCCAGCGCGGCGGCGGCCGCGATGGCCTCGTCGGCAACCCCGACAACCAGTCCGAGGCGGCACGCTACATGTACGGGCACGGCTTCGGCCTGCTCTTCCTGGCCTGCGTCTACGGCGACGAAGAAGATCGCGAACGCCGCGAGCAGCTCAAGGACCTCTTGACGCGGGCCGTCAAGTACTGCGCCAACGCCCAGTCGAAGCGGGGCGGCTGGTACTATACCTCGGCGGCCGAGGGCGCCCAGAGCGACGAGGGGTCGGTCACCATCACCCAGGTGCAGGCGCTGCGGGCGGCCCGCAATGGCGGCATCCCGGTGAACAAGGAGATCATCAAGAAGGCGTACAATTATCTCAAGGACTGCACCAGCCCCAACGGCGCCGTGTATTACAGCTTCACGTCGCGGATGGAGCGGCCGGCCATCACCGCCGCCGCCGTGGCCTGCCTCTTCAACGCCGGTGAATACAAGGATGAGCTTGCCAAGAAGTGGCTCAAGTACTGTCAGCGCACCATCCCCTTCGGCCTGGGCGGCGGCGCCGGCGGCCTGCGCATCGGCCATGACGAGTACACCCACTTCTACTTCGCCCAGTGCGTTTACATGCTCGGCGACGACGGCTGGGAAAAGCTGTTCGGCCCGACGCCCGCCGACCAGCGCGTCACGTGGACGGCCTACCGCAATTCGCTGTTCGATCAGCTGCTGCGCACCCAGAACCAGGACGGCAGCTGGACCTCGGGCGGCGGCTTCAGCGTCGGCCCTGTGTATTCCACCAGCATGTACTGTTTCATCATGCAGCTTGACAAGGGCACCCTCCCGATCGTGCAAAGGTAGCGTGAAACTCCCACCATACAACGCGGCATGCATCCTCGAATCCGACTCTCTCCTCGAGGGAGACGGGGAACAAGGTTTACTTTCTTCCCACGCGGAAATACGATCCTTGTTACGTCCGCCGCATGGGGCGACCGGACGGCCTTGGGGTCTTTCTTCTTCCAACGCGAGACCAAGATGAACGAGCAGGTCCATCCCGGCGAAACTCTGGCAAGCGGCGATCTCGACGCGGTGCGCAAGCTCCGCGACGCCTTCCAGGAAATCAAGCAGCAACTGGCCCGCGTCATCGTCGGCCAGGACCAGGTCATCGAGGAACTTCTCATCGCCCTGTTCAGCCGGGGCCATTGCATCCTCGAAGGCGTCCCCGGCCTGGCCAAGACCCTCATGATCAGCACGCTCGCCAAGACGCTGTCGCTGGCTTTCAGCCGCGTGCAGTTTACCCCCGACCTCATGCCGTCCGACATCACCGGCACCGAGGTGATCGAGGAGAACCGCTCGACCGGGCACCGCGAATTCCGGTTCCTCGAGGGCCCGCTATTCGCCAACGTCATCCTTGCCGACGAGATCAACCGCACGCCGCCCAAGACCCAGGCCGCCCTGCTCGAAGCCATGCAGGAACGCCAGGTGACGGTCGGCCGCGTCCGCCATCGCCTGCCCGATCCGTTCTTCGTGCTGGCGACGCAGAACCCGATCGAGCAAGAAGGCACCTATCCTCTGCCCGAAGCGCAGCAGGACCGCTTCATGTTCAAGGTGTTCGTCAAGTATCCGACCTTCACCGAAGAGTTCGAGATCGCCCGGCGCACGACCGCCTTGATCGTCGAGGAGTTGCATCCGGTGCTGTCGGGCGAGCAGATCCTCGAGCTGCAGCGGCTGGTGCGGCGCGTGCCCGTCACCGATCACGTGATTCAATACACGCTGGCCCTGGTGCGGCAAACGCGCGTCAGTGAAGCCGGCACGCCCAAGTTCATTCAGGATTGGCTCTCCTGGGGCGCCGGGCCCCGCGCCGTGCAGTTCCTCATCCTGGGAGGCAAGGCCCGCGCCCTGCTCCACGGCCGCTCCCACGTGCAGTGCGAAGACATCCAGGCCCTGGCCTATCCCGTGCTCCGCCACCGCGTCCTGACGAACTTCACCGCCGCCTCGGAAGGCATCACCAGCGACACCGTGATCGAACGCCTGCTGCGCGAAACGCCCAGCCGGGAAGGGGAACTGACCAAGGACGAACGCTTCAAAAAGATCTTTGCAGGGTAAAAGAATACTGCGATGACCGCGGTTCGACGGCTTGCCGGCGCTGCGGCCAGAGCATCGCGGAGGTTCGGTCCGAATTGCAGGAGCATGCCGTTCCGATGGCAGGTGTTCGCACCAGGCAAGAATCGCCCGACGCGCCAGGGAAGAAAGCGAAGGCGTGCGCAGGGAAAGCGGGCTGACGGGTTATCATAGGGGTATGGTTACGTGGCCAAAAAAGACGACGATCCGCGGCGGTTCTTGCATCCCGAGGCGATCGCGCGCATCTCGCGCCTCGATCTGCGCGCCCGCCAGGTGGTCGAGGGCTATATCTCGGGCATGCACAAGAGCCCGTTCTTCGGCCATTCGGTCGAGTTCGTGCAGCACCGCGATTACACGCCGGGCGACGACATCCGCCACCTCGACTGGAAGGTCTGGTCCAAGACCGACAAGTTTTACATCAAGCAGTTCGAGGAAGAGACCAACCTGCGCTCGCACCTGGTGGTGGATGTGTCGAACTCGATGCACTACGGCCGCGGGGCGCTCAACAAATACAACTACGCCTGCACCGTGGCCGCTTGTTTGGCGTACATGCTCTTGCGTCAGCAAGACGCGGTCGGGCTGATCACGTTCGACGAGGATGTCCGCCAGGTGGTGCCGGCGCGGAGCCAGCACAACCACATCGACGCCCTGGTCAAGGCCATGGACGTCAGCCGGCCCAGGGACAAGACCAACATCGAACGGACGCTGAAGCGTGTGGCCGAGAGTGCCCCGGGCCGGGGCATGGTGGTGCTGATTTCCGACCTGCTCGTCGAGCGCGAACCGCTCTTTCGCGGGCTGGAGATGCTGCGGCACGGGCGGCACGATTTGCTCGTGTTCCACATCATGGACGAGGACGAGCTGAGCTTCCCCTTCGCCGGCACCACACGCTTCGAAGGCATGGAGGAGCTGGACCAGGTGCTGTGCGATCCGCGCGCCCTGCGTGAAGGCTACCTGGAGGCGCTGGAGGAGTATCTGGTGGAAGTGCGGCGCGGCTGCGCCCGCAAGGGCATCGACTACTCGCTCATCCACACGCGCGAATACATCGACGCCGTCCTGTCCAAGTTCCTGCACCACCGCATGGCCCTGTTCAAGACGGCGACGAAAACGCACGCGTGAGTTCGGTGAGCGGTGAGTGGGTTTCGCGGGGAGCCGAAGGCGACCGACATGCTAGAGATCTTCACGAATCCTGGGTTTCTCGTGGCGGGCGGAGCGCTGATCAGCGCGCCGATCATCATCCACCTGATCAACCGCATGCGTTTCAAGCGGCTGCGCTGGGCGGCCATGGAGTTTCTGCTCAAGGCCCAGAAACGCAATCGCCGCCGCCTCATCATCGAGCAGCTCATCCTGCTCGCGCTGCGGTGTGTGCTCGTGGCCCTGGCCGCCCTGCTGGTGCTGCGCTTCACCGGTTTTTCCCTGGCCGACCTCACCCAGCAGGACAACCTGCACATCGTCATCGTCGACGACACCCTGAGCATGGGCGACCAGTTCAAGGGCGAAAACGAGGAGGAGCACAAGGACAGCTTCGGTGTCGGCCTGCGGCTGCTCAACAACATCGTGAGCGGCCTGAGCCGCAGCCGGGCCAAGGAGCGCGTCGCGATCTTGCCCCTGTCCCGCGTCTCGGACCAGGAGTATCAGCCACAAATCTACGGTCAGCT
>Ga0070741_10015675_pt1 | contig 12791 bp, 13 predicted proteins | sample Coa_R1_4_FD_66440 | JGI IMG/M metagenome (GOLD analysis project Ga0070741, IMG submission 66440) | Surface soil microbial communities from Centralia Pennsylvania, which are recovering from an underground coalmine fire - Coalmine... | ecosystem: Environmental > Terrestrial > Soil > Unclassified ...
ATACAGAGACGTCACGAACACGCCAGCCATCACGCACCAGTAAGCGTAAGTGGCACCCCAGCGATGCGACTCACCCACCGCCTCGATGATGGCGTCCTTCGAATAAAACCCCGCGAAGAACGGTGTACCGACCAGCGCCAGCGAGCCGATCCAACTCGTGATCGCCGTGATGGGCATGTACTTCGCCAGGCCGCCCATCTTCCGCATGTCTTGCTCATGGTGCATGCCGATGATGACGGACCCAGCCGCGAGGAAGAGCAGCGCCTTGAAGAAAGCATGCGTCATCAGGTGGAAGATACCGGCGCCATAGGCAGACACACCCAACGCCACCGTCATGTATCCGAGCTGCGAGAGGGTCGAGTACGCGATGACCCGCTTGATGTCGTTGTTCACGACACCCAGAAGCCCCATGAAGAAAGCCGTGGTCGCGCCAATGACGAGCACGAACGACAACGCCGTCTCTGAATGCTCGAACAGCGGCGACATTCGCGCCACCATGAAAATACCCGCCGTCACCATCGTCGCCGCATGGATGAGTGCCGAGATCGGCGTCGGGCCTTCCATCGAGTCCGGCAACCAGACATGCAGAGGAACCTGCGCGGACTTACCCATCGCGCCGATGAAGAGGCAGATGCAGATCAGGGTCAGCGCCTGCACGCCGGAGTTGGCCGTCATCGGAATGACCGCCTGCGCGATCTTCGGAGCCGCCGCGAACGCGTCGGTGTAGCTCAGCGAGTTCGTGTAGTAGGCGATTCCCGCGATACCCAGTATGAATCCGAAGTCACCCACCCGGTTGACGAGGAACGCCTTCATATTCGCGAAAATCGCGCTAGGCCGCGTGTACCAGAAACCGATCAGCAGGTACGAGACCATGCCGACCGCCTCCCAGCCGAAGAAGAGCTGCATGAAGTTGTTCGCCATCACGAGCATCAGCATCGAGAAGGTGAACAGAGAGATATAGGCGAAGAAACGCTGGTAGCCCGGATCGTCGGCCATGTACCCGATCGTGTACACGTGCACGCACAAAGACACGAACGTGACGACCACCATCATCAGCGCGGTCAGCCGGTCGATGAGGAAGCCGACATCCATCCGCATGCCATCACTAATGAGCCACGTGTACACAGGTGCGTTGTAGGTCGGCACGCCGTCCCAGTAGATCTGCTTCAGCACGTAGATCGACAGCGCGCAGGAGATCGCCACGCCGGCAATGGTGACCGCGTGTGAGCCAGTACGCCCGATCACCCGTCCGAATACGCCAGCCAGGAATGCCGCGACCAGAGGAAGCAGCGGGATGAGAAGCAGCAGGTTCGGATTCATGGTCACAGTTAGCCGCGCAAGGTGTTCAGGTCTTCGACGTTGATGGTGCGCCGCTCACGGAACAGCACCACCAGAATCGCCAGTCCGATCGCGGACTCGGCGGCCGCCACGGTCAGCACGAAAAACACGAACACCTGGCCGTGGATGTCGCCCAGGGAACGCGAGAAGGCGATGAAGTTGAAGTTGGCCGCCAGCAGCAGCAGCTCGACGCACATCAGCAGCAGGATCACGTTCTTGCGGTTCAGGAAGATCCCCGCGACCGACAGAGAGAACAGAATCCCGGACAAGGTCAGCAAATGCGCAAGCGTGATCATGAGCGCTTCTCCGCTTCCATTTTCACGATCCGGATGCGGTCGGCGGCTCGTACCGCGACCTGCTTGGAAATGTCCTGCACCTTGTGGCCCGCCCGGGCACGCATGGTCAACGAGATCGCCGCCACGATCGCCACCAACAGCAGGACGGCCGCCAGCTCGAACGGATAGACGTACTTCGTATACAGCACACGGCCCAGCTCGAGCGTGTTGCTGTAATCGGCCGGCAGGTCCGCGGGAGACTTGCTGGCATCCACGCCGAGGCCGCCGCGCGCCCAGACCACCCCGACAATCTCGAAGATGACCGCCAGGGCGGTGATCCAACCGAGCCAGGCGAACCGGGTGAACCCGGCACGCAGCTCGACCAGGTCGATATCCAGCATCATCACCACGAACAGGAACAACACCATGACCGCGCCCACGTAGACCAGCACCAGCACGATCGCCAGGAACTCCGCTTCGAGCAGGAGCCAGATCGCAGCCGAGGTGACGAAGCACAGCACGAGCAGCAACGCGGAGTACACTGGGTTGCGCGCCACGATCATGCCGAGCGCCGAGGCAACCAGGATGGTTCCAAAGATGTAGAACAGGATCTCAACTAACACCAGTGTCTCCCCTTTACGCCCGGTTCTTATCTGTAGGGCGCATCCGCCGCCTTGTCCGCCGCGATCATGGCTTCGTAGCGCTCGCCGACGGCGAGCAGCTTGTCCTTGCTCATGATGTTCTCGCCGCGATGCTCCATGTGGTACTCATGAATGCGGGTGAGCACGATCGCATCCACGGGGCAGGCCTCTTCGCAGAAGCCACAGTAAATGCACTTGAACAGATCGATGTCGTAACGCGTTGTGCGGCGCGTGCCGTCCGGGGCCACGTCGGAGTCGATGGTGATACACACCGCCGGACACACGGCCTCGCAAAGCTTGCAGGCGATACAGCGCTCTTCGCCGTTCGGATAACGACGCTGCGCGTGCAAGCCGCGGAAGCGGGGCGACTGCGGCGTCTTCTCTTCTGGATAGTTGAGCGTGAACTTGCGCGTGAAGAAGGTACGAGCCGTGACGCCCATGCCCTTGAGCAACTCGGGCAGCAAGAACGTTTTGAGCGGATTCAATGCCATGGTTCGCCTCTGTCAACGCGCCCAGGGACCGACATGGGCCCAGGCGAACACCTCTTCCACCAGGATCCACACGATGGTCACAGGGATGAGCGCCTTCCAACCCAGGCGCATGATCTGGTCATAGCGGTACCGCGGGAAAGTCGCGCGGAACCACAAGAACAGGAACAGGAAGGCACTGATCTTGAGGCCCAGCCAGAGGAAGCTCGGCGCGCCGAGGAACGTATCGCCGATGACCGGATAGCCCTGGAACGGCGACAGCCAACCGCCAAAAAAGAACACGGCGGTCAGCGCCGAGATGAGGATCATATTCGCGTATTCCGCGAGGAAGAACAGCGCGAAGGCCATGCCGGAATACTCGACATGGAAGCCCGCGACGATCTCGGACTCGCCCTCCGCCACGTCGAACGGGGCGCGGTTCGTTTCCGCGACCCCGGAAATGAAATACACCACGAACAGCGGGAAGAGCCATAGCCAATTCCAAGCACCCGGCCCGCCCACCTGCTTCTGGATGATGGCGCCCAGCTCCATGGTGTTGCTGGCCATCAGAACCCCGACGAGCGCGAAGCCCATGGCGATCTCGTAAGCCACCATCTGTGCCGCCGAGCGCATGGCGCCCAGGAAGGCGTACTTCGAGTTGGTGGCCCAGCCGGCAATGATGACGCCGTACACACCCATCGACGAGAGCGACAGCAGATACAACAGGCCCGCGTTCGCTTTCGAGACGACCACCTCCGGCGACAGCGGAATCACCGCCCAGGCCGCGAATGCCGGGATGAGCGCGATCATGGGCGCGAGGCGGAAGAGGAATTTGTTGGCCCGCGCCGGGATGATCACTTCCTTCAGAAGCAGCTTCACCACGTCGGCGAAGGGCTGGCCGAGGCCTGGGAAGAGCCCGAAAATCGCCACGCGATTCGGGCCGCGCCGCAGTTGCATCCAGCCGATGACCTTGCGCTCGATGAGCGTCAACAGCGCAACGGAAATGATCAGCGCGACCGTGATCACCAGGATCCAGACAGTGGCGCGACCGTAGTCCGGTAGTGAGAACCACGCGGTTGAGAGAGTTTGCAACACTCGATCTCGTCCTTCTCGTCAGTACGTTGCCGCGGGTGTGCGGCCTTCACGGGTCTTTTGCAGTGATGGGGCGCGGCGGACCAGCGCATCGACCTGGTACATCGGCAAATCGATCACATCAGCCGTCGTTGGGGGGGTCGCCGCCACCTGGTGACTCCCTCTGTAGCCGACGGCCGCGCCCACGGCAGCAGCGCTGCAGGTCTTGCGCAACTCCTCCCGCACATCCTCCGAAGACTGATACTCGAACCCGGTTAGATTCAACAGGTTGCCGAGCACGCGCAGGACTTTCCAACCCGGACGCGCCTCACCCACCGGGAGTGCAGCGCCAGCTTGGCTCTGCCACAGTCCCTCGAGGTTGACGTAGGTACCCGAAGTCTCGGCAAACGTGCCGATCGGGAGAATGATATGCGCTACTTTCTTCAGCTGATCGGACACGAAAGGTGTCATGGCGATCACGAGCTCGGCCTTGCTGAGCGCGCGAGCGGTTTCCGGATCCAACGTGTCCGCCCAGGGCTCCACGCCGCCAAACAACACATAGGCCTGAAGCGACTCGCGCAGCATCTCCGCGGCGGAAAGCCCTGGCTTCTGCACCGGCTTACCACCCGGCTCGCGATGTGGAACAGCGCCAGCCAGGTAGGCGCCAGCCGCGTTGCCGCCTTCCGCGATCAGGCCAAAACTGGCGCCAGTGACCTCGGCCAGAGCGGCAGCCAACGCGCGCAGATCGGCGAACGAGGGATGACGGAGGGCCAATGCGCCCAGCCAAATGGCCCGCTGTTCGCCCGAGGCGAGCGCCGCGGCGACCGCTTTGTGCGAGTCCTCGGCTCGTGCGTCACGCACGATTCCAGCAACATTCGCCGGGACGCTCTTGCCCGCGCTCGCCGCGGCCACCGACACGATCGCGGCCAGATCGGCGACCTGCTTCGCGGCGCCGGATGATAGATAGGCTGTGACCGGGAACTTGTAGTCGAAGCGACCCGGATTGAGCATGGCCACCTTGGTTCCCTTTCGGGCAGCCTTGCGCACGCGATGGGCCAGTATCGGCACTTCCCGCCGCAAGTTCGAGCCGATGATCAGCAACGAGCTCAACGTGTCGATCGCGGCGATGCTCATCCCGAGGTTCGGGAAAACGGGATCCGCGTTCTGATCACGCATGTCGCGCTGACGCAGCCGATGGTCGATGTTGCCCGAGCCCAGACCGCGGGTGATCCGCCCGGCGAGGTATAATTCCTCCAGCGTGCTGGAGGGACTCGCCAAGACACCGAGCTTCGCCGCGCGTGCCTTCAAACCCTCGGCAGCCTTCCCGAGAGCGGTTTCCCAGTCGGTCTCGACCCACTCCTCGCCCTTACGAATGAGCGGTCGCTGTACCCGATCCTGACTATAGATGCCTTCGTAGCTGAAGCGGTCGCGATCGGCAATCCAGACCTCGTTGATGCCCTCGTTCTCACGCGGCACCACGCGCATCAACTTCCCACGCAACACGTGTCCGTAGACATTCGTGCCGACTCCATCATGCGGGGAGATGAGCGGATGCGAAGTCATCTCCCAGGCGCGCGCGCTGAAGCGATACGGCTTCGAGACCAGAGCACCCACCGGGCACAGGTCGATCACGTTTCCGGACAACTCGTGGTGCACAGTGGTCTCGATATAACTGCGCACCTTCATGTTCTCGCCGCGGCCGATCATCCCGAGCTCCTGGATGCCGGCGATCTCTTCGGTGAACCGGACACAGCGCGTGCACTGAATGCAGCGGGTCATGTCGGTCGCGATGAGCGGCCCCAGGTTCTCGTCCGGCACGACGCGCTTGCGCTCGTGGAAGCGTGAAATGTCACGCCCAAAGCCCATGGCGAGATCCTGTAACTCGCACTCTCCACCCTGGTCACAAATTGGGCAGTCGAGCGGGTGATTGATGAGGAGGAACTCCATGGTCGCCCGCTGCGCGCCGATCGCGCGCGGGGACTTCGTGAAGACCTTCATACCCTCCGCGACCGGGGTCGCGCAGGCCGGCAGCGGTTTCGGGGCCTTCTCCACCTCGACCAGGCACATACGGCAGTTGGCGGCGATCGAGAGCTTCTCGTGATAACAGAAGCGCGGCACGTAGACGCCGGCGGCATCGGTCGCGCGAATGATCATGTCGCCCTTGCGCGCCTTGCAGGCGACGCCATCGACCTCGATGTTGACGAATTCGTCGGCCATTTCAGCAAAGTACCTTTCTACAAAGCCAAACGAAGGGCAGCCTCGCGACGCCGCAGGCGAGCCCAGGTCGGGTCTCAAAGGACATAGTCATGCCGCTTTCGCGCCCAGTTGCTCGGTCACGATGCTGCGGCCACCGTGATCGATCATGTACTCGAACTCATGTTTGTAGTGCTTCAGGAAGCTCTGCACCGGCCAGGCCGCCGCATCGCCCAAAGCGCAAATCGTGTGACCCTCGATGCGGTTGGCCACGTCGAGAAGCAGACCCAGCTCCTCGCGGCGCGCGTTGCCGGCCAGAATCCGCTTCAACAGCCGGTTCATCCAGCCGGTGCCCTCGCGGCAGGGGGTGCACTGCCCGCAGGACTCCGACATATAGAACCGCGAGATCCGCTCGAGCACCCGCACCATACAGGTGGTCTCGTCCATCACGATGACCGCCGCCGAGCCGATGGCGGAGCCGGCCGCCTTCAGCGAGTCGTAGTCCATGTTGACTTTCAACATGACATCGCCCGGCACGACCGGTACGGATGAGCCGCCCGGGATGACAGCCTTCAGCTTGCGGCCGCCCTTGACGCCGCCGGCATAATCCAACAGGTCCTTGAACGGGACCCCCAACGGCAGCTCGAAGTTACCGCCCTTCTCCACGTGCCCGGACACGGAAAAGATCACGGTGCCGCCGGAATTGGCGGGACCCAATCCCGCGAACCACGCCGGACCCTTGCGCAGGATGGTGGGCACCGAGGCGAAGCTCTGCGTGTTGTTGATGGTCGTGGGCGCGCCATAGAGGCCGAAGTTGGCCGGAAACGGCGGCTTGAAGCGCGGCTTGCCCGTCTTGCCCTCCAACGAGTCGAGCAGCGCGGTTTCCTCGCCGCAGATGTACGCACCCGCGCCGACGAATGTATAAAGGTCGAAATCGACACCGCTGCCCAGGATGTTCTTGCCGAGCAGGCCCGCGGCATAGGCCTCTTTGAGCGCGGCCTCGAAGCGCGGCACCGGCTCGCCGAGGAACTCGCCACGGATGTAGTTGTAGGCGACCGTCGAGTTGGTGGCATAGGCGGCGATCGCCAGGCCCTCGATGAGGGAATGCGGGTTGAAGCGCAAGATATCCCGATCGTGACAGGTACCGGGCTCGCTCTCGTCCGAGTTGCACACCAGGTACTTCTGTACCGGCGAGTTGCGCGGCATGAAGCTCCACTTGGTGCCCGTGGGGAAGCCCGCGCCGCCGCGGCCCCGCAGGCCCGAAGCCTTCACCCCATCGATGATCGACTCGCGGGTCGGCTTTTCGCGCAGAATCTTCTCCCAGACCTCGTAACCGCCGATGCTGCGGTAGGTCTGCAGAGTCCACGGCTGATCGAGCTTCAAGGGCTCGAACACCACCATGTTGAGCTTGTCGTCGTGTGCGCCCATGTTACTTGAGGTCGTCCAATATCTTGTCGAGCTTCTCGGGCGTCAGCCACTCGTGGAACACGTGGTCCACCATCATCATCGGCGCGCCCGTGCAAGCGGCGAGGCATTCCTCTTCCCGCTTCAGAAAAATCCGCCCGTCCGGCGTGCTCTCGTTGAGCTTGATCCCGAGTTTCTTCTCGGCATGCGCGACCAGGTCCTCGGCACCGTTCAACATGCAGGAGATGTTGGTGCAGATGCTGACGTGATGGCGCCCGCACGGATGCGTCTCGAACATGGAGTAGAACGCCGCGACTTCATAGACCTGGATCGGCGGCAGCTTGAGGTACTCGGCAACCGCGTCCATCAGGTCCGCTGTCAGATACCCATTGTTCTGCTCCTGCACGGCGCGCAGCGCGGCGATGCAGGCGGAACGTTGCCGCCCCGGCGGAAATTTCGCGACCCAGTGGTCGATCTCCTGGCGGGTGTGATCGGACAGCAATTTGAGCTTGCTGTTCTCCGTGCCGACTTTCGCGTCGGCGCTGGCGTGCGTTTCAGTGCTCAACGGTCGACTTCCCCGAACACGATATCTTGCGTACCGATAATGGCCACGACGTCCGCGAGCATGTGTCCCTTGCTCATCTCCTCGAGCGCGGCGAGGTGTGCGAACCCGGGCGCCCGCGCCTTGAGACGATAGGGTTTGTTCGCGCCGTCCGAGACCAGATAAATGCCGAATTCACCTTTGGGCGCCTCGACGGCGGTGTAGGTCTCGCCCGCGGGCACTTCGTAGCCTTCGGTGAACAGCTTGAAGTGGTGAATGAGCGACTCCATGTCGCCTTTCATGTGCTCGCGGCTCGGCGGCCGGATCTTGCGATCATCCACCATCACCGGGCCGGGGTTCTTCTGCAGCCAATCGACGCACTGGCGGATGATGCGAGTGGACTGGCGCATCTCCTCGACCCGTACCAGGTAGCGATCATAACAGTCGCCGTTCACCCCGACCGGAATGTCGAAGTCCATCCGGTCATAGACATCGTACGGCTGTTTCTTGCGCAGATCCCACGCAATCCCCGAGCCGCGCAACATCGCGCCCGAGAAGCCCAGCTGCATCGCCCGCTCCGGGGAGACCACGCCGATGTTGACCGTGCGTTGCTTCCAGATGCGGTTGTCGGTCAACAGAGTCTCGTAATCGTCGATCGCCGCCGGAAAGCGCTCCGTGAAGGCCCGGATGAAATCGAGCATGCTGCCCGAGCGGGCCTCGTTGAGGCGCTCGACTTCCTTCTGCGAGCGCCACTTCGACACCTGGTATTTCGGCATGGTCTCGGGCAGATCGCGATAGACGCCGCCCGGGCGATAATAGGTGGCGTGCATGCGCGTGCCGGAGACCGCCTCATACAGGTCCATCAGCTCCTCGCGCTCCTTGAAGCACAGGAGGAACACCGTCATGGCGCCGATGTCCAGTCCGTGGGCACCCAACCACATGAGGTGATTCAACAGGCGCGTGATCTCATCAAACATCACGCGGATGTATTGCGCGCGCTCGGGCGGCTTGATCCCCAGCAACTTTTCGATCGCCATGACGTACGCGTGCTCGTTGCACATCATGGAGACGTAGTCGAGCCGATCCATATAGCCGATCGACTGATTGAACGGCTTCGACTCGGCCAGTTTTTCGGTCCCCCGGTGCAGCAAGCCAATGTGCGGATCGGCCTTCTGGATGACCTCGCCATCCATCTCGAGCACCAGGCGCAACACACCGTGGGCCGCGGGATGCTGCGGACCGAAGTTCATGGTGTAGTTGCGGATCTCCGTGAGCACCGGAGTTTCGACCACTCCAGTGTTGGCCGGCGTGTTGGGCGGGTTGTCCAGACGTGTAGTCATCAGCGCGGTAACTGCGGTTCGTGGAGAGCAGGCTCGTAGCGATGATCGTCGCGGATCACCTTCGGCACGAGCACCCGGGGCACGATGCTCACGGGCTGGTAGACGACGCGCCGCTTCTCCGTGTCGTATTTGACTTCGACGTTGCCGATCAGCGGGAAGTCCTTACGGAACGGATGCCCGATGAAGCCGTAGTCGGTCAGGATCCGACGCAGGTCGGGGTGGCCGCGGAAGATGATGCCGAACAGGTCGAAAGCCTCGCGCTCGAACCAATTCGCGCTGTTCCAGATCTCGAACACGGAGTCCACGACGGGCTCCTGGGTATCAGGGCACCTGACATGCAGGCGCAGGCGTTGGTTGTTGGCGATCGAGAGCAGGCTGTAGACGACGCCGAAGCGGCGCGGCATGTTGGGGTCGGGCTTGTTTGGCCGCGCCACGCGGCCGCGGCTGAAGCCGGAACGGGTAGCGCTCAGGGTCTGCCATTCATCCAGGCCGTAGTGGAGATAGTCGATTCCCGCCACGTCCATGAGCATCTCGAACTTCAGTTCGGGCGCATCCCGCAGGGTGCGGCACACAGACAACAAGTTCGGCGCGTCCACTTCGTACGCAACCTCGTCCGCCGGCGACGGCAGGCGGCGGACCAGGTCCTTGAGCTGCGCGTCGACTTTGACCGCGAGGGCCTCTACTTGCTCTTTCAAGGTCACGATCGATTACCTCGCAATCGTGCTGGTGCGCTCGATTTTCTTCTGGAGCTGGATGATGCCGTAGACGAGCGCTTCGGCCGTTGGCGGGCACCCGGGGACGTAGACATCGACCGGCACGATGCGATCACACCCACGCACCACTGCATAGGAGTAGTGATAGTAGCCGCCGCCGTTCGCGCACGAGCCCATCGAGATGACCCAACGCGGCTCGGCCATCTGGTCGTAGACCTTTCGCAGGGCCGGGGCCATCTTGTTCACCAGGGTACCGGCGACGATCATGACATCCGACTGTCGCGGGCTCGGACGAAACACCACCCCGAAGCGATCGAGATCGTAACGCGAGGCGCCCGCGTGCATCATTTCGACCGCGCAACAGGCCAGACCGAAGGTCATCGGCCACAGCGAGCCGGTGCGCGCCCAGTTCATGAGCCCGTCGATCTGGGTGGTCACGAAGCCACGTTGCGCGAAGCTCTCCGCGGCGGCCTCGCTGGAGACATCCGGCGACTTGGTCGGAGCCACTCCGCGAGCGTCTAGGTCTAATCCCACTCCAGCGCTCCTTTTTTCCACTCGTAGATAAAGCCCACGACGAGGATGCCGAGGAATAGTGTCATAGCCCCGAGACCGAACAGCCCGAGCTTGCCGAGGGCCACGGCCCAGGGAAACAGGAAGGCGATCTCCAGGTCGAACACAATGAAGAGAATGGCCACGAGGTAATAGCGCACGTCGAACTTCATGCGACTGTCCTCGAAAGCCTCGAAGCCGCACTCGTAGGGCGACAGCTTCGCGGTGTCATCCTTGTCACGCACGGATAGGCGTCCAAGCCCACTGCCCAACACCAGCAGCAGTATGGCCAGCCCTGTGGCGACACCCAAGAAGATCAGAATCGGTAGGTAGTTCGATAACATCGGTTAGCCGCACGCAAGCAAAGGGGACAGATCGGTCCGACCTGCCCCCTTCAGCTCTCTATTGTAACGCAGGAAACGATTTGGTTGGTGCCGACGGGGAGATTCGAACTCCCACACCTTGCGGCGCTAGCCCCTCAAGCTAGTGTGTCTACCAATTCCACCACGTCGGCACAATTCAAAAATCTTTTAATCTTCTCGTGCGATCGCCCGGCTTACTTCGGTGCCGCGCCCGTTGGCGGAGCTGTCGGCTGCGGCGGGGCGGAAGCCGGAGCGGTTGCAGCAGCCGGAGCGGCTGGTTCGGTAGCCGTCGGCGCTGGCGTTGGAACGCTCTCGCTACTCGATCCCGCTGGCACGCTCGGCGTCGGGGTGGTTGCTGACCCACCCGTCGGAGCAGGCGCAGGCGTGGTCGTCACACCCGGCTTGTTAGCCCCTCCGGCCGCGCTGTTCTTCTCCCCTACCGTGTCCAGAATCGACTTCGGCTGTGACGCCGTGGCCGAGTGTGTGCCCATGTAGGTGAGCAGCAGGCTGTTGATCATGAAGATCGCCACGAATATGGCGGTCGCACGCGACAGAGCGGTGCCCGCGCCGCGCGCTCCGAAAACCGTGCCCGAGGCACCCGCGCCAAAGCCCGCGCCAGCCTCAGCGCCTTTGCCACGCTGAAGCAGCACCAGGCCGATGATGGCGAAGCACGAGAAGACCTGGACGACTGTCAGAATCACTCGGAGCATAATTCAACTACTCAATAATACGACCCGCGGGCGGTGACCACACCCCGCCCAGCGACAATGCCGAACGCTCGAGGCGCGAACGGCTGGCCCGCGCCGGCGGTCCGTTCGGACTGATCCTCGCGTCCGCTCGGGCGCCCCTCGCCCCTGCCAGGCATCGCGCACAACGCGCTCACCTCGCGGCAGCGATGATGGCCAAAAATTCATCTGCCTTCAGTGAGGCGCCACCAACCAGGCCACCATCGACGTCGGGCATCGCGAACAGTTCGGCGGCGTTACCGGCCTTCACGCTGCCGCCATACAGGATCCGGGTTTCGGCCGCGATTCTAGCATCTCGAGCCGCGATCCGGGCGCGGATGAACGCGTGCGCGTCCTGGGCTTGCTGCGGAGTCGCGTTGCGTCCTGTCCCGATGGCCCAGACAGGCTCGTACGCCACCACGCCCTGGCCAAGCACGTCAGGCCCGCAAAGCTCCAGCACGACGTCGAGCTGACGCGCGATCACTTCCTCCGTCCGGTTCGCTTCACGATCCGCGAGCTGTTCGCCCACGCACAGGATCGGAATCAGAGCCTTCGCATGGGCCGCGGCAAACTTGCGCGCCACGAGCTGATCGCTTTCACGAAAAATCAGCCGGCGCTCCGAGTGACCCACGATCACATACTTGCAACCGATGTCCTTCAGCATTCCCGCCGAGATCTCGCCGGTGAAGGCCCCCTGCGGCTCGGCGCACGTATCCTGCGCGCCAAGGGCGATCGGGCTGTCGCGCAACATCCGCCCTACTTCCTGCAGATAGACGAATGGCGGGCACACGACGCAATCGGCGCTCGCGGCAGGCGGCAGCCCACCGATGAGCTCTTCCACGAGCCGTGCGTTCTCGCCGCGCGACCCGTGCATTTTCCAATTTCCCGCGACCATCGGACGGCGCATGGAACCCGACCTCTCACCGAGCTTTGAGCGGCGCAGCCGGCAAAAACCACGCTTTTTTGCCCGGGGCGCGTAGCCCGCGGCGCGCAGCCGGCGGCCAACGATTTGTTAAAAATGTCCGCCGGAATTGCCCAGGGCAATTCCAGCCAATAATCAAACGGCGCGCGATCATAGCGATGCGCCCACGTTGGTGCAATGTGTCCCTACGCCGCGGCGGCCGCCTTTACAACTTCCGCGAGCTCGGTCGCGGCAGACCGCGTCGCCTCCT
>Ga0070741_10015676_pt1 | contig 12790 bp, 12 predicted proteins | sample Coa_R1_4_FD_66440 | JGI IMG/M metagenome (GOLD analysis project Ga0070741, IMG submission 66440) | Surface soil microbial communities from Centralia Pennsylvania, which are recovering from an underground coalmine fire - Coalmine... | ecosystem: Environmental > Terrestrial > Soil > Unclassified ...
TGGGCCGCAGTTTGCACTACCGGCGGCGAAGTGGCTAGGGCGAAAACGATGGGCCGTGCAGGGATCGAACCTGCGACCTTGGGATTAAGAGCGCGGGCTCGACATCTCGGCGGATTTCGGTGTGACTGGAAGACTGCCGCAAACGCGGGCTTCTTGACGGTCACCAGCTCGAGCTGTTTCGGCCTGTTTCGGAGGCTCCTGTTATCAGTTCGCTGCCACCTCCGGAACCGAACTGGCCTTGCGCAACGCGCGTTCGGGGGTTCCAGTCCGCTGAGATCCATTGCGTTGTCGGATTGACAACGTTCTCCCTGCAAGCAGTGAGCCTTCGTGTTCAGGTCTTGCTTCACCGTCCCACGACTAACCAGTTCGCGATAAGGCACTCGACCGCGGTGTGGATCTCGATGATGCGAACCGGCGCCTCGCACAGTCCCACAACGGCTCGTACAGCCTCGGCGATCTTGCCCGGTCTCGGCTGGTGTGGGCGACATTCCGCTGCGACCGACCTAATCGATGCGGCGCTCGAGCACTGGGTGGGGCCTTACCTCTCGACCATTCTCTGCGGAAGCCCGTCGACGGCATGCTCGAAGGCACTGCCTTGGCGCTTTGAGAGCCTGAAACCGCCAAACCCCTCGCGGTTCGCTCAGCACAGCGATCACTCCTTGATGGCCGCGCCGATCAGGTAGCGACCTCGGCTAACACCGGCGTACTGCGCACCCGCCACACCGGTCGCAAGGGCTTGCTTTCGTGGCGGGGCACATGCACGGCGGTGCCATTTAGTACGTTAATACTCGTGAGTATCGTTAGAACGCAGAGCGGTATTCGGGTTTGGCGGTGGCTGCCACTCGCGGTCGGGGCGCTCGCGATCATGCTCGAGGCCAGCGGGGCGCACGCGGCGGGGGGTGCTCTAGACACGGGTTTCGGAAAGGCTGGCAAGGTGCTGACTCACTTCGGCTCCTCGAGCGACGCGTACGCCTGGGGAGCTGCGCTCCAGAAGAACGGGAAGATCGTCCTCGCCGGTATCAGCAACGAAGCCTTCGCGCTTGCCCGCTACACGAACAACGGGACCCTCGACAAGAGCTTCGGCAGGGGCGGCAAGCTGCTGACCAAGTTCGGCTCGTCGAGCGTCGACGGCGCTCGTGCGGTTGCGATCGAGAAGAACGGGAAGATCGTGGCCGCCGGAGTGAGCAACAGCGCGATCGCTCTTGCGCGCTACACGAAGAGCGGGACGCTCGATCGGGGCTTCGGCACGGGCGGGAAGGTGCTGACCGATCCAGGCGGCGAAAACGACGCTAATGCGGTTGCGATCCAACCCAACGGGAAGATCGTCGTCGCCGGCGAGAGCTTCGTGCAAGCAGAAAACACCTGGGCCTTCTTGCTCGCCCGCTACACGACGAGCGGCGCCCTCGATCCGGGCTTCGGCACGGGCGGCAAGGTGCTGACCGATGTCGGTTCCGGTGACGCCTATGCCGTTGCGATCCAGCCGGACGGGAAGATCGTCGTCGGCGGGACCAGCGAAGGCGGAGGCCCAGGCGGGTACAACTTCACGGTTCTCCGTTACACGAAGAACGGGGCGCTCGACACGACTTTCGGCACGGGCGGCAAGGTGCTGACCGACATGGGCTCGGCGAGCGACGACGAGGTTCACGCGATTGCCCTTCAGCCAGACGGGAAGATCATCGTCGCCGGAACCTCAATAACCAACGGCAAGTACGACTTCGCGCTTGCCCGCTACACGAAGGATGGGGCGCTCGACACGACCTTCGGCACGGCCGGCAAGGTGCTGACTGACCTCGGCTCGTCGAGCGCCCTCGCGGTGGTGATCCAGAAGAACGGAAAGATCGTCGTCGCTGGTGGCCGCAACACAGACGGCAACGGCAGCGACCACTTTGCGGTTGTCCGCTATACCAAGAGCGGGCGGCTTGATCCTAGCTTCGGCGCAAACGGGAAGGTGCTGACTGACTTCGGTGCGCCGAGCGACGCTGATGCGGTGGTGATTCAGAAGAGCGGGAGGATCGTCGTCGCCGGGGTGATTATCGCTAACCACCACTACGCATTCGCGCTCGCCGGCTACCTCGGCCGCTGACGTTCAGCCGCCCCAGACGGAACCACCCGCACTCTCACAGTCAGGTCTTGCAATGACGGACGCCTGACGGTGCGCGCGACGTTTGTGTCTGAGAGTACGGGTGTCCAACACCGCCCGGGGAAACGGGTTGCGCACTCGGGCGAATAGCGGACAAAGGAGGGAGTCTTGGGGGGCAGGCTCCAGGAGCCGATCAGCGCACTCCGCGAGGGCGAGGATTGAGTGCCGCGGCGTGCCCTCCGGGGTCTTCCGCCGTGAAACGGGGTGGGCGAGCGTTCTGCTCGTCGACGTCAACTGCCCTGGCGCCTCGGTCGGAGACCCCATCGAGGTGTCGAAGCACAACGAGCCCGACCAAGCTGGCCACCACAGCCGTTGCCCAACCCGCGACGACGTCAATGAAATAGTGCTCCCCCCCAAGGACCAAGCTGAAAGACATCGAAATCGCGTAGAGACTGAGAATCACGCGTAATGGCCACCTTGAGCTCGGCCAGAGGACGATGAGGTAGACAACGGGTAGCGCGGCATGCACGGAGGGCATCGCAGCGACGGGGTTTCCGTAGTGCACGCCGTAATCAGTGAAGTCCCGCGCAATCGGCAACCCAATGAAAGTCCAACCGCGTGCGCTGCTTCGGAGTATTGGTGGGATCAGCCCAAGCTCGGATGCCATCCAAGGAGGCGCGACCGGGAACAGGACGTAACCAAGAAGCGCGATGCCGAAAGCAACGGCTACAACGACTCGATATAGGCGCCATCGCTCAGGCTGCTTGACGTATAGCCATGCCCCGATCGCGATCGGAAGAACGAAATGCGAGGCGTACAACAGAGCTGGACCGATCTCCCAGAGCGCGGGGCGTGAGGGGTTTAGGAGCTTCCTCTGTAGCCAGACAACCGGGAGGGTGCCGAATAGCGCTCGATCCGCGCTTATCGGAAATGTGTAGTTGACTGGACGGTGCAGCTCGAAGATCAGCCCGCGAACCCACTCGTAAGCAAGAACGATCGCGAGCAGCGGTAGCCAGTCCCGTACCAGCCTTTGAATGCGGAGTCGCGGTCGGATAACGAGTAGCAGTGCGACGATCCAAGTGAGGGAGAGCTGCCACGAGAACGGCACACCGCGCTTGAAGATCAGCAATCCGGCCACCGATCCGACTGCGAGCATCCAGCGCCCTAGCCGAGCAGCCACAGCAAGCGTCCAGTCGCGGCGACCGTGGTCGGATGTCTCAGTAGACGCCAAAGCTCGACAAGTGGATCAGAGCATCGACGACTGCTGCAACAGCGATTACAGACGCAATGAGGCGTCTGCCTCTCGGAACGACGGCGAGAGCGGCGATCACCGCAAGGACGATGAACGGGGTCGCCACCACCGAATTGAAGGCATAGACGGCCCTCCCGAGCACGAGCCAGGGAAGCATGGCGGCGATCGGCACGACAGCGATGACGAGATGGCGTCCTTCGAACGCGCGCTGTCGACGTATGAGGCCGAGGACAAGAAGCCCGCACGCGAGTATGCCGCTGAACCATAACGCCGGGTTGGTCGCCGACACGATGCGCTCCGTCGACCGGCTTCCTCGACATCCGGGAACGGCATGCGTGCCGCACCGGACTTGGAAAAGAAGCGTTCCAGAACCACCCGTAAGCCATGAAGTCGCAGACGCGGCGTAGCGATTGCGAGGTTTGAGCGCCAGTTGAGCATCCAAAACGTTCCGCTGATCTTCCACGACCTCAGCCAACGCAGAAACGCCGCCGGCGCAGCGGCCCGTCTGGCAGGCATTTGGATCGCCGCTCGATGCCGCCAGGACCCATGCCGTCCAGAACAGCGCATAGGAGATGGCGACTATGGCTAGGCCAGCGAGGATGACGCGACCTACGCGCAGCGCGATGCGGCGATGCGGTTCCGAGGAGTCGGAGCGTATGAGGCTATACAGCTGGAGTAGCGCGACGGCGAGAACGGCGACAGCTCCGCTCCACTTGATCGCAACGGCCGCTCCGGCAAGAACATATGCAGCCGCCCACCCGGCGCGTCTCGCGTCTCGGGCCTGCTCCTCTGCGGCACGCAGACCGAGCCAAAACGACCCGAGCACAGCCAACGAAAGCGGCATGTCCAGAAACGCCGCGCGTCCTGCCGTGAAGAAGGCACGGTCCGCGAGCATGAGCAGCGGGAGAGCACGTAAGAAGACGTCTGTCGTTAGCCGTGCTGCCACTGCAACGGCCAATCCGATGGTGAGTGCTCCCGCCACGGCACTCGGTGTTCGCCAGACCGCCGGATGGAGCCCACCGAGGCGAATGGCCTCGGCGATCAGCCACTTCCCGAGGGGCGGCTGCACCCCCGCGGGCTCGAGGTGTCCCCGAAGGAGGTCAGTGGCGTCCGGGACGTAGTACGCCTCGTCAAAGACGAAGCTCGGGGGGGATCCAAGGCGGAAGAAGAGAGCGGGCCCAGAAACGGCGAGCGCTAGACCAGGAAGCAGTCGAGCAAGCGGCAGATGCTCGGCTGCGCGGGCTACTGGCCTCCGATGCACCGCTCAAGGAAAAATTCGGCGTTGGGTAGGTGAGCGGGCGGCTGCACCTCGAACAGGCGCGCCGGCAAGCGCGTTGCTGGCGTAGGCCGATAGCGGGAGAGATAGTCCAAGCAGGTCTTCAACTCGACCTCGGCCAGACTGCCCTGTAGCGACACTCGGTCAAGCGTCAGAACAACGGGCAGAGCGATTCCCACGGCAACCAGGACCATGATCACGAGCAGACCGGCAAACGGGCGGCGAAACGCAACTCTCAACCTAGCCATCTACTCTGCCTCGGCTGCAGGACACCGGCGCTCGCCTTGTCCGACGCCCGCTTGGCATGAAAAGATCGGTCAGGCAGCGAATCTAACTTCCCGGAGCGCTCGATGCATGCGGCTGAAGACCACCTTCGGCAGAGGAGGCACGTTCTCATGGCTCACACGACGAGCGGCGTGGCCACCCTCGGAGCAGTCGCCTGTTTACTCCTCCTCACCAGCTGTGGCGGTGCTGCCGCGCCGAACTTCGAGCAAACAACCAACCCACAGGCCGCCGGGAGCCTGTCCAAGGCTACGACATTCTCTGGAGAGCTCGAAGGCGCAGAGGACACTCCGGCGGTGATCCGTTGGGTCAGCCTCAAGGCAGGCGACGCGCTGCGGGGCTATGTCGTTCCAAGCGGCCCGGCGCAGATGGTGCAGTTCTGCCGAGGTTCTTCCTCCACGGATTGCGTCACCAAGAAGATTTCGCCGACGCGCACGGCAGTGGTGACGGCGACGGTTTCAGCGAGCGACGCAACATGGTCAGGCTGGAGCTCGCTCTCGGACAGCCCGAGCCTTAGTTCGTGGTACTCGCAACAGAATTCAGAGAATGACTTCTTCTCGGACAACACACGCCCCAGCAACGGCGCCGGCGTTCTGATGTGGAACAGCGGATGGGACAATGGTGACCCAGACGTGCAACAGATAGGTGCCGATGGGCTCTTCTGGGTTCGCGGTTATCCGGAGTTCGACGGGAACGCCTCGAGTAGCTGGTTCATGTTCATCGCCCCGGCCGACGGCACCTACGGAATTGTGGTTGGGGGCTACTGGAACAGCCAATTGCCTTGTCCGAAGGGGATGGCTAATTGCTCGGAAATTGATCCCTGGAACCAAGGTCCAACGCCTCTCCCCTTCTCGATCTCGCTGCAGTCGCACGCACTAACCACTGGGCAACTTGAGTCCGTTCGGACAGCCGGGGCATCCGATCAGCTCTCCGACCCGGCGGACCAGCCAGGGTCGCCGTTTCCGTACTTCGCCTCAGCATGGGTCGCACTGGTCAATCAGCAGCTTCCGTGGCTCTTCTCCTCCGGCTTCTTCCCGCCCGAGAACACTTTCCTGAACAAGCCGGGGGCGACCTCGGGACACAAGGGGTCTTATGCCCCATCAAGTTCGATCGAGTCGAACCTCTCGTCGCAAGTTCAGAACGACCTTAGCTACCTGAAGACGAACGGATAGGCGGACTGCCGAACGCGAAGTGCCTGTGCGGGGACCTTCGCTCGCGGTCGCTCACGCCTTCCGGTGCCGATGTGAAGATGTCGACCCAGTCAGATTGAGGAGGGAGCCCGATGGCTGAACTAGTCGTTAGCGAGGCTGCGGCGGGCAAGACCTGCCCCTATTGTCGCTTCCCGCTCAAGAGCGGCATCACAGCCGAGTCATGCGACAGTTGCCAAACCCTCCACCATCAGGAGTGTTGGGAGGAGGGTGGCGGATGCGCGGTCTTCGGCTGTGCCAACAACGCCGCGACAGCCCGGAGCGCTGCGCCGCCGCAACAGCCTCAGGGTGTTGCGCCGACCGCGACGATTCCTAGCGTTGGACCTTCGGCAATGGCGTATCAAGGCTGGCACGTGCCGAGCACGGCCCGGACGGGCGTGGAGATCAACGGCGCCCCACTCGAGTTCTGGGCGGTGGTCGCCCTGGTCGCGGCGGCAGGCGTCTACCTCCTCCAGCTCTCGCTTCGAGCGCTTCCCGACTCATTCCGCCTCTTCGGTTACTCGTGGTTCCCGCACGCGCTGGCGTTCGTGCTTCTCGTTCTAGTTCTGCTTGTCGCCGCGCTGGGGGCGGGCTTCGTCTGGCTTGCCTGGATGCTTCGGCGCCAGAGCCGCGTAGCTCGCGGGCTGACGTACGTGGCCGTCGGCTGTCTCGTGACAGCCGTCTTGTTCGGCAGCGGCGCGACGACCGGCGAAGTTCTTTCGATGCTCGCCGGCCTTGCCGCAGCCGCGATCCTAGGCTTGTCGCCTGCCGTCCGCCCACTTTTCACCGGTGAGTCCGCTCCGGATTCCAATCAGCCCGCAGCACTCGTGGTCGCTCGGGTATCGATCGTCGTCTGGCTCATCCTGATCGGCGTCGCCGCGATTCTCGACTTCTGCCTGGCGAGCTACGGAGGGAAGTACGCGGCCCTGGGAGTGTTCGAGTCCCTCATCGTGATCGGGGGATTCGTCATCTACCGCCGTCTTGCATTCGCTGACCGCAAGGCTCGCGCGATCGCATCTGCTGGCGCGGCGCTTGCCTTTATCCTCTTGCTCATCGGCAGACACGACGTGGGCTTCGCTCTGATGTTGGGCTTGACAGTGGCGATCCCAGTCTGTCTCTGGTTGCCCGCTGACGTGCGGGCGTTCTATGGCGATCAGCCCATCGTCGTCGCACGACAAGGCGTCTAAAGAGCGCTCAGCCAGCGCAGCGCTGGACGCAGTGTTTCACCACACGCCGGAGTTCCAAGAGCAGTCGTGGCTTGCGAGGATGGTCGGGAAGTTGCACTTGAAGGCAAGAACCTGGCGCGTATAGATCTCAGCCCAGACGCCGTGGTGGCTGAGCACGTGCCCGGCCGCCCAATCGCCCGCGAGTCCGCAAAGCTTACCCGCGACGAATGCCGCGGCACCTCCTAGCCCCACGGCCGAAACTCCTACGTCACAGACTTTGCCAAAGAGCTTCGAGGCGATGTCCGGCGCACAGACCTTGACCCAGAGATGAGGGCCGAAGGGGAGCGAGCCACCCGTGCTCGAGTATCCGTACTGGGAGCACTTGCCGTACGAGCGGTACCAGTCGGCCAGGTGGTGAGTACTCGTCGGCGAAGCCGAGGCCGACGCAGCAGAGCCCCAGGCGGTATGGGCGCGCATCGGAATCGATGCAGTGGCACCCGAAACACCGGTAGCGAAGATGATCCCAGCTAGGGAACTGGCAAGCAGCAGATGAGCAAGTGGCCGGTTCACAGCTCGCTTTCCTCCGAGAACTGTCCCAGCGGGGACGTCTCGAGTCAAGGGTCACAAGCGCTCCTCGGGTCGTGCTCCCTTACGGGAGGGACGACTTAATGAGGTTGAACAAGAAGCTGCCGAGATGCCCGGCTTTCGCTGTCCCCCCGACAAGGCGCGTCAATGCTCGGACGCCTGTGCGCCCCTCCATGGCAACGTGCAAGACAAGAGCCTCCCGTGTCTCATGCAGGCGACACGCCACCGCGTCAAGACCGGATAGAAAGACTTGCTGTGCTCTCCCGTCGACGGCCGGCGGAGGCGGTCGCCGAGCGCAGGGAGGCAAGAGACGCGGGTTCTCGCCGAACGAGGTGGCTCCGCTCGCGATTTCGCTCAGGGACAAGGTTGCGATCACAGCAAGTGCGACCGCAGGCAGAGCTCTCCCTGTTCCCGCCGACGCGCGGATCCGCCTTAGGCCTAGGAAGGGGACAACGGCGAGGAAGCCGAGTAGAGCCGCAAGAAGGAAGCTCCACCTGAAGGCCCGGGTAACCGTGGCCTGCACGACGTAGTCGAGCTGTTTGCCGATCTTCGTCAGGGCGCTCTGATGTGCGGGCGCCAGGGCTTGAGCGAAGTCCGGAAGCCCTTCTCGAGCAGGGCGGCTGAGTACCGGCAGCAGATCGACCGCCAAATGCAGCTTCGACGATGGAGGCGTTGGCGAATCGAGAACAATCGCGATGCCGCGCAGCTTGACGTTCGTGGCTGCACTCGAGAGGTTCGCTGCCAGCAGCGGCGTGAGTACGAGCAGCCCGATTACTAACCCTGCGTGGCGAATCCAGATCGTTCGAGCACTTCGCTCAACAATCGAGCCGCCTCCAGCGAGCGCCCTCTCGGTCAAGCGTGGCAAGAGCAGCCCTACTCCGATTCCGGCAACTACGAGGCTGACGACGACCCAAGCTGCCTTCACCGCAGGCAGGAAAGCCAGCGACACCAGCCCGCCGCCCATCAGGACTGACCCGGCGGCCACCGCGCCGCTCTGCAGCCCCGAGCCCAGTCGCTGGGTCAGCAAGGTGGCTATCGGGATCGTGCTCACGACTGCAGCGGCTCTGAGCGGCGAGAACCGCCACACATCGATCAGCAGGATCACGGCGAGGAACAGCAGCCCGACAAGCGCCGCCGACGCACAGGACAGGGCGACACCGTTAGCGAAGCCTTGCCGCGGCGGACGACGTTCTACCGTGGGAGCCTCGTCCGGGTGGCTTACCGGGTGAAGGGTTGCGACGACCGCTGCCGCGGCAACTGGCGCTTGAGCGATAAAGATTGCTCGCCAACTAAAGACCTGGGTCAGCAGGCCACCAGCAGCCGGGCCGAGCGCAGCGCCGATGACTCCTGCGCCGATCCAAAGTTGGGTGCCACGTCTGCCGGCGACACCTTGTAGGAACGGCAAGGAGCCGACGAGGAGACCCGCAGCTCCTAGACCTTGAACAGCCCGGAAGGCTACGAGTGGCAGAACGCCCGGGGCCACGGCGCAAGCACTGGACGCCGCGAAGAAGACGATCGCGCCACGTCTGGCCAGCAGTGTCGGTCTCGATCGCAGCCGGTCCGATCTGGCGAGCACAAAGGCAGCGGCTGCGAGGCTGACGTTGTATGCGGTAATCGTCCAGGAGACGGCCATGATCGACACGCCGTACCGCCGAAGCAGATCCGGAAGGGCTAAGACGACGATCGAGGAGTCGGCGAATCCGACTGCGACGGCAGCCACGATCGAAGCGCAGGCGAGCCAGCGCGCGGCGCTGAATCGTGAACTGGTTGGTTGCTGGCGAGCCACCGCAGACATCGCGAGTGATCTTTCCGCGTTACCGATCTGGCGTCTAGCGCCGTGAGAGCAAGCGCTTGACAGGGATTGCTCGGCTCTTCTTAGATCGCACTAGGTGTCGGGCAGTCGGGATCACGTTCGCGGTAGCGCCTCCCGTGCGTGGAGAGTCGCAGTTATCGCCAGCTTGCTTCTGCTCACGACGATCGTGGCCGGGTGCGGCGGCGCCGGTCGCTCGACGCAGGCCTTCTGTTCAACCCTCCATCAGGGAACAGCCCAGTTGCGTGCCGGGGCTCAGAACGCAGTTGCTCAGAGCAAACGGAATGCTCTCGTCGGACTGGTTGACGCCTTCGGCAGTGTCGGCGACTTCGAGAGTTTCCTCGACCGCCTCAACAAGGTCGCCCCGCCGCCCATCGAAAGCGACATGAACACCGTCGACGGAGACTTCCACAACGCGATCAGCGACTCGGGGAGCGCCGCTGCCGGGCTGCTACTTGGCGATCCGACGGGTCTCGCGAAGATCCTCTTCGACGAGCTGATCCACGTGAACTCGTATCGCCACGTCGACCAGTTCGCCGCAGCGAATTGCGGAACGCGGATCTTCGGCGCCTAGGGCCACCTTGCTCGAAGGTAGACACGCTGATTTGAGTACAGGGCCAATCAGCTCTCGAGCCCGCGCCTTGAGCTCGCAGCCGGCTCTCGGGTTCTGACCGCGGGCGGGGACCCGAGTAATAGACCCCGCTCAGCCTCGCTACGGATACGGGAGGTTCCGGTTGCAGATCCCGACACCGAAATGAGAACTCCGCTGAGGACTGCTCCGGCGGTGGCCATGGCGAGCCTGCTTGGGAGAGCCGTATCGGGCAACCCTGAGCCTCGTGTCGCGCTCTCTCAAGCGGATCACAGCCTTGTCAACATCGGAGGCTGGTGAAAGGATCGCAATGGTGCGGCCAGACTCCCGCCTTCAGTGACGCAGATCACAGTTAGCGAAACCGCGGCGGGCAAGACGTGCCCCTACTGCCGCTTCCCACTCAAAGAGGGAGCACGCGCCGTTCGCTGTGGGGAGTGCGGCACCGTCCACCACGAGGAGTGCTGGCAGGAAGGGGGCGGTTGCGCCGTCCTCGGCTGCGTCGACGCTGGAGCCAGGGCAGCTCAGTCGGGAACCTGGCCCACCGCGGCCTCGCAACCATGGGGAGCATCGCCAATCGAGGCCGAATCCGCCGACGGTCCGGCGGCGGCGTCGAGAGCGGGTCGGAATCTTCTGATCGGCGTCGCGGCCGCACTGTCTCTGGCGGCAGTCGCTGCTGGCGCATTCATTGCCTTGCGGCACGGAAGCCCGACGCCAGTGAGCGCCCTCCAGACGGACCAGGGCACTACCAGGAGTTCGGGCAGATCGCGCACAAGGACGGTGACCGTTCCCGCGCAACAGACAACCGTGACCACCGTCGAGACACAGACCGTTTCGGGTCAGGCTACGCAACCCGCGACGAGTGCGAGCGTCACGGTCACCTATCCAGCCCCCCCGCCTCTCCCCTCAAACGTAACGGGAACGGATTCGAGGGGCTATAACACGGGGCCTGGGTGTTCTGACGACGTGGAGAGTCCGCTACCTGGTTGTAACGACTCGCCGTCGCAATACCCGCGGAACGATCCTTCGATTACTTGCCGCAATGGGATAACGGTCAACCAGATAACGACGAGCTGTGGCCTCGCCGAGAAGGTCTACAACGCATATCGCACTGACGGAATCGTCACCGCAATAAGTGACAGACAGGCCTACGAGTTCCGCTGCTTCACCGGTGGACCGGGTACTACTCATTGGACAAATTGTGTGGGCCGTGCCGGGTCGATCCCGCTCTACCTTCGCTGGAAAGGATGACGCGCCACGGCGACCAGCGGATGTTTGTTCGCTCTCGACGGGCACAATTGATCGTAGTCGGCGCGCTTGCTGTCACGGCGGCGATCGCTGTCGTAGCTGCCGAGGTGAGTGGCGGCTGGGGTCTCGCGCGCGGGTCAGTCGCGAATGGCCACGTCCGCGATACGAGCACGCGGACCGCGCACAACGGCACGAGCACGCGACCGCTGCTGGTGTCCAAGCGCCAGCTGCTGCCGAAGCCCAAAGTCGTAAGGCCTAAGCCAAGGAGAATCAAACGGCTCTTAGTCGGTTTTACTGACCCGTCGCGTACGATGCTCGTGGACGGGAGGACAACCCGGAGAAGGTTCGCCGCCGAGATCCGCTACCCGCTCTGGTCCCATGGCCCGTTCCCAGTGATCATCTTTGGTCACGGTTACAACGCCACACCTAATTACTACGCGCGTCTACTCGATGGGTGGGCCAAGGCCGGGTACGTAGTTGTCGCGCCGATTTTTCCCGTCGAGAACGCGCATGCTCCGGGCGGGCCGACCAGGGAAGACCTCCCGAATGAGCCCAGGGACATGACTCTGGTCATCAACGAGCTCGAGCGGCCGTTGACTCAGGCTCAGAGGGAAGTCTCGCGATTGAGCAATATGCACCGTATCGCCGTGTCTGGTCATTCTGATGGGGGAGACACCGCGCTAGCCGCGGCCTACGGTCCTCGGCGCGATCGTCGAATTACGGCAGCGGCAATCCTTTCCGGGCAAGAGGATCCGCTCATTGGCTTCTTCCGAATGCCGTCGACCGGCCCTCCCCTGCTCGCAGTGCAGGGCACAGCAGACACAATCAACCTACCGAGCACGACGTACGAATATTACGGTGAAGCCGCTCCGCCGAAGTATCTCCTCAAGATCATCGGCGCGAACCACCAAGACCCCTACGAGCAGCCTAGTCGCGTGCTCGCGATGGTCGAAAAGGTGACTACGGCGTTCTTTGATAGGTATCTGAAAGGCGACCCTCGGATGCTGGTGCGATTAGTGAAAGAAGGCTCCGCGGGGTCTGGTTCGGTGCTTTCATCTCAACAGTGATATGCGGTTGAGAGCGTGCAGACTCAACACACAATCGCGGAAAGCACGCGCGACGCCCTCGTCGGACTTGTGGCCGCGTTCGGAAGCGTCTGGGACTTCGAAGGAATTACTCGACCGCCTCAACAAGGTCGCCCCGCCGCCCATCGAGGGCGACATGAACACCGTCGACGGAGACTTCCACAACGCGATCAGCGACTCGGGGAGCGCCGCTGCCGGGCTGCTACTTGGCGATCCGACGGGTCTCGCGAAGA
>Ga0070741_10015677_pt1 | contig 12789 bp, 16 predicted proteins | sample Coa_R1_4_FD_66440 | JGI IMG/M metagenome (GOLD analysis project Ga0070741, IMG submission 66440) | Surface soil microbial communities from Centralia Pennsylvania, which are recovering from an underground coalmine fire - Coalmine... | ecosystem: Environmental > Terrestrial > Soil > Unclassified ...
ACTTGGTGGCGGTACGCCTGGTGCCGCTGCAAAGCCGACGCTTCCGGCTGCACCGCGCCTCGCCAGCGGACGCGCGCTGGCTGTGCGCGCTCCTGAACCGGCTGGGAGCGCCGTTCGCCACATGCGTGCAGCTTGAGAGGGACCACAGCATTCATCGCCGCTAGAAACTCACTCCACATCGTGGGAGCAGCGAGGGTAGCATTCCTGGCAGTTGCTGCCCGAGCCGCACGCGCTCCCGCATACAGTTGACTCTCCCTTTACCCCGGGCAAGGGAGGCATTAACCGCGGCGCGCCACACTGAGGGCGCGAGGGCAGACCGGGCTCGGCCGGGAGACGGTCATAAGCCGGAAAGTCGAGTCGAGGCCAAGACGCGGCGCCAGAGACTACGCGGACAAGATTGCCGTCAATCCGCCTAGATCCGGCCGGCGCAAGCGCCCTCTGGCCGCACAAGGCATGCTGACCGACGAGAATCGCGCTGCCCAGTTCATCGAACGCTTCGGTGGCGCCGGTCGGTACCCACTCTCGAAGGATTAGGCGCAGGATTCCAGGCGAGGGAGGAAGCATGGCTCACATTATCCGCCACGTCATCGTGCAGGCCCCGGTCACCCGGTCCGGTGAGATCGAGCGGCTGTGGAAGCGGGACTGCGCGCCGCTGATGATCCAGCAGCCCGGCTGTGTCCGCGAGGAGCTGCTGCGGTGTCTGGACGATCCGTCGGAGTTCGTTTCCGTTGCGGAGTGGGCCAGCCAGGATGCCATCGACCGCTACCTGGCGAGCCCCGCGCACGAGCAGATCAAGACCCTGACCCGCGGGATAACGGGCGCCGCCGCGACCGTGAAGACCTACGCCATGGTCGAGGGTTGAGGCGGGCCAGGCGGGAAGCAGCGGCCGTCGCCTCCGAGATGCGAGGTGTTAGCAGCGGTAGCCGGGGGAGCAATGGCAGTCCTCGGTATCGATCTAGGCACGTCCAATTCGGCGGCCGCAGTGCTGCGAGGCGGCCGTCCGTGATCATCCTCAACGCGGATAGCGTATGGCTGACTGTCAGCAGTCACGGCGATACAGCTCGAGAATGCCTTCCCAGTCAGCCTGTCATGAGCGGCCGGCTGGCTTGGGATCGTGCCGGGCAGCGCCTTGCCTTGAAAGGATGTCGACGATGGAGCCGGTTTCCAGACAGAAGATAGGGGACATGCGGGCTATTGCGCTCGTCCAGCCGCCGGTCGTCGCGGCAACGCGCGCGGCATCCGCCCGCGATGTCGCCGTCCAACTCGTCCGCATGGGCATCAGCGGCATGCCCGTCACGGAGCGAGATGGCACCGTGATCGGTGTGGTCACCGAGGCCGACATCCTCTGGGCCCTGGGCAATAGCACGCCCCTCGAGGCGTTGACGGCCCAGGACATCATGGCGACGGATCCAATCACCGTCGACGTGGAGACGCCGCTCGCGGAGATATTGCGCACCGTACGCGACAACAGTATCCTGCGCGTGCCAGTCACGGAGCAGGGGAAGCTGGTGGGCATCATCTCGCGCTGTGACATAATCAGGGCCATGGTGGATCTGCAGCCCTTACCGGCGCCAGACTTTCTCATGTTCTAGCGCCACCCTGCCCGTCGTCGACGCGCTTGCGGCCATCTCGCGGCGGCCCCCGTGGGCGCTCGTCATGGGGACACGCCGACCGGATCGCCCACTCCGTTTACTCCCGTACGCGGCGTCAGCAATCAACGGACTGGGCCGCGGCAACGCGTCCGACCGCGGAGCCAAGGACCGCACTGGCCACGGGTGGAAGGCCTGTGGCCTCCCGGATCTCCTGCTCGTCTAGCGATTCTTTCAGCAGGAGCGCCTCGGCCAACGACTCGAGCCGTGGCCGCTCGCGCTCCAGAAGCTCTTGCGCCTGGGTGTAGCCCTCGTGCAGCAAACGTCGCGTCTCGCGATCCACCATCGCGGCGAGCGCCTCGCTGTGTGGCTGGCCACTCGCCCAGGGCAGAGTAGGGTACTCGGCGCCGTCGCCCCGCCCCAGCGATAACAGGCCCACCTCCGGGCTCATCCCCCAACGGGTCACCATCTGGCGGGCGAGCTGCGTCGCCTGTTGGAGATCGTTCTCCGCCCCGGTTGAGACCGTCCCGAACACCAGCTCCTCCGCCGCACGGCCACCGAGGGCCCCGGCGAGGCGCACGCGCAAATACGGCTCCGGGTAGTTGTGCCGGTCATCGGGCGGGAGCTGATAAGTCACCCCAAGCGCCTGGCCGCGGGGCACAATGGTCACTTTGTGCACCGGGTCTGCTTCGGGAAGCAGGAGCCCCATGAGCGCATGGCCCGCCTCGTGGTAGGCAATGCGGCGACGGTCCTCGGGAGTGAGAATCACCTGCCGCTCGGCCCCCAGCACGATCTTCTCGATCGCCTGGAAGAAGTCTCGCCTGCTCACGGCACTCTGCTCGCGTCGCGCGGCGAGCAGCGCTGCCTCGTTCACCAGGTTGCGCAACTCCGCGCCGACTAGCCCAGGGGTCGCGGCCGCGAGCTCGCCCAGATCCACGTCGGGGGCCAGCGGCACACCGCGGCTGTGGACGGACAGAATCGCCGCCCGACCGGTGCGGTCCGGCCGTTGCACGACCACCCGCCGGTCGAAACGCCCCGGCCGGAGGAGCGCCGGATCGAGCACGTCCGGGCGGTTGGTTGCGGCCAGGACGATCACGGCGTCCCGCGCGTCAAACCCATCCATCGCGACCAGCAACTGATTGAGCGTGTGCTCGCGCTCGTCGTGGCCGCCGAGCGCCCCCCCGGCATCTCGTCGGCGGCCGACGGCGTCGAGCTCGTCCACAAAAACTATGGCGGGAGCGGTCAGTTTCGCCTGCTCGAACAGGTCGCGCACACGGGCCGCTCCAACGCCGACGATCATCTCCACGAATTCCGAGCCGCTGATACTAAAGAACGGCACGTTGGCTTCGCCGGCGACGGCCCGCGCTAGCAGCGTCTTGCCGGTCCCGGGCGGGCCCACCAGCAGCACGCCTTTGGGGATCGTCCCGCCCAAGCGACGGTACTTCTCGGGGTTCTTCAGGAAGTCCACGATCTCCTGGAGCTCTGCCTTTGCCTCGTCGATCCCGGCCACATCGGCGAAAGTGACGCGCCGCTCATCCGCGGCCGGATCGTACCGTCGAGCACGACTTCGCCGCAGGCCGAAGACCCCTTGCTGCGCCTGCTGGCTGCGGCCCACCATCCAGAAGAGCAGCAAAAAGAACAGCATCCCCGGCCCGAAGCTGAGGAGGAGCGTAAACAGCCAGCCGCGCTCCTGATCCAGCGGACGGGCATTGATGACGACCTCCTGGCTCTCCAGCAGCGCCTCCAGGCCGGGGTCCGTAAAGGTCGGCAGCCGCGTCTCGAAATAGAGCGAGGTCCGCGGCTGGTCTCCGCTCGGCGGGTAGCTCACGGGCGACTTGAAGGCACCCTGGACAGCGTCGCCCTGGCTGGTGATCTCGCCGACATTGCCCGCCTGCACCTGCTCCCGGAAGGTCGTGTAGGGAATGGTGATCCGCGGCGGCTGCTCGGGAAACAAGCGGGGGGCCAGCACCCAGTTCAGGAACAGGAAGCCCAGCAATAGCACCACCCAGGCCCATGGGATCTGGATGCCCTCGCGCGGCGCCTGTCCCGGATAGCGAGGCTCCTCCGGTCCCGGCAGGCGGGGAGGCGACCGCCTGTACTGCGTACGCGTTGTGACCATGTGTCGTCCGTCTACCTCTCAGACCACCGCCGGCTTGCCGTGTCGCGTGGTGCGCCGGCACGGCCCAAGTTAATGGGCGGCATCGGTCGCCCAATCACACTGATATGCTCGCGCCATTTCCTTGCAGCCGGGGTTGCAAACGGTCAACGGCAGGTGAGTAGGATGCACGAGCGTCGCAAGCGCTCACCGGTGGTGGCCGTCGCTCTCCCGGGCGACGCTGCCTGAAGATCGCGGTGCTCTCGCGCGGAGAAGCGGGTGCGGAGGCTCGTGTATGAGTGGCCGGAAACGCGAGCGCACGAAGCAGCCCCCCCAACGGGTGCTCGCTCCGCGGCAGCTGTGCTGCCCCCTACTCGCGGCGCATCGCCGACGCAGTGGGCGCCCGCTCTGACTTGACGGTGCTTGTTTACCTCCCGCTCACGGTGCGCAACGGGGGCCGCAACCCGGCTCATGGACCATGGGTTCACAGGCATCGAGCTTCTGACTCGGTCTTGCTGGGGACCGCTCGTCCGCCAGGGCGGCTGGAGGCACCACACGCCGAGCGAGGGTCTGGCCGGGGTTGGCGGAGAGATGGAGGACGCGATGAGCGCGAGTAAGCTAGCACCACGACTGCAGCAGGACCTCGCCACGATGCTGGTGCGCGAGCGCGACCATCTGCGGCACAGCCTGCGGCGCCTCGTCGCGGCGCAGCGCGCGCTGGGCGAGAGCCAGGGCGAGGAGAGCGACGCGGGCGGCGAGGCGGCCGACGTGGCGAGCGACCTCGTCGAGCAAGCGCTCGGGTCGGGCCTCGCGCGGGCCGAGTTGGATCGCCTAACGCAGGTCGAGGCGGCCCTGGAACGCATGAGCAAGGGTGGGTACGGACTCTGTGCGGCCTGTGGCCAGGAGATCGCCACCGAGCGGCTATTTGCGCGGCCCTGGGCTCGGTACTGCATCGGCTGCGCCCGGCAACGAGAGCATCACCACGACGACTTCTAGCGGGCGCGCGGGGTGCGTGCCGCGACCGGCGGTACTCCGGATGGACGGTCCGCGCAGCGGCTGGCGACCCACAGCACGGAGGCCAGCCGTCCAAGAGATGCAGGTGCGAGATGATGGAGCCCACGATACAGTGCCCCGGCTGTGGCAGCGAGAATGTGGTGGAGGAGGAGAGCGTCAGCGGCACGCGTGTCTGGTGCTGCCGCGAGTGTGGCAACGTGTGGAAGCACGCGCCCCGCGGACTGGAGCCGGAGGAGCCAGTGAGCAGTTGACAGTGTCTGGCGCAGCTCGGAAGAACTCGCTCACGAGCTGCGAGCGCCGAAGCCGTTGCCGCGCGTCCCCGCGTCGGCGACATCGGCAACCGCCTGAGCGTCGCGAGTGAGGACCGGCACCGGCGGCCGCCTCACCCACTCACAGCGATCGCTGCTCCGCCTACCCGCGCGTACCGCTCCGTTTTGGCTTTTACACGCGTGTACCTGCGAGCGACCCGTGTAGCAACCTCAGGACGCCACGATGAGAGTGGAGCATCGGGCAGGGGCGGTCGCGGGGGACACCGTGGTCAAGCGCGAGCGCAAAGTGACCTATGCCATTACCAGTGTGCCGCCCCAGCAGGCGGATGCCGCGCGGCTGGCCCAGCACTGACGCGGCCATTGGGCCATCGAGAACTACGCCGATTGGGTGCGCTATGTCATCGCTCTATCTGCTCACCCCTTGCTCGACGATCACGTTCGACGTATCATCGTGCCTCAGGCTGAAGCAAAATCAGCTATCACAATAGCTAATCTGGCCGGGCAGTGGCCTTCCAAGTGTTACGACACGCGCACCAATTGCAAACGCGGGAAGGGGGCCACTGCCTTGGAGATTCCGCCTTGTGTGCTCGCTGGATAGACGGGCGTGGTCACGAGCGCCGGCGAGGTGGACTCGGCAGGTAGGGCTGGGCAGCGAGCCGCCGCAACTGGACGGTTTGGCGCTTGAGCTAGCATCCGACCCGATACGGTTGAGAGCAAGATGCACGTCGACAGGCTAGCTGACCCCATCAGCCGCGCGCAGCTACGGGCGCTGGCGCTGGTCGAGCAGGTGGCGGAGATACCGGTCGATCGGCGCGTGGCCATTCGCCGCGCGCTCGACGAGCTCAATGCCGCGCTTGCCGAGCTGGCGGCTACCCAGGACGTGCTTCAGGCGGAGGCCGACGCACTGGCGGCTGCCGATCAATCGCTGGTGGTGGAGCGGGAGCACTACGAGGACCTGTTCGAGCTCGCACCGGACGCGTATCTGGTCACCGATTCTAGCGGCACGATTCGAGAGGCGAACCGGGCCGCCCGCGCGCTATTCAACTACCCGCAGCCGCTCCTGGTCGGAAAGCGGCTCGCACTTTTCGTCACGGCGGGCGACGCCGTCGCCTTCCGGCTCTGGTTCCGCGCCCTCCAGCCGAGCGCGGAGCCGGTTGCGTGGGAGGGGCAGCTCCAACCTTGTCAGGGGGCCGCCCACGACGTCGCTATCTCGGTACGGGCTGGTCGTGAGGGCAGCGGCCGGCCGAGCGAGCTGCTCTGGGTCCTGCACGACGTGACGGAGCGCAAGCGGCTGGAGGCAGAGCAGGTCCGGTTGCGTCAGCGGGCCGAGGCCACGGAGGAGCGGCTCCGAACGCTCCTGGACACGCTGCCGGACGCGATCGTGATTACGCGGGGCACGGGCCGGATCGTGTTCGTCAACCAGGAGGCGGAGGCCCTCTTCGGCTACCCGCGCGCGGAGCTGATCGGCCACGAGATCGAGCTGCTGGTGCCCGAGCGGTTCCGTCAGGGTCATCGCGAGCACCGCACGGGCTTCGCGGCGGCACCGCGGGCCCGCCCCATGGGCACCGGCCTGGAGCTCTACGGCCGCCGGAAAGACGGGAGCGAGTTTCCCGTGCAGATCATGTTGAGCCCCGTCGGCTCAGGGCCCGACTTGCTCGTCACCAGCGTCCATCGGGACATCACCGAGCGGAAGCGCGCGGAGCAGTTCCTCGCGGCCGTGCTGTCCTCGATGGGCCACGAGTTCCGGACACCGCTCACCGCCGTCAAGACCGCGGTGGACGTCCTGCTCGCGGAAGTCCAAGCCGAGGAGCACGCCGAGTGGCGTGAGCTGCTCCAGACGGTGGACGCGGCGACCGCCCAGTTGACTCGCCTGGTCTCGCAATCGCTTGCCTTGTCCCGCCTCGAAGCGCGCCTGCTGCACGTGGAGCCCGATTGGCAGGACCTGGCCGAGCTCCTCGGTCGCGCCACCCAGCAGCTGGACCCGGCGCGAGCCCGAGTGCAGCTCCAAGTGAGCGACGACCTCCAGGCGGCGTATCTGGACGAGATGGTGGTCGAGCTAATCGCCACGAACCTGCTAGAGAACGCGCTGAAGTACTCCCCGGCGGAGTCGCGGGTGGACGTCACGGCCTACCGGCGCGACGAGTCGGTGGTGATCGAGGTCGGCGACCGCGGCCCCGGGGTCGCGCCGGATGATGCGGAGCGGATCTTCGAGAAGTTTTACCGCGGCGCCGAGCTCCCCGCGGGCGTCGCAGGCTCCGGGCTCGGTCTCGCGATCGCCCGCGGGTTCGCGCAGGCGCATGGTGGCGACGTCCGCTACGCGCCACGGCCAGGCGGTGGCAGTATCTTCACGGTCACGCTGCCGATCGCCGGCCCCACGCACGAGGTGGCAGGTGAGTAAGCCACAGGTGCTCGTCGTGGACGACGATCGGCAGATCTGCCGCGCGCTGCTGGTGGGGCTCACGAAGCAGGGCTACGACGTCCAGCTCGCGACCTCCGGCGAGGAGGCGCTGGACCTCGCTGTGGAAGCACCCCCGGGGCTGATCCTGCTCGATCTAGGGCTGCCGGGAATGAGCGGCGTCGACGTCTGCCGGGAGCTGCGCCAGTGGTCGCGGGTGCCAATCATCGTCCTGTCGGCACAGGGCGAGGATCGCACCAAGGTGGCCGCCCTGGATAGCGGCGCCGACGATTATCTTACGAAGCCGTTTGGCCTGGAAGAGCTCTTCGCGCACATGCGTGCGGTCCTTCGGCGCACGAAAGACGAGGCGGCCTCCCCGGTCCTGCTGAACGGCGCGCTGCGACTGGACCACGCGGCCCACGCGGTGACCCTGGACGGTCAGCCCGTCTCGCTCACACGCACCCAGTACGAGCTCCTGCGCTACCTCATGGCCCACGCGGGCAAGCTGGTTACCTACCGCGCGCTCATCGCCGCCGTCTGGGGGCCGAACTACGAGGGAGATGACACGCGCAACCTGCGGGTCTTCATCGCGCAGCTTCGCCGCAAGATCGAATCGGATCCCACCGCTCCCAGCTACATCCTCACCATGTCGGGGGTCGGCTACCGCTTCCGCCCGGAGCCGTAGCTGCCCCCTGTTCACCGTCTCTTAGCGCTTTTTTAGCGCCGCTCGCTTGGATCTTAGCAGAGCCCTCACCGCCTCGGCTCTATCATCAACTCGTCCCGCTGGCGGGCGGTCAGCCACGGGGCGGGCCGTGCGCGAAGCACCTGCGGCCACTGGCCAGTGGTGTAGTGCAGGGGCGAGCGATGAACAGCATTCACCCTGGTCTTACGGGTCATCCAGTCGAGATTCTCCTGGTGGAGGACAACCTCGGGGACATTCGGCTGACGCTGGAGGCCCTGAAGGACAGCAAGGTCCACAACACGGTCCACGTGGTGACGGACGGCCTGGCAGCCCTGGCGTTTCTCCGGCGCCAGGGCGTGTACGAGGCGGTGCCTCGTCCCGACCTGATCCTCCTCGATCTGAACTTGCCCGGGAAGGACGGGCGCGAGGTGCTGGCCGAGCTCAAGACGAGCGACGAGCTTCAAGATATCCCCGTGCTCGTGCTGACGGCGTCCCGCGCCGACCGCGACCTCCTCCAGAGCTATGAGCTCCAGGTCGACGGCTACTTGATCAAGCCGATCGACCTGGAGCAGCTCGTGGAGCTGGTCCGCACGTTCGCCGACTTCTGGCTGTGGGTGATCCGGGTGCCCGCCGCGGCCGGGGCCCGGTGAGGCGATGATGCTGCACGCGGAGGCGCCCCGGGCGATTGCGGCGCCCGCCCGCGCGCTCTCCCTGGGGGAGCTGCGTCGCCTGTTCGGGGCGTGCGCGGAAGACCCGGAGGACCTCGGCAGCCGGGACGCGGCGCTCTTCGCGGTCCTCTATGGCGCCGGGCTGCGCGCCTGTGAAGCCGTGGCGCTGGACCTCGAAGACTACGCTCCGAACACGTCTACATTCCGGGTACGCGGCACCGCTCGCGCGGCGCAAACCGCGCACCTGGCGCCCGGGGGCAGCGAGGCGCTTCGGATCTGGCTGGCGGTGCGCGATGAGCAGCCGGGGCCACTGTTCTGGGCGGCCGATGGTGAGGGCGGCCTCCGTCCCCGGCGGCTGTCGCTCGGGGAGGTGCAGGAGGCCGTGCGCAGGCGCGCGCGGGAGGCTGGCCTCGGAGCAGCCGCGCCGGAGGACCTGCGCTGCACCTTTCTGAGCGACCTGCTAACCGCAGGCGTTGAGCCGCACCTGATCGCGGCGCTGGCGCGCGAGCCCTGGCCGCAGCCTACCCCACTGGACGCGGCGACGGATCAGGCCGTTCGCAGCGCCGCGATCGCCCGGCTGCGCGTGCCCTACCGGCCGCATGTCGGGGAGACGATGTAGATGCCGCGCGAGCCGGCGCGGGCGGCCAGCGCCCTCGGTCCCTGCAGCGATGCTGGTCGCCTGCGAAGCGGCGAGTCGCGCTCACGGACGCTCCTCCAGGAGGACAGCCATGTCGATAGCCCGGGTGATCGAGATCAGCGCCACATCGCCCACGAGCTTCGAGCACGCGGTCCAAACCGGGATCGCCCGGGCGAGCGAGACGCTGCGGCAAGTTAAGTCCGCATGGGTAAAAGACCAGCGGGTCGAGGTCGAGGGCGACCGCATCGTGCGCTACCAGGTGAACCTGCTCCTGACCTTCGTGCTTGAGGACGGCGCGTCCACCTGGGAGGCGGAGCCCTGGTAGGCGCGCCGATCGCCGCCCACACGACGATCGGCGCGATCGTGTCGCGCGCGAGAGGCCGGCGCCGGGGACACAGCATAGTGAGCGGAGGTGCTGCTGCAAGCGACGACGTAGACCGTACCGTGGCAGAACGCGCGGGAACATGCGAGCCGCTACCCGCGATTGCGGCTGTGCCAGACCCAGGGAGAGAAGAGCATGGCGATCGAACAGAAGGCAAGTGCGCCAGCGCAGGCTACGCCTCAGCGACTCCGCCGCTTCGACCCGGTCGAGATGATGGCCACGATGCGCGACGAAATGGCGCGGCTCTGGCCCGAGTGGTCGTGGCCGCCGCGGCTCCTGGCCGAGCGCCCGGGCGCCTGGCTGCCGCGCGTGGACGTGTACGAGCAGGACCACGCGCTCGTGGTGAAGGCCGAGCTGCCCGGCGTGAAGAAGGAGGACATCGCCATCTCGCTGGACCAGGGCGACCTGGTGATCCGGGGCGAGCGCCAGACCGAGCAGAAGGTCGAGGAGAAGGACTACTACCGCATGGAGCGCAGCCACGGCAGCTTCTACCGCCGCCTGCCGCTCCCGTTCGCGGTGCAACCCGAGCAGATCCAGGCTCGCTGCACCGACGGCGTGCTGGAGGTCCGCATTCCGGCGCCGGCCGAGGCGCAGCACCAGCCGCAGAAGATACCGATCGCGTAGGCGGCCGGGGCCCCGGCAGGCCAGGAGGCCAGCGCGTGGGCCCGGATGGAGGAGTAGATGCTATTGGCGCTGGCCGGCCTCCTGGCAGGCCTGGCCGTGGGTCTGCTCGCTGGCCTGGTCGTCAGCCGCTCGGGGCCGGCGCACGGCGCCGCGTGGCGACGCGACCCGTGGGCCAGCCTCGCCAGCCGTGTGGGCGCGAGCACCGCCGGGAGTGCGCCCGTTGGAGCCAGGCTGCTCGCGGCCGTCGCAGGCGCTATGGAGCGGCTCCCCATTCTGTGGCTCGTGGGCAGTACCAGGCGCGCGCCGGGCGCCTCGCGGCCGCCGGCGCGCGCCTGGGGCGCGCGGGGCATCGCGCGCGGGGGCATCGTGGACGCGGGACAGATGCGATGTACCGTCCCTGCGGTGAGCGCGGGGTACGCGACCGCGGGGGCCGACCGAGTATGGGTAGCCCAGCGGCGGTACGGATTCGACCAGCCGACCGCGGTCCGGCTGGCGTTCCTCCAATGGCTCATCGAGACCCAGCGGCTCAACGACGACGGAGCCACAGCCGCCCAGGACGCCGAGCGGAGACGACTGAGCGGCGTGCAGTAGACGGGCCGCCGCTCGTGGAGAGATCACTCATGAAAAGCGATGCGCAGATCCAGCAGGGAGTGCTCCAGGAGCTCAAGTGGGATACCCGTGTGGAAGAGACCGACGTCGGCGTGGAGGTGGACCAGGGCGTGGTCACCCTCACGGGGACGGTAAGCAGCTACGCCAAGCGCCTGGCGGCCGAGGAGGCGGCTCACCGTGTAGCTGGGGTGCTCGACGTGGCGAACGACGTCCAGGTGCGCGTCCCGGGTAGCTGGGCGCGGACGGACACCGACATTGCCCATGCCGTCCGCCGGGCGCTGGAGGACGACGTCGAGGTGCCCGACGAGCGGATCCAGTCCACCGTGACCGGTGGGGTCGTGACGCTCGCGGGCAGCGTGGACTTCTGGCACCAGCGGGTGGATGCCGAGCGCGCCGTCCGCCAACTGGCTGGCGTGCGCGGGCTGACGAACCAGTTGAGCGTCAGTCTGACACCGCGGCGGGCAGAGGAGGTGCGGCAGGAGATCGAGGCGGCACTCGAGCGCCGCGCCGAACGGACGGCCGAGCACATCGAGGTGAGCGTCCAGGATGGGACGGTCACGCTCACCGGGCCGGTCCACTCCTGGTCGGAGCGCCAGGCCGTCATCGGGGCGGCGCGCTTTTCTCCCGGCGTGCGCGCCGTCAACGACCGGCTGCGGATCGCCGGGTAGGCGGGACAGGGCGCGCCCCGGCGGCGGCGATGCCGTCTGGAGGCGCGCCGGCCGTCACCGTCCGATGCACTCGCCAATGACCGACCTCCAGCGCTGGTTGGAAGGCGAGCTCGTCCCCGCGGAGGTACGGTTGCAGCGGCACGAGCTTGTGGGCGTGGCGGAGCTACTGTGGGGCTTCGAGCGGCCGACGGCCGCGCGGCTGGCGTTCACCCAGTGGCTCTATCAGACGCGGCGCCTCAGCGACTGGAGCGATGGTGAGCCGCGCGGCGACGGGAGATCGTAGCGCTGCACGGTTCGGAAAGGAGTATGCGGGATGGTCGCTCAGCAGACCGAAGGGGAAGGCAAAGAGCCCACGCACACGCATCCTGCGGTGACCCACAGCCACGACCATTACCACGTGTCGCACCACCACGCGGGCGCCCCGCTCCACGAGTGGGAGCACCGCACCTACTGGCACACGCACGAGCACAACCACAACGCGCTGACCCACACCCACGACTACAGCTTGGAGGACGAGGACCGGCACCACCCGAAGCGGGCGCACGTGCACGACCACGCTACCCCGACCGCGTCGCCTGCATAAGCGCCGGGCGACAACGGGGCATTACTGTCAACGATATCGCGCTCCTAGCCCGGGAACCATTCAACGCGCTTCGGCGCCGGCCTGGGAGTAGTGCGCTCAACAGCCGCGCTGCACTGGCGCTGGGTCCCGCAGGATCGCAGGCTGGCGGTGCGGCCGGGCTTTGCGCGATGGCGCCACGCGGTCCGGCAGATCGCCTGAGTACCAGCGTGTGCGGCCTCTCAGGTCGGCGGTGCTCCTGCCCGGGCTCGCCTGAGCGGCGCAAGGAGACAGGCTAATGCAGTCGCACGAGAGCACACCTCGGTCCACCGTGCTGGTAGCGCTCGATGGCTCCCCGGCCGCGGCCACGGCGCTCGGCTGGGCCCGAGTCACCGCCCGCCAGCTTGGGGCCGACGTCGGCGGCCTCCACGTCGCCGCCGAGACGCGGCCCGAGCCGGAGGTGTGGGAGCGGCTGCATCGCGCGCTCCTGCCTGGCGAGACACTGCACATCCGCACCCGGCCCGGCGATCCAGCGCCCGCGATTCTGGAAGCCGCGAGTGAGCCGACGACTGAGCTTCTCGCGCTCACCACCCACGGT
>Ga0070741_10015678_pt1 | contig 12786 bp, 9 predicted proteins | sample Coa_R1_4_FD_66440 | JGI IMG/M metagenome (GOLD analysis project Ga0070741, IMG submission 66440) | Surface soil microbial communities from Centralia Pennsylvania, which are recovering from an underground coalmine fire - Coalmine... | ecosystem: Environmental > Terrestrial > Soil > Unclassified ...
CGGGACTACGAGCGTACCGAAGCCAGTGCCGAATCCTGGATCCACCTGGTGATGATTCGCATTCAACTCCGTCGCCTCGCGTGATTTCGCTCGCTCCATGCTTTTTCAGACACGCTCTTAGAGCGCGTTTTAAAAATACCGACCCGGGCGTGGGAGTATGGGCTCGGAGTCCCGCCTTTAGGCGGCCCGGCGTCAAAACCGCCCCAAGGCGGGACTCCAAACCGAATTCTAAAACACGCTCTTAGGTACGGTAACAAGTAACTCAAGACAAATGAGCCTCTTGATGTCATCTTCGTTTTCGTAACGACACTGACCCTCACCGCGAAGCGCGTCGGAATAAAACGGTTGGTCGGAATAAAACGGTTGTTTTCGTAGGTCAAAGTCTGACAAGAACCCCAGGGAGGGCTTGAATTCCAGCGAGATGCATCAGCAGTCCCGCCCGCCGTCACGTATTCTTTATGGGCGACTCCGAATTCGAAGATTGATCGGCTTATACGTCTGATAAAATCGAGAGATGTCAAAGAAAAGCCGCGCTGGAAAGCGCACCTGCAACGGGACGGATGCATTCACTCTAATTGAGTTGTTAGTGGTCATCGCCATTATCGCCATTCTAGCAGCGATGTTGTTACCGGCATTGGCCAAGTCCAAGACCAAAGCCCAGGGAATCAGCTGCCTGAACAACGGACGGCAAATGATGCTGGCTTGGCGTATGTACGTGGATGATAACCAGGAACGCCTGCCCGAAGCCTACGGCCCAGAGCCCTGGGTCGAGGGCAATCTGGATTTCAATGGAGCCAATCGCAGCAACTGGGACGTTAACCAAGACCTCGCCAGGAGCCCCTTGTGGCAATACTGCGGAAAGAACGCGAAGGTATGGAGGTGCCCTTCGGACCCGAGCACCGTGCAGTACAACGGTGTGTCCTATCCGCGCGTGCGGAGCATCTCGATGAACTCATGGTTTAATTCCAGCGACACACACTGGTTTGGCGAAGGATTCCGTATTTACCAGAAGATGAGCGATCTTACCGACCCCGGCCCAGCGCACACGTTTGCTTTCGTAGACGAACGCGAGGACAGCATCAACGACGGCGAGTTCTGCGTCGGTATGTTTGGTTACCCGGATGCTCCGAATGAATGGAAACTGGTTGATTTCCCTGCAAGCTATCATAACCGAGCCGCCGGACTCTCTTTTGCCGACGGACACTCTGAAATCAAGAAATGGATGGACCCGCGCACGTGCCCCTCAATCAAGAGCGCGGCCGATTTGCCGCTCAACGTTTTGACCCCGGGCAACCCGGATGCTTTCTGGATGATGGACCGATCGACGCGAAGAATCGTTTGGTTTAACTGATCGTCAAACGAGTGTTAGAATCTCATTTCGGGATCAGTCCGCTTGCATTTTGGTTAGGCCTTTATTTCTGATAGGCAGGAAGACAAAAGAGCCGGATTCCTCCGGCTCTTTTTTATGTAGAAGCAGGTAAAAGTTCCTAGCTACATCCCAAACTTTCGCCGCAGTTGAGGCATTTGTAGCAGGCGCCGTTGCGGACGGCGACGTGGCCGCAGTTGGGACAGGTAGGCGCATCGGCTTGGAAATGCGCGACGGAATCGCTCAAGCTCTTGACGGTGTAGCTGCCGCTCGGTTGGGGTTTATGCCCGTTAGCGCTGCCCGGCTGCCCGCTTTTGATGTCCAGTATCTCGGTTTCTTCCGCGAGCGGCAGGTCAGGCACCGGCCGGTTTATTTTTTTTTTGAGTTCTTCGAGCAACCCAGGCATCGCCAGCTCGGGCTGATTGCGATTCGGCGAGTTCTCCTCGCGGTAGCCGGGAACGAACTGGTAGCCGAGCCACCGAAACACGTAATCCGTAATGGAGGCCGCGTTGCGGATTTCGGGGTTCCGGGTGAAGCCGGAAGGTTCAAAGCGCACATAAGCGAACTTGCGGACCAAAGCTTCGAGCGGCACGCCATATTGCAACGCCAGGCTCGTCAACGTCCCGATGCCGTCCATCAAACCGCCAATCGTGGAACCTTCCTTGGCCATGGTAATGAACAATTCGCCCGGGCTGTTATCTTCGAACAACCCGACGGTAAGGTAACCCTCATGGCCAGCGATATCGAATTTGTGGGTTATCGCCGTGCGCGTGTCGGAAAGCCGGCGGCGCAACGGCAGGCCAATTTGGCGGCGTAACTGCGTCACCTCGGCTTCGAGTTCCTTGGTGCGCGCATCGAGGCCGGCGGGTTCGGCCGACCCCGCTTTGTCGCCGCCCTCGTTCGTGCGCTTGGTGTTCAACGGCTGCGAGCGTTTCGAACCGTCGCGATAAATGGCCACGCACTTGAGCCCCATCTTCCAGGCCTGCACGTAGGCGTCGCGGATGTCCTCGACGGTGCTTTCGTTGGGCATGTTAACGGTTTTTGAGATTGCGCCGCTGATAAACGGCTGCGCCGCCGCCATCATCTTGAGATGCGCCAGGCTTTGGATGCTGCGTTTGCCGCGATAGGCCTTGAACGCGCAATCGAACACCGGTAAGTGCTCCGGTTTCAGCCCGCTTTGAACCTTCTGTCCTCCCTCCTCGACATCTTCGATGGTATCGAATTTTTCGATGTGGGCGGTAATCTTCTCAGTTTGCGCCGCGTCGTAACCTAAGCGACGCAAGCCCTCGGGCACGGTGCGATTGACGATCTTGAGCATACCGCCTCCGGCCAGGAGCTTGTATTTGACCAAAGCAATATCAGGCTCGACGCCGGTAGTATCGCAATCCATCAGGAAGGCGATGGTCCCGGTCGGAGCCAGGACGGTAACCTGGGCATTGCGATAACCGCTGTCGCGGCCGGATTCGAGGGCCCCATTCCAAGTGCGCCGGGCTTCTTCTTTGAGATAGTTGAAATCCTGGCTGGGCTGGATCGTTTCGACCGCCTCGCGATGCTGACGGATCACCCCGAGCATGGATTCAACATTATCGGGCTGAAGCGGCTTGGAGACATGGGCGCAGCGGGCGTCGCGATAGCCTTTGAACGGTCCCATCACGCTGGCGATTTCCGCCGATTGCTCGTACGCGTGGCCGGTCATGATCGAGGTAATGGCGCCGGCCAACGCGCGGCCCTCCTCGGAGTCATACGGCAAACCGTAGCTCATGATCAATGAGCCGAGGTTAGCGTAGCCAAGGCCTAATGTGCGGAACAGGTGCGAGTTCTCCGCAATCGGCGCGGTGGGATAGCTGGCGTTGTCGACCAGGATTTCCTGCGCCGTAATAAACAGCCGCACGGCCGCTTTGAACCGCTCCACGTCGAACCGGCCATCCTCGCGCTTGAATTTCATCAGGTTCAGCGAGGCCAGATTGCAGGCAGTGTTATTGAGGAAAACATATTCCGAGCAAGGATTGGTCGAGTGAATGGGCTCGGTGCCTTTGCAGGTGTGCCACTTTTGAATCGCGCCGTCATACTGCAAACCCGGATCGCCGCAGGTCCAGGTGCCTTCGGCGATTTTCTTCAGGAGCGTGGCCGCGTCTTTTTTCTGAAGCGGCTTGCCCGTCATCACGGCCCGGGTCCACCACTCTTTGCCATCCTGGGCGGCTTGCATGAACTCGTCGCTGACACGCACCGACAGGTTTTCGTTCTGGTACATCACGCTGCCGTAAGCGTCGCCATTGTACGAGCCGTCATAGCCCTGCTCGATCAGCGCCCAAGCCTTCTTCTCTTCCTTTTGCTTGGCGTCGATGAACTCCTCGATATCGCCGTGCCAATCGCGCAAAGTATTCATCTTGGCCGCGCGGCGGGTTTTGCCGCCGGATTTGACCACATTGGCCACCTGGTCGTAGACCTTGAGGAAGGACAATGGCCCGCTGGGTCGCCCGCCACCGCTGAGTTTCTCTTTACTGGAACGAATCGGGGAGAGGTCAGTGCCGGTACCGGACCCGAATTTAAACAGCATGGCCTCGCTATGGGCCAGGTGCATGATCGATTCCATGTTGTCATCGACCGACTGGATGAAACAGGCGCTGCACTGCGGGTATTCGTATTGAGTCTTGCCCCGCTCGGATTGCCTCGTGGTCCGATTGTAAAACCAGTTCCCGCGGCTCGATTGGCTGCCCACCTTGTACTGGTGATACAGGCCGACATTGAACCAAACCGGTGAATTGAAAGCGCCGTACTGGTTCAGACAGAGCCAGGTCAATTCCTGGTAAAACACTTCGCCGTTGGCTTTGCTGAAGTAACCGTCTTTTATGCCCCAATCGGCAATCGTACGGCAAATCCGGTGAATCAATTGCCGAACCGAGGTCTCGCGTTCTGAAGTCCCCTGCTCCCCGTAAAAATATTTTGAAACCACGACCTTTGTCGCCAGCAACGACCACGATTTCGGCACCTCGACGTTCTCCTGCTTGAAAATCACCTTGCCGGCATCGTCCGTAATCTCCGCGGTTCGCCGTTCCCATTCAATCTGGTCGAAGGGATTAATCTTCGCATCGCTAAAGACTCGTTCCAGCGCCAGGGAAGCACTTTTCGAAGCTTCGCTGCGCCGTGACGCGCTCTTGCCGGTTAAGCCCGAGTTGCGACGCCGATTCTGTTGGGTAGGTGCGGACACGACTTCGTCAGTAGCATCAATCATTGTTAATCCTTTTTGCTGGTTTTTTCGACAACAACTCTGCGCTGACCGACCTTCAACGGAGGCTAAATGCCGAAAGGTATTGCGTTGCTGCTAAATATAGGTTTTGAAACGGCTGGGCCTCACGGAGAGGCCCAGATAACCCCATTAGTAGGGGAATGACGCGATGATACACCCCACATATGGTGGAGCAAGAAAATTCTCCAAAAATTTACGCAAACGTTAATGTCTCCGGTTTTTCTGCTTCAGCGCGAGTTTCAATTTGACAACTCACCCAGCCGCACGAGCTAATCCAGATTAGTCGACAGTGAACAGCTTATGAAATGTCTTGTGATAGCCGGACTTCTTCTCTCCTTCCGCCTGAGCGCATCCGCGCAATACGCTCCGCCGTCCGCCGGCCTGGTCGGGTGGTGGCGAGGAGATGGTAACGGCGACGACAGCATCGGCGGACACAACGGAATCCTGGAGAACGGTATGGGCTTTACCAATGGCCTCTTCGGGCAGGCATTTGTCGGGGCCACCAATAAGCGAGTATACATCCCGGATGACCCGGCGTTTCAATTGTCATCCTTCACGATTGGGGCGTGGGTAAATATAGCTGCGAACAGCTATTCGGTTTTCTCCCGCAATTCCAGCGAGTTCTCACCCTATGGTCTCACGGGAAACTTCGATTTGGGTCGCGCCTAACGTGAACGAGGAGCGCGTGTTTTCCCGGGGCGCGTTTTGCGCACGGGCTCGATGGTTTTGGGCCGGGCCTTGGCGACGAGCACAATGGGGCAACCTTCATAGCCAAAGGCGGCGCGCATTTGATCCCCCAGGTACTTGCGGTACTGGTCGGAAAACAGATCCTCCCGGTTTACGAACAAGAGGAACGTTGGCGGCGCTTGCCTCACTTGAGTGGCGTAAAAGAACTTGAGCCGATGGCCATGCGAACTGACGGGCTGGCGCCGTTCGATGGCATCCTGCAGCGTGCGGTTAAGGATCGCCGTCGGTATCTTTTGGGTGAGTTGCGCCGCCACATACCGCACTGCCTCCAGTAACCGGTCCAGGTTGGAACCCGAATGGGCGGAGGTGAAAATCACCGGGGCATAATCCAGGAAAAACAAGTGTTCCTGGACCCACTCACCGAACTCGGAAAGCGTGGTCATCAACTTCGGACCGCGTTGGTTTTCGTGCCGGTTCCGCCGCCCAATCTCCTCCTGGCGGGCAGCACGCACCGCTTCGTTCATCAGATCCCACTTGTTAATCACGACGATGCAAGCCTTGCGCCCCGAGACAATTTTGTCGGCTATTTTTTTGTCCTGTTCGGTGATGCCGGCTTCGGCATCGATGACCAAAACCGCAATGTCACACCGGGCAATGGAATCCTCGGCGCGTTTAACACTGAAAAACTCGATCGAGTCGCCCACACTGCGCGTCTTACGCATCCCGGCCGTGTCGATCAGCACGTAAGACTGGCGCACGCCTTCGGACTCGACCTCGAAAGGAACATCCACCGCGTCACGGGTGGTGCCCGGAATGGGACTGACCACTACCCGCTCGGAACGGGTCAAGGCGTTCACGATCGACGATTTGCCAACGTTGGGACGGCCAACGATGGCGATTTTGAGCGGGACACTCGGCCGAGTTCCATGGCCCGCATCAGCCTCGGTCTCACCTTCAACGCTGAGCGGCGCCACAGGTTGGGCTGGCTCCGCCGGCAACAAAGCCGTAGCCGCATCCAGAAGCGGACCAATCCCCTCGCCGTGAATGGCGCTGACGGGAAAGAGCTTTTCAAATCCAAGAGCTGAAAACTCCAGTGCGTTGTTTTCCGCGCGGCTGGTATCCACTTTATTTACCGCGACCAGGACGGGTTTGCCGCTGTGTCGCAAACGGGCCGCGGCTTCCCGATCCAGTGCCACAATGCCTTCCTGCACGTTAACAACGAGAATGATCACTTGGGCCGCTTCAATAGCCAACTCAACCTGCTCCAGGGCTGCGCGAGCAATAATGTCATCGGCCTTTTCCCGGCGCAGCAGTCCAATTCCTCCGGTATCCACCAGGGTGAAGGCGCGCCCCGCCCATTCGGCTTCGGCCGTGACGCGATCGCGAGTCACCCCCGGTTGATCATGCACGATGGCAATCCGGCGCCCGACGACGCGATTAAACAGGGCGGATTTACCGACGTTCGGACGACCAACGATGGCGATCAAACCTGGCATCCCGCCAACATGTAGCACGAGTGGTCCTGGCGAAAGGTAAAACCCGCGGCGCAACGGGGCTTTGGATGTGACCAGCTTGCCCCTTGGGCCGAACTGGGTGGCCGAGCTCTGCTCTCGCTGCTCCCTCTTCTCGTGGAGATTGGACGGGGTTACCCTCGAAGCCGGACCCAAATTCCGGTCAGCTCCTGGGAATTTAGAGGACCCAGGTTACCACCAAATTTCTAAAAGCTTAAAGCAGATTTGCCCATCCGCGGTTCCGAATCCGCTCAGCAAGCACAGCGGATTTTTCTTCTTGATCACGGTCGCCAACGGGCACGCTACAGACGTTTTCCCGAGGTGAAGGATTTCAGGAGTGAAAATATCATCTACGAATCGCACCACCCCGCTATCTGATGGAGGCGCCGCGCGAGTGAGGTAGAATTCCCCGCTGCGGACCACGCGGCTGTGCAGCTCGGCATCAAACCGCGAACTGTCAAGAATCGCTTGGCCAACCGACGTGGAGGCAACCGGCCGGGGGGAATGTACCGGTTCAGGCTGGGCTGGTTTCTGTGAGAATTGCCGCCGCAACTGAACCTGCGGCATAAAGAACGGGATGCCTTGGGTCGCAGTATCGTCAGCTTCAACGCCGCAAGGTATGAAGCACAGGCTGGGGAAGGCTACAGCCAACCCGAGAAGGAAACGCATGATAAGGTTGGACCACTGGGCGCGGATACGGTTCAAGGAAATCAGCATGACCCGTTGGCAGGAGCAACAAGAGGACACTGCCGCAGGGCTAGCAGAAGCTAACAAAAAAGCCACCGTCAGTGTGAGCCATACGCCTGAAGCATAACCAACAGGCCAATCAGGATTGCCAGGGCCAGGCTGTGCCAGAAAACCGAGCGCAGGATGGTGCCAGCGTCGGGGCTTTTGGGATCGCCGCCGGTGGCAACACCCGCGACGACGATGCTTTGAGCATCGATCATTTTGCCCATCACACCGCCCGAGCTGTTGGCCGAGGCCATGAGCACGGGCGAAAGGTCGAGTCGTTGGGCAGTGACTTGTTGCAGGTTGCCGAACAGAACATTTGAAGAAGTGTCGCTGCCCGTCAACGCAACTCCCAGCCAGCCAATCAGAGGTGAAAAGAATGGAAAGAACCAACCGGTCGAAGCAAGCGCCAGGCCCAGCGTGCTATCCGTCCCGCTATAGCGGGTCGTGAAGCCCAGCGCGAGCATCAGGGCGATGGTCAGCAATGAAAGCCGGACGCTCCTAAGCGTCTGCCAGTACAAGCTAAGCAACCGCCCGGGCCGCAGCCCGAGACATAAACCCGAAAGAACCCCGGCCAGCAGCAGCGCGGTGCCCGTGGCCGAAAGCGCATTGAACGCAAAAGCCGCGCGCTCAACGGTCGGGGCTGGAACTACCGGCGGCATTCGCTGCACCTGATTGTCCAACCAGGGCACCGGAACATTCGGTGCAAAGATGCCGTTCAGAGAATTCTTTACCCCAGGCAAGCCCCACACAAAAACGAACACGGACAGCAAAATCCAAGGCAACCACGGTTTCCATGGGCGCTGTGAGTTCGGGCCAGGGCCGGGCGATTTCGGCTCCTCGGTATTCGGGCTCATAGTGTGCGAAGCTGTGCGCGTTTGACCGGACAGGTCGTCGCACGCCGAAGCGGCGACGCTGAGCGGCTCGGGCAAATCGTTCGCTGCCCACTCGCCTTGGGCAGGAGCGGCGTTGTCGAAATCCGGTGGCGGCTTCCAGAAACACAACAGCAGCACTAGCGCGCCCATGGACGCAAAGGCACTGACAATCCCAACCAACCAGGGCCCGTGAAAATTGCTCACCAGGAATTGAGTCGCTCCAAAGGACACACCCGTCACCAGGCAGGCCGGCCAAACAGCCAGCATACGGCGCCAGCCGCATTGGGCCGCCACCAACCAGAACGGCACGATCACCGACATGAGTCCAAGCTGCCGGCCAACCATGGCGCTGAGCGCCTGCAAATCCAGGCCAGTCACCTTAGCCAAAGTCAGCAAGGGCGTTCCCAGCGCTCCAAAGGCCACTGGGGCCGTGTTTCCGATCAAGGCAAGCTTTGCGGCCTGGAGCGGATGAAAGCCCAAGCCGATCATCAGCGCGGCGGTGATGGCCACCGGCGCGCCAAACCCGGCCGCACCTTCGATAAATGCGCCAAAACAAAAAGCGACCAGCAGGGCTTGGATTCGTCGGTCGGCGGATAAACCGGCCACTTGGCGCTGCAGCACCGCGAACTGGCCGGTTTCGACCGAGAGATGATACACAAAAATTGCGTTAAGCACGATCCAGCCAATCGGGAAAAGCCCAAAGGCGGCACCGTATCCGGCCGACGCCAGGGCGAGGCTCGCAGGCATGCGGTACGCCAGCACGGCAATCGCGCCGGCGACCAGCAAGCCCGCCAGCGCTGCCAGATGCGCGCGCACGTGCCAAAAGGCAAGCAAGCCCAGCAAGGTTGCGACCGGCAGTGCGGCCAGAAGGGCAGACAGGGCGATGCTGCCGAGCGGGGCGTAATTCTGTGACCAAATCATCGCATTACCGCCTCAAGCGCGATCGTCAACATAGGCATCGCGCAGCACCTGCATGGTGTGCCGAATCGGAATCCGCGAACCGAGCCGGGCGAGATGCCAGCGCAATTGAGTCAGGCAACCGATGTTGCCAGAGGTCACCAGTTGCGCCCCAGTCGCCAGAATCGCCTGGGCTTTTTTTATGCCCAGCGAGCTGGCGATCTCCGGCTGGTCAAGATTATAGGTGCCGGCACTGCCGCAACATAAATGCGGCGAGGCAATTTCCAGCAGTTCCACTCCTGGAATGGCACCCAGAAGCTGCCGAGGTTCCGCCGAAACCTTTTGAGCGTGAGCCAGATGACAGGCGTCGTGGTAGGCAATGCGCTGTGCTTTGGGTGGGCCGAATGTGTCACGCAGGCCGAGCGCGGCCAGGTACCGGCTCACATCGAGCACACGCCGGCGAAATAGGTCCGCGCGCCCTTCATCAGGCGTCCCACGAAGAATCAGATGGTATTCCTGCATCGTCGAACCGCAGCCGGCGGCATTGGTAAGGATCGCGTCGATATCATCTGGAAATGCCTCGAGATTGCGACGGGCAAACTTTTGTGCGGCGGCCAAATCACCGGTGTGCCAGGCCAAACCTCCGCAGCAGCTTTGGCGCGCGGGAATGACAACCTCGACACCATTGCGGCTTAGCACCTCGATGGTTGCAACGTTGATATCGGGATCGAGCACCTGTTGCACGCAGCCGGTGAGCAAGGCGACCCGTGCGCGTCTTTCGCCGCGCGCAGGAACAAACGCCGGCAGAGTTTGCTGTGGCGGCAGCGCGGTCGGCAGGAGCTCCAGCGCAGTCCGGACACGGCGCGGAAGCAGCTTCGGGAAGAGCCTGCCAAAACGGCCGAGCCTAGTCGCGAAACGGAAACGAGCTGGAAACGGCAAGACCAGAGCTTCGATTGCGCGGCCCAAGCTTTCAGTGGCGGATCGGGAAACGCGTGGTTTGGACAGGACACGATACGGATTAATCAGGTCTCGATATTGCACGCCGCTTGGACAAGCCGGTTCGCAAGCCAGGCAACCCAAACAGCGGTCGATATGAGGTTGCGCGGCTTCCCAAGGCAAATCCTCTTCCAGCACGCGCTTCATCAGCACGATCCGGCCGCGGGGCGTATCCATTTCCTGGCCCAGCTCCCCGTAAGTGGGACACGCTGCCAAACAGAATCCGCAATGAACACACGCCTGAACGGCGCCGGCCATGGCGCCGGCGAACGGCCCCAGCTTCTGCGTTTTGATCGCGTGCAGCATTAATCGTCGAGGTCCGGGAAACGTTTTTCCGGGTCCAAAGCGAGTTTTACGGCGTTGGTAATCTCCCGGCGCGGTTGCGCGCCAAGCCACAGCGGTCCGGGGCCGCGCAAGGTCATTGCTGAAAGGGACAGATTGCGGAGCGGCGCGTCCAGCTCCATGGGCCGATCGGCCGGCAGAGACACAAAGGCCAGGCTGCCCCCGGCACTGGCGTGGACCCGGCATTGATCGAAACTCTGAAGAGCGTGTGACAACCGCGGCAACTCCGCCGGAGTGCTAACAATTTTGGTTAGCATTCCTCCAGGGTGAGCCCATTTGAACTCGCGCAGGTCAGACCAAATCTGCTGCGCGGCGGCGTCGCTGAGCTCCGCACCCGGGTAACGCTCGAGAATTTCGCGGGCGATTCTAGCAATGGCCTGGCCGGGTCCGCCGAGCCTTATAAAAACGTCAAAGCCCCCCGGCAACAGATCCAGCGCATGGGGTTCCCACCGCGAACGGGCCGCCTCCACCAAAATGGCGGTGGCGGATTCGATATCGGGCGCCACGAGCTTCAAGGTCCGCGTGGCGACAGGCGCGGGAAATACTTTTAAGGTCAGCTCCGTCAGCACACCAAAGCGGCCGAGGCTGCCGACAAAGAATTTTGGCAAATCGAATCCGGCGGCATTCTTGACCACCTTGCCTCCCACGCGCAAGGCGCGTCCCAGGCCGTCTACAAATTGCGCGCCAAGAATAAAATCTTTTAGCCCCCCAAAACGCAATCGTCCGGGACCGCTCAGACCGGCCGCCACCGTTCCGCCCAGCGTCGCGCCCGACTCCACCAGCATGGGATCAAACGGAAGGTATTGACCCCGGGCACCAAGTGTTTCGGCCACTTCGCGCACGGGCGTGCCAGCCCTGGCGGTGAAGGTGAATTCACTCGGCTCATACTCGACGATACCGCGAAGGCCTTGCATGCTTACCTGAGTAACCTCGACTGCCGAAAGCCGCGGCTTGGTCCTCGACCCGACCGGAATCAGCTTCGGGCAGGAACGCACGACATCGATTAGTTCCGATACAGAACCGGGAACAAGCGGCGAGATCATTCTCGGGACAGGAGTCCGGCCCTTTCCAGCGGATGCAGCCCGCGCTGTCGCAGCGCCGGGGCGTCCGAGTCGGGAAACATCTTGCCCGGATTGGCAATCCCCAAGGGATCGAAAGCCGCGCGCACCCGGCGAAAACAATCAATTTCATCGGGGCCAAACATTTCAGGCAGGAACTCACGCTTCTCGACGCCAATGCCATGTTCCCCGGTGATCGAACCGCCCATCTCGATGCACATACGCAGGATCTGCCCAGCGAGAGCTTCGGCACGTTCGAGTGCGCCGGCTTCGCGTCCATCGAAGAGGATGAGCGGGTGCAGATTACCGTCTCCGGCGTGGAATACGTTGGCGCAGCGCAACCCGGCTTGGCGCGACAGCTCGCTGACCCGCCGAAGCGCTTCACCCAAACGGCGCCGCGGAACCACACCGTCCTGCACGATGAAATCCGGCGATAACCGGCCGACCGCGCTGAACGCATTTTTGCGCCCCTTCCAAATCGCCATCCGCTCCCCCGCGTTGCGAGCCACATGGATACCCACCGCTCCGCTGCTCCCAAGGATCTCGCCCAAACGCGCGTGCTCGATAGAGATGACCTCGCGCGGTCCCTCCAACTCGACTATCAAGACCGCTTCGCAGCCCGCCGGATATTCCGCTTGGACGGAGGCCCTGGCCGCCTCCAACGCCAGAGCATCCATGATCTCGATTGCGCCCGGGAGCAAACCACTGGCGATGATCGCCGAAACGGCGTTGCCGGCGGCTTCGAGCGAGCTGTACCCAGCCAACACCGTGTGAAAGCACTCCGGACGCGGAAGGAGTTGCAAGGTAATTTCCAAAGCGATGCCGAACAGACCTTCGTTGCCGGTGAATAGCCCGCACCAGTCCGGCCCCACGCTCTCCCGACTGCGACCGCCCCACTCGACGACTTCGCCAGTGGCCAGAACGGCGCGCAATCCGAGGATATGATTTGAGGTCATCCCGTATTTCAAGCAGTGGGCGCCGCCGGAATTGAACGCCACATTGCCGCCAATGGTGCAAATGGACTGGCTCGATGGATCGGGAGAATAATGAAGGCCATGGGGAGCTGCGGCCGTGGAAA
>Ga0070741_10015679_pt1 | contig 12786 bp, 10 predicted proteins | sample Coa_R1_4_FD_66440 | JGI IMG/M metagenome (GOLD analysis project Ga0070741, IMG submission 66440) | Surface soil microbial communities from Centralia Pennsylvania, which are recovering from an underground coalmine fire - Coalmine... | ecosystem: Environmental > Terrestrial > Soil > Unclassified ...
GTTGAGGACGGTCTGGGCCCGGTCGCGGTACAGGGCGTCGAGCTGGGCCATGTCCTGCCACAGCGTGACCAGCGTGATGCCGTAGCTGCGGCCGGTGGAGGCGTAAGCGGGCAGGTCTCGGAGCGGCGCGATGTTGCCAGCCTCGTCGAGGAGCACGAGGCAGGGGTGGGGCAGGCGTCCCCGCCGCCCGGTCGCGGCGGCAGTGTCGTAGGCGGCGCGGATGGCGGCCTGGACGAGCACGGTGAGGACCGGTCGGAGCCGGTTCTGCTCGTGGGGGTTGGCGATGACGTGGATGGTGTGGTCGCCGCTGAGCCACGCGGCCAGGTCGATGCCGGGCCGCTCGGCGGCGGCGAGAACGGCGGGGTCGGCGTAGCCGGACAGGATGTTCTCGATGGTGGCGAACACGGAGTCCCGGAGGCGTTCTTCCTTGCGCCACAACGAACGGGCGGTATGCAGTGGGGCCAGCGCTTCGGATGCTGCCAGGGTCGCGGCGACTTCGGCTTCGACCTCGGCCCGGACGCGGCGTTCGGCCTCGTCGGCGATCCGGCCGTCGACCTCGAGGCGGAGGCGTTCCGGCCAGGTGGCGTAGGGCCGGGCGGCGAGCGGTCGGCCGCCCGGCCGGTCGAGCAGCTCCCGCTTGACGGCGTCGATGACGTCGCCCTTGAGTGCTTTGGCGGCGGTGGCGCACCGCTGGCGGCAGGCGTCGGAGTCGAGCAGTGCGGAGACGCGGTCGTCGACACCGGCGTGGCGGGTGAGGATGGCGGCGGGCTCGGCGTCGTCCTGGGTGTCGACCCAGCGGATCACATCGCGGATGGTCTTGCCGCCAAGCGCCGCGGCGTGCAGATAGGGCGCGAGGCCTTTGCGGGCCTGGGTGTACCAGTAGTCGCCGTCGGCGACGGTGTCGAGGCGGGGTTGGGCCGCCTCGGCCAGCCAGGCGGCGATGCGCAGCGCTCCGGCCCAGGTGCCGCAGGCCGATACCGGCGACCAGCCGGCGGTCTGCTCCGGAGGGAGGCCGGCGGCGCCGGTGGGGTCGTAGATCCACACCGTTCCCCGGGAGCGGCGGTGCTCGAGGGTGGCGGACAGGAGGTCGGCCTTGACGGACGTGGCGATCACCGGCCCCTCCCATTCCAACAGCGCCGGGGCGGCGAAGCCGATGGTCTTTCCGGCGCCGGTGGGGCCGAAGACGGCCAGACTGGCTTGCGGTTCGCAGGCGAGCAGCCGACGGCCGGCACGGCCGATGGTGACGCGGCTCGGCTGCGGGGCCGGAACGCTGAGCCGCTTCAGATCGCGGGGCCGGGCGAATCCGGTGTGCGGCGTGACCCCGAGGGGATGGCCGGAGCGGCCGGTCCGGCGGCGCCACCACACGAAGGCGGATACGACCGGAGTGGCGATCCCGACCGCCACGACCAGCAGGCAGGCGTAGAAGGCAATCGGACCCGGCAGTGACGACCGCGCGGGTTCCGGCCAGGCGGCGGCCGGGTCGCCCCAGTGACCGGGGAGATGCAGGAAGGCCTCACCGGCCTGCGACAGCGGAACCGGCAAGCGACCGGCGCCGAACACGAGAGCAGCCAACCGGGCGGCGAGGCCGAAGACCAGTGACACGCCGACGAATGTGCCGACGACCGCGAGGACCAGGGTCGTGGCCAGGTCGCCGTCACCGGTCGCTGGCGTCGGGGATCCAGCGGCACGGGTGGGAAGGCCCTGAGGTCGGGACGGCGCAGCGAACGGATACGGAGCCATCAGGCGACGTCCTCCACTCTCGGATTCCCCCGTCCAACGCCGTCAGCCGCGATGAACCCGCCCGGATTGGCGGCCATGCGGGCGTCGGTGTCGACCAACTGCTGCTCCGCGGGAGCGAGTTGGTGGGCCACGACGGCCGTGTGGCCGCTCCCAACCTTCCAGAGGGCACGACCACGGGCAAGCAGTGGGAGGAGGCGGGTTTCGGGGCCGGTGAGGCCGAGCAGCGCTCGGGCGTCGTCGATCTGGTCGGATGACTGCCGGAACAGAACCCGGGTCTGGGTGTCGGCCAGGAGGCCCATGGCCACCTTGGCGGTGGCGGTGCCGTCATCGGCCTGGGAACGCAGGTCGGAGAGGCGATGGACGATGGCGACGTTGGCGACGCCATAGGCCCGGCCGAGCTTCCAACACGACTGGAGGTAGCGACTGGTGCGTTCCGACGCCAGGAGGCTCCACGCTTCGTCGAGGATCTGCAGTCGGGGCGGCCCCTCCGGGGTGGCCAGCACGGACTGCAGCCAGGCAGTCGCCGCGACCATGACGAGGGCGAGAGCGTCGGGGTCGTGGTGGACGGCCGAAAGGTCGAGGACGACGCCCCGCCCGTCGCCGTCGAGCCGCACGGTCGTGGGCCCGTCGAACATGCCTCGCAGTTGCCGGTCGAGGAGCTTGCCGATCCCCCAGGTGACGGCCTCGACCCGCCGAGCGAGGTCGCCGGGCGGCGTGCGGGCCCGGTCCGCCAGTTCTGCCGGCGGGTCGGCCAGCACGGCGACGAGGTCAGCCAGCGTCGGGTGCTGCGCCGGGCCCCTGCCCGCCACGGCAGCGAGATGTCCGACTGCCCAGCCCAACGTGGCGTCCTCGGCGGGTGAGAGGTCGCGCCGCAGCACCGTGGCGACGAGGGCGGCGGCCATCTCGGCCTGCTGGCGATCCGACTGGTCGGGATCGCCGGCCGTCGCCGTGGCGTCCAGCGGGTTGAGCCGGTCAGGGCCGCCGGGCCGGAGCCTGACGACCTCGAGCCCGAGCGTTTCGGCGAGGGCCCGGTACTCGCCCTTCGGATCGGCGATGGCCGCCCAACGGCCGAAGACCCCGACCGAACGGTGGAGGAAGGCTTTGACCGCCGCGCTCTTGCCGGTTCCCGGTTCGCCGGCCACCAACATGTTCGGATTGGTGACGAGCCCGTCGGCGTAGGCGCTGAACGGGCAGAAGGCGAAACCGGCACCGCCGGCCAGGACGTTCAGGCCGAGGTAGACGCCATGCTCGCCGAGTCCCGCCGCCGCCTGGAACGGGTAGGCGCTGGCCACCTGGGCGGTGGTCCCCCGGTGGCGGGCCAGGCGCAACCGGCGCTGCACGAGCGGCCGGGGACAGCGGCGTTCGATGGCGCTCATCCGAGCCTCCGCACAGCCAGCGGCCGGCCGAGGGGAAGGACGGCGGCCACCGCGAGGTCGTGGTTGGCGTCGAGCGCTCGCAGCTCCAGGCCCGCCCGGGCGGCGAGCTGGCGGTACTCGGCGCAGGCCGCCTCCAGGGCGGCGGGGTCGGAAGCGGTCACGGCGACGAGGCCGAGGTATTCGACGTCACCGTGGCCCGCCGTGAGCTCCTCCTCCCGTTCGGCGACGGCCGCCTGGGCCCGGCGGTGGACGGCGCCGACGCGGAACCCCTTGCGTTCCCGCAGCTCGGCATCGGTGACCAGGCGGGTGGCGTCGCGGTTGACGTGGCGGGCCGAGCGCGACGGCGGCACGGGGTAGCAGGTGAACGACACGGTGCGGACGCCGGCGCCTTCGAGCAGCAACGGTTCCATCCAGCCGGCGGAGACGTCGCGGCGGGGCCATTCGGCGATCTGGAAGCAGCGGTGCAGCGAGGTGTCGGCCTCGAAGTACCGCCGGTGTTCGACCGTCGACATCGGCCCGGCGTTGTGGATGCTCACCAAACCGGCCTGGGCGGCCAGGCTTCGGCCCCGGACGGCCAGGTCGCTCCGACAGATCGGGTTGAGCCGCAGCCGAACGGCGGTGGCCAACTCCGCGACCGACAGCGGCGGGTCGACGGCGAGTCCGGCTGCTTCGAGGCGCAAGCCGAGCAACCGCAACTCTTCCAGCAGCACCTCGACGGTCTCCGACCGGGCGGCTGCCCGGTTCCGGCGCGATGGGCGTCCTCGACGCAGTGGGAGGTGGCGGGAGTCGACGGTGACGGAGACCAGCGTTTCGTGGGCCGAGGCCGTGCTGGCCGCTAGGTCGAGGAGCTCTCGATAGGCGACGACAGCGGGATCGTCGGGAGGTACTGCTCGGTGCTGTTCGAGGTGGGCGATGTGGGCGTCGAGGTCGGCGGGCGCCGCCCATTCGCTCCAGCGGACCCAGGCGATGGAGCTGGCTTCGGCGCAGAAGGCGGACAGCGCCTCGCCCCATCCCGCGACCAGCCGATCCTGTTCGCCCTCGTCCTCCAACGGGAAGGCGCGCCCCCGGACCCGCAGCGTCGCGGTGACGGTGCCGTCCATGCAGTCCTCGACGACGCCGACACCCGCGCCTTGTCGGCGGCACCATCCGGGGACGGGAACGTGGGTCAAGGTGATCCGACCGAAGGAGGGAGGCAGCTGCGGCTGGGCCGTCGCCCGGGGTGCGGCCGAGGCGGAGGACACGGCGAGGTCGGCCTTCCAGCCCGTCAAACGGAGGGCGCGCCGGAGCGCCAATGCGGCGTGACCCGGGAGCCAGTCCCACAACGGCATTCCGCTGATCCGGGCGAACGCCAGCGCGGCGCCGCCGATCAAGGGAAGCAACGCCAGCGGCGCCGGAGCCCCGCCGTCGAGGACGAGACCAGCTGTGACGACGGCTATCCCGAGCGTGAGGCACTGGGCACCGGTGAGCCCGAGGATCCAGCCGGTCAGGTCTCGTCCGGCGAACCGGTAGCGGCGAGGTTGGCGTTCGTTCATGGCCGAGCCGTCCGGTTCCCGTCGTCGCCCCGCTGATCGTCTGGGCGAGGGCCCGCCAACCCGCGGATCGACCACGATCCACGTTGGGACGTGCCGTCCGGCCGTGCTCCGGCCGCTTCGCCGACACCGGACCGGCCCTGCGCCGCAGCGGCGCCCGCCCGTTGGCTCGATGCCGCGGCACCGGCCACCGTCCTGGCCGGACCGGCGGGAGACGCCTGCCCACGACCGCCGAACCGCCCATCACCGGGGTCCGGCGTTGCAGCAGCCCCCGCCCACGGGGCGGTGCCGATGCCGGACGTTCCCGCTCTCGTCCCGGCCAGCCGGGTTAGGGACTGGCCCGAGGAGACTGCCGTCACGCCGGCTTGGGCGCCGCGGAGCGGACTCCGGGAGACACCGTGCGCGGCCGCCGCTGCTTCAGCGAAGGGGATGAGGCGCAGCACGACGAACGGCGAAAAGGCCGCCAGTCCGAGGACGGCTGCGCCGGACAGGAGCGTGCCGAGGCTGGCGGCCGGGATGCTGCCGCCCGCGGCGGGGTCGACCGTGCCTGCGCCGCCGAGCGCGGCGGCCCCGACGGCCAGCGTCACGCAGATGACGAATTTGCTGACCACGACGGCCAGCAGCAGCTCGACGGTGCGGCGCAGCGCACCTCGCGCCGCCGGCCAGGTCATCGCTGCGAAGGCCAGCGGCGAGAGCGCAACGAGGAGATAGACGAGCGCGCTCCGCACCATGAGCTCGACCCACACGAGCAGCGCTCCCAAAGCCACCACCAGTCCGATGAGGACCCAGGCGAACCCGCCGGTGGCGCCAGTGGTCGCCGCGCCGAACCCGGACAGGAACCGGACGGCATGGGCGTCGGTACCTTGCAGCACGGCGGTCGACAGCGCGTCCGTCAGGTCGAGCAATTTCAGGGTCACGATGATCACGGCCGCCATGCCGAGCACGGCCAGCACGAGGTCGCGTGCGATCCGGCCGACGCTGCCGGCGAGGTCCCCGGCCATGAGGCCGTGGATGATGGCGAGGAGTACGAAGCCGATGAGCAGCGTCCCGGCGATCGTGCGGACGAGCGCGAACGGAGACCCGGGGCCGGAGAACCAGTCGGCCTCCAGCCGGGGACGGGCAGCGGTACCGAGGTAGTCGACGGTGCCGGCGACGAGGTCGCCCACTGCGCCCATCACCCATGACGCCATTCCCGACGCGATCCCGCCGAACGTGAACCCGGCGGCTCCGCCCACGACGTCCTTGACGATCCCGGCCCCGGGGACGTCGGCCGCCGCCGGGGCGGCCGAGGCGGCGACGATGGCCCCGGTGCCAGCGGTGATGAGCGCCCCGCCGGCGGTGCGCCTCATGGCCGACTCCCATAGGCCCTGAATCCGGCCAGGCGCCGGTCGAGTTCGGCGGACGATGCCGGGGCGACGGCGGTGTTCGGGACTGGTGCGGGGCCGGGCTCGACCGTCTCCTGCGCCACCTTCCAGTCGTCGTGTTCCCAGGCGAGGTCAAAGGTGGAGATAGACCAGCCCGCCTGGGGAGGGGCGACCCCGGCGCGGGACAACACGCCGACGTTCCATACCGCGACCCGGGCGCGCACGGCGTCGAAGTCATCCACCCGAACGGCCACCGCCGCCTGCCGGTACTCGACCAGAGCGTCACTGCCGGCCAGTGCACCCCGGGCAGCGGCCAACCGGGTGGTGGTTTCGGCGAGGATGCGACCTTCGGCTTCGGCGGTGGCCATGGTGTGGATCGCTGCCGCGACCTCGGCGGGATTCATCCCGAGGAGCGCCTCGCCGGTCGCCATGAACGACACCGCGGCGGCGATGGCGCCTTCCCGGGTCGGCGCGTAGCCGACGGGTATGCCGGACTGGAGGCGACGTGGCCCGGGTGAAGTCGGCGCTGCGACGACGGCGCCTTGCGGTGCGTGGAGCGAGGTCGGTCGTGCGTGGTTCGCCACCGTCGAAGAGCCCGACGAAGCGAAACCCCGGAGGACGGCCGCCCCGCCGACGAGCGCGAGGACCACCGCTGAGGACACAAGCCACCGGGTGGAGTGAGGACGGTTCACGTCAGCCCCCCGCCGCCCGGAAGAGCAGGTTCACGGCGGTCGGCGCGATGCCGGCAAGGCACGCGCCCACGGCGCCGGCCAGCGCCAGTTGCTTCCCGCGGTACGCATTGGCGTAGGCGCCCATGTTCTGCGACAGCCCCCAGGCGGCCGCCCCGACGAGGATGCTGGCCAGCGAACCCCACAGGGCCACCTGCGTGAGCCAGTTGAGCATCTGCTGGACGAGTGCGGCACCCGGCATCCCCGACGACGTCGGCGACACCGAGACCTGCCCGACCATCCAGGCGAGGTGTGGCGACACGGCCACCTCCATTCGACTCGAAGTGATCTCGGAACTGCCCGCCTCGATGCCAGATATAGCCAAATATAGGAAGATATAGGCGGACGGTTGAACCATAAACCTTGCCGAACCAGCCCGCAAGCAGTAATTTGCAGCCAGACGTAGCCGATCCTCGCCAGATACTCGCCGGAAGGGTGTGACCCATGAGCCCCGACGACCTCGACCTGTCGGAACTCCGCACGCTGTCAGCCCAAGAAGTCGCCGACGCGGTGGGCGTCCCGATCGAGACCGTCTGGTCAGCGGCGAAAAACGGCTCGCTTTACGGCCGCAAGCTCGGCCGGGAGTGGCGCTTCACCGTCCCCGCCGTCAAGGAGTGGATCGGGCTGGCCGGCCAACGACCGTCCGTTTCGGGCGCCAGTGCCGGGACCGTCCTCGACGAAACAACCGCCCCGAAGAGGCCGAGGTCATCCCGCAAGCGGACGTGACTTCCTTCTTTGCGCCAGCGATCCATGTCCCGGGCCGCCTCCAGCCCGAACGAGGAGATCGGACGGCTTAGCTGCAGGAAGCGGCCTTCTTGGCCCGCCCGTCGCAGCCCGACGCGCCTAGTCCTGGCTCAGCGGTCCCAGATCACGTGGGTCATGAGCGTGCTGTTCGGCTACACGGCCTTCGCCGCCGCCCACGGCGTCAACCTGGCCTTCGCCGGCTTCCTGGCCGGCTACGGGATCGTGGGCGGCTTCCGTTCCACGGAGCGCAACCACTATCGCCTGTCCCTGGACTCGATCTCCACGGTGGCCGCCGGGGTATTCGTCCCCGTCTACTTCGCCATCATTGGCTTCAAGCTCGATTTCACGAAGACGTTCAGCCCGCTCATGCTGACCGCCTCCCTCGTAGGGTCGTCGGTGGTCCACATGCTGTGCCTGTCGATGGCCGCCCGGGCCGCCGGTTTCCGCCGGGGCGCCATCTTCAACCTGGCTATCACCTCGAACGCCCGGGGCGGCCCCGGCATCGTCCTCGCCGGCGTCGCCTTCGACGCCCACATCATCAACGCCTCGTTGTTCACCACTTTCGTGCTCACGGCCGTGTTGATCTCCCAGGTGTGCGGCTGGTGGCTGGAGCGCCAGCTGCAAGCCGGCCGGCGGGTCCTCGGCGACGGCGAAGAGGGCGAGCAGCCCTGGACCGACGAGCTGGAGCGCACCGCCGCCGCCTTGACCCACGCCTGAGCGGTGCCCATTGCCTGGGCCGTGATGGGCCTCGGCCGAACTGAGCCGGAGCGGCTCGTCCGTTCCGCGGGGTGGGCCGTGCCGACTCGCGAGGCTACGACGCTCGATGCGAACGAGGTCCGATCCCCGTGTTCGCGTCGGGGGGCCAAACGGCCGGAAGTCCGCATCTTGTGCTGCCTGGCTGGGCATGTCTCGAGCATCTGCGCCACTGCGACGCCGTCGCTGGATCAAGTGCCGACTATCCGGTTGCTCGTTTCGACCACTTGCTCGTCAGCTCGTCGTAGAGGGCGAGCGTGTCGGGGTGCACTCGGTCGGTGGGGTCGTCGGCTTCGAGGACGTCGCACAGTTCGGCCATGGCGGCGTGGACGGCGGTGGGGTTGCCGGCGGCGTCACCGGCGCGCATCCGGTCCCGGTAGAGGATCTCGTTTCCCGGCGAGGCGAGGAGACCTTGACGGGCGGCCCAGTCAGCGCCTGAGGGATCGCCGGCGGCCAGGCACAGCTCCACGAGGCGGTGAGCGGTGTCGACGACGAGCGCCTCGATCCGGGCATAGTGCCCCTCGGGTTGTACCCAGTGGAAGCCCTGGGTGGCGCCGGCGAAAGGTTCGCCTCGGACCATCTCCAACGCTGTCCGAAGCGTTGCGGCGGCCTTGGCCGGAACCTGGTCTCGGGCGTGGGAGACGAGCGCCGTGAACCGGGCGACGTCGGTCGTCACCGTCTTGGCCAACCGGTACACCTCGCTGGTCGCCGCCGGGAAGTGGCGGGCTCCGATCAGACCTCTGGTGAGCGAGACGACGTTGGCGAAGGTCTTGGCGGCGGGAGCGGGCCGGTTCGGTGGCCAGAGCACGGTCTTCAGCCGATCGCCGTCGGCTCCTTCGGGGTGGACGGCGAGGTAGGCGATCAGGTCGAGCGGCCGCCCACCCTCGATCGGCTGGTCACTGCCGACGACGTCGACCCGGCCGAGAAACCGAACCTCGACGTCGAACGGTTCCTCCTCGTAGGGCTCGTCGTCGGCTCCGGCGGCGGGCGGAGAGCCCGGAAGCACGATGACGCAGTCCCCATCGACGGATGCCGTCTGCGCTCTCACGTCCGCAATCTGCGCTGCAGCGACCAGTTCCTCGGCAGCGGCGGCCGCCTCATGGGCGAACAGGTCGCTGGCGGCCCGGAGTGCGGTTTCGTCGAGGCCAGCGGCGGTGACACGAAGCCCGAGTGGTTCCGTCTCGATCGTCTCTCTGTGGCAATGCAATGTCCACCGGGCAGACGTCGAGGATCCGGCGACGACGACGCCGATGCCGGTCCCGGCTTCGGCGACGAGCGCGGCGAGGCTGGCGGCGGCGTCATCGTCCGGGGCATTCAGGCAGACGACAATGGTCGGGGCCCAGCCATCTCCGCCGTCGCCGCTGGTCCGGGCGGCGAAGGTCGACGGCTGATCGCCGAGCGCCGTGCGGCGTGTCGCCGCGGTGGACCGCAGTTCCTCGAGAGTGTCCGTCACGTCGGAGCTGTGCCGGATGCGCGGGAGGGATCCGATACCGAGGCGTTCCTCGCCGATCACGACCACGTCGAGGTGGTCGGCCCAGGAGCTCGTAGCCAGCTCGGCGATGAACTGGTGAAGGAGCCGGCGGACGTCCTCAGCGTTGCCGGCAACCGCCGTCATGCCGGCGGCCTCCAGGTCGAACAGGACAGTGCCGCCCACTCCGGCTCCGAGCGTGACCAGGGCGGGCAATGGCGCGACCCGCGAGGCACTGGACCGGAGGTTCTCGATGTCCGCCGTGGTGTTCCTCCACGCCCAGCCGTCGTCGGTCATGGTGAAGCCCTCGGGTGCTGTCGGGCACCGCTCGGCCAGCAGGAACTCAATCCCGTCGGCGGCGACCTGGACGGCGACGACCGATGGGCGGGGATGATCGGCGTCCCGGGCGAGGGCGGCACCGAGCGCCCGGACGCAGATGTCGAGCCGCTCCACGTCGGCCGCTCGTTCGCCGGCGTCGGCCCGGAGGCGGAGCTCAGTTCTTTCCAGCGTCGGGGCGGGGAGCGACGGTGGCGTCCCCGGCTGGCGCCGCCGGGCCCGTGCCCGGCGGATTCGGTCGAGGGCGATCACGAGCCCTACGGCGGCCAGTCCGGCCCCGAAGAGACCGCCAGTCGGCACGGGGGCCGTCTGCGGCCGGTGGTCGGCCGATGCTGATCCTTCGCCAGAGGGATGAGTCGTGACTGGTGGCGTCGTCGTCGGAGACTGCGGCGTGGACACCTGGGTCGAAGGCGTCGTCGGGGTGGCGTTCGAGCCCTCGGCGTCAACGGGGCGGCGGGCGGGCTCAGGTGCCGGCGGAGCTGCCTCCGCTTGCCGCTCGACGGTGAGGCGAAGGACCCATCCGGGCCGGATGACGTTCGGGTTCAGAAGGGACCGCCCGTCTGGCTGAGGCTTTCCCCGGTTCAACTCGAAGACCTCTGGCCAGCGTCCGGGATCGCCGAGGCGGCGCCCGGCGATCGCGGAGAGGGAGTCGCCCGGGACGACGGCGACGTTCCCGGCGGCGGCGATCGCGGTGCTCTGTGCGTCGAACGGAAGCCGGAGGGTCCATCCGGCTCGGATGCGGCGAGGGTTGGTGAGTGAGCCACCGACGGTCTGGGGCCGATCGCGATTCAGTTCGTAGATCTCAGGCCACCGGCGGGGGTCGCCGAGGTGCCGGTCGGCGATCGACCACAGCGTGTCCCGCGGCCCGACGGTGCACACCGCATGCTTGGCCATCGTTGGACTGGCCGGGGCGTCGAGCAGAGCACCGGGGGCAGTCATGGCGGTGGCGGCAGTGACCGACGTCGGTGTCGTCGTCAGTGCATACCGTGCTGGTGTGCGGAGGGGCGCCGCGGTGGCCACCTGAGGCGCCTGGACAGGGAGTGCCATGAAGGAGGCGACCAGCCATCCGGCCAGTCTCTGAGCGGTTCGTGAAGCCGGAAGCCGCGGGGTCGGGCTGCCTCGGAGGCAGGCGACGATCTCGGCGATCAGGCAGGTCATCAGCTGGGCCCAGGCGAGCCAGCAGACTATGGCGAGGATGTGGACGAAGAGCTCGTCGGGGATGGGCTGCGTGAAGGCGTCCCAACCTGGCACGGTCTTGGGGAATGGCCAACCTGCGGCTCGTATGAGTCCGATCGGCGCGCCGATGCCGAGCGCAGCGGCGACGGCGAATGCCGCGGTGCCGCGGATGATGCGGGACGGCGTGAGGCCGGTCCGCCGGTGGGACATGGTCGTCATGGCGAATTCTCCTTCGGGCCATGCGCGGCGCGAGCCGAGCCGTGCCCGGTCACGGCGACGCGGGCCAGTCCGCCAATTCCGAGGATGAGCATCGGCTGGTGAAACGAGACCGTGACGGTGACAGTGTCCGCGTCGACGCCGACCACACCGTCATGGCCGGCGGTGGCCAGATACTGCTCAGCCGCCAGGGTCGCGCGGACGGGATCGGGGAATGCCTCTCCACGGCGCAGCGCTCCGGGGGCGAGCACCTGTGCGCCGGCTCGCGCCGCTCCCTCCGCTTCGTTGATCGCCCGCCGCTTGGCGGCCAGCAGTTCGCCGCCGTCGATGACAAGACCAGCGACCACAAGGAGGGCGACGACGAAGACGGCCATGAAGGCCGTGGTCTGCCCCCGATCGTCGTGCATCACGGGGTCGCCTCCCGGAACCGGTCGACGACCGAGACGAACCGGGCGCTGAGCGTCTTCGATCCGGGAAGGCGCAGCAGCGTCAGGTCGGCGAGCTTGACATCGCACCGCACGGTGGCGGCGACCAGGCCGCCGGGACGGAACTCGGCGAGCTCCATGACGACGTCGAAACGGCGGCAGGAGAGACCTTCGTTGGCGAGGGTGGCGCGGGCGGCTTCCTCCGCCATGGCTTGGGCGCTCGGCATGCTCCGGGCGATCGATGCGGCACGGGCGGCGTCCCGGGCGGCGGAGTCCACGTCGGCCCGGCCGCGGGCCAGCCGGCCGAAGGCCACCATGAGCAGCAGCATGACGACCACGAGCGGGGTGAGCAGCGCGAGTTCCGTGCTGGCGCTGCCCCGTTCGCAGGCCGACCGTGACCTGATCGGCTTCACGGTCCCATCCGGGGGGAGCGGTATTCCTCCACGGGACTCGAGGCAACGGCCCGAACCGGGAGGTGGATCCAGGGGAGCAAACTGACGGCCGTGCCGGTCACCTCCACCCGGGCGTCCGCGGGCGAGCGCCATGCTGACACCAAGGGCGCGGCGACGATCCTCGGACCAGCCTGGGCCAGGAAGCTCCGGGCTTCGGACTCGCCGTCATTGGCCGTCCCGCCCTCGAGGCGGGCGGCACGCACCCCCTCCTGGGCAGCGGCTTTCGTGATGGCCGAGGCGTGTTCCCAGAGGGCGAACTGGATGGCCAAGACGATGAGCAGCATGAGGACCGGGACGGCGAGGGCCAACTCGGCCGACACCATGCCGTCCTCGGCGGCCCACCGGTCGCGTCGCATTGGCTGTAGGGATTCCGTGGACATGGCGCTTTGGCAGCCTTGTTGGCGCCGGGATCCTGGAGAAATACCTTCGGACCCGAGGTGGTTGGCGGTTGGTTTGGTCGCCGTGGGGCATGGGAATTG
>Ga0070741_10015680_pt1 | contig 12786 bp, 15 predicted proteins | sample Coa_R1_4_FD_66440 | JGI IMG/M metagenome (GOLD analysis project Ga0070741, IMG submission 66440) | Surface soil microbial communities from Centralia Pennsylvania, which are recovering from an underground coalmine fire - Coalmine... | ecosystem: Environmental > Terrestrial > Soil > Unclassified ...
CGCATACCCCGGCAAAGCACATCGAGGCCCGGTGCGACTGGTTCCAGGGTCACCTCCTGCACCGTGTCGGCCTCATCGACCACACGAGCAATGCGTTCCAGGACCGGATCGTGCAGGTCATACTCACGCAGCAGCGTGTAAAACGTGCAATGGCCCCGGTGATGCGACAGCCGCACGCCAGGGATATCAAAGGGCTCCGCTCCTTCTGGCAAGGGCTTGGAGCCGACAGGAACGAAGAGAAATTCAGCATGCGGATCGATGTATGTGTGAATCAGCCAGGCACAGGCCATCCGATCCACACCGACCTCTTCCCAAGTTACCCACTTCATGATGTGTGTCCTCCTCGCGCTTCAAGTAATCGCGCCCGGACCTGCTTTCCCACTTCGGACTGAAAGTAATCTTGTGTCTGGATTTGCTGGTAGCGGCGCGAAAGGGCGATCAGATCCACTGGCTCGTGCTCCAGTTCGGTGAGGATCTCCTGGTAGGCAGCGTCTACACGGCTCTGAAACTGCTGCACCAATGCCTCCTCCTGGCCGCCCAGGACCAGACGTGATTCCCAGAGATGGACCTCCCCCTCCAGTTCGGTAATCTCCACGGCGAGCCATTGGAGTTGCTCACGCGTCCAGGGGGTCGCAGGCAAGACCCAGACGGCATCATGGACGAGGACCGCACCCAACCGTTTCAACTTGCGCCACACAGCGGCACGCGCCGAGGTTGGTTCGCGCGGGACCTTGTAGACAAGCAGCATCCAGATCCTTGCTTGGCGTGACTCCATCAGCATCTCTCCTAACGATGAAGAAAGGTGTACAAAGCCAATCCAACACCAGCAGCACACAGCACAATTACCAGCTCAGGAAGCTTTTTCCATTGCCAAAGCAAACCTAACGTGATCAGGGCAAGCAGCGCGGTTGGCACATCGATGATGGCGCGTCGTCCTAGAACCACGACGGCCCCGGTAATCGCTCCAGTGGCTGCTGCGGTCACCCCGGTAATGAAGGCAGCGACATCTGGACGCTTGCCGTACCTCCTGAACAAGCGGATGGGGACAATCGTAAGCAGATAGCAGGGCAAAAAGGTTCCCAGGGCTGCCACACTTGCCCCTGGCACACCGGCAACCAGATAGCCAATGAAGGCGACCGTAATCACCACGGGACCAGGGGTAATCATGGCAACAGCCCCCGCATCGAGAAACTGGCGATCTGTAAGCCAGTGATGGCCTTGCACGACACCTCCGTACAGGAAGGGAATGATCGCCAGACCGCTTCCAATGACAAAGGCCCCAGCCGTCGCAAAATAGGTCAAAAGGGTCCAGAGCGTTCCTCCGGTCGTGCTCACGACGGCAAGAAGCGCGCCAAGCGGGACGGAGGTAAAACTGGCGACGGGGGCACGGCTCTTGCTCCATCGGAGTTTGGGCGGAGCTTTTACCAACCAGACCAGGATGCCTGCGGCCAGAAACAAAAGGACCTGCTCTGTCTGCGTCACGATGGTCACGAGCGCAGTGACCAGGAAGATCGCCCACAAGAGCCCATCGCGCCCAAGCGTTTTGGTGGTCAGTTTGTAAGCAGACAGGGCGATAATGCCGATGACGCTGGCTCCCACTCCATAAAAGACCGCTTGCATCCAGGCAAGGCCCCCATAGAGCGTATAGGCCCATCCGAGCACAACGACCATGAAGAAGGATGGCAAGACAAACGCCAGCCCGGCCAAGGTCGCTCCCAGAAAGCGGTAATGGACGTAGCCCAGATAGATCGCTAATTGGGCCGCTAAAGGCCCTGGAGCGAGCTGAGCCAGGGCGAGTCCTTCTTTGTAGTCCACCTCCGCGATCCATGCGCGCTGTTCCACCAGGTCCCGACGCATGTAGCCGACCAGGGCAACGGGACCACCAAATCCCAGCGTCCCCAGCTTCAAAAAATACCGGACTAACTGCCAGAGCGAATAAGGGATCACTTCTTGTGAATGAAGACTCGTCTCCACGTTCTTCACAGAGAGACCTTTCCTTCCACCAGTCCATAGCAAGTCTGAGCGTCAATAACGATGAGTACAATATACCTAACCACGGTTACATTGTAAGCGATGAGAAGGAGAAAAGCAAGAGGGGTAGTGATCCATCAGATAAAATGTCGCCAGTGTGCAAAAACGCACTTTTGAACGACGCCAGAGCATGAAAATGACGACGAACGATGCAACGACGTTTTATGTGGCAGAGATCGCCGCATTTCTCCTCTGTTCTGTTCTGATGCAGCGACACGAATTAAGTCAAACGTGACAATTAACGGCTCTTGTCCAATTTGGGGGAAATGGCTCATTGAAGAGTTTTTCCGATTGATTTCTTGAGCGCATTTTTGAAAGGGAACTCGCAAGTCAAGCTCTTCATTTCCCCCAAATTGATACTGGTGGCGAAGTCGAAGTTGCCATTTCAGGCTGCCTGCATGAGTCGCTTGAATGGGGAACACCGGGTCTGTTCTGGTGCTTCTCCTCGCAGAAAACTGGTGAGTTGAATGACATTGATAGCGGCAGCAATCGCGAGATGCCCCAGATGCGTTTTGGGAAGACCAATATAGCGCGAGCGGCGCAAACCCAATGCACGGACACCTTGTGAATGAGTGCCTTCAATACCAGCCCGACGGCGATAAGCCTCCTTAAACGCTTCTGTCTGCTCTCGCTCCCGTGCAGCCAACAGCGCCTGCATTCGCTCCTTTGGATGCAAGGTCATGGTCCTGCGCTTCGTTCCTGTACACAAAGTCTGGCTGGGACAGACTTTACAATCGCGGATGCCGAAAACTTGACTTTAATGAGCGATTTACCTGCATCCTGAACCCCGGTCCAACTCGAACTGATCCGGCCTTGTGGACAGGTCACCGTCTCGGCTTCCCAATCGATGGAGAAGTGCGTGACGTCATAACCAGTTTCAGCCTGATACCAATGAGTTTTCAGCGTAGGGCCAATGAGATCCACACGATGGCTTGATTGTGATTCTACGAGATTGGCTGCTGTCACATATCCCGAATCGACGAGATGTTGACCGGGAAGCAGTTCTTTTTCTGACAGATCCTCATGAAGCGTGGAGAGGACGCCCTCATCACGGAAGCCGGGGCAGGTGTGGTTTCGACATGCGTAATCAGTTGAGGCGCATCTTCTTCGCACGTCTGGATAAAATACACTTTGTATCCGGTCCAGAACGTGCTTCGTTTCTTGCCATTTCTGGCGTCGAGATCATAGGGAGAGGCAATGAGCTGCGCTGCTGGCAGCGCTGGCTCTTTTCTCCATTGCCCTCCTTGCTCTCGCGCTTCAAATTGCTGCTCCCAAATGGTGCGCAAAGTGGTCACGGCAGGCAGTGTTTTTATCCAGTCTGGGGTGCAAGGAGCTTGCAGCACATCAAGGAGCATCCAACCATCAGCCCCTACTTGATTGGCGTACTGCATGCGCTCTTGCGCCTCCTTTGGTAATCGCTCCTCTTCGAGACGTTGTCCATATCGCTCCACCCACTCGACTGGGATGTGGGTGCACACCCAATCAGGTGCTGCTTCGCGATCCGCCCATTCAACACGTAGACCATCGTCTGGGCAACGCGCAAGGTACGACTCAGGGAGCGGATTTTTGCGAGGACATGGGTAGAATCGGTGCGTTGTCGTCCGTGAGCTTTGAGCCACCCTCCCTCCTGACACTGCTTCAAAAGCAGATCCAGCAGGCGTTGTTCGGCCTTGCCCTCGACTAGGCGAGCACGAAACTCGGAGAGAACTGTATGATCAAAGCCAGCGTCGCAGAGTTCCAGGCTGAGAGCATACTTCCATGCCAGTCGATCTCGGACCGCGTCAGCGGCCTGGCGATCAGTCAAACCTTCCATAAATTGGAAGATCGTCACGAGCGCTAGCCGCCACGGAGCGAATGCGGGTTGACCACGGGGTGGAAACAAGTCGGCAAATGCCTCATCGGTGTAAATCGTTCCTAGAGCATCACGCACCTGCATGAACACATTTCCACGAGGAAAGACGGCATGAGCCACACGAGCGACTTCTTCTGGAATTGGTGGAATCGGCAGCGATTTGAGTGACATGGGTGACCTCCCTATCAACATAACAACATTCTCCATCTTCATCCATTTTAATTGATGAGTTCCAGACCCTCTCTTTGACTTCGCCACCAGTATCCGAAGTGGTCAAGAGCCATATCTCTTCGAGAATTTCGGTATATGAGATGTAAAAACGGTGCCTTTTCTGGCTATTCTGACACAAATCTTTTCAAAGCGGTAGGTCTATTGGAAAACAGTGGACCCAGGTCGCAAAGACGGCCTTTTCAAACAAAAACGAAAAGTTTTTTGTCAGAACTGCGAGGTCTGATCGCCTCTGTTTTTGTCACAGCAATTGGAGCCGAATCTGTCTGATGATCCATGTTTTGGCAGACGACATGACCACAGTTAGTCCGTTTTTCTGGAAACAGATGAGTGTCAAAAACCTTCGCAGCCTGTTGAAAAACGCCCAAATTAGTGGTAGAAAGAAGGACGGCAGAGTGTGATCAGAAGGAGGGCTAGCACCATGATGGGCACAAAAGAACGGAGTTTTGCTCCGTTGACGCATATCTCGCTAGAAGAACTCGTCCCACAGAACAATTTCTATCGGCATCTGGAGCAGAAGCTGGATCTCTCGTTTGTACGGACGTTTGTCCAAGAGACCTATACAAACCTGGGTCGTCCTTCTATTGACCCGATTGTCTTTTTTAAGTTGCAATTGGTGATGTTTTTTGAGGGCATTCGCTCCGAACGCCAGCTCATGCTCCAAGCGGCTGACCGCTTGAGTGTTCGTTGGTATCTGGGCTATGATCTCGACGAGTCTCTCCCCGATCATTCGAGCCTGAGCCGTATTCGCACCCGTTATGGACTGGACGTTTTTCGCCGCTTCTTCGAAGCGATTGTGGAACAATGCCAACAGGCCAAACTCGTGTGGGGCAAGGAACTCTACATCGATTCCACCCAGGTGAATGCCAATGCCGCTCTGGATTCGCTCGTCACTCGCTTTGCTGTTGAAGCCCGAGAGGCTATTCAGGCGCATCTAGCGGCCCTGTTCGCTGAAGCCAACCTCGCCTTTTGAGCCACAGGAAACCGCCAGAGAGGAAGCTCTAGATGAACCTTCGCCAACGCCTTTGCCTGTTGTCCTTTCCGAGTCGGAGCGAGAGGAGCTCGAAGCCGAGCTCTCAACACGGCACGACTGGATCAGGGAGGAAGGTCGACAACAACGCGAAGTTCACGGGCTTTATCAGCGTCGCTCCGACCAGAGGGTCAGTACCACTGATCCAGATGCCACGCCTATGCGCCTGGGGAGCGGTGGGCTTCACCTCGGTTACCATACCCACTATGTGGTCGATGGAGGCAAACGTCGTATCATTCTGACTGCCCTGGTCACCCCCTCTGAGGTGAGAGACAACTTGCCGAGGCGAGGGTCTCTTGTGGCATGTGCGTTTTCGCTACCATCTGAGACCTCGCCAGGTCACTGGCGATACGAAGTATGGAACCATCGAAAACATCAAGGCTCTTGAAGACCAAGATATCCGTGCCTATATTCCCTTGCCGAATTGGGAAGAGCGCTATGAGGTCTGGTCGGCCTCCCACTTTCGCTATGAAGAGCAGGCCGATCAGTATCGCTGTCCACAAGGCCAGATCGAGGCCCCGGGTGGGGGTGGTCAACCCCGACGGCCGTCAACTCTATCGCGCTCCTGCTTCCATCTGCAATGACTGTCCTGTCAAAGCGCAGTGTACGTGAAGTCAACCAGGGGCGTCGCGTCTATCGTCATGTTGGAGAGGAGTATCTAGAGCGGGTTCGTAGCTATCAGCAGACGTTAGCTTACCAGAGAGCCCTGCGCAAACGCAAAGTGTGGGTGGAACCGCTGTTTGCGGAAGCCAAAGACTGGCATGGCATGCGACGCTTCCGCTTGAGACGGCTCTGGCGAGTGAACTGCGAGGCCCAAATCATCGCGGCAGGGCACAATCTTCAACAACTGCTCAAAAAGCGAGGTTGGGGCCGACGCCCATTCCCAACGGACGCTCTCTGTGCCTCTTTTTGGGCTGTTTTGTGTGATATGCTCGATTACCAGTGAAACGGGAATCGCTTCTTTTGCTGATTGGTTCAGCTTTTCCAGCTGTGATGGAGCGAGACATTCTCTTTGCCGATGAGCTTAGCAAAGACTTTTTCAACAGGCTGCTTCGTTTGATGAGAAAGGCTTCCTTCTCCTGCGAGAAACGAGTGCCGTATCCCAGAAGAACCGTCGAGGGGAACAGTCACCAGGGAAGACTCATCCTCCATGCGCGGGGCTGTGCGCGCTCATCAGCACAGCCCCGCCTTCACGCGCCTCTCGCGCGGCCCCTGCTCCCGGTCGTCTTTTCGATCCAAACGGTGGGCCGATTTCACCCAATCTCTACGCTCGAAAAAATGGGAAGAACACCTGCTCACGCTAGACTTGTTGTGGTGACGGTTTTCTGATGTGGGAGGGGCTGCTGCTCGCCTGCTCTGTTCTTGTGTCGCGTTGCTCGGAGGCGGTCCTCGTAGTACGGCCACTGATAGCGTCTGTCTACACGTTCCTCGGAAGTGTTTCTACACCAGCTTTCTAAGACAGGAAGGAGAACCGCTATGACGCTTAATCCATCCGATCAGCAACCCCTTCTCGATGCGCAGAACGCCTATCGGGCCGACCCGGCGGTCAAGGCCCAAAACCTGGTCTGGGACAGTACGTTGGCCGCTGGTGCCCAAGCATGGGCCGATACGCTGGCAGCCAACAATGCCGCTTCGCACAGTCCCCAGAGCAGCAGGCCGGGCTTGGGAGAAAATATCGCGTGGGGATCAACAGGAGCCTCGACTCCGGCGCAACTGGCGAATGGATGGGGAACCAAGGAAAAACCCAATTTTACGCCGGGGATCTACCCCAATGTGACTCTCTATCCGGGATCGACAGATCCCAACAAGCAGGTGGGACACTATACCCAGGTGATTTGGGGCGCGACCACCAAAGTGGGGTGTGGATTCGCCACTGGGACTGCTGCTGATTCGCAGCTTGGAACGGTCGCAGACTACTTAGTGTGTCGCTACAGCCCCCAGGGAAACGTGTCGGGAGTGGGTGTTCCTTCCCCTCAACCGGTCACCCTCGCGCAAGTGTCCTGGGAAGGATCAGGATCAGGGGCAAGTTCTACTCCAGGGGGGACAGTGTGGCAGTTCGCCTGTGGGGTAGATGCAGCAAACAATGTCTACTCCTTCACTTCCACCGATGGTGGAACCACTTGGTCTCAGAACCAGATCACAGGCAAGAAGATGAAAATGGTGAGTCTGGCTGATGACCTCACGCTCTGCGGACTTGACACGAGTGGGGCAATCTGGCAGTGCAGCCTCATGAGCACTCCCGTTGCCTGGCCCTCGACCTCAATGGGTGCTGCTCCCGGTTCCGTTACCTTTGTCTCCGTTTCCTGTGGATCAGCAACCAATATCTGGGCTGTAGGGACAGATACCTACTGCTATCAGAACATGGGAAGTGGCTGGACGAAGATGCCTTATCTCCCCGGTGCGGGGGCTGCGGGGGGGCCACTGATAAGTACCGCCGCTGACGGGACGACCTGGTGGTGTGATAACCGTGGTATGCCTGCACGCTACACTGGCAGCACCTGGGATTGGTCTGTGAGCAGCGCGACCGGGTGGACGTTTCTCCAGCTTTCCTGTGGGTCTTCAGCAAATGTGTGGGGAATAGGTAATAATAGCCAATACTACAAGCTCGCAGCCTCAGGAACGAGCTGGACATCAGCGGCACCCGGCACGGGGAAACAGGTGAGTGTAGCCTCCGATGGAACGGCGTGGTCCATTGGGACAGATAACCGAGTCTATCGCCTGGTGAACAACGCCTGGACAATGCTGGGCATGTGACCACCGGGAAGCGCCAACGCCATCTCTATCTACCGATCATGACCTCAAAGGACGTGACCGCTGATGCACGATCTGTGCCGCTTCCTCATCAACAGGAAGCGGCATTTGCTCGTGGTCGAGGAGAGGTCAACGTAGCCGTCTCCTTCCTCTTCGCGGAGCCATTCCCAAGCCCGTCGTGCGTCAAATGGCTGTTTGATGAGTCTTGAAATCGACCGTTTCATGACACTCATTGCTCTGCTTTTTTGGGATGAGGAGAGATGAGATGTAGAGAGAAGAGAGGAACCGTTGGGCAGTCTCAAAAAACGTATCACAATCAAAGTGTCATGTTTTGAAAAATGAGATGCGTAACTGGCACTCACAGCAGAGCTTATCTCAAGAGCTTTGGTCCATTATTTGCAAAAAGAACGAAAAGTTTTGTGACAAAAATGACGCCGGGACTTTCGCTCCCTCAGAGAACCACACGAAAGAAATTGCGTCAGAGTTAAGTCTGTTTGGGTCGAGGGTGCTAACATTGTTCATACCCTCAAACAACCCGGTGCTGCCTGGAAAAGTTTTCTGGCAGAAGCTGTTGGCTGCGTTATGGCGTTGATCTTCCTTTGATCGTGAGGGCTTTCAACGCCTGGTCGCCGAGGTCGGACTTGGGCATGTCGGACTGGTGATGGGTTTGGAAGTTTCCCGTCTCGCACGCAGTTCGCTTGATTGGCATCATTTGTTGGAAATTTGTGCCTTGACGGGGACCCTCATTCTGGATGAAGATGGGCTCTACGATCCGGCGATCTTTAACGACCGTTTGCTCCTTGGCATGAAAAGACCAGATTCATACAACACCTCTTGTTCAACTTGCCCGAGTGGGAAGATTCCACTCGGACGTTTCGACTCTTACCAACATGCCTCTCGGCTCATTGAGTCCTTCTCCTCTCATCTGGCCTGACCAGAGGTGGAAGGAGGGACCTGTGGCCCTCTGCGCCCGTAGCCATCCCGCCGACACAGATAACCTACATGCTAGCTGCTAAACAGATGCCCAAAAGCTGTGCGGAAGCCCTCCGCATTGAGGGTTTTTGCAATCTGAGCGTAGCTCAAGTCGGCTGCTAGTTCGTGAATCCGTGCGACCGCTTGTGCAGGCGTTTTCAAAGACCATTCCCCAGGCTTCATACGCGCAACCTCTAGTTGCGTCACTACCCCTGAATGCCAGCGGATCTGAATCTCGATCCAACCAGGCCGGTTTACCCCGTCGAGCTGCACCGACTCGATAGCCAGACGCAGCAATTGTTTACGTTCGGCAGGAGTTGTGGTTTCTGCCTGCCAAAGCATCGAAAGATCCCCTGCTAGCGTTTGCAGAGCTGCGCGCTCCTCCTGGGTGAGGGTGAAGCTCGCCTCCTGCTCGGCTTTGACATATGCCTGCTCCAATTCAGCCACCCGAGTGAGTTGGGCGTTCCAGCGGCGCTCTAGCTCGGCGGCGACCAACCGGTTGTCAGGATCGACAGCATCATACTTTCTTTGGGCCAGCCGTGCCTCATAACGTGCTTGTTCCAGTTGCAGCTCCCATTGGCGCTTCAGATCAGCGAGCTGCTGCTCGACTTGAGAGAGCACACGAACGGCAACCTCTACTCCCACAGGGGAAACCGCTTCGAGAAAGGCCTGCACCACTGCAGTATCCACTGGCCGAGCCGTCATCGTTTGGCAGATCGTGTCCTCGCCATCTTGTTGATGTCCCTGTTGGCAGATATATGTAGCTGAGCGTTTTTCTTTGGCTGCATGATGCTGTATCCCCATCTTCCGCCCACAATGCCCGCACCAGACGATTCCCTGCAACAGGGCGGTGCCCTCTCTCGCCACACCCCGACCGCCATCCCGCAACCAGTTCTGGCGTAATCGCTCCTGAGTTTGCAAGTATTCCTTCCAAGTCACATAGCCAGGATGATGTTCCTGGATCAGCACTGGCCACTGGGTGCGCGGACGTAGATGTGCCCGCGCTTTGCCTGTTTTTGGCGAGCGCGAATCTCCTCGATACTCCCAGCGGCCATAGGTATATGCTCCCGCATAGGCGGGATTCTCCAGGATGCGCACCACAGCAGAGAGGGTCGGTTTCTTCCAAATAAGTGTACCATATGCGCCTTTGCTCATGACCCGCGTGGGCAGATCGAGGCCGTAGCGCTTGAGGTCGCGGACGACCTGCCGCGCCACACCCAGACGACGAAACGCCTCAAACAGATAGGCCAGCCGTTCGCGGACGAGGCTCGGTCAGGATCCAACTCCCATGCGCCATCGGGAGCCCGAACATAGCCTGTAGGTAAGGGGAAATGCAAAAGGCCCTTGCGTGCTTTGTTCCAACGTCCCTCGTGCAAGCGGGTGCGGAGCGTAAAGAGTTCTGCTTCTGAAAGCGTTCCCTTCACGCCAAGCAAGAGGCGATCATCGGGGTCGCGCGGATCGTAGATGGTGCTCTCGTCGGCCAGCAGCGTATGACTGAGACCACACAGTTCGATCAACTGATGCCAATCGCTGGAGTTACGGGCCAGACGAGAAGCCTCCAACATCAGGACTATCCCAACCTGACTCAAACTGACCTCGGAAACCAGCCTCCGAAATCCAGTACGTATGGCGGCGCTACTGCCTGAGCGTCCCTGGTCCTCATCGATCACTTCAATCGAAGTTTTCGGCCAACCCAACTCCTGGGCGCGTTCTTGCAATCGGTACTGCCGCTCGGTACTTTCTTGGTGTTCGTTCACCTGCGCGCATCGGTCGATTGGCGCACGTAGACGTAGGCCATGCGCTCGCGGTGGATTGGGGTGATATGAGCAGTACTCATGGGTCTCCTCCTGTTGTTGATAGAGCGCCTGCAGACGGCGCTGAGCGAGTTCGGTGAACAAGGCAACGAGTGCTAGAGAATGCTCTTGCAGCCCTACGCCTACATGCGATGCCTCTGTCCCCGATGTTGAACGCTCAGTACAGGGGGATGAAGCAGGGATGCTCTTCGTTTGCCCGATCAGGGGGCAACGTGCAGGGGGCGGGTCAGGTTCCTCAAGGATCCCTCTCGGCACGTACGCCTGGCGAAAGACGAGTCTTGCGAGATCGCGAATCATCATGCCTTCCTTTCTCTCCTTGCTCGGGAGGTTGAGGCTTTTCTGCATAATATCGCACCCATCGAACAAGCTCCACCAGAGTCTGCGGAGCGAGAAGGACTGGACACGTCTGCTCAAGGGCGCTAACAGGCGGTGAAAGGGGAATGGGAAGATCCGTCCAGCACCAGGGAAGAGAGAGCAGGAGACCATTCTGACAGCGCAGAACCACCCAGGGATCGGCTTTCCGCCAGAAAACTCGGCAAACGCGCCCCTTTTGTCCACAGACGGGACTCTCTTCAGCCACGATGGTGGTACGCGCTCCCTCAAATGCAACATATGGTGCAGTTTATTCGGGGGTTAAAGGGAACGATGTCGGAGGCCGAGCTGCATGTCTTACGTGCCCGTTTGCGGGGAGGCATTCTCAACAAAGCCGAGCGAGGTGCATTGCGTCTGCCGTTACCGATGGGCCTGGCCTACACCGAAGATGAAACGGTCATTCTCGATCCTGACGCACAAATTCAGCAAGCCATCAGGATGCTGTTCGCCACCTTCAAGCGCACCGGGTCGGCCACGGCCACCGTAAAATATTTTCGTACGCAAGGGCTCCTCTTTCCTCGCCGTGTGCGTACCGGCCCGCACACAGGAGAGGTCCATTGGGGGCCACTGCTGCATAGCACGATGCTCAAGGTGCTACGCAACCCCCGCTATGCGGGAGCCTTCTGCTATGGGCGCACGCGCACCACCAAATAGCTTGATGGCTCATATCGTACTCAGGTCGTTCCCCAGGAGCAATGGCAGTTTCTCTTGCGGGACGCGCATGTGGGATATATTAGCTGGGAGGACTACGAAACGAATCTGCATCAGTTGCAGCGAATCGTCCCGCCTACGGAGAAGATCGCCGACACGGTCCCGCAAGGGAAGGGCCAGCATTACTGCAAGGGCTGGTCATCTGTGGGCGGTGTGGCAATCGCATGACGCTGCGCTACTACGAGCGCAAGCACGGCACGCGCCTGTATCCTGAATATCTCTGTCAGAGAGAGCAGATTGAAGAGGGCACAGACCAGATGTGTCAGCAGGTGCTTGGGGCAGGACTGGATGCAGCGATTGCCCAACTCCTGTTGGCACAGCTCACTCCGCTGGCTGTTGATACCAGTGTACAGATCTACGAAGAGTTGCACCTGCAAGCTCAAGAAGCACAGCGCTTACGTGAGCAGCAGGTGGAACGTGCCCGCTATGCGGCAGAACTGGCCCAACGCCGTTTTGTCCGAGTGGACCCGGAGAACCGACTGGTGGCCGAGGTCTTAGAAGCCGAGTGGAATGCGCGCTTACGCGAACTCGCCCAGGTTCAAGAGGAGGCGCAGCGGCAACATGACATCGAACAACGCAAGCTTTCTGCGCTCGAACAGCAGGCAATTGCCAATCTGGTCGAGGATTTTCCCCGTGTCTGGAACGATCCACGCACCTCAGATCGTGATCGCAAGCGCATGGTACGTGTGCTGCTGGAGGATGTGACTGTGCGCAGCGATGAGGAGACGATTACTGCACATGTGCGCTTCAAAGGTGGGGTGACCGAGACCGTCTCGGTCGCCGTCAGCCACGGGCGCTGCTTCCCTGCTCACCTCATCGAACTCATTGACCACCTGCTTGAGGACTTCACCGATGGTGGAGTTGCGGATACTCTCAATCAACGGGGGTGGCGCACTTTTGCAGGAAAGCCGTTTGATGCCAGGCGGGTCCTGGCTTTACGCCGGGATCATCATTTGAAAAATCATGGCACCCGTTTACGCGAACGCGGTCTTTTGTCAGCAGAGGAAGCCGCCAAAGCCTATGGC
>Ga0070741_10015681_pt1 | contig 12786 bp, 13 predicted proteins | sample Coa_R1_4_FD_66440 | JGI IMG/M metagenome (GOLD analysis project Ga0070741, IMG submission 66440) | Surface soil microbial communities from Centralia Pennsylvania, which are recovering from an underground coalmine fire - Coalmine... | ecosystem: Environmental > Terrestrial > Soil > Unclassified ...
CCGCGCGAACTCCCCGTCACCAGCGCGTACTTACCTTTCAGCGACATCCCTCACCTCCCATTTCGCGCGCGCATTTTAATACTTTTCCTCTGTGCCGCTGTGTCCTCTGTGGTGAGAATTAAGTCCCCGCCGCCCTCGCCGCACTCTTCACGAAGTCACTCAGACACAACTGCAGCCCGCCAAACTCCGGATGATCGTTGTGATCGAGCGTAAACGCCACGTCCAGCACATCCCCCGCCAGTAGTTGCTCCTGCTGGAGCCGCTCACCCATGCGCCACCCGACCGCCTCTAATCCGCGCACAAATTTCCCGCTTGCCTGCGGTGGCGCAAGTTTCATCTTCACGTGGGTTTCTTTGAGCAGCCGTGGCGGCATGAGCAGGCGTACCTCGCGCGCGGCAAATACCGGTTCCGGATTCCCCATGCCAAACGGCTCCAACTGCTTGAGCTGCTGGAAAAATTCCGGGGTCAGTTGCTCGAGCGCTACCTCGCCGTCAATCTCGAGCAGTGGTTCGAAATCTGCCGGCGTGAGTTGCGCCCGCGCATACGAATCCAGGCGGGCGCGCAATTCAGGAATGTCCGCCGTCGGCAGCGCGAAGCCCACCGCATGCGCATGCCCGCCAAACCGCGTAAACAATTTCGGGCACGACTCCAACGCGTTCAGCAGATGAAATGCACGGATGGATCGCCCCGACCCGTGCGCCTCGTCGCCATCTCGCGTGATCACCAGCGCCGGCCGGTGATAGCGTTCCACCACCCGCGTAGCCGTAATCCCAATCACGCCCCGGTGCCACCCGTCCCCGTCCACCACCATGCAGAATGCATCGCGCAACTCCGGCGTGCCTGACAGTCGCTCCTCGATCGCCACCATGATGCGTCGCTCTTCTTCCTGGCGATCGCTGTTGAGTTGATTGAGATGCTCGGCCACCTCACGTGCCCGTGCCTGATCCTTCACCGTAAACAGTTCGATTACGTTCTTGGCGACGTCCATCCTACCGGCGGCGTTCAGCCGCGGCGCCAGCCGGAACGCGACATCTCCGGCAGTAAATTTTCGCGCGCCCGCTTTTTCCCCGTACCCCATTTGTGCCGCATCCAGCAGCGCCTGTAATCCCGCGTTCTTCGGCGATCGCAAGCCGTCCAGCCCCAGCTTCACAAATACCCGGTTCTCCCCCGTGAGTGGAACCGCATCGGCGATCGTCGCAATCGCCACCACTTTCAAAAATGACTCCAGCAAGCGGGCCATGTCCCGCCGTTCGGGCAGTGCTTTTTCCAGCAACGCCTGCGCCAGCTTGAATGCCACACCCGCGCCGCACAAAAACTTGCATGGATACTCACATCCCTGCTGATTGGGATTCAGCACCGCCAACGCGTCCGGCACGCCTTCACTCTGCGGCAGGTGATGGTCGGTGACGATCAAATCCACACCCATGCGCCGCGCCGTTTCCGCCGCCGCAAACGCGCGGATCCCCGTATCGACGCTGATGATCAGCCGCACGCCTTGGCCCGCCGCCTGCTCGATCACCTCGTCCTTCATCCCATAGCCTTCCCGAATGCGATGAGGAACGTGAAAATCTGCGCTGCCCCCGCACATCCCGATCGCGGTCAGCAGAACCACGACGGCCATGGTGCCGTCCGCGTCGTAGTCGCCGTAAATCAGAATTTTTTCCTGCCGCGCGATGGCCGCGCGCAGTCTTTCCACGGCGGCGTTCATGCCCAGCATCAGGTAGGGCGAGTGCAGATGGTCGAGAGAAGGATGGAGAAAACGCCTGGCCGATTCGCCCTCACGAATGCCGCGCAACAACACCAGGCGCGCGATCGCTACCGGCAGATCTGCTTCCTCGGCTAGTCGGTTGATCTCGGCGGGTTCGGCGGTTCGGACGCTCCAGCGCACAGCTAGTGTTCGTCATCCTGATCGGGCTCGTCGATGGTGATTCCGCCGAAATCTTCGGTGAACTCCACCAGCCGCTGGTAACGCTCGTACCACTCGGTGGAAGCCTCAAACAGAAAAATCGTGCCTTCATACGGCCAACCCAGCTGTACGAATCCAGTCTTGCCGACGTAGGCCTTCAGCCAGCGCGCTTCTTCGAGATCGTCGTCGCTGGTGTAATGCCCTTCCTGGATGCGCTCCATCAGTTCGTCCAGATCATCGCGCCGCAGCGACCAGCTGTGCATGGTGAGAAACGTTGCCCCCGAACCCTTGGCCAGTTCCACGAAATCCTTCCAGCCGTCGGGATTGTCGTTCGTCTCCCACATGATGGCCTGTACTTCCTCGTAGTTCACAAACCCCGAGAACCGCCGCATTCCGTGGCCCTCGATGAATGCGGTCATGTCTTCCTTCAGGATGGTTAGGTCGTCCGCCATGTTCGTCCAATCCCATCATTTTATTCCCAACCGGGGTGGCATGGCGAAAAAGCAGCATCATTCAGCTCTTTGGCACTTCGCATTTGGCCGTTCCGACCAGGCAAGCGATAGGGTGGATTACCCTGGAAGGGCGACGCTTGTCGCTGAGGAATCTGGCTGGCGCTGAAACCTGGATGCCACCTGCTGGCTGCTGCTCTCGCTGTGTTACACTCAACCGTTAACCTGTCTCTTTTCTTCGCACTATGCTGCTGTCGAAAGAATATGTGGCCTACCTCGCCCGGGGCGTCACAAAAAAATTGATTGACGGTCAGTTCATCGAGACGGCCGCTGCACCCGCCGTCACTGAGCGCGTTCACCAGGCGCTGCTCGAGGAACTCAGCCTCGAAGACCGCATCAACGACGAGGTCCGCGTCATCCTCGAAGCCTACTCCGACGAGATGCGCAAGACCGGCGCCAACTACCAGGAAATGTTCAAGAAAGTGAAGAACGAACTGGTGCGCAAGTACAAAGCCGTCCTGTAACCATCAGGCACTTTCAATTGATGTTGAGCGGCGGGGTGAGGGCGAGTCGAACTTCAGCTGCGGGCCACCTTCTTCTCATCTCTCTCGCGCAGCCACTCCAACAACATCTGCTCGAATGGCTTGCCATACGTCTGCAGCACATGTCGCACCGTGTGTCCGCTCACAAAATGGCAGATTTCTTCCGCCAGATTTTTGGCGTGATCCCCCGCTCGTTCCAGCGATTGCGTCATGAACAGCACCTGCAGCGTCTCCCGCCGCTCTGTGCCTTCCGGATTTTCCACATGACGCGAAAAGATCAGATTTCTGAGCCGGTCCATCTCCGCGTCCGCCCGAAGAATGGTCACTGCTCGGCTCATGTCGCGCTTTTCGAATGCCTCCGCCACATCTGACAACATTTTCTCCAGCAACGATGCCATCACCGTCAGGTCTCTCGTGTCTTGCGGATCGAGCCGTGTTGCCGACGCTCCCGCCGCGTTGGCAAAGCTCAATAGCAAATCCCCAATGCGCTCCAGTCCGATCATGAATTTCATGCAGGCGAGAAGTTCCCGGGCCTGCGTGTCGCTGACCTGGGTAATAACGGTCGTGACCCCATCGTCAATCTCGCGGTCGAGGGCGTCCAGTTCCGCCTCGCGCTGGCGCACCGACTCAAATAACGCTCGTGCGCCGGTGGCAATCCCTTCCGCCGCGCACGATGCCGCTTCTTTAGCCAGGTAGCAGGCGCGGATCGTCTCCGATACCAGATGTGCGTAGGGAGTAGGCCTGCCGTTGCTGGGAACCGTGCTCATACCCGGGAAATTCATAGAGAGTGACAGATCAGTAACCCACCGCGACACATAGGCCGCATATGTAGGACTGAGTAACTTCGGAATACGAGCTTTGTGTTACAGGAAGATGAAAGCAATGTAAAAGTTCGGTCCAACCGGCGAATTTATTTCACCGGTTGGCTATGGCAGATTCCGGCAAGTTGCGTAGAACTTCCAGGCACTCTTTCACACTTGGCACCTGGTCGAGCGCATACACTTTGCTAAACACGATTGTGCCGCTCTTATCGACAATGAACACGGCGCGTTCGTTGATCCCCGGGATGGGCGGCCCTTCACGGAAAATCTCGTACGCCTTCGCCACCTGCCCATGGGGATATAGGTCGCTCAACAAGGGATAGTCGATTATCCCGATTTCGCGTTTTTGCCATGCAATGTGGCTGGGAATCGAGTCAATGCTCACGCCCAGGACCTGGGCGTCCAGGCCGGCAAAATTGTTCAATTCTTCATTGAACGCCGGCACCTGCGAGGCTCATATAGGAGTCCAATTGATGGGATGGAAAGCCAGCACCACGTGCTTCTGCCCCTTGTAATCGCTCAATCGGACTCGATGGATACGGTCCCCGGTGACCGCCGGCAGTTCAAATTCCGGCGCTCGTTCCCCGACTTTCAATGCCGCCATTCATTCCTCCACGGATATATACGTGCGACGAACCTTCGATTTTAGTGGCAGTGCGTAAACCGGGCAACCGGGTGCAGGTTACGCTGAGCCCAGTTAAGATATTTGCGTGAGTTGTAGCTGTACGTGGAAAGGAGCGTCCCCATGGAGTCTGCCTCTGCACTAATGGATAAAAAGATCAAGGACCTGTCGGACTGGCGCGGGAAGACGCTCGCCAGGGTGCGTGAAATCATACACGCCGCAGATCCTGAGATCGTCGAAGAGTGGAAATGGGTTAAGCCGACGTCGCCGGGAGTTCCCGTCTTTTCCCGTGGCGGCATCGTGTGCACGGGAGAGACATACAAGAGCGTGGTCAAAATGACCTTTGCCAAGGGAGCTGTATTGAAGGACCCTTCTGGTCTGTTCAACTCCAGCCTCGAGGGGAATGTCAGGCGCGCCATCGATATCCACGAAGGCGACAAGATCAATGAGTCGGCCTTGAAGGATCTTATCCGCGCTGCCGTGGCGCTCAATCTTCAGGGCAAGAACAAGCCCAAGTCCAAGCCGAAGCCCCGGCGAGCTACCAGCAAGCGGGCCAGCTAGTTGGGTACTCAAAATCGGCCGGCGCGTACTGGCAATAACACCAAAGAAAATTGGCCAATGTGCTTCAGATGCTTGCATCGGTGGAAAATTCGGATAACACTCCTCCTCTAACCGCGCATCGTATCCACATACCATCTCTCCGGCACGAGGGATCATCACTACGGAGGCTCGCATGTTTGGATCCGGCACCTACAATTATGAGAACTTCAGGAAAAGCGAACTGCTGAAGCTGATGCAGGGCCGTTTCCGTGGTCCCAAACCAGGAGATCGCGCCCCGGATTTCAAAGCACGCACTCTCGACGGCGAAAAAATTAAACTCAGCAGCTTTCGCGGCGATAAGAACATCGTTCTCACCTTCGGTTCCGCTACCTGCCCCATGACCGCCGGCTCCATCGGCGGCATGAATGAGCTTTATGGCAATTACAGGGATGAGGACGTCGAATTCTTCCTGGTGTATGTGCGTGAAGCTCACCCTGGCGAGGACCTTGCCGCGCACGAGTCGTTCGACGACAAGGTGGAAGCCGCCGAGCTTCTACGCGATGAGGAAGAGGTTGAGATGCCGATCCTCGTGGACGACGTGGACGGCTCCATCCACCGCAAGTACGGTCTCATGCCGAACTCCACCTACATCATCGACAAGTCCGGCCGCGTCGCCTTCCGCGCTTTGTGGACCCGTCCCAATGTCGTCGAACACGCGCTCGAGGAACTACTGGAACGCCAGCAGGACCGCGATGTCGAGCATGCTGTCGTGCACGGCGGTGAGGATCGATCCATTCCTGTCCGCTATGGATTGTTTCACTCGCACCGCGCTCTGCGCCGCGGCGGGGAAACTGCCGTCCAGGATTTCAGGAAGGAAATGGGCATTCCCGGACGGGTCGCCTTTGCTGCCAGCCGGGCCATGGAACCAATTACTCTCAATCCTGGAAAAGCCGCCCTGGCTGCCATTCTTGCCGGCGGCGTCATTGCTGCCGGTTTGCTGGGTGGCATTAAACTGCGCCGCAGTCGTCGCCATATTTCGCCCTACGACGTCCACCACCCGCCGGTTTGGGACAAATCAGGTGGCTACGAAGCCGTCGGCATCTAAGCTGATCTTGTAGTTCGGTAAATTTGTAATTTCGGTAATTTGCTGGGACTTTGCTGGCGATCAGGACTTGCTGGCGATCAGAAGTGTACTGCGGGTTTGAAATTACAAAATACCCGATTACCAAATTACCCGATCAATGAAAAAGGGCGGCCGAAGCCGCCCTGAATCTTCGTCAGAAGTGGGGATTAAGCAGGCTTTACGTTTTCTGCCTGCCAGCCCTTGGGGCCTTTAACCACGTCAAACTGCACCTGTTGACCTTCCTGCAGGCTGCGGAACCCACTCGCCTGGATCGCGGAGAAGTGCACGAATACATCTTCCCCATTCTGGCGGCTGATAAATCCGTATCCCTTGGCGTCGTTAAACCACTTCACTGTTCCTGTTTCCATGTGTTGCGTATTCCTTTGCTTTGAGTTTTGCGCTGAAATCAATCGCAGAGTTTCGCAGGCAGGTCAGCTATAGAGCAGATACTGCTTGAACCGCTTCGATCGAACAGGCAGCCGCATTATACCTTATCCCTGCGATATTTTTGAAACCAAGGGACATGCACACCAGCAATCTATATTAGATTCAGCAACTTACGTCGTCGTCCCACGATCCCATGCCATCTCACGATTCCATAGGTCAGAACTGCATTTAGCCCGGTGGCCCTGATCCGCGCTCATCCGTGAAATCCGTGGCTGCTTCTGTCTTCCTCCGTGTCCTCTGTGTACTCTGTGCTGAAAACAGGCCCTCATGGCCGTGATCCGCGCTCATCCGTGAAATCCGTGGCTGCTTTTCTTTCCTCTGTTTCCTCTGTGGTGAAAAACTAGGTTACGGTGCTCCCCGTCGCCACATCCGCCACCGTCCGCATCCCGGGACTCACTGCCTTCGGCTTCTGTTTTCCCGCCAGCAACTGCCGCAGGACGTACTGCAGGATCCCGCCGTTCTTGTAATACAGAGCCTCTTGTGGCGTATCGATCCTCACCAACGCCTTGAAATCCACGGTCTTGCCGTCTGCCTGGCGCGCCCTCACCTGGATCTGCCGTCCCGCTGCAAAGTTCTCCACTACCTCTCCCAACCCGGCGATCTCGAACACCTCTTCTCCCGTAAGCCCCAACGAGTCGGCCGTCTGGCCCGCCGGGAACTGCAGCGGCAGGATCCCCATCCCGACCAGGTTCGAACGGTGAATTCGCTCGTAACTCTCGGCAATCACTGCCCTCACCCCCAGCAGCAGCGGCCCCTTGGCAGCCCAGTCCCGCGACGATCCCGATCCATATTCCTTGCCCGCCAGGATCACCAGCGGCACACCTTCCGCGATGTACTTTTCCGAGGCCTCGAAAATCGTCATCTCTTTCCCATCCGGCAGGTGCCGCGTGAACCCGCCTTCCTTCGACGGCACCAGCGCGTTCCGCAGCCGGACGTTGGCGAACGTTCCCCGCACCATCACTTCGTGATTGCCTCGCCGCGATCCGTACGAGTTGAAATCCTTGACCGCCACTCCGCGCGCGATCAGGTACTTCCCCGCCGGACTGTCCGGCTTGATCGATCCTGCGGGCGAAATGTGATCCGTGGTCACGCTGTGTCCCAGCTTCGCCAGCACCCGCGCTCCGCGAATGTCCTCCACCGCGGGGGGATCGACTGACATGCCGTCGAAATATGGGGCACGCTTGATGTAGGTCGAATCTTTTTCCCACGCATAGGTCTCGCCTTGGGGTACGAGCAACCCCTGCCAGCGGTTATCTCCCTCAAAAACTTCGCCGTAGCTCTTGCGGAACATCTCCGCTTCAATCGAACGCTTCAGGGTCTCATCAACTTCTTTCTGACTTGGCCAGATCTCCTGCAGATACACCGGTCTTCCAGTGCGATCCTGGGTCAGCGGATCCTTGTGCACGTCTATGTCGATCCGTCCTGCCAGCGCAAACGCCACCACCAGCGGCGGCGACATCAGGTAGTTCGCTCTCACCTCGGAATTGATTCGTCCCTCAAAATTCCGATTGCCCGATAGCACCGATGCCACAACCAGATCATTTTCATCGATGGCTTCCGAAACCTCCTTCGGCAACGGCCCCGAGTTTCCGATACACGTCGTGCACCCATATCCAACCACGTGGAATCGTAGCTTCTCCATGTACGGTAGCAGGCCCGCACGCGTCAGGTAATCGCGGACCACCTTCGAGCCCGGCGCCAGTGACGTCTTCACCCACGGCGGAACCGTCAGCCCACGCTCCACCGCGTTTTTCGCCAGCAACCCCGCCGCCAGCATCACCGACGGGTTCGACGTATTGGTACAGCTGGTGATCGCCGCAATGACCACGCTGCCGTTCTTTAACTCTTTTTTGACATCCACGAAGGTCGGCTTGTCGGCCGAGGGCGCATCACCGTTCTCGACCCCAACCGCCGTCGGGTTGCCACCTTCCCCTTCCCAGCGTCCCACTTGGCGTTCCGTGCTCACCTTCGACGCCAGCGGCGCGCTCGCCGTGAGTGCCGCCGCCTTCCCCGGCTTCTGCAGGGTGGGCAATGCTTCGCGGAAAGATGCTCCAGCATTCCCCAGCGCCACCCGATCCTGCGGCCGCTTCGGTCCTGCCAGGCTCGGCTCCACGCTCCCAAGATCCAGTTCCAGCATCTCCGAGTAACTCGCGTGCCCCATGTCCTTGGTGTGGAAAAGCCCTTGTTCGCGGCAGTACGCCTCCACCAGCGCAATCAGCTCCGGTGGACGCCCCGTCAGCCGCAAATACCGAAGGCTCTCCTCGTCGATCGGAAAGATTCCGCAGGTCGCGCCATATTCCGGCGCCATATTGGCGATGGTCGCACGATCCGCCAGTGCCAGCGTGTGCAGCCCCGGTCCGAAGAACTCCACAAATTTCCCCACCACCCCATGTTTGCGCAGCATCTCGGTGATGGTCAGCACCAGGTCGGTCGCCGTGGATCCTTCCCGCAGCTGTCCGGATAGTTTCACTCCAACCACGTGCGGGATCAGCATCGAGACCGGCTGCCCCAGCATGGCTGCTTCCGCTTCGATTCCCCCAACTCCCCACCCCAGTACTCCCAGCCCGTTGATCATCGTGGTGTGCGAATCAGTCCCCACCAGCGTGTCGGGATAAGCCAGCGGGTTCGCCGTTCCCCGCTCCTGTACGAACACCACCCGCGCCAGGTATTCCAGATTCACCTGGTGCACGATCCCCGTATCCGGCGGCACGATCGCCAGATTGCGGAACCCCGTCTGCCCCCAACGCAAGAACGCATACCGCTCCCGATTTCTCTGGAATTCCAGATCGGCGTTCACTTGAAACGCCCAGGCCGTGCCGAACTCATCCACCTGCACCGAGTGATCGATCACCAGCTCGGCGGGCTGAATCGGATTGATCAGCGACGGGTCGCCCTTCAACTCTTTCATGGCGTCACGCATCGCCGCCAGGTCCACCACGGCCGGAACCCCGGTGAAATCCTGCAGCAGCACCCGGCTGGGCGTGAACGCGATTTCCTTGTCCGGCGTGCTCTTGCCGTTCCACGCCGCCAGATTTTTCACGTCTTCCGCCTTCACTACGACCCCGTCCTCGGTGCGAAGCAGGTTTTCCAGCAGAATCCTCAGCGAGTACGGCAGGTGCTTGGTCGAGATGCCCTGCTTGTCCAGCGCATCAATCCGGTAAATCTCGTATTCCCTGCCGCCACTCCGCAGTGTGGCTCGGCTTCCAAAGCTGTTTTTCGACATGAGTGCATCCTTTCACAACACCGCCCGATGACGAGCGTCCATCCAGTTCACAATATGAATGGGACCTGAACTAATTAGTTTAAAACTTTCCAGCTAGGATTTAACAGAAGATACGAGTGGTCTATGCAGCCTATCTGGAAGGCGTTTTTCCTTTGCGGTCGAAAGACGCATCTTCGAACTCCGGTTCAGGAATGGCGATTGCACCAGAACCCGCTCGTGGTCTGGATTTTAGAGGGGAATCAACCGGGGCATCAGGAATCGGCGGATCACCAGAGCGGAAATGTCGCTCAGCTTCCGCATACGCGCGCTCAACTTCATCTCTCGTTCGCTGGTCCTGCTTCTTCGTTTTACATCTTTTCTTATCGCGACCTTTTTGAGCTGCCTAGGATAAGTGCTCGATTCCTTCGTCCGCGGCCAACGACCATCGCCTAACGACCAACGACTTTTATTTCGCCCTCAGCAGCAGCACCGGAACGCTCACCCTGTGCTGCACTCTCATCGCGGTCGTCCCCAGAAATAGATCAGCCACGAACCGGTGTCCATGCGTGCTCATCGCCACCAGGTCACAGCCTTTCTGCCGCACCCACTTCACGATCTCGTCCACGGGCTTGCCAAAGGCGAGTTCTGCATCCGCCGGAATTCCCGCCGCCTCAAACTCCGTCCGCACTTTTTTCAGATACTCCCGGTCTTCGGTGATTTCCCGGCTCACGGCATCCGGCCCATACGTCCTTGCCGCCCATCCGTCCGCCACATGCAGCAACACCAGGCGGCTGTGCATCGCCACCGCCAGCGGCTTGATGTGGTCAATGATCGCCCGATCCGTCGTCGTCCCGTCCAGCGTCACAAGAATCGTGTCGTACATTCCGCTCCCGTCAGCCCGCGACAACATGCCACGCCGTGCGCATCGCTTCCGGCAATCCGTAAACATCCATTACGGTGATCAGGATAGCGCTCGCCCAGCCTGCAAGCATCAGAAACCATCCATTTCTCCACGCCCCCATGCGCTTCTCGGAACTGGTGAAGTGCAATAGCGGGAACATGGCAAACGGAAGCTGCAGGGCCAGCACCACCTGGCTGAGCGTCAGCAGGTCGGTGACTCCGGTATCCCCACGCAGCCCGATGATAATCACCGCCGGTAAAATTGCCAGCGTGCGCGTGATCAACCGTCTCACCCACGGCTGTATCCGCCAGTGCATGAATCCTTCCATCACCACCTGACCCGCGAGCGTTCCTGTGATGGTGCTGCTCTGCCCGCTGGCCAGCAGGGCCACCGCAAACAAGGTGCTGGCCGCCACCGTCCCCAGCAGCGGCGCCAGTGTCAGGTACGCCACGCGGATCCAGTCGCTGTTCGCGCCGAAATGAATCACCTGGCCGCCGGGAACCACCATGTTTTCCCGCCCAAAAAATACCGTCGCCGCGAGCACCAGGATGGCTGCATTCACGAAGAACGCAATGGTCAGCGCCACGATCGAATCGATGGTGTTGAACTGCACGGCTCGCCGGATGGATGCCGTGTCCTTTTGCAATTGCCGGCTCTGCACCAGCGCCGAATGCAGATACAAGTTGTGCGGCATCACCGTTGCCCCGATGATTCCGATGGCGACATACATCATGCCCGCGGAATGGAAGTGCGGCACCAGCGAGTGTCCCATTTCCAGAAAACTGGGCCGCGTCTGCGGAAGCACAAAAATCTCGATGTAGTAACACGTGGCTATGGTCGCGACCAGCAGCAACACCACCGCCTCGATGGTTCGCACCCCGAGTCCCTGCAGCGTCAACAGCAGCAGCACATCCAGCCCCGTGATAATGACCGCCCACAGCAGCGGAATATGAAATAAGAGATTGAGGGCCACCGCACTCCCCAGGACTTCGGCGAGATCGCACGCTCCAATCGCTACCTCGCTCAACATCCAGTTCGGCCAGCGCGACCATTTTGGATACCAATCTCGACAGCACTGTGCCAGATCCTTGCCGGTGACCACGCCCAACCGCGCCGAGATCACCTGCATGAAAATCGCCATTAGGCTGGCCATCCCGACCACCCACAGCAGCCCGTACTTATAAAGAGCCCCGCCCTGCAGATCCGTGCCCCAGTTCCCCGGATCCATGTAGCCGACGCTGACCAGAATCGCCGGCCCCACAAATGCTCTCCACTGTTTCCAGAATCCGGCTTCCGAATGCGGCACTGGGACGGTGCTGTGAATTCCTTCCAGCGACCGGTGCTGCGCGGCTTCGCCGTTCCCCACAACGTCGCGGGCGTCCGAATCGCCTTCCCCGGTGATTCCCTCGTGCCGTGTGATTCCCATATCGTTTAGTGCTCGTTCTGTCTCAGACGTAAACCTAGGTTAACTCGCCACAATCTTGCCCTGCCGTTTGCCTGCCGCCTCCGGCGTGACCCACACTCGCTCCGCTGCGGCATTTCCCAGAGAGATTTTCCGATTCTCCACACCCAGCGTGATGGTCTGATCGTAATTCCGGTCCAGCAGCCTCAGCTTCGCTCCCGGCCTCACGTCCCGCTCTTCCAGGAATTCCAAAAGCCGCCGGTCCCGCTCGTACATGCCGCTCACCACGTAGGTGGCACCCGGCTCCGCTTCCGAAAGCAGGATCAGCCCGCGTTTTCGCCGCGCCGCCGGACGCTCCGGCGTGGTCCGATTCCCGTGCGGGCACACACCTCCGCGCCCCAGTTTTGCCGCCAGCTTGGCCTCGAAGTCCGGTGAAACCGCGTGTTCCAGCCGCTCCGCCTCGTCGTGCACCTTGTACCACTCCATGCCGAATACTTCCGAAAGCATGCGCTCGATCAGGTGATGCCGCGTGATCGTTCGCAACGCAATCTCTTTGCCCGCTGCCGTCAACTGCACCCGCCCGTCCACCTGCACTCGCACCAGTCCGTCTCGCTTGAGACGCCGCAGCGCCATCGTGACCGCCGGCGCCGTCACCGACAGCCAGTGCGCCAGCGTCGCGGAGATCACTGTCTCCCCTTCGCTCTCCGCCTCGAGAATTGCCTTGAGATAGTCTTCTTTTGATACGGTGATCATGTGCACGGGGATTATATCCTACAAATTAATCATAGTTAACTTATCATCTTTTCCATCCCGCACCGCCGTACAAGTCCT
>Ga0070741_10015682_pt1 | contig 12785 bp, 4 predicted proteins | sample Coa_R1_4_FD_66440 | JGI IMG/M metagenome (GOLD analysis project Ga0070741, IMG submission 66440) | Surface soil microbial communities from Centralia Pennsylvania, which are recovering from an underground coalmine fire - Coalmine... | ecosystem: Environmental > Terrestrial > Soil > Unclassified ...
CGCCCACCCCCAGATCCTGCCGTGGACCGACGACGTCGCCATCGCCTACGAGCAGTACGAGACGCACGCCCGCTACGGCCGGCTGGAGGACTCGCGCCGCACGCTGCGGCCTTCGCCCCGACTCGGCATGGCCGACGAGGACGTCGACGAGGGGGCGATTCTCGCCGGCCTCGTCGCCGGGCTGGGTGGCGCGTTCCTGAAGGAGGAGCGGGCCGCGGTCGAGGAGCTGCGCGCCGCCGGCCTGCCGCCGGGCACCCTGCTCGAGGCCTATCAAAAGCGGCGCATGGAGTTGCTGTCGGCGCGCGGCTTCGACGTGTCGGACCTCACGCCCGACCGCATGACGAGCGCCGAGGACGTGTACTGGTTCCCCAATCTGGTGGGGCCGATCTACCCGGGCAGCGCCATCCTGTTCCGCATCCGGCCCAACGGCCTCGACCCCGACAGCGCCCTCAAGGACATCTGGGCGCTCGAGTGGCGCCCACCGGGCGACACCACGCCGATGCCGGAGCGCCGCTTCTACGACGACTGGACGGCCAAGGACTGGGGCGAGATCTCCAACCAGGACTACGCCAACCTCGTGCAGGTCCAGGCCGGCATGAAGTCGCGCGGCTTTGCGTCGCTGCGGCTCAACCAACGACAGGAAGGCAACATCCTCCACATGCATCGCGTCATCGATCGGTACCTGACCTCATGAGCGTGTCGTTCGACCTGACCGACCGCGTCGCGCTTGTCACCGGCGGATCTCGCGGCCTCGGCCGCGAGATGGTGCTCGGTTTCGCGCGCGCCGGCGCCGACGTCGTCATCGCCAGCCGCAAGGCCGACGCGTGCGAGGCGCTGGCCAAGGAGGTGGAGGCCGAGACCGGCCGTGCCGCGCTCCCGTACGCCTGCCACGTCGGCCACTGGGACGAGATCGACGGGCTGGTCGACGCCGCCTACGACCGTTTCGGCAAGGTCGACGTGCTCGTCAACAACGCCGGCATGTCGCCGCTGTACGACGACCTGTCGGCCGTCACCGAGGACCTCTACGACAAGGTCTTCGACGTCAACCTCAAGGGCCCGTTCCGCCTCACCGCCCTGGCCGGTAAGCGCATGGTGGAAGCGGGGCGGGGGTCGATCATCTTCGTCAGCAGCACCGGGTCGCTGCGGCCCTATCCGGGCATCGTCCCCTACGCGGCGGCCAAGGCCGGCGTCAACGCCATGACCGTCGGCTTCGCCCGCGCCTACGGCCCCACGGTGCGGGTGAACTGCATCATCCCCGGCGCCTTCGCCACCGACGTCACCAACTGGTGGGACGACGCCACCAAAGCTGCCGCGGCCGCCAATCCGCCCCTCAAGCGCATCGGCGACCCGAGCGAGATCGTCGGCACCGCCCTCTACCTGGCGAGCGACGCGTCCAGCTACACCACCGGCACCCACATCGTCGTCGACGGCGGGTCTGCGGCTTGACGCCGGACGAGGAGAAGCAGGTCGCCATCGACCTCTTCAACGGCACGTGGGAGCTGCTCGAGAAGTCGGACCGCACGGCCGATGACGACGCCGCGATGGTGCACATGGCCCACGCGTCGACGCACCACTGGTCGCGCGTGGGAACCGCGGTGAACACCGTCCGCGGCGAGTGGCAGGTGTCACGTGCCTACGCCGTGCTGGGGCGCGGCGAGCCCTCGCTGTTCCACGCCCGCCGTGCCCTGGCAATCGCCGAGGCCGACGGCATCGGCGACTTCGACCTGGCCTTCTGTTACGAGGCGCTGGCCCGCGCCTACGCGGTGGCAGGCGAGAGCGAGGAGTCGCGCGTCTGGCTCGACCGCGCCCGCGCCGCGTGCGACCACATCGCCGAGGACGACGACCGGGCCATGGTGCTGGCCGACCTGGCCAACCTGCCCAACCTGTGACACCCGTCACGGACATCTCCGTCGCAACCGGTCAGTAACGGCCGAGTCACCCCCTTTCCGTACCGTCCCACGCACGCAGGACTGACTGGGGGCCGGCGGCGACCGGCAAAAGGGGCGTGTGATGGCGGTGGGTCGAGAGTCTCGGTGGGCGTTCCTTCGGCGTGTCCGGGCGGCGGGGCCCGGCCGTCGGGGGGCGGCGGTCGCAACCGCGGTTGCGCTGGCGCTTCCTTTCCTGGCGGCGGGGGCCCGGCCGGCGGCGGCGGCCGGACCGACACCAGGAGTGATCACGTCCACCGGCCCATTGACCAAGATCGCGGTGTCAAGCGACCTCACCTGTGCGGTCAACCGCGCCGGCGACAGCCACGGCGAGTTCTACAACGACGCCGCCTGCGGCACGTTCGTCGCCGTTGGTTCCACCGTGTACGGGCCGGCCACGATTCCCGCCGGCCCCAAGGATCCCGGCACCAGCGGCTACAAGAAGTTCACCCCGGTCAGCCAGACCGTCGTCAGTGGTGCCGGCACCGCCGCCAGCCCCTACCAGGTGGTGACCCGGGTGAACGCCGGCTCCACGGGCATCCAGGTCACCCAGACCGACTCCTACGTGACCGGACAGGAGTCGTATCGCACCGATGTGGCCGTGACCAACGTCGGCCTGTCGTCCGCCAACGTCGTGCTGTATCGCGCCGGCGACTGCTACCTGCAGGACTCCGACCTCGGCTTCGGAGCGGCCGACGCCGCCAGTGGTTCCGTGTCGTGCGTCGGGGCCACCCTGCAGGGTTCGTCGCGTGTTCCCAACAGCCGGATCGAGCAGTGGTACCCGCTCACCGGGGGGAGCCACTACGTGCACGACAACTACGCCCAGGTGTGGAGCAAGGTGCTCAGCCGGGCGCCCCTTCCCAACGCGTGCAACTTCTGCTCCACCTACCAGGACAACGGCGCCGGCCTCAGCTGGAGCTTCACGCTGCCGGCCGGCCAGAGCACCACCCGTTCGCAGCTGCTGACGTTCTCGCCTGTCGGCACCTCGCCCATGCCGGCGACGGTCACCGCCGACGCGGCGTCGGTCGCGCCCGGGGCCGCGACCGGCTACGCGATCACGATCGCCAACCCCAACAACGTTGGCATCACCCTCACCTCGATCTTCGACGACCTGCCGGTGGGGTTCACCTACCGCTCGGGCACGACGAGCGGCGCGCTCACGGCTGACCCGGCCGCCACCAACAACGGCAGCCATCTGCAGTGGACGACCAACGCGGTGGTGCCCGCCAACGGGCAGATCCAGGTCCACTTCGGTGTGACCGCGCCGACGACCGCGGGCGACTTCTACGACACCGCGGGCGGCACGGCCGCCGGCAGCGCCACCGTGGCGCCGAGCGGCAATACCGCCAAGGTGACCGTGCTCGGCCCCGCGTCACTGACCATCGGTGCCGATCGAGGCAGTGTTGCTGCCAACCCGTCGAGTGTGCCGCTCTCGACGATCCCCCTGCAGCGCACGTCCCCCGCCGTCCAGAGCGCACCCATCCCGCTCCTCCCCATCCTTGGCGCGCCCATCCCGTTGCTGCCGATTCTCGGAGCTCCGATCTTCCAGCTCCCGTTGCTCGGCGCGCCGATCCCGCTGTTGCCGATCCTCAGCGCACCGATCCCCCTGTTGCCCATCCTCAGCGCGGCGATCGGCTTCGACGTGCTCAACAACCCCGCTGACATCGGCGGCGCGCCCGCGGTCAAGGCGGGCCTGGCCCGGGTGTCGCTTTCGTCGCTGCGGATCACGAGCGGCGACGACTGGCCGGCCCGCATCGCCAATACGGCGCTGGCCGGGCGCCAGCTGGAGTCGCTGACCTTCGGCGACGCGCTGGCCAACGTCCCGAGCGACAAGCTGCCGACCCTCGGCCAGATGGATCTGTCGGGGTCGCCGCTCGGGCACATCAGCACGCTCAGCCTGCTGATGGGCGACACCCGGTTGACGGGCATCGGCGGCGTCGACTGGTGCACCGAGCTGCAGAACCAGGGCCACGCCGACTGTGGGGTCGACCTGGGAGTGCCGGGGAGCGCCGACAAGGGCAAGTCGGCCACCCTGCTCGGTCTCGAGGTGGCCGGCGTCAACGTCGACGGCATTGCCGGCCTCAAGCAGGTGACGATGCGGCAGGTGCAGTTCCCGCCTGCCGGTCAGTCGGCACTGCCCGCCATCTCGCTCACCTCGTTCGACCTGTTCTCGTCGAGCATCGGCGGCATCCTCCTCACCGCCATCGCCAACCCGTCGTCCGTCGTGGACTGCACGAAGGTCAGCTGCGCCGCCGGCTCGACCGCCAACCTGTGGAACGCGTCGCAGGCGGGCGCCATTCGCACCAACGCGACCATCGCGTCGCTCGGCGACGCCGCGGGTGGTCTCACGCTGCAGGAGGCAGCCCTCGGCACCTATCCGCAGAACAACACCAACTCCTACGACATCCCCGCCGACAAGCTGGGTGTCCTCGGCTACGGAGGTGCGGGCGCGAGCGAGGTCAAGTACCACGTGGCGTTCAGCGACCCGTACCCGCTTTCGCACCCCGTCGTGGCCATCACGCTGCCGCCCGAGTTCCGCTACGAGTCCGGGTCGGCAGCGGTCTCCGTGAACGGCGCGCCGATGACGAATCCTCCGGCGCCGTCGGCCAACAACGAGTCGGTGACGTTCGACTTCGCCAACTTCACCTTGCCGGCGGGGCAGCCCATGACCGTCGACTTCGCAGCCCGGCCCGGCCTCCAGCTTGGTCTGATGAACGCGACCGTCGTGCTCACCGGTGACAACTTCACTCTCAACGCCGGTACTGCCGCGCCCGTGCAGGTCACCGAGACGAACGAGAACGGTGACAGTGCGGCACAGGCCACGGCGATCCAGCCAGGGTCGATGGTCTTCGGCTACATGAGCCACGCCGGTGACGTCGATACCTATACCTTCCCGGCCCCGGCACCGGGCTCCGAGATCGATGCCTACCTGACGTGCGCGAACTGCGACGCCGATCTCACGCTCTTCCATCCGGCGTCGGCCAAGGCCCACAACCCGTTGCGGGCAGCGGCACCGTTGCCGGCGGTGAGGGCGGAGCAGGACCAGCCCCTCGGCCTCACCAACCTCGGTGAGCCCCTCGTGCCGGGAACGCTGGACGACATGCCCTTGGCCGATCTGCCGGTGGCCGGCATCTCAGCCAACCGGGGCACCGAGGCGGAGAGCGTGCGCGCCCTCAGTTGGGATGCCGCGCCCGGGTCGCTGTACACGATCCAGGTGGCGAGCTACAACGGATCCACCAGTCCGAATGCGTACGGGTTGCACGTGTCGGTGACCCCGCCTGTGTCGCTGCCTGCCGGTAACGCACGCGTGTTCCCGCACGACGCCGACGCCACGCGCGACACGCCATCGATCGGGGCCGTGGACGGCGTCCAGACGCTCGTCATCGCCGATCGTGAGCGCCTGCGCCGGGCCTACGGCGACACCCGGGCCCAGGTCGCCCTCGACGCCCTCGACCGGCTGGCGGCGACGCCCGGACTGGGGGTCAGGACACTGTTCGTCGATGCCTACTCCGACGTGCAGAGCGCGTTTGCGGCGCTCGATGCCAAACCGTCTGATCCCGAACGGTCGAACGACGTGGTGCGGGCGATCAACACCCACGTCGACAGCCTGTTGGGCGCGAACCGCGCCGCCCTGCAGAACGTCGTGCTCGTCGGCACCGACGAGGTGCTCCCGATGGCGCGGGTACCAGACCTCACGTCCACCAGCAACGAGCGCACGTTTTCGCAGGAGCTCGGACCGCTGGCGTCGTCGACCGGTGGCAACGACGCCCTCCTCGGCGCGGCCGCCGCGGGCATGATCATGACCGACGACCCCTACGGAGCGTTCAGCCCCCGTCCGTTCCTCGGCACGTTCCTCTACATCCCCGATGTCGGCCTCGGCCGGCTGGTCGAGAGCCCCGAGGACATCGCCGCCGTCGTCAACCAGTTCCTCACGCCCACCCAGGCTGGCGACGCGCCCGGCATCCTGCGCCCGGCCACCAGCTTGGTCACCGGCTACGACTTCATGACACCTCTGGCCAACGCGTTGAAGGCGACGCTGAGCCAGAGCGTCACGCCCAACCAGGTGTCGACGCTGATCGGCGCGGGCTGGAACAAGAACGACCTGACCGCCGCCTTCCCCGGTGCCCATCCCGTGCCCGACGTGGTCGCGCCCAACGGGCATTACTCGCCCGACGCCATGGAGCCCGCCGACCCGAGCGCCGGCCTCCTCACCACCACCGCCTTCGGCGGTTCCACGCCGGCCGATGTGGCCAAACGGATCATCTTCCAGATGGGTTGCCATTCCGGCTTCAGCATCAGCAACTTCCTCGCCTCTGGCGGGAGCGCGCCGGACTGGCCCGAGACGTTCATGGGCCGCGGCGTCGCCGCCTTCGTCGGCAACACCGGCTTCGGCATCGGCATCGACTCGGTGGTGGCGTTCTCGGAACGGGTGATGTCGGGCTTCGCGGCCAACATCTCGCAGCTCCCGCTGGGCCGGGCCCTGAGCCAGGCCAAGCAGGACTATCTCGGGGGCGGCCAGCCCAACGTCTACGACTACAAGGTCATGGCGGAGGCCACCTACTTCGGCCTCCCGATGTTCCGGCTGCCGGGGGCCAACGGAGTCCCGGCACCGCCGGCACCCCGTCCGACGTTCAGCGACCAGACGACCGGGCTGCGGGCGGCCGACATCCAGGCTTCGAACCCCGACGACGGTCGTTGGCAGCTCAACGTGACCAACCACGGGCAGTACTACACGCTGCGGCCCGACCTGCAGACGGCGGTGGCGCCCAACCGCCCTATCCAGCCCAAGGTCACCCTCGACGTGACGGAGCCGGGCGCGCGAGCCGCGGGCGTGCAGCTCACGGGACTGCAATCGCTCGACCAGCAGAACTTCGACCCCGCCTTGGCCAGGGTGGTCGTCGCCACCGCCGCCAACGAGGGCGAATCGCAGTTCGCCGACGTCATCTACCCCACGACCCTCGCCGGAATCACGTCGACGTCGACCCCTGCCGGCAGCCGTGACCAGGCGGTGCTCATCCCGGCGCAGTTCCAGGCCAACCCGGGCAGCGCCACCATGGTTGGGCGCGAGCGCAGGTTCACCAACATCACCGGTCGGGTGTTCTACGCCCCGGCCGGCTCGACCGACACCACGCCGCCGTTGTTCCACACCGTCAGCGCGACCAAGAACGGTTCCGTCGCCAGCTACCGGGTGACCGTCGACGACCTCGGCGGCGGGACCGTCGGCGACGTCACCCTGCTGTATCACGACGGCACCAACGCCACGTGGCAGTTCCGTCATCTCGCCAAGGCTGCAGACGGCAGCTGGGTGGGCGGCTTCCCGATCGGCAGTGGCCAGGTCGAGTACCTGGTGCAGGCCGTCGACTCCTCCGGCAACGTGGCCTCGACCACCAACAAGGGCGACCTGTTCGACTCGGTGCCTCCGGTCACGGGGTCGCCCGACATCCATGCCGCCGTCAACGCCACCGACGGCAACGGCTGGTACCCGAACAACACCACCATCACACTCGACGGGCCCAGCGGCACGACGTTCGCGGTGGCCGACAACGGTGGTGCAGCCACGACCTACAACTCGGGCCAGGCGATCCCGGTCACCGGTGGGGGCGTGCACACGCTGCACTACGTCGCCAACCCCAGTGGTGCCAGCGGCGACGTCACCGTGCCGGTCGACGTGAACCCGCCGACGATAAGCAGCGGTGCGGACCGGCCGGCCAACGGCAACGGCTGGTACAACGCGCCGGTGACGGTGCACTTCACGTGCGCCGACGGCGAGTCGGGGGTGGCGGTGTGCGAGCCAGACCACGCCGTGTCAACTGACGGTGCCAATCAGTCGGTGACCGGTACGGCACGCGACTACGTCGGCAACACCCGGACGTCCACCGTTTCGGGCATCAACATCGACAGTGTGCCGCCCACCATCAGCGGGGCGACCACCACGCAGCCCAACGGCGGCGGCTGGTACAACCACAGCGTCACGGTCCACTTCACGTGCGACGACGACCGATCGGGGATCGACACCTGCCCGGCCGACCAGACCCTGACGGTCGACGGCCGCAACCAGTCCGTGACCGGGACCGCGGTCGACAAGGCCGGCAACGCAACGTCGTTCACGGTGTCGGGCATCAACATCGACACCTCCCCGCCGGCCGTGTCGGTAGCCCCTGATCGGGCCGCCAACGCCTACGGCTGGTACGGGGCACCCGTCACCTTCCACTTCACCTGCACCGACGGCGGCTCCGGCTTGTCGCTCTGCCCCGCCGACCAGACGCTGTCCGGCGACGGCGGCAACCAGTCGGTGAGCGGAACCGCCACCGACGCCGCCGGCAACACGGCCACCGTCGCCGTCTCCGGCATCAACATCGACCGCACGCTGCCGACCATCAGCGGCGCGCCAGACCGCGCGCCCAATGCGAACGGGTGGTACAACGCCGCCGTCACCGTGCGGTGGACGTGCGGCGACGCCCTGTCGGGAGTGGCGTCGTGCACGAGCCCCTTCACCTTGAGCAGTGAGGGTGCCAACCAGTCCGTCAACGGGCTTGCCGTCGACAAGGCCGCCAACTCGGCGATCGGGTCGGTGACCGGTCTGAACATCGACGCCACCGGACCGTCGTCGGCGTTCGCAGGCAGTGGACTGATCGTCGTCGCCCCGGGTGGGTCGGTGAACGGGTCGGCGGCAGACAACCTCTCGGGCATCAGCGCCGTCAACGTGACCTTCGTCAACGCCCTCACCGGCCTGTCGCAATCGAAGCAGGCCACCCTCACGTGCAACGGCGCCCGCACCAGCTGCACGTGGACGGTCGTGGCACCGACCGTTGTCGGCTTGTATCACGCGTCATCGGTAGCCACCGACCGAGCGGGCAACGCTCAAACTGCGGCCACGCAGCGCGACGTGCAGGTCGTGAGCTGACGTGAGCGCTCTCGAGCTGGTCGACGACGCGGCGGCGGAGACGGGGCTGCACCTCGCGCCTTACGTGCCCCGTCTGGTGTTGGCGTGGGCCCTCGAGGCTCCGGACGCCACCTACCGGCGCATCCCCGGCACGATGGTGTTCTGCGATGTGTCGGGATTCACGGCGCTGTCGGAGCGGTTGGCGTCGAGGGGCAAGGTGGGCGCCGAGGAGCTGACCGAGATCCTCGACGGCGTGTGCTCGTCGCTGCTGGCCGAAGCGGCGCGGTTCGGCGGCAGCATGCTCAAGTACGGCGGCGATGCGGTTCTCGTGTTCTTCTGGGGTTCTGACCACGAGCGGCGCGGCGCCGCCGCCGCCTCGGCCATGCGGGCCGCGTTGCGAGCCCGGGCGGGGCACCGCAGCTCGGTGGGCGCGGTGAAGCTGCGCATGTCCACGGGCGTGCACAGCGGCGACTTCGACTTCTTCCTCGTCGGCAACTCCCATCGCGAGCTGGTCGTAGCCGGCGAAGGGGCGACCATCACCTGCGCGATGGAGGCCGCGGCGGACGCCGGCGACGTGCTCCTCAGCCCGGCCGCGGCCGCCGCTCTTCCCGCCGCATGTCTGGGTGCCGCCAAGGGGGACGGTGTGCTGCTGCGCAGGGCGCCCCTGGCCGACGCGGTCGACTTTGCCGACGCGCTGCGCCCGTCGGGCGCCGACGCGGCACCGTACGTGCCGTTCGCCGTTCGCTCGCACCTGGCCGAGCGGGTCGACGAGCCGGGCCACCGGCAGGTGACCGTCGCGTTCGTCGCCTTCAGCGGTGTCGACCGGATGCTCGCCGAGGAGGGTGGCCAGGTCGTGGCGGCCCATTTGGACGAACTGTTGACGACCGCGCAGCGACATTTCGACGAACACGGCATCGCGCTCCTCACGGTCGACATCTACGGCGACGGCGGCAAGATCGTCGCCGCGGCGGGGGCGCCGATCTCCTGGGAGAACAACGACGAACGCATGCTGCGGGCCGTGCGGGCGATTCTGGACGAGGGCAGCGCACTCCAACTGCGCGCGGGTGTGAGTCGCGACTCGGTCTTCGCCGGCGATGTAGGTCCCGCCTTCCGCCGCACGTACACGGTGCTTGGAGACGGCGTGAACACGGCCGCCCGGGTCATGGCGTCGGCGCGCCCAGGCCAGCTTCGGGCCATGCCGTCGGTGGTGGACAGGGCCGATACCCGGTTCGAGCTCACGCCCCAGGCCCCGTTCACGGCCAAAGGCAAACGAGAGCCCCTCACGACCATGGCCGTGGGCCGGCCGCTCGGCCCCCGGCCCGACCCGTCGCGGGTGCTCCCCCTCGTCGGTCGTGACCACGAACTGACCATGCTGTCCACGGCCCTGAGCGCCGCCGTCGCCGGTCGCGGCAGCGTGATCGAGCTGGTGGGCCCGGGCGGCATCGGCAAGTCGCGGCTGGTGCAGGAGCTGACCGCACCCGACCGCGTCCCCCTGCTGGCCGCCCGTTGCGCCCAGTACGACGAGGCGACGCCGTACTTCACCGTGGCGCAGCTGGTCCGCGCCGCCACCGGGCTCGACGCCGACTCCGACGGCGAGGAGCTCCTCCACTGGCTCCGTGCCGTCGCCCCCGAGCTCGTGCCGTGGCTCCCGCTCATTGCCATGGCGCTGGACGTGACCGTGCCATCGACCCCCGAGGTCGATCGGCTCGACGACGCTTTCCGGCTCGCTCGCCTGCGGCAGGTGGTGGTCGAGTTGCTGGGCCGCGCCGTGCCCGGGCCCGCGCTGTGGGTCGTCGAGGACGCGCACTGGATCGACCCCGCATCACGCGAGGTACTGGCCGAGTTGGCGAACGCGGTGCCGTCCCGGCGCTGGTTGCTGCTCGTCACGCGGCGCCCGGAGGGCGCATCCGTGTGCCCGGGCGGAGACAATCGCACGCTCGACCTGCCGCCCCTCGGTCCCGACGACGCCATGCAGCTGGTGCGGGCTGCCTCGCCGGTCGACCTGATGCCAGACCAGGTGGCGCAAGTGGCGGACCAGGCCAACGGCCATCCGCTGTTCCTCCGCGAGCTGGCGGAGGCGTTCCGGGATCGCGACGACGCCGAGCTCCCGGAGTCGGTCGCGGCCCTGGTTGCGGCCCGGATCGACGATTTGTCGGCACCCGACCGCGCCGTGCTCCGATCCGCGTCGGTACTCGGTACCCGATTCGACCGCGGCCTGCTGCGGGAGCTGGTGCCGGGCGCCGACCTCCGGCCCTTGCGCGACTTCCTCGCCGATGAGGGAACGGCGGTCGTCTTCCGCCAGGATCTGTTCCGGCAGGCCGCGTATGACTCGCTGCCGTTCCGTCAGCGCCGTCTGCTCCACGGCAGCGTCGCCCGGCTCCTCGACGCCGAGGGCGCGGAGGGAAAGGACGCCGTCCTGTCCTTCCACCTGTTCCACGCCCAGGCCCACGCCCGCGCCTACGCGTGCGCCCGGCGGGCCGCTGACGAGGCCCGGGCGCGGTTGGCGTTCGGCGAGTCGGTGACGTTGTACCGGCGGGCCGTCGACAGTGCGCGCCACGTCCGCGACATCCCGGCGTCGGACCGGGCGCAGACGTGGAAGTACCTCGGCGACGCCTTGACGCGGGTTGGACGTCTGAGCCGGGCGCCCGATGCCTTCCGCGCCGCCCGCCGCCTGGTCGCCGACGATCCCCTCGAGCTGTCGCGGCTCTTCCTCCTGGAGGGACAGATCCGGTCCGAGCAGGGGCTACTGGCGCCGGCGATGCGCTGGTACCGGCGGGGCGTGTCCGTCATCGACGGGCTGCCGGCGTCGGCGGATGTGCGCCACTGCCTGGCGCGCCTCCGCGTGGCGATGGCGAAGGTGTACCTGGCGCAAGGCCGGGCGCAGGAGTGCGTCCGCCTGGCGCAGGAGGCAGCCGCCGCGGCGGCCGGCATCGACGACGACCTCACTCTCGCGCATGCCTACGCCGTGCTCGGTGTGGTGGCGGCAGCCACCGCTGACCCGGCTGCCGGTGAACATTACGAACGTGCCCTGGCGCTCTACCGCGCCGCCGGCGATCCCATGGGTGTGGGCAACGTCCTCAACAACCTCGGCATGCGGGCCTACTTCGCCGGCGACCTGGACGAAGCGGGCAGGCTCTATGCCGAGAGCCGCGACGCGCTGGCCGACGCCGGCGCGCTGGTGGCGTCGGCGGTAACCGCCAACAACTTGGGCGAGATCCTGTCGGATCAGGGCCGGCTCGACGAGGCGGAGGCCGTGTTCACCGAGGCTCTCAGCACGTTCCGCGCCGCGGGCATGTGGTACGAGCACTTCGCCACGCGCAATCTCGCCATCGTCGCCCGGCGGCGCGGCGACCGGGATGCCGCCGGCCGGCTGTTCGGCAAAGCACTGGAGGGGTTCCGATCGGTCGGGGCGACCGAGGAGGTCACCGAGACCGAGCGTCTCCTCGCCGAGGACGACCGGCTGGTCGCCGCCGTCTCCTAGGACGTCGTCGCCCTACGCGTTCTTCGGCAGCTCCGAGAACGGCACGGTCTTGTCGTTGTTGGGCTCCTTGGGCAGACCCAGCACGCGCTCCCCGATGATGTTGCGCTGGATCTGGTCGGTACCGCCGTAGATGGGCGGCGCCTGCGCGTACAGCGCGGTCGTGGTGACGGCGGCGAGGAACGGGTTGCCGGTGGCGGCGTCGAGGGCCTTCTTCTGCTCCTCGTCGTAGGCGTGCAGCGTGCCGTAGGGGCCGATGATCTGCAGGCCCAGGTCGCGCTGCGTGCGCACGATGTCGCTCATCGCCAGCTTGGAGATGTTGCCCATGCCGGGGATGTCGCGACCGGACGCGCGTGCGGCCTTGAGGCGCTCGGCGTTGTAGCGGCCGATCTCGCCCAGGGTGTGCAGCTTGGCGATGCCCTGGCGGATGATCGGGTCACTGATCGTGCCGTTGTTCTGGGCCATGCCGATCAGCAGCTGCGCCGTCGACGTGCGGGCC
>Ga0070741_10015683_pt1 | contig 12784 bp, 11 predicted proteins | sample Coa_R1_4_FD_66440 | JGI IMG/M metagenome (GOLD analysis project Ga0070741, IMG submission 66440) | Surface soil microbial communities from Centralia Pennsylvania, which are recovering from an underground coalmine fire - Coalmine... | ecosystem: Environmental > Terrestrial > Soil > Unclassified ...
GGCGGCAGCGAGGCGGTGCTGGCCGACCACCTCGAGCAGCGCTACGAGACCATGTGCGACCCGCGCCTCAACGCCCGCCAGTCGCTCGACCTCGCCTTCCATGTCGCCGAGCTGCTCCGGAGCTGACGCGCCCCGCGCGACCATGGTGGGGTGACCGGCCCGACGGCACCCGTCGACCCCGCGCCCGGCGAGGAGTTCGAGGACCTCGGACCCAACGCGGGCCTCGTCGAGGAGATCTACCGCCGGTTCCGGGAGAACCCCGACTCCGTGGCGGAGAGCTGGCGCGACTTCTTCTCCGACTACCGCCCCCGGGCGCCCGTGCCGGGCAACGGCGGCGACGGCGCCGTGGTCGCGCCCGCCCCCGCGCCCGCGCCGACCCCGGCCCCCGCGCCGGCCCCCGCCCCCGTGCCGGCCCCTGCACCGGCCCCGACCGGTGCACCGGCCCCGGCGGCGGCGCCCGCCCCCGACGGTGCCCGCTCGGAGCCGCTGCGCGGGGTCGCCGCCCGCACGGTCGAGAACATGGAGGCGAGCCTGGCCGTCCCGACCGCGACGTCGGTACGGGCCGTCCCCGCCAAGCTCCTCGAGGTCAACCGCCAGATCCTCAACAACCACCTCGCGCGCGGGAGCAGCGGCAAGGTCAGCTTCACGCACCTCATCGCGTACGCGGTCGTGCGCGCGCTCGCCGACTTCCCGAACATCAACTCCTCCTACGCCGTCGAGGACGGCAAGCCCGTCGTGGTGCGTCACGAGCACGTGAATCTCGGTCTCGCGGTCGACCAGCAGAAGCGGGACGGCTCGCGGTCGCTGATCGTCCCGAACGTGAAGGCCGCGGACACGATGGACTTCGCGACGTTCTGGACGGCCTACGAGGAGCTGATCCGCAAGATCCGCACGAACCAGATCTCGGTCGACGACTTCGCCGGCACCACGGGGACGATCACGAATCCCGGGATGATCGGCACCGTCCACTCGGTCCCCCGGCTCATGCCCGGGCAGGGCTTCATCCTCGGTGTCGGTTCGATCGGCGTCCCGGCGGAGTTCGAGGGCGCGGACCCCGCTGCGCTCGCCAAGCTCGGCGTCGGCGCGGTCACGACGCTGACCAACACCTACGACCACCGCATCATCGGCGGCGCCGAGAGCGGCGAGTTCCTCCGGCGCGTCCACGACCTGCTGCTCGGTGCCGACGGCTTCTACGACGACGTCTTCCGCAGCCTGGGTGTGCCGTACGAGCCGGCGCGCTGGAGCGACGACCAGAGCGCGTTCGCGGACCCGATCGCGCAGGACCGGAAGGTCGTCCACGTCCACCAGCTCGTGAACATGTACCGCGTCCGCGGGCACCTCCTCGCGAACCTCGACCCACTCGGCCGGCGCCAGCCGGCGACCCACCCCGAGCTCGACATCGGCCACTACGGACTGAGCATCTGGGATCTCGACCGGGAGTTCCCCGTCGGCAGCCTCGGCGCCGGGCGGATCGACCGGACGACGATGCCGTTGCGCGACATCCTCGGTGTGCTCCGCGACGCGTACGCGCGCACGATCGGCGTCGAGTACATGCACATCCAGGAACACGACCAGAAGTCGTGGATCCAGGAGCGGGTCGAGGGCGCGCCCGCCGACACCGGCCCCGACGACCACCGGCGCATCCTCGAGCGGCTGAACGGCGCCGAGGCGTTCGAGCGGTTCCTGCACACGAAGTACCTGGGCCAGAAGCGCTTCAGCCTCGAGGGCGCGGAGTCGCTGATTCCCATGCTCGACGAGCTGTGCAGCGCGGCGGCCGACGCGGGCATGGCCGAGGTCGTGATCGGCATGGCGCACCGCGGCCGGCTCAACGTGCTCGCCAACGTCATCGGCAAGTCGTACGGGCAGATCTTCCGCGAGTTCGAGGGCGAGCTCGATCCCGGCAACACGCAGGGCTCGGGCGACGTGAAGTACCACCTGGGCGCGTCGGGCACGCACCGTTCGCCCGCCGGCCACCAGGTCGGCCTGACGCTCGCCGCCAACCCGAGCCACCTCGAAGCGGTGGACCCGGTCGTCGAGGGCATGGCCCGCGCCAAGGAGGACCGGCTCGCCACTGGCGACGCGCGCGGCGCGCGGGTATTGCCCGTGCTCGTGCACGGCGACGCCGCGTTCGCCGGCCAGGGGGTCGTCGCCGAGACGCTCAACCTCTCCGAGGTCGAGGGCTACGACGTCGGCGGCACCGTCCACATCGTCGTCAACAACCAGCTCGGGTTCACGACCGCGCCCGAATCCGGTCGGTCGGGGGTCTACGCAACCGACGTCGCGAAGATGGTCCAGGCGCCGATCTTCCACGTGAACGGCGACGATCCCGAGGCGTGTGTCCGCGTGATCCGCCTCGCGTTCCAGTTCCGCCAGGCGTTCAGCAAGGACGTCGTCGTCGACCTCGTCTGCTACCGCCGCTACGGCCACAACGAAGGTGACGAGCCCGCGTTCACGCAGCCCGAGATGTACGACCTCATCGGGAAGCACCGCTCGGTGCGCAAGCTCTACACCGAGCACCTGGTCAACCGCGGCGACCTGACCCTGGCCGAGTGCGAGGCTGCGCTCGCCGACTTCCAGGGCCGGCTCGGCCAGGCGTTCGAGGAGACGCGGGACTCGCTCGACGGCGTGACCGAGGTCGAGGCGCTCGACACCGGCGAGGCCGACCCCGGCGTCGACCCGGTCGTGACCGAGGTGCCCCGGCCCGTCCTCGACCGGGTGGTCGCGGGGCTGGCAGCCCGACCCGACGGCTTCGAGGCCCACCCGAAGCTGGAGCGGATCCTCTCCGGCGAGCGCAACGCGTACGCGGCCGGCATGGTCGACTGGGCACTCGCCGAGGCGCTCGCGTTCGGCTCGCTGCTGCTCGAGGGCACGCCGGTGCGCCTCGCCGGCCAGGACACCCGGCGCGGCACGTTCAGCCAGCGCCACGGCGTCCTGATCGACCACCGCAACGGCGCCGAGTACGTGCCGCTGCAGCACCTCGACGCCGAGCAGGCGCGCTTCCAGCTCTACGACTCGGTGCTGTCGGAGTACGCAGCGCTGGGCTTCGAGTACGGGTACTCCGTCGCCGACCACTCGACGCTCGTCCTCTGGGAGGCGCAGTTCGGCGACTTCGCGAACGGCGCCCAGATCATCATCGACCAGTTCGTCGTCGCCGCCGCCGACAAGTGGGGGCAGCGCTCCCGCCTGGCGCTGCTGCTGCCCCACGGCTTCGAGGGTCAGGGCCCCGAGCACTCCAGTGCCCGCATCGAGCGCTTCCTCGCGCTGTGCGCGGACGAGAACCTGCGCGTCGTGTACCCGTCGACCGCCGCGCAGTACTTCCACGTGCTGCGCCGCCAGGCCCGCTCGGGCTGGCAGGTCCCGCTCGTGTGCTTCACGCCGAAGCGCTACCTGCGGATGGAGCAGTCACGCTCGCCGATCGACGACCTGACCGGCGGCGACTTCCGGCTCGTGCTCGACGACCGGGCCCGACCGGTGCCCGGCACCGTCGAACGCATCGCGCTGTGCACGGGCAAGATCGGTCACGAGCTCATGGACGCGCGCGACGAGACCGGCGCGCCCGTCGCCGTCGTGCGCGTCGAGCAGCTGTACCCGTGGCCCGAGACCGAGCTGCTCGTCGTGCTCGACCGTTACCCGAACGTGTCGGAGGTGTGCTGGGTCCAGGAGGAGCCGGCGAACATGGGCGCCTGGAACTACGTGCACGGGAAGCTGCACCGCCTGCTGCGGGGCCGGGCCGAGCTGCGCCACGTCGCCCGGAAGGCGAGCGCGAGCCCCGCCACCGGCAGCGCCAAGATCCACGACCGCGAGCAGCACGAGCTCGTCGCCGCCGCCCTCGACCCCGCCGCGCGCCCGCCCGTGAGCTGAGCGCGGTCGGTGTGGGCGGAAGCGTTCGCCCGGCGGACGCCTTCTCCCCGTGGACGAGGTCGTCGCTAGCTCGACGCGGTGGCGATCGCGGCGAGGGCGCGGTCGACGGCCGCTTCGCTCGCGTTCACGAGCGGGAGGCGGACGTCCGGGGTCGGGATCAGGCCCTGGCGATGGAGCACGCCCTTGAAGACGGCGGGGTTGGGCTCCGCGAAGCAGGCCTGCACCACCGGCAGGAGTGCCTCGTGGTGGGCGCGGCCCTCGTCGACCTTCCCCGCGAGGCCGCACTCGATCATGGCGACGAAGCGCTCGGTACAGACGTGGGCGGACGCGCAGATCGCGCCGGTGCCGCCGACGAGGACGGTCGGGAGCAGGTACGGGTCGTCGCCGCCGAGGAGCGCGAAGGTCGGCGGCGCCTCGGCGAGGATGCGCAGGGTGGCGGCGTCGATCCCGTTGACCGCCTGCTTGACCCCGGCGATGTTGGGCACCGACGCGAGCTCGAGCATCGTGTCGGCCTCGATCGTGACGCCCGTGCGCGACGGGATGTTGTAGAGCACGACCGGGACGGGGCTCGCGCCTGCGACCGTCCGGAAGTGCTCGAGGAGCCCGCGCTGCGACGGGCGCAGGTAGTAGGGCGAGACGACGAGGGCGTGCGTGACGGCCGCCACCTCGCCGAGGGCCTCGACCGCGGCGACCGTCGACGCCGTGTTGTTCGTTCCCGCGCCGACGATCAGCTGCGCGTGCCGCTCCGTGCAAACGCGCGCCACGACCTCGATGACCGAGCGCTTCTCGCCCGCGTCGAGCAACGGCGACTCACCGGTCGTCCCGAGCGGGACGAGACCGGCGACTCCGGCGTCGAGGTAGCGGTTCGCCATGCGCTCGATCGCGTCGAGCGCGACCGAGCCATCGGCCGCGAACGGCGTGACGAGCGGCACGTAGACACCCCGCAGGTCGCGTTCGATCGCCATGCGTGAACGGTAGCCTCCGTGTCCGTGTCGGACCTCGTGAAAGTCCTCCTCACGGGGGTCGCCGGGGTCCTGACCGGTGTGTTGTCGGGAATGTTCGGCGTGGGCGGCGCGATCGTCTCGACGCCCGCGATCCGGGTGCTCGGGGCGACCCCGATCGCAGCGGTCGCCTCGACCCTGCCCTCGATCCTGCCGTCCGGCCTGTCGGGAACCGTCGGCTACCGGCGGGCCGGGCTCGTGCACACCCGGATCGTGGCGTGGGTGGCGGGCACCGGGATCGCCGCCGCCGTCGGCGGGTCGCTGCTCACTGACGCGGTCCCCGGGCACGGCCACGTGCTCATGATCGTCACCGCCGCGCTGATCGCGTACAGCGCCTACCGGCTGAGCCGGCCGCCGGCGCGTGCCCCCGAGACGATCGGCGTCGCCGCATCCGAGGCCGCTGCCGGCTCCGGGCTCCGACCCGAGCCCGTGCTCCTCGCCGACCACCGGCGCCGCCGGGCCGAGTGGTGGCGGCTGGGGCTCATCGGCCTGGCCGCCGGCGCGATGAGCGGGCTGCTGGGCGTCGGCGGCGGGCTCGTGATGGTCCCCGCGTTCGCGGGGTGGGTGCGGCTCCCGCTCAAGGAGGCGCTGGGGACGTCGCTCGCGTGCGTGGCGATCCTCGCCATCCCGGGAACGATCACGCATGCGCTGCTCGGCCACATCGACTGGCTCTACGCGCTGCCGCTCTGCGTCGGCGTCGTGCCGGGCGCAGCCATCGGCTCACACCTGGCACTGCGCGCCAGCGACCGCACCCTCCGCCTGCTCGTCGGCGCGACGCTCGCCGTCATCTCGGTCTACTACGGCATCAGCGAGATCCTGGCAATCGCCTAGTCGCCGGACAGCGTACGGACGCGCCGGAAGACGGCGTCGAGCATCGGTTCGGTGAGCTTGCCGGTGAAGGTGTTCTGCTGCGACGGGTGGTAGCAGCCGACGACGACGGCGCGCGGCGTCTCCACCTCGAGTCCGTGTCCGAAGCGCGGCCGCGGGCGCGGCACGTTCACACCCGACGCGAGGAGCACACGCCACAGCGCCTCGTACGCGAACGATCCGAGCACGACGATCACGCGGACGCGGTCGAGGAGCGTCAGCTCGCGCACGAGGTACGGGAGGCACCGGTCGCGTTCGTCGACGGTCGGCTTGTTGGCCGGCGGCGCGCAGCGCACGGCCGCCGCGACGTACGCGTCGCGCAGCTCGAGCCCGTCGTCCGCGCGCACCGACGTCGGCTGGTTCGCGTAGCCGGCGCGGTGGAGCGCCCCGAACAGCCAGTCGCCGGACCGGTCGCCGGTGAAGATCCGGCCGGTGCGGTTGCCGCCGTGCGCGGCCGGCGCGAGGCCGACGACGAGCAGCCGCGCCCGCGGGTCGCCGAACCCCGGAACCGGCCGCCCCCAGTACTCCTCGTCGCGAAACGCCGCCCGCTTCTCCGCCGCCACCTGCTCGCGCCACGCGACGAGCCGCGGGCACGCCCGGCACTCGACGATCTCCGCGGTCAACGCTGCGAGCCCGCCCGTACCGGCAGACTTCGACGGGCGGACCACGACCGGGATGGTACGTGCAACGCTCGCCTACACGCCTCGCCGACCGGCGAGGAACCGGCTCGCTGCGGCGCACGATACGTGCGCCGCGAATGCTCGCCTAACCTGCCCGGCCGTGCGGCTGCTCCTCATCGTGAACCCGACCGCGTCGTCGATGACGGCCGGGCGGCGGGTGCGCATCCAGCGGGCGCTGAGCGAGCGGCACCGGCTCGAGGTCACCGAGACCTACCGGCGCGGTCACGCCACCCGGATCGCGCGCGCCGCGGCGCGCGACGGGATGGACGCGGTCGTCGTGCTCGGCGGCGACGGCACCCTCAACGAGGCCGCGGACGGCCTGGCCGGGTCGGCGACGGCGCTGGTGCCGCTGCCCGGCGGCTCGACGAACGTGTTCGCGCGCACGCTCGGCTACCGAAACCGCCTCGACCGCGCGACGGCACAGGTGCTCGACGCGCTCGAGCGGCGGACGTTCCGGCGCGTCGGCCTCGGTACCGGCAACGGTCGCCGGTTCCTGTTCCATCTCGGCGCGGGCTTCGACGCCGCGGTCATCGAGCGCGTCGAGCGTCACGCATGGCTCAAGCGGCGGCTCGCGCACCCGACGTTCGCGGTCGCCGCCGTCGGCACCTTCTTCCGCAGCTTCGACCGCGAGCACGCGCCGTTCCGGGTCGAGTACGGGAGCTGCCGCGCACCCGAAGCCGGGTACTTCGCGATCGTGTCCAACACGGCGCCGTACGCCTTCTTCGGACCCCGGCCGTTGACGGTGACCCACGGCGCCGGCCTCGACCGCGAGCTCGCGCTGACGTTGTTCCGCAAGCTCGAGGTCGGGGTGCTGCTCCCGGCAGCGCTGTCGGCCATGGCCCGCGGCCGCCGCATCGAGCACGACGAGGACATCACCCAGCTCGAGAACCTGCGCGAGCTGACCCTCGTGGCCAACGGCCCACCCTTCCCGTGGCAGGTCGACGGCGACTACCTGGGCGAGGTCGCCCGGCTCGAGATCCGGTACGAGCCCGACGTGCTCACGCTGCTGGTCCCGGAGTGAGCACCCGGCGGGCCCGATCGGGCACGTCGGTGATGAGACCGGTGACACCGGCCGCTGCCAGCCGGCGCATCTGGCGCGCGTCGTTCACGGTCCAGACGTAGAGCGACATCCCGAGCTCCCGTGCCCGGTCCGCGAGGCGCTCGGCGCGGCGGCCCACCAGCGCGTGCGCCCGTGGATTGAGGGCGCGATGGCCGCGGTCGTGAGCGAGCGCGAGCGCGCCGACGAGATCGGTCGACCGCGCCGTGAGCAGCGCCGTCGGGATCGCCGGGTCGAGGGCGTGGACGCGGTCGACGGTCGGCAGGCCGAAGGACGAGACGAGCACCCGGTCGCGGTGGCCCCGGGCCGCGAGGAGGCGGACCACGAGCTCGGCCGCCGCCTCCGCGGGGTCGTGGTCGGCGGCGCCGGGCAGGTTCTTGATCTCGACGTTGACGGTCCGGCCGGCGCAGACGTCGAGCGCTTCGGCCAGGGTCGGGATCCAGGGCGCGGCGTCCCGGACCGCCGCGACCGTCGTCGCCGCGAACCGTCCGACGGCCGGGACCACCGCGTCGTGGTGGACGACGAGGCCGCCGTCCCCGGTCCGGTGCACGTCGAGCTCGACGCCGTCGGCCCCGAGCTCGAAGGCCCGCCGGAAGGCGGCGAGGGTGTTCTCGGCCTCGACCCGGCTCGCGCCCCGGTGGGCCAGGACGAGGGTCACGGCAGCCGTGTCCCCGGGCATCTCGCGAACCGCGACATGCGGGACGAATCCGAGGCAAAACCGCAGGTCAGAGGGGTTGTGTGACCCTCGCCACACCCATAGGCTGCGTCGGTGCCTCGAGGGCGGGTCCCCGAGGACACCCCAACCACGGCGTCCGAGTCCCCCCTCGCTCGCCCCTCGACCGGAGACCGCCAGTGGCGCTCACCTGGATCCGCACGCACGACTGGGACCTCGACTCGTGGCGGGGCCGCTCGGCCTGCCGCGACTCCGACCCCGACGTCTTCTTCCCCATCGGGACGACCGGGCCCGCCCTCGAGCAGATCGAGACCGCCCGGCGCATCTGTACGGCCTGCACGGTCGCCGACGAGTGCCTCGAGTTCGCGCTGGCCACCAACCAGGAGGCCGGCATCTGGGGCGGCACGACCGAGGAGGAGCGCCGCAAGCTCCGCAAGGCCTGGCTCGCCAAGCAACGGGCTACCGCCTAGTAGAGCTCGGCGGAGAGGTCACGCTGCAACGGCACGCGGACGGTCACCCGCGTCCCGCCTTCGTCGCACATCTCGATCGATCCGCCCAGCTCGCTCGTCACGAGCGTGTGGACGATCGACAGCCCGAGCCCCGACGAGCGCTCGAGCGAGAACCCCGGCGGCAGACCGATGCCGTCGTCGACGACGTCGACGCGGAGCTCGCCCGCGTTGCGGTCGAGGACGATCCGGACGTGACCCTCGATCGGCCGGCCCGGCACCCGGCCGTCGACGCGCGGGTAGGCGTGGTCGGCGGCGTTCTGCATCAGCTCGTTGAGGACGACGGCGAGGGGCGTCGCCATCTCGCCCCGCAGATCGCCGGCGTCGCCGACGACCTCGAAGCGGATGCGCACGTCCGGGCTCGAGACCGTCTCCTCGACGACCCGGGCCAGCGGCCGGGCGATGTCGTCGAAGGGCACGACGTCGCCCGCGTCGCGCGACAGCGTCTCGTGGACGATGGCGATCGAGCGGATGCGCCGCTCCGACTCCTCGAGCGCTTCGCGGGCCTCGGGTGAGGCGAGCCGGCGGGCCTGCAGACGCAGGAGCGCGGCGATCGTCTGGAGGTTGTTCTTCACGCGGTGGTGGATCTCGCGGATCGTCGCGTCCTTCGAGAGCAGCATGCGGTCTCGGCGGCGCAGGTCGGTGACGTCGCGGAGGAGCAGGGCGGCGCCCACCGGCTCGCCGTGCTCGAGGAGCGGCAACGCCTGCGTGAGCATCGCGGTGTCGCCCCGCTCGATCTCCTCGCTCACCGGCACCCGCATGCGGAACGCGGTGTCGACGGCGTCCTGCGCGATCCCCATCTCGGCGAGCGTGAGGCCCTGCGTGTACGCGTGGATGCCCATGCGGTGCAGCGAGCTGACGGCATTCGGGCTCGCGAACCGGATGCGGCGGTCAGCGTCGAGGACGATCACGCCGTCGCCGACGCGCGGTGCCTCGTCGGCCTCGACCTCGTCGCGCGGGAAGGGGAAGCTGCCCTCCGTCATCATCCGGGCGAAGCGGTCGAACACGTCGAGGTAGAAGCGCTCGAGCTCCCCCGGCCGGCGGCCAGAGGTCGTCGTCGTCTCGCGGGTCACGACCCCGATCAGTTGCTCGCCGCACCGGACCGGGATGCACTGCACCCGCGACCGCTCGCGCGACCCGAGCACCGTGCCGTCGCCGTAGACGATCTCGCCGGTCCGCCATGCCCGAGCGACGAGCGGCCGCTCCAGCTCCTGCACGACCGTCCCGACGAGATCGACCGGGTAGAGCGTCTGGCCCGTCGTCGGCCGGACGTGCGCGAGCACCACGAAGCGATGGCCCTCCTCGCCGTGCACCGGAGCCAGGAACAGCAGGTCGGAGAAGCACAGGTCGGCGAGCGGTTGCCACGACGCGACGAGCCGCTGGGCGTGGCGCAACGCCTCGCCCGACAACGCGGTGTTGCTCCGCGCGAGCTCGAACAACGGGATCGCCATCTACCGGGTGCTCCGCCTTCTCACGCGCCGCTCACGCATCCAGGCTACAGACGGGTCGCGCGCTACGCGAGGAGGTAGCGACCGATCGCGGCGAGGCCCTCGAGGTCGGTGATGTCCCCTTCCAGCTCCGGGATCGTCACGACGACCTCGGGTTGGCGGGCCAGCTCGGCGCGCAGCTCCGCCTCCCGGCGCGCGATGACGGAGAAGTTGCGGAACGACGCTGCGATGGTCCGCAGGACGCGCGCCGTGCGCACCGGGTCCGGCAGCAGCTCGGGCGCCGCGCCCTTCAACTCGGCGGCGACCGAGTCGGCGTCGGTTTCGAGGACCGACGCGGCGCGCGCGCCGGCCTCACCCAGGAGCATCGCCGGGAGCGTCTTGTTCAGGACGAGCGCGCCGAGGTGGTACCCGCGGGCGGTGAGCTCCTCGCAGAAGAACTCGGCCTCTCGCAGCGGCGCGCCCTCGAGGGTCGTGACGACGGCGAACGACGTCCGCCGGTCGTGGAGCAGCCGCTCCACCGCCTGGGCCCGCTCGATGAAGCCCGAGTACATGGTCTCGAAGTTGAGGAAGAACTCCGCGATGTCCTGCAGGAACTGGCCGCCGAGGATCCGGTCGGCGAGCTGGTAGAAGGGCCGGCCCGCCATGTTCACGAGGCGCGCCCCGCGCCGGCCGCCGATCCGGTACGGCATCGTGAGCCAGCGGAGCAGGCGACCGCCGAAGAAGTCCGCCATCCGCTTCGGCGCGTCGAGGAAGTCGATGGCGTTGCGCGTCGGCGGCGTGTCGATGACGATCAGGTCGTAGGAGCCGGTCGCGTGGATGTCGTACAACCGCTCCATCGCGATGTAGTCGTGGCTCTGGACGAAGCGCGACGTGACGTTGTGGTACATGCGGTTGTCGAGGATGCGGTAGGCCGTCTCCTCGTTCGGCGCGTGGCGGAGGACGAGGTCGTCCCACGAGCGCTTCGTGTCGAGCATCGCCGCGTAGAGCTCGCCGCGGGCCCGGATGCCCGCGGCGCGGAGAAGGTCGTCGGGGATCCGGCGCTCGACGTTCCCGAAGCTCTCGAGGCCCAGCGCGTTCGCCAGGCGCCTCGCCGGATCGATCGTCACGACGAGGACACGACCCTCGAAGCTCGTCGCCGCCGCCAGCGCGGCCGCAGCCGCGGTCGACGTCTTCCCGACCCCGCCGGAGCCGCAGAAGACGACGATCTCGCGCGTCGCGAGCAGGGCCTCCATACGAGCCGCCCCCGGGCCGCCGATCACAAGCCCAGCTCCTCGCCGAGGCGGTCCGCGACCATGCGGGTGACGCGCAGCCCGTGGTCGCGCACGAACAGGTACGGCAGGTAGAGCAGCGGCAGGTCGACGGCGGCCCGCAGCTCGGCGAGATGCGCGGCGCGTGTCCGCCGCAGCGACACGGCGAGGCGGGCCGCGTCGAGCAGGGCGACGGCACCGAGGCCGAGGATCCGCTCGAGGACGGCCGTCGCCTCCGGCCCCCGCAACGCGTCGAACACGGCCTGGTCGTCGCGCGTGAACAGCTCGGGGAGGACACGGTTCACGACGACGGCGCCGAGCGGGACGGTCAGCTCCTGGCGCACCCGCTCGACGAGCTCGATCGTCTCGTTGACCGGCATCTCCTCGGGCGAGGTCACGACGTTCAACGCGGTCACCGCCGGATCGGACAGCAGGTCGACCATCCATTCCGTCTGACCCCGGATCGGACCGGCCTGCACCAGCTCCCGGATCGCGCGGGGCGCGTCGAGCTGCGCGACGACGTGACCGGTCGCGGCCGCGTCGACGACGATGAGGTCCCAGTCGGCGCGGCCCTCGATCGACTCGCGGGCCTCCCAGCAGACCTTGCCGACGGTCAGGATCTCCTTCACACCGGGCGCGGCGGTCGCGACGAAGTCGAGGGCGCCGGCCAACGGGCCGAGGCGGCCGAGCACCGGCACGCGCAGGTTCAGGCGGAGGTACTCGCGCAGCGACGCCTCGGTGTTCATCTGCATGGCGAACACCCCGGGGAAGACCTCCACCGGGTCGAAGCCGACGGGAGGCCGCTCGAACAGGCGCGTGAGGTTGCCCTTGGCGTCGACCTCGACGAGGAGCACGCGCTGCCCGCGCTGGGCCGCCAGCAGGGCCGTCGCGGCCGTCACCGTGCTCTTGCCGACGCCCCCCTTGCCGGTGAAGAACAGCAGGCGGCGGCCGAGCAGGTCGGGCGCCGCCGAGGTCCTCATCCGCTCCCGGCGCGGCGCGCCGGGCCGCTCGGGCCCCGCTCCCGGCTCCGCGGGAAACCCGCTCCGCGACGCTCGCTCACGCTCACGCGCTCTCGGCGCGGCGCGCCGGGACGTGCGTCAGGGGCCGAAACCGACACGCTTGGCCGCGCCGTCGGCGTCGATCTCGACGTAGGCGATCTTGTCGGACGGCACGCCCACCTTCCGGCCCTTGGCATCCGTCAACCAGAGCACCGCGACGCTGCCCCCGAGCGCGGCCTCGACCGCCTCGGTGATGTCCGACTCCGAGCCGTCGAGCTCGACGGCGAGCTCCTTGGGCGTGTGTACGACGCCGATCCGTACGTCCATGCTCATCCGCTCCCGGCGCCGCGACGCTCGCTCATGCCTACCCGCTCCCGGCGCTTGCGCGCCGGGCCGCTCGGGCCCCGCTCGCTGCTGCGCGGGACACCCGCTCCGCGACGCTCGCT
>Ga0070741_10015684_pt1 | contig 12784 bp, 5 predicted proteins | sample Coa_R1_4_FD_66440 | JGI IMG/M metagenome (GOLD analysis project Ga0070741, IMG submission 66440) | Surface soil microbial communities from Centralia Pennsylvania, which are recovering from an underground coalmine fire - Coalmine... | ecosystem: Environmental > Terrestrial > Soil > Unclassified ...
ATGCCGGCGATGATCCTGCGGCATTCGGACTCGGCCAGCGCGCCCAGGTCCTTGCTGGGATCCCCGAGGAGCACCACGCGGGCCATGCCTTCGGGATACTTGCTAGTGAAATTGCGAAGTATCCCAATGATGATGTTGGATTTGTTTTGCCCATACGGACGGTCCGCTGCAACCAGTTTGCCGTCGCTATCCAGGTCGTGCTCGACAAATTCTCCGGGAGGAAATTCGGCGCGCGTATCTTTCACTCCCGGCGTCAGCATCCGAATAATTTCGTAGGGATACACCATGCCCCGCTGACGCATGCGCACCACTTTCTGATCGTATTCAGTAAGTGGCTTAATTGGTTGCAGATTGTTCGCCGGACGGAAGGTGATCAGCACACCAGCACCTCCGGGAGTGGATATGCGTACAATCATGTCCCGCAACTCGCCCGTCTCGGGATTGGGAATGCGCGCGCGCACCACCACCTGCTCCAATCCCAGCCCTTCGGTTTCCGGCAGAAGTTTGCGCACGATGCCGTTGAGTTCGTCGGCCTGTACGTTCAACGGCGGCCAGACATAGAGCAGAATGCGGTTCCAGTAGAGACGCTCGTGAGGCTTGCGTCGCGACTGAAACACTCGAATCGCAGCCAGGGCTTCAGCAAACATCCGCTCCAGATGCGGCAATTGCACCACTCGGCCGCTGTCGTCCCGCACGGGCGTGAGGTCTCTCACTTCTGCGCATGCAAACAAGCGCTCATCCTTAGGATTGTCGCGCGCCACTGCCCGCAGGAAGTAAACGTCTTCGGCCGAAGGCAGGCGCTCAATAGCGAAATTATTCAGCCGCCACAGATGCAGGCGCTTGGCCATCATGGGATGGATTCCGCGATAAATCTTATCCTCCTCATAGGCTTGATCCCGCGGGCGGTAGGTGAACTGCTGCAAGCCAGCCGTATGTGCATGGTTGGCTGGACCTCCGCTGGCCACGAACACGCGCCGGATGACCCGCGGGAATGCAATCTCGTTGATCATCCTATGGATGTCCTGTTGGGTCTTTTCGACATCACCGGCGCCGCTCTCGTTCCATAAGTAAAAATCCAGGACCACATCGTGATCAGCTGGTACTTCCTTGATCAAGCCAAACAGTTCCTCTGCCGCGTGGTCCAGCCGCGAATAGTCGGCGTGTGTGGCGAAGATATGAATTCGCTTGCCCTCATGCTCGTATTCGGCTGATGCATAGCACTGCGAATCCAAGTTGAATGAGCGCAGATCCATCAGCATGCGAATGCGGTAGTAGCGACAGGTGAGCACCTCCAGCATGAATTGCCGCAACGATGGCGCCGCACTCGCAAAGCGCCGGGTCAGTAGGCCCATCAATGGCTGCGGGCACTCGACCAGCGACCGCATGCGCTCGCGCTGGTCGGTCGCTTTGGGGTTCGTGGTCATATACGTGAGGTGCTCTTCGACCTGCGCATAGGCTTCCTTCCGGGTATGCGCAAACATCGGCTCATCAAAATAGCGATAGCGCAACTCCCGGGCTAAGTCACTGACGGCTGGGAACAACCCGCGGGTGATCGAAGACATGCGGTCCAGCAGCGTGCAGAACGAGTCATCGATTTGTGCCGCAAGGGTGTCGATTTGCTGCAGTCTTTGTTCAAGCAGCGCGAGAATTGGAGCGGTCTGCTGCTCCACCCGCTGGTGTGACTTGTAGATCCAAAGTAGCGCCTGCTCCAGTTCAGGGGAGCGCTCCAGCGTGGAGATGCCATAGTGAGCCAGCGCTCGCCTGAGGGCTTCCACGAAGGTTGGCGGCATTCCTTCACCGCGGCTCTCAATCGCCCGCAGATACGAGAATAGGTAAGCTTCCGTGCTTGGCGCTTCGCCTCCGATCGCGTCGTCCACCTCGGGCGCACGCTGAAAGAGCGCACAGATGTCGACGAATATATTCAGGATTTCGTCCTCGGCTCGCCTGATCTCATCGGTCGGCGAGGGACACTCCCGTTTCCAGTTGGCGAGCAGGCGTGCGGTCTGTTGCGGCTGAACGTCGAAACCGAGCATCAGATGACGAACTTCGTTGAGGTTCTCGCGGCATGCAGATACTGTAGGCCCGCCGTTACCGGACCTACCGATCACCACTCGGTCCGCGACGGCTGTAACTTCGGCGTCGGCGGTGGGATCGATTTGCAGCAGCGGAGTTCCGGTATCAACCTGCACATTCGCAATGGCCGTTACTGTTCGGACCGTGCCGGAGAATGGCGCAAGCACCGGCATTTCCATCTTCATCGCTTCCAGAACAGCAAGGCGATCTCCGGCGCAAACTGTATCGCCGGGTTTGACTGCGATGGAAACCACCACTGCGGGTGCGGCCGCGCGAACGATGCCTCCATCATCCCTCTCGACGCGGTGCAACACGCCGTTTACTTCGATCACATAAGTGACGCCCTGCAGCACGGAGACGATGTGGAACCGCCGCCCAAACACCGTCAACCAATACTCGAAATCTCCCAGACGATCGGTTTCGACCTCAGCGTGCGAACTGTCCAGATCCACGCGGTATTGCCGCGGGCCGAGGCGATAAACTCTGGGTTCGTAGGAACGGCCGCGGTAGCGGAGGCTCATGTTCCGGCCGACTTCACTCCTGACCTGTGGCCTGCCCCGCACCGCCGAGGCATAGAACTGCGTCTGCTCGATCATGAGTTCGGCATCGTAGCCTTCGATTGCTGCCGCCAGCAGCGCCACATCGGCATAATCGCGGGAAAGGTGCTGACCTGTAGCTGAAAGACGGTCCAGCCATCCAATATCCACTTCGCCGCGTTGCAATTCCGGACGATTCAGAAGCTCGAGCAGGAACGGTTTGTTACTGGCGCCGCCTCTGATCACGACCACACTCTCACGCAGCGCGCGTTGCAGGCGCGAGAGCGCTTCGTTGCGGTCGCGACCGTAGCCAATGATTTTGGCGATCATGGAATCGAACTCTGCGGGAACGGAATCGCCCTCCGCCACGCCTGTGTCCACACGAACCCCTGGCCCAGTCAGAACTCGGAAACGCTCGATCTTGCCTGGTGCGGGAGCGAAAGCGTTGTCGGGATCTTCGGCATTCAGGCGAACCTCAATCGCATGGCCAACCGTGGGTGCGACGTCGCCTTCGAGTCGTCCGCCCCGCGCTACATGGATCTGCAGCTTAACCACATCCAAACCGGTGGTGCATTCGGTAACCGGATGCTCCACCTGTAGTCTGGTATTCATCTCCATAAAGGAGAAGCGCTCGGTTTCGGGCTGATAGAGGAACTCGACCGTACCGGCATTTTGATAACCCGCCGCCTGACTCAGGCGCACTGCGGCTTCGCGCAGCGAGCGGTCCTGCTCGAGTGAGAGCGCCGGCGATGGCGCTTCCTCCAGGACTTTCTGGTGCCGCCGCTGAATCGTGCAGTCGCGAACCCCCATTGCCCACGCGGTCCCGAAGTGATCGGCAATGACCTGCACCTCAACGTGACGCGCGCGGGTCAACAGCTGCTCAAGGAATACAGTTGGGTTTCCGAATGCTTTGAATGACTCGTTGCGCGCGCTCTCGAAGAGTTCCGCCAGTTGATCCGGCCCATTTACCCGACGGATTCCATGTCCGCCGCCTCCTGCTGTCGCCTTGATGAGCACCGGGTACCCCAGGCGTTCGGCATGTTCCTGTGCCTCGGCCAGTGTCTCCACCGGCCCGCCGCTCCATGGCGCGACCGGGATCTCCGCCTGCTCGGCGAGAAGTTTGGAGGCGATCTTATCTCCGAGCCGTCGCATGACGTCGCCGTCCGGCCCGATAAACACGATCCCCAGCTCGTGGCAAAGGTCGGCAAATGCGGCGTGCTCGGCCACGAAGCCCCAGCCGACCCATACCGCTTCGGCGCGCGCTGCCGCCAAGGCAACCTGCAGCCGGTCGTAATCCACGTAGCTGCTCTTCTGCAGGCCGGTGTTGGCGTCTATGCTGTGTGCAGAACCAAGGCAAACTGCTTCATCCGCTTCTCGCACGAACATGGCCTGACGATCTGCGTCAGTGAAGAGCGCAATGGTCCGCAGTGCCGTTCCGTATTGAAAATTGAATTCACGGGCTGCATGGATGAAGCGCATCGCGGGCTCGCCGCGATTTACTATAGCTACGCGTTGGAATTCCTGGCGCATTCCGGCCTCCAATGACGCCATCCTGGTTCGGATTAGTTGAATTCGTCAGCTAGTGGATCGAGCCAGCTACCGCATTCCGATTGCTATTCGGATTCCCTACGTCGCGTCGGCAACTGCCAAACCGAATCGCGCGCGAGCGACTCTGTCACACAGGGTGGCGAGGCCAAGGCAAAAGGACAAACGGAAGTGTCAAGCCGAGGGCCGAAGCGCCTCGCGTACGCCTGTCGGGAGAACACAAACAACTTATCCCCGTTAAGGGCAGGGAATCTGTGAGGGCTGGCACACAAGGCAGTGATTGTGAGCAGGTCGAGGCCGAAAAGCCGACCCGTCTGCCCAGAAACAACAAACCCGCCAGGAGGTCATCCTACCGGCGGGTCAATTGGAGCTGTACCTTGTCCCTTGCAATGAAGGCTCACTCGGAGGATGGACGAGGCTCTGAGGTGAACCAACTGCCTATTGGAGGCCAATCCAAACAGGCAAGAGCACTGTAAATCCATCGTCCAATTACTACCAGAGCTCGTTGACGTTTTTGAGCTACGTCCGAGTGTCCGGATCGACCGCTTGGTCGAGATAGATCCACAACACACGGGCAAACAGCGTCAGGGGAAATGCGAGCGGGATGAAAATGAGGATTGCCACAACCACGGCCTTCTGCACTGACCAATTGAGTGCCAGCCACAGCGCGACCGCCAGAACCGTGATGGTCACCAGAGCCAAGGCGTAACTGACGTACATCGCTCCCAGAAAGTAGCCGGGCTCTCGTTCAAACTTCAGTCCGCAGGTCGGACAGCGTTCGTGCATCTTGGGGAATCCAGTAAAAACAGATGACCGGAACATGCTGCACGCTCGGCACCGTGGACAGAGTTGTCGAACGATGGCAGCCGGGGTTGATACGGGAGTGCTCGGCATGTTTAGAGACGCGACGTGTCTCCAACAGCATACCTTCTAGCGCGGGTCAGGTGCGCGGCTTTACTTGCCCGGCGAGATGTTCCGTGCATCTTCCTGGCGGGCGTAGTACCCGCGCCGGCACTGCACCTTCAGTCCTTGTTTATGGGGAAGAATCTCGACCGCCCGAAATTTGCCATTCGGTTGGAACTCAGGTGGCTGGTAGGCGAGCGCGTACTGGTTACGCAGCGTCTTCTCCACCTCACGAAATGCCTTGGCAACCTGTGACTCATCATGGGCGGCCAGAATGCGTCCCCCGGTAGGCTGCGTAAGCAGATCCAGCACAGCCTCGCCTTTCGGGTATGGATCGATTGTCAGGTCGTTCGTACTCAGAGCAAAGGCCGTGACCTCGGCGCGAAGGCTCGCATCCTGGGCATCGTACAGCAGCACACGGCTGGCGGTATCAACGCCGTCGCTGAGTACGATGATGGCGCGCCGCGTTCCCGGAGGGCTGTTGCGGAGCCGGCTGCAGGCGAGCCGAATGGCGTCGTACAGGGCGGTGTCGCCGCCCGGCTTTATGCGCTTGATTTCCTTTGCCAGCAATCCGGCGTTGTCAGTGAGATCGTGGACCAAGTGAGCCCGGCTGTTGAATGCCACGATCATTGCTTTATCTTGGCCGGCACGAATGATGTTCTTCAAAAACATGCTGGCCGACTTCTGCTCGAAACGAAAGCGATACCGGACCGAGTCGCTGGCATCGATCAGCAAAGCCACGTTCAACGGCAGATTGCTTTGCTGCTGAAAGAAGTGGAAAGCTGGCGGAGCAAGACGGTTGTCGCGAATGTCAAAATCCTGCTGCTGCAGATTAGTAATAAACCGCCCCTTTTTGTCGGTCACCGTGAACGCCAGGTTTACCTCATCTACGCGCGTGCTGATGGTGAGTTCGGGAAGGATATCCCCGCCGCCGTAGGTGCCGGAAGGCACAGGCGCTAGGTTTTGTGCGATCGCAACCGAGGTGAGCAGGAGGAACAGCGCAGCTGAATGAACGGCAACACGGCGGACGTGCATGTACCACCTCAGAGTTTTGCGAACAGGCCAGACAGGCCGACGAAAGAGCGCGGGGGTTTACCGGCGCAGATTACCTGGCCCCACAGGTGCCTGCATCGGCGCGTAGTACAGCCGGGCGCGGCGAATTGCGGCGCAAATTTCGATGCCGCTCCATTGGGGAGTGTTGCACTCTATTTGCAGTTTGGCAGGGAACTGGAAGTCACAGACAAGGTGCTAGCGTGATTGCCGAACCGGCGTGCCGGTGACCGGAAGGGCTGTTTTCTGCGTTATGCCTTCGCCCTCCACGATCGTGTAGATGAAATCGGCCGGCAGGTCTTTGAGAGTCTCTCGCTTTCCGCTGGGCCACAACACATCGACTTCATTCAGTTTGGCGTCGCCTCCCAAACCGAAGTGCAGGCGCAAGTCATTTTGTGAGATGTAGCTTCCTCCGGCCCGAACCTCGCGCATTTGCGTCAGCGTTCCTGCCTTGACGGCCACTCTTGCACCGATTGCACTCCGGTTGCTTTTTGTACCGGCCAGCTTGAATAGCACCCGGTGGTTGCTGTTCCCGCCGGCATTGAGCAGCAGAGTGGGAGGCGCGCCGATGTTTACCAGCACGACATCAATGTTGCCGTCGTTGTTCACATCGCCGAATGCCGCGCCCCGCCGTGATTCCAGCGGGATGGAAGCTAGAACGTCGGAAACATCGTCAAATGTCCCGTTACGACTGTTGCGGAACAGCATCATGGGTTCACGAAATCGTGGGACGCCGGCAACTGAATCCACCTGCGGATAGACGTGGCCATTTGCCACAAAAATATCCAACCAACCGTCATTGTCGAAGTCCACAAATCCCGTGCCCCAACCCACCGGTTCGTATGTCGGCTTCGCCAGCTTGGCAAGACCGCTGGCCTCCTGAAAACCGTGTTCTCCGAGATTGTGGTAGAGATTGTCAGCTTGCTCGGTGAAGTTGGTGACAAACAATCCGAGCCGGCCTTCGTTCAGATAATCGCCCCAGTCCACGCCCATCGAGCCCTGCTCCAATCCTTCTGCACTGAGGGCCGCGCCCGAGAGCATCCCTGCATCTTCAAACGTTCCGTCGTGTCTGTTGTGATACAGGTAGTTCGGACCGGAGTCGTTGGCAACGTACAAGTCGGGCCAGCCATCATTGTCGTAGTCGCCCCAGACGGCGCCCAGCCCGTAATAATGATCCGGATCGTCTACTCCCGCCTTCTTTGAAACCTCTTCGAAGGTCCCATCGCCGCGGTTGTGAAACAGGAAGTCTGATTCGCCAATCATGCCCCATGGCCCGCACTGCACCAGAATTCCTTTGAAGCGGCAGTTCTTCTCATCGCTGCCGAAATCCGGCAGGTGGTTCACATCAAAATGCACATAGCGCGAGACGAACAGGTCCAAATGGCCGTCACGATCGTAATCGGCCCAAGCCGCGCCGGTACTGAACCCGCCGCCTGCAACCCCGGCTTTGTCGGTCACGTCTTCGAATTTGCAATTTCCGAGATTGCGATAGAGCGCGTTGCGGCCATAACCGGTGACGTAAATGTCGGGGAGTCCGTCGTTGTCGTAATCGCCGACTGCTACTCCCATGCCCCATCCCTTCCGGGCTAGTCCTGCCCGCTGCGTGATGTCGTTGAACTTAAGGTTTGCATCCTGGTGATAGAGCGTGATCAGGAGGTCGCCGCCACGGCGGTAGCGATCGATGGTCGAGCCATTCGCGGTGATGATGTCGAGTTTCCCGTCGTTGTCGCAGTCGATCAGGCCCGCACCCCCGCTGATGGATTCGACAATGTACTTCTTGTCGGGAGAAGAAATATGCGAGACGGTGAGCCCGGCCTGCTTTGCTATGTCTTCAAAATGGGGAAGACTGAGACGGCTGTTGCCAGCTTTCTTGGCGGATGCGGCGGTGACCTGTGCATATGTATACGTGCAAAGAATCACAGCCAAAAGGAGGGATTTCGGCATGGCGGGTGCTGAAGAATTATAGTTGTCCCAACTGAGCGAAGGAAGAACCTATGTATTTGTTGTGTTTAAAGACATTTGTAACTTTTCAGACTCCGCAAACATCCACTCGTTGAGGTGGGGAATGCCTAAGCTGTTCGCTCTGACTGCTCTCATATGTACTGCGTTCGCCTGGCTCTTCGCCAGCGGCGCCGACCAGTCCAGCAATAATGCTGCTCCGGTTCTGGTTGAGCTGTTTACCTCTGAGGGATGCTCCAGCTGCCCTCCTGCCGATCGCCTGCTTCAGGATCTAGATCATTCGCAGCCGGTCCCTGGCGCCCAGCTGATTGTGCTCAGTGAACACGTGGATTATTGGAACCACCTCGGCTGGAATGATCCATATTCCTCACGCTTCTTCAGCGACCGCCAGAGCGCTTATTCAAGCCACTTCGGCCTGAAGAGCGTATATACCCCGCAAATGGTGGTCGACGGCAATGCGGAGTTTGTCGGCAATGACTCGCGCCAGGCAAAACAGGCATGCGAGAAGGCGGGTGGCACTCCGAAAATCGACGTTCGTATCTCCGGCGTCACGGTCGATGGGTCCAATGCCGTTCATGCTCGAATCGAAACCGGCAGGCTCGCCGCATCGGGCAAAGCGGATGTATTTGTGGTGCTTGCCTTAAATCGCGCCGAGTCGCAGGTGGACAGCGGCGAAAATTCAGGCCGCCGCCTCAGCCACGTCGGCGTGGTCCGCAGTCTTACCCGCATTGGGTCGCTGGAGGAGGGCAAGAGCTTCGGCCAAGACGTCAGCGTCAGGATCCCGCCGGGCACTGATCGTGGAAATTTGCGGCTCATCGCCTTCGTCCAGGAACCTGGGCCGGGTAAGGTGGTGGGCGCGGCCATCCAGCTCGTCAGGTAGTGCGCACACCCTTAGCCAACTGACTGAAAACTTCCGCCCAGTGTGCATCCAAGCGGCATAGTGTCACAATGATCTCTGTTCCGGTGACCGCCGCATGAGCTCGACGTCCCAGCGCCACAACTCGCTACGTGCCGACCTGATTACAGTACTGCTGTTCGCCGCTGGACTGTACGTGGTCTGGGTCTTGCGAACCACCCTGCTGTTGATCTATGTGGGTGTGATTTTCGCGATCATTTTCTCGCCAGCGGTGTCCTGGATCGAGGGCAGAAGAATCTTCCGCTGGCATATTTCCCGCGGTGCGGCCGTGATTGTTTTCTTTGCCCTGATTTTCCTGGTTCTGAGCGCAGTCGCTGTGCTCGTCCTGCCGCCTATTTCGCAACAATTACGCGAGTTGTCGCAACAGCTCCCGCAGACGTTGTCGCAGCTGCGCAGCAAGATCGGTGGGTTACCGTTCGGATCAAAGCTGTCCAGTCGTTTCGACACACAATCGCTGCAGCAGATGGCGCAGTCCGCCGGGGCGGCAAGCCTAAATGTATTTCGAGGGCTGGCGGGTGGTTTGATGGCGCTGCTCACCATTGTCCTGGTGACCGCCTACTCGATGATCGATGGGAGGCGTGCTTTTCAATGGGGCATGTCGCTGGTTCCAGCAGATCGGCGCGATCAGTTGTCGAGTGCTCTGGTGCGCGGCGGGAAGCTGATGCAGCGTTGGCTGATAGGCCAACTGGTGCTTATGCTCATCCTGGGTTCGCTAACCGCCATCGTGCTCGGTCTCATGAAGGTGCGGTTCTTCTATGCGATCGCTGTATTTGGGGGCGTCACAAATTTTGTGCCGATTCTGGGGCCGATCGCGACCGTGATTCTCGCAGGCATGGTTGCGGCAATCGACTCCTGGACGAAAGTCTTGGGCGTAATCGTGTTCTACGCGGCTTACCAGCAAGTGGAGAATGCATTTCTTACTCCGCGGATTATGCGATCCACGGTTGGTCTTCCAGGGCTGACCATCATCATCGCGTTGCTGGTTGGAGGAGCGCTCGCTGGTGTCCTTGGGGCCCTGGTAGCGGTGCCGACGGCAGCGCTAGTCAGCACCATGATTGCGGAATACTTGCCCTCCAATGCGGACTGACTAGTTAAGGGTCGCAGCTTAACTGTGACCGCGCTCTATGTTCACCCCACGTGCCTCTCGCCATCCTTCAATAATCAGATACAGAACCGGAATGAAATACAGATTCAATATGGTGGACATGATCATCCCGCCAAACACCGTTGTTCCGACCGAATGCCTTCCTTCCTGACCGGCACCCCGTGCCACCATCAACGGCACTACGCCGAGAATGAACGCAAACGACGTCATCAGGATCGGCCGCAACCGGATTCGTGCCGCCTGTACGGTCGCCTCCACCAAGGGTAGGCCACGCTCTCGTAGTTGCTCCGCGAATTCGACAATTAGAATCGCATTCTTGCTTGCCAATCCGACCAGCATCACCAGTCCGATCTGGCAATAAACGTCATTCTCCAATCCGCGAAGCCACTGCGCGGATAGCGCCCCCAGCATCGCCATCGGCACCGCGAGCAGCACGATGAACGGCAGTACGAAGCTCTCGTACTGCGCAGAAAGGGTCAGGTACACGACCAGAGTTCCCAGTCCAAACAGCACGAGGGACGTGCTGCCGGAGGCCAATTCTTCCAGGGAAAGCCCGGTCCACTCGTACGAGTATCCCTGCGGCAGGACCTTGCTGCTCAACTGCTGCATGACGTCAATTGCATGGCCTGAGCTGAAACCCGGAGCCGCAGCGCCGTCAATCTCGGCCGAGCGAAACAGGTTGTAATGCGTAATCACCTGCGGCGTGATCGTCTGTGAAATCGTCACCAGGTTGTCTAACGGGATCATCGCTCCCATATCGGAGCGGACGTAGAACTGCTTAATGTCTCTCGGTTGTGACCGGAATTGCTTGTCGGCCTGGACGTAAACCCGATACGACCGGTTATTGAAATCAAAATCGTTCACATACGACGATCCCATGTACACACCCAACGTGTCAGTCACTTGCTGCAGGGGAACGTGCAGGCTCTTGGATTTCTCGCGGTCCATTGTGACCAGGAACTGCGGATCGTTCGCGGTGTAGGCGGTGAATAATCCCGCCAGGTCCTTGCGCGAATTGCCCTCGCGCACAAGTTGCTGGGTAACGTTCGCCAACTCTTCCAAGGTATGAGATCCCTGGTCCTGTACTTCAAACTGAAAGCCGCCAAACTGGCCTAATCCATTGACAGCGGGCGGCAGCACCGGAATGACCAACGCTCCGCTTACGCCAAATAGAGGCCCACGCAAGCGGTTGAGCACGGCGGCCGCCGAGTGTTCGTCGCCTTTGCGCTGCGAATATGGTTTGAGAGCGCCGAACGTAATCCCACGATTCGGTGCGTTGCCGGTGAAGCTGAAGCCGCTGATCGCAAAGGTATTTTCCACCTCCGGTGTCTTAAGCAAAATGTTTTCCACTTGGGTGGTCACGTTCTTCGTATATTCCAGCGAAGCGCCCGGCGGCGCCTGCACCAGCACGATGAACCATCCCTGATCTTCGTTGGGAACGAAACCTTTCGGGACGCGCTGGAATACCACATACGTCAGCCCCAGGCCGACCAGGAAGAGAGCGACGGCAAGGACACGAAAGCGAAGAAATCCACGCAACGAGGCCTGGTATCCGTTGGTGATGGCTGCAATAACTTTATCGACTTCCTTAAAGAGCCAGTTCTTCTCTCCGTGCTGCTTTCCCAACAAAAGTGCGGACAGCGCCGGACTGAGCGTCAGTGCGTTGAATGCCGAGATGGTAATCGAGAATGCGATAGTTAGCGCAAATTGGCGAAATAAAATTCCGGTGGTGCCGGGAAAAAACGCTACCGGAACAAATACTGCCACCAATACCAGCGACGTGGCGATTACCGCGCCCGTCACTTCTTTCATGGCTGCCGAGGCGGCTTTCCTGGCATCGGTCTCGCCTTCCTGTATATGGCGCTCGATGTTTTCAATCACTACGATTGCGTCATCTACGACCAACCCAGTCGCTAGCGTAATGCCAAATAGCGTGAGGGTATTCACGGAGAAATTCAGCAGCTTGACAAACGCAAACGTCCCAATCAGCGAAACCGGGATGGTGACAGATGGAATGATCGTGCTGCGCCAATCTTCAAGGAACAAGAAGATCACTAAGATAACCAGCCCAATGGCTTCAATCAGAGTGATCAGAACATCGTTAATCGATTCACCGACTGCCTCGGTGGTATCGAATGCGTTCTTGTAGACCATGCCCGGAGGGAAATGCTCTGAGACACGATCCAACTCGGCAAGGACCCTCCGGTCAACTTCCAGCGCGTTGGCGTTCGACAGCTGCGTGATGCCGAGCCCGACCGCCTCATGGCCATTGAACTTCAGATCGGAGCCGTAATCCTCCGCGCCCAGTTCCGCGCGTCCCACGTCTTTCACGCGAACAAGAGTGCCGTCGGCATTGGTTTTCAAAATGATGTTTTCGAATTGCGACGCTTCCGACAGCCGCCCAATTGCGCGCACACTGATCTGGAAAGCCTGGTTTGACCTGATCGGGGGCTGCCCCACCTGTCCCGCTGCCACTTCTACGTTCTGTTCTTGAAGCGCATTGACCACGTCGGAAGCGGTCAGGCCGCGGCTGGCCATACGCTCGGGATCAAGCCACAAGCGCATGGAATAGCGGCGTTCGCCGAAGATGAAAACTTCAGCGACACCCGGCACGCGCTTGAGCGTGTCACGCACGTAAACGTCAAGGTAGTTGCTCATGAACAGCGGATCGTAGCGGCCGTCCGGTGAGTACACTGC
>Ga0070741_10015685_pt1 | contig 12783 bp, 12 predicted proteins | sample Coa_R1_4_FD_66440 | JGI IMG/M metagenome (GOLD analysis project Ga0070741, IMG submission 66440) | Surface soil microbial communities from Centralia Pennsylvania, which are recovering from an underground coalmine fire - Coalmine... | ecosystem: Environmental > Terrestrial > Soil > Unclassified ...
ACGCCTGCATCCGCGATCCGCAGCTCCGACTTGGTTACAGCGGCCAGACCTATAAAAGAACCCACTTCGATGTGATCCGGCCCAATGCTATAGCGGGTCCCTCGGAGCGCACGTCCACCATGGATCGTGAGCGTGTTCGTGCCGATCCCCTCGATCTGCGCACCCATGGCTTCGAGAAAATGCGCGAGGTCCTGGACGTGGGGTTCGCTCGCGGCATTCCGCAGAATCGTGGTGCCGGTCGCGGCGACCGCCGCCATTAACGCGTTCTCGGTCGCGGTCACACTCGGCTCATCGAGAAACACATCCGCGCCCACGAGCCGCGGGGCGCTGATCTCGAACTTGCCATTGAGCGTAAAAGTCGCACCCAGCTGTTCGAGCGCCAGAAAATGCGTATCGACGCGCCGGCGCCCGATCACGTCGCCGCCCGGCGGGGGCAATTCGAGGGATTTACAGCGGGCGAGCAACGGCCCGGCTAGCAGGATCGATGCGCGGATCCGCGCGCAGAGCCGCGGGTCGAGCGAGGCCGCCCGGATCTCCCGCGCGTGGATCTTGAGCTCGTGCGGGCCGGACCACTCGACGGATGCCCCAACCGACCGGAGGAGATCGACCAGGGTTTCGATGTCATTGATACGGGGGACATTCGAGAGCTCGACCGGCTGATCGGTCAGGAGCGCCGCGGCGACTATAGGGAGCGCCGCGTTCTTATTGCCCGACGGCCGGACTGTCCCTGACAGCTTCCGGCCGCCTTCCACCATAAATTGAACACTCATTGAAACTGAAGTTGCGGGGGTTGGCCCTCGGCTTGCAATGTTCGGGGCCATCAATTCACTCTAGTCCCGAGGAGACGAGCATGGTGCCGGTCTGGATTCAGATCGTCACGCAGGTGGCAACCATGATCGTGATGGTGGCCCTCGCGATCCTCGTCCTCGGCGCGATCCCGGCCGTTTTCGTCATCCGCCGCCAGATACAGAAAACCGGCGAAGAGGTCAGTAAGGCCGCCGCCAATGCCGGGCCCTTGCTGCAACAGGCAGTCGATCTGCTTGGCGAGCTAAAGGGGATGGCCGTCGACGTCCGATCGGACGCCAAAGTAGTGCACCGTCTCGTGACCGATATCGACGCAGAGGTGCGGCTGCATGGGCAGCGTTTGGACGCCCATTTGGCCGAGCTCGGCGCGGTAGCAGGGGTTCTCCGTGACGGCCTGGAGGATGCGGTAGTCTCGGTCGCGGCTGTCGCGCACGGCGTTCGTGCGGGAACCGCGGCGTTAGGACTGAGCGAAAATGGCGAAAATGGGAGGAATAATGGCGACGACCATGAAGGATCACCTGGGCGACGCGCACAGCCACGAATCCGAGGCCAACGGCGTGAAGAACACACTTAAAGAACGGCTCCCCCGCCTCAGACGGCGGATGGCGGACCCGGATGTCCAGACGGATGTCTTGGCCGCGGCCCTGGTGGGCGCGGCCGTCGGGGTAGCAGCGACCTTATTGCTCCGGCCCCGCCGCAGCCCACGTTTTCGCGACGTAGCCCGCGACACCGCGACGCGCGCCCGCAAGCGCAGCGAAGCCTGGCTCGACGCGCTCCCGAACGGCGACGACATCAAGGAGCGGTTGGCCGAATATGTCGAGACCGCTCGCGATGCGATCGACCGTACCGTTGAAGGGGAGCTGAAATCGCTCCGGAAACGGCTCCGCCGTTCCCGAATTGGGATTTAAGTACGTAGCACTCCTCGTCGTCATCGCCGTCGTCGTCGTGGCTCTCACGCCGACGGCGGCGTACGCGTGGACGCCCGGGACCCACGTGTTCCTGGGTGAGGCCGTTATGCGCTCCGTGGGCCTCCTGCCCGCGGCGATCTCGGATCTGCTGCGAGCGTTTCCATACGACTTCCTCTATGGGTCGATCGCCGCCGATACGAGCATGGCGAAGAAGTACGCCCCGGTCGGACGGCATTGTCACTCGTGGCATGTCGGGTTCGAGATCTACGACGGGGCGAATGACGGCCCGTTGCGCGCGTTCGGCCTCGGATACCTGGCGCACCTGGCGGCCGATGTCGTCGCCCACAACTACTTCGTACCGCGGCAGCTCGCGCTGACCTCGACGACCATTGGCCTGGGGCACAGCTATTGGGAGAGCCGATTCGAGGGGCACCTGGGTGAGCGTCCCGGCCACCGGGCCGTGGAGCTACTGCTCCTCGATCACTCGCGCTCGGACGAGCATCTCGACCGGATCCTGAGTCCGACGATTTTCAGTACGCAGACCAACCGTCGGATTTTCCGCGGTATGGTCTATGTCACCGACACGGAATCATGGCAGCGGATCGTGCAGCTCGTGTCCGAGAACAGCCGCTGGGATCTCCCGGACAACGATATCGCGGCCTACGTGGCGCGGTCCTACGATTTCGTGATGGACTTGTTGCAGCGGCTGGATAGCTCGGAGCCATACGCGTTGGACCCCGCGGGCCACGAGCCGCTGCAACTCGCGAAACGCGTCCGGCGCGCGGCGCTCCGTCGGGGTGGCGACGTGATGCTGGCCGAGGACGCCGAGAAGCAGTTCGGCATGCCGCCGACCGCGCTGCAATACTCGGCGACGTTGCCAACGCCGCTCTTTTTGCCGGGTTCCTGACAGCAACCGTCAGCGCCGACAGCGCGCTCCCGAGCGGCGAGAGGCTGGCGGCGGATACGCTCGCGTTGACTGCACGATCCGCGCGGACGGCTGAATAACGATCGCGAGTCGAATAGCCTGCCCCGCACTCTTCGGACATGCTACTCACACTCTTGTTGCTCCGTGCGATGTCGTGTCAGGATCACCAGGTGCCGAACCAACACCTGGACGCCGCCTCCGTTCGCCGTGTCGACAGCGCGTGGAGCGCGGCGTACGTGCGCGGCGATACGACGTTTCTCCGCTGTCTGCTCGCCTCCGACTACCGGGGCTTCAATACCAAGGGCGTTCTCTCCGATGCCAACGAGGAGGTCGCGAAAGCGGGCCGCCACGGAAAGCCGGATGCGCCGCTTGACGCTTTTCCGAAGGCCGAGGTGCAGGTGCATGGCACGACCGGTGTGGTCGGGGGGTTGGTGCCGAGCAAGCGATGGACTGACGTGTACGTCTTCGAGCATGGCGTGTGGCACGCCATCCTCTCACTCGACCAACCCCTTCCCAATTCGCAGTGACCAGACGTTCGGGCCGCGAGCGAAGTAGAGGGTCCGGCCACCTGGACCCAGGCGCGGCTCGTTCTCGTCGGCGGTGCTGTCGGCTCCCTCGTATCGGAACGGTGTCACGCGACCCCAATCGGCGCCTTGGCGGTGAGCAACGAATAGGTGCTCGTGCTCATCGCCCGGCGCCGAGCGACCGGCACTGGCGAACACGATGAACGATTGGTCCGGCGCAATCTCTGGATCCACGTCTTGCTTCGTACCATCGCTAAACGATAGCGGCACGGCCGGTACGTACGCACCATGCTCCCACGCCGCACGATACAGTCGCATCGTTCGACCCTTGTCACCCTTCGCGATGACAAAGAAATAAATGCTGCCATCGCGTGCGATGGACGGCCGCCAGATGCTCGGTCCGATGTTGACCGCATCCGGCAGCCGCGTCGGTGAGGTCCAACTCGACCCCTGGCGATCGACGCGCCACAGATTCGCCTTGTGCTCTCGTACCGAAACCCACACGAGAAACGACCCATCCGGCGCCAACGCCGGCTGCTGGTTCGACCCCTCCTTCGAGAACGGCGCGACCTGTGCCCCCGACCATGCGTCGCCAACGCGATGGGATTCCATGATGGCGCTCGAGTGATCACCGCCGCGCGTGAAGTACATCGTGCGGCCGTCCGGCATGAACGTTGGTGATCCGGCGTTCTCCAAGAAACGTTGTGGCTGGCCGGTCCACAGCGCCGCGCTAGCAAGCAGTACCCCTGTTTTCATGGAGCAAGCTTGCGATCACTGCGCGGTACCTGCAACCGCGCGCGCATGCGATGCCTGCGCCATGCGACGCGACGGCTGCAGGATATGTGTGATTCACTGACGATTGATCAGCCTTCCCGGAATTGTACCGCTAGCGGTGCGGGACTGAGGCGGGCATCAACCACACGTTGGTGGTCTCAGTAGTCGGCGCATCGAGCGACTCGCCTGAGCGCGGGAACATGACGAGCACGGACCGGTCGCTCGTGAAGTAGAGCATGCGCTGGCCGGGTGAGAGGCGCGGCTCGTTGTCGTCGACGCCGAGTGATTCGCTGCCGGCGAATTGGACGGGCGTGATCGGGCCCCAGCTGTCACCGTTCCTCACGGCCATGTAGAGATGCTCGTGCGGATCGTCGATCGCCGCGCGGCCGGAGCTGGCGAAGAGGATGTAGGACTGGTCGGGCGCGATCTCCGGATCGGCATCGCGCGTGCTGTCGAGGCTGAACGGCAATGCCGTCGCGGGCTGATAGACTCCCGTGTCGTACGCCGAGCGCCACAGGCGCATGACGCGGCTGTCGTCGGTCTTCTTGATGACGCAGAAGTAGATGCTGCCATCGGCCGCGACGCTCGGGCGCCAGACTGAGGTGGCGATGTTGACGGCATCCGGCAGCCGCTCGGGCGCGCTCCAACCCAGGCCGTCCCGAATCACGCGGTAGAGATTCGCGACGCTGTCGCGCACCGACACGTAGACCATGAAGGAACCGTCCGGCGCCATCGCCGGCTGCGACTCGGAATATTTGCCGGAGAACGACGCGGTCCGAGGCTCTGACCAGGCGCCGTTCGCGCGGTCGGATTCCATGATCACGCTCGACCCGCCCGGGGTCGTACGCGTGAAGAACATGGTATCCCCGCGTGGTGTAAACGTCGGAGAGCCGGCATTGGCGATGCCGGAAATAAGCCCGGGCGCGAATATCGTCGGCGCCGAGCGATTCGCCTGGGCGGAGGCTGTCGAGATGACGGCCAGGGCGCCCAGTACTCCGAGTCGGATCACACCCCTCCGGCGAGCAGCTGATTCAGACGTTGCGGGTCGGCCTTCCCTTTCGACTTCTTCATAACAAGACCAACGAGCACCTTCTGAAGTTTCGTCTCCCCGGCCTGGAACCTGGCCCACTCGGCGGGATTTTCCGCCTTGACCTCGGCGATAAACTGTTTCAGGGCGTCATCGTCGCTGACTTTGCGCAGCCCCAGGCGGTCCACGGCCTGCTCCGCGCCCTGGCCGCTCTTTTCCATGTCGGCGAACACGGTCTTGGCGGCCGTGTGAGAAATCACGCCTTCTTTGACCATGGCCAGGAGCCTGGCCAGCTGTGAGGCCGGGACCGCGAACGTGGGCTCGCTCATCCCTCGCACCCAGTTGGCCGCCGACTTGGGATCGCCGAGCGCTTTGGCCGTGTCCTCGAAATAGGCCGCGAGGGGCTGATCGGCGACCAGCTCGTCGATCTCGAGCTCGCTGAGGGCGTACTGCTCGGCGTACCGTTTCCGGCGAGCGTCCGGCATCTCCGGCAACGCGCGCCGGATGCCCTCGATGTACTCGGAGGTCAGCACGAGCGGCGGCAGGTCTGGTTCCGGGAAGTAGCGATAATCGTGGCTCTCTTCCTTCGACCGCGCCGGGCGCACTTCGCCTTTGCCACCATCCCAAAGCATCGTCTGCTGAATGACGCGGCCACCCGAGTCCAGAAGCGCGACTTGCCGCTCGAACTCGGCCTCGAGCGCTTTCTCGACGCCCGAGAACGTGTTCATGTTCTTGACTTCGGTCTTGGTGCCGAGTCGCGTTTCGCCGTGCTTCCGGGCCGAGACGTTCGCGTCGACGCGGAGGCTGCCCTTCTCCATGTCGACGTCGCTCACGTCGGCATACTCGAGGACCTGCTTCAGCGTCTGCAGGTATCGGCGAGCTTCCTGCGCCGAGCGAATGTCGGGTTCGCTCACGATTTCGATCAACGGGACGCCGGCGCGGTTCAAGTCGATCGCCGTCACGCCGGTATAGCGATCGTGGATCGACTTGCCGGCGTCTTCTTCCATGTGCACGCGGGTAATGCCGATGCCGGCGAGTTTCCCGCCGGTCGCGAGCGGTCGATCGTATTGCGAGATTTGATAGCCTTTGGGCAGATCCGGATAGAAATAGTTTTTGCGCGCGAAGATCGACGTGCCGTGGACTTCGCAACCCAGCGCCAGCGCGGCCCGCACCGCGAGCTCCACCGCGTGCGCGTTGAGCACCGGCAGCGCGCCCGGGAGTGCGAGGCAGATCGGACACGTGTTGACGTTCGGTTCCGCGCCGAAGGTCGTCGGCGAATCGCAGAACGCTTTCGTTTTGGTCTTGAGCTGAACGTGAACCTCCAGCCCAACGACCATCTCATAATGACTCATACGTTCTCGACTGCGTAGGCCGCGGTGAACATGGTTTGTTCGTCGAAGTGCGGCGCGATAATTTGTCCGCCGACAGGCAGCCCGTTCACCGTGCCGATCGGAACCGAGATCGCGGGATTGCCAGCGAGGTTCGCGGTGCACGTAAAGATGTCATTCAAGTACATCTCGTACGGGTCAGAGACCGCGCCGAGCTTGAACGCCGGCGTCGGTGTCGTCGGCGTGAACAGCACGTCGACGCCACTCGCGAATACGTGGCGGAAATCCTGCGTGATCAGCTCGCGGACTTGCTGCGCTTTCTTGTAGTACGCGTCATAGTATCCGGCCGAGAGGACGTATGTACCGAGCAGGATGCGTCTCGTGACTTCGGCGCCGAACCCTTTGGATCTCGTCGCTTCATACATGGCGGTCAGGCCCTCACCGGTCACTCGCAATCCGTATCGCACGCCATCGAAGCGGGCCAAATTCGATGACGCCTCGGCGGGTGCAATGATGTAGTAGACCGGGATCGCGAGTCCGCTGTGCGGCAATGAGACATCGCGTATGGTGGCGCCCTTATCTCGTAATCGGGCGAGCACTTCGTCGCAGCGCGTCCGAATCGCGGGATCCAGCGCATCAGGGAAATACTCGCGCGGCCGGCCAATGGTCAGCTCGGATATCGGACGCGAGGCGGCTTGGCGATATTCGGGTACGGGAACGTCGGCCGAGGTGGCGTCCATGGGATCGCGTCCGGCGATGATTTGCGTCGCGAGCGCCGCATCATCGACGGTGCGACCGAACACGCCGACCTGGTCGAGCGACGACGCGAACGCGACGAGCCCAAACCGGCTGACGCGTCCGTACGTGGGCTTCACACCGACGATCCCACAGAACGCGGCGGGTTGTCGCACGGATCCGCCAGTCTCGGATCCGAGCGCGATCGGCACCACGCCCGCGGCGACGGCGGCGGCGGATCCGCCGGACGAACCGCCGGGCACGCGCGTACAATCCACGGGATTCAACGTTGGCCCGAACGCGCTATGCTCGGTCGACGACCCCATCGCGAACTCGTCCATGTTCGTCTTGCAGGCGATGACCGCCCCCGCGGCGCGCAGCCGCGTGACAACCGTCGCCTCGTACGGACTCACGTACCCCTCGAGGATGCGCGAGCCGCAGGACGTGGGCATACGCAACGTCGCGATGTTGTCCTTGATCGCGACCGGCACGCCGTGCAATGGCCCCGAGTCTACCGAGGGCCGCGCGTCGCGGTCCTCGGCGAGGATGGCATTGAGCCCCGACGCGCGATCGAAGTTCGCGTTGGCTCCGCTCATGCGTCGACGTCCTCGTGCGTGGCGAGCCGCGGGACGAGAAAGAACCCGTCGCGCATGTCCGGCGCGAGCTCTTCGCGTGGCCGAGCCAGCGACAGTTGCTGGCCGCCGTCGACGCGGAGCGGCATCGGGGTCAGGCCGGCCGCCAGGTCCGCGGGCACGGCGCTCACGTCGACGCGCTGCAACGCCTCCATGTGCCCGAGGATCGCATTGAGCTCGCCGGCCAACGCCGGAAGCCTCGCGTCGTCGATCTCCAATCGAGCCAGGGACGCGATATGTCGGACATCATCCAACGAGACCGCCATTATTCCCACCCTCGTTCAAGTCCCGCTTGCGCCGCGACGAGCGTCTTGCGGCCAATCTCCGGGTTGTCGAAATCGATGCGCACTTTGAGCTCGCGTCCGCTTCCCGTCATCTCGGCGATGACTCCGGAACCGAACGTCTTGTGCTTCACCCGCTCACCGACGCGGTACGTTGGCGTGTCCTGCGACACCTCGGCCTCGTCCGCGAAACGCGTCGGGCCGTAGCGCGAGATGGACACCGGATTGCCCGGCCTTCTGATGCTCGGGCGATACGTCTGGCTATCGCCAAAATCGTTCTGGCCGAACGTCGCGAACGCCGAGCGTCCTTCACTCCGCGCGCGGATCGTCTCTTTCGTCTCCAACATGTTTTTCGGGATCGGGGTCAAGAACGCTGACGCCCTTCCCGGCAGCAACTCTCCATTGCGTCGCCGATGATCGGCATATGTCAGATACAGCTTCTTCTCGGCCCGCGTGATGCCGACATAAAAGAGCCGTCGCTCCTCTTCGATCTGCTTCGGATCGTCATAGGCGCGCGCCAATGGAAACAACCCATCTTCGAGGCCAGTGACAAACACGATGGGAAACTCGAGCCCCTTCGCGTTATGCAGTGTCATCATCACTACGGCATCGGCATTCGCGTCGAGCTTATCGACGCCAGCCACCAGTGACGTCCGCTGCAGAAAGTGATCGAGCGGCCGCAGCCCGACTTCCCCGCCGTCGTCGACGACGGTTTCCGCGGCGCTCGCGATCAGCTCGCGAACGTTATCGAGTCGCTCAGCGGCATCCGGCCCTTCGGCCCTCAAGAAATCGCCATACCGAATCGCGCCGATGATGTCCTCGAGCAGCTCATCGACCCCCGCGTCCACCGCCTTCTCTTTCAGCGACGCGATCAATATCGCGAATTCGCCGAGCGCCGTCCGGGGCCCAGGCCGCTGCGTGGTGAGCAGCTCCGGCCGAGCGCAGGCCTCCAACATCGAAACGCCTGCCCCACGAGCTGCCTCGGCGAGCAACGAGAGCGCCTGATCCCCCACACCGCGCCGCGGCACCGCGATCGCGCGTCGAAATGCTTCCTCGTCAGCGGGATTCGCGATGAGCTTGAGATAGCTCATCACGTCGCGAATCTCTCGGCGATCATAAAACCGAACCGCACCAACGATCGAATACGGCAGCCCGTTGCGCCGCAACGCCTCTTCGAACGCCCGACTCTGCGAGTTGGTCCGATACAGGATAGCAACATCACGCAACTTGAGATCCCGGTCCATCCGCCGCCGACCCATGATCTCGTCGATCACAAACGCCGCCTCGTCGCGCTCGTCCGCCGAGCGTGTGAGCGTCACGCGCTCCCCCCCAGTCCGGCTCGTACGCAGCGTCTTCCCCAGCCGCTGCGTGTTCCCCTGAATGACCACATTCGCCAGATCGAGGATCGGCTGCGTCGACCGATAGTTCTCCTCGAGGCGCACGACCTTGGCGGTCGGAAAGTCCTTCTCGAAGTCGAGGATGTTCCGAATATCAGCGCCTCGCCACCCATAGATGCTCTGATCATCGTCGCCGACCACCGCGACGTTGCCGTGGCGGCCGAGGAGTTTGATCAGCATGTACTGGGCGCGGTTCGTGTCCTGGTATTCGTCGACAAGGATGTAGCGGAACGTATTCGCGTACTTGTCGAGTCGGTCGGGATGAGCCCGGAACATCTCGACGGGGAGCAGCAGGAGGTCATCGAAGTCGACGGCGTTCTGCTCTCGCATGACGCGCTCGAGATCGGCGTACACTGGCGCGGCGGCGCGGGACAGTGGGTCGGACGCCAGCTTGGCGTACTCGGGGGGCATCACGAGCGCGTTTTTCGCGTCGGAGATGACCGAGTGAACGGCCTTTGGCGTGAAGTCGCGGGTCGAGATCCGCTTGGCTTCCGTGATGCGCTTCACCGTGCCGAGGATGTCGTCCTCGTCGTAGATCGTGAACGCGGAGGTGCGGCCGACGAGTGGCGCGTTGGCGCGCAGCAGGCGAGCACCGATGGCGTGGAAGGTGCCGACCCACATGCCGGTCGGCTCGTCGCCGAGGAGGCGGGTGAGGCGGGAGCGCATCTCGCCCGCCGCTTTGTTCGTGAACGTGACCGCGAGAATGTGCGACGGGCTGACGCCGTGCTCGCGGATCAGGTTGACGATCCGCGTGGTGAGGACGCGCGTCTTGCCGGACCCGGCGCCCGCGAGCACGAGCATCGGGCCCTCGGCGTGCAGAACGGCCTCGCGCTGCGCGGGGTTCAGACCTACTAGGGGCTCGCCCAACATCAAGGCAAAATAATCTCGAACGTCGCTCCGCGGTCCGATGGCACGAGCGCCAGGCGGCCGCCATGATTTTCCTCGACGATGCGCTTGGCGAGCGAGAGTCCGATTCCCCAGCCGCGCTGCTTGGTGGAGAAGCCCGGCTGGAAGATCTGCTTGCGGATCTTGGGCGGCACGCCCGGGCCGTCGTCGCTGATGCGAATGCGAACGCCGCCCTCAGGGTACACGGCCGCGGTCAGGTCGACCCGTCCGCCGCGGCCGGCCAGCGCGTCGATCGCGTTTTTCACGATCGCCTCGAGGGCCCACTCGAGCAGCACCGAGTCCCCCTGCACCGTCAAGTCGCCGGCTTCGACCTCCGCGCAGACGGTAACGGTGTGTGCCAGCGATGGGACCCGCGCCCGGAAATAGCCCGCGACGCGCTGTATCAGCTCCGCCGTGTCGACCGGCTCGGCCTTCGGCGGCCGGCCGATGCGCTCGAACCGGTGGGCGACGCGCTCCAGCCGTACGAGATCGCTCTGCATGTGATCCAACAGTGACGAAGACTCGTCCGCCTCATCCCGCTCGCGAAGGAGCTCAACCCAGCCGGTGAGCGACGACAGCGGCGTGCCGAGCTGGTGCGCCGACTCGCGCGCCATGCCGGCCCAGACGCGCTCACGGTCGGCGTGTGCTTTCGTGCGGAGCGAGAAGATCGTGGCTCCGAACAGGAAGGCGAGCAGGATCACTTGCAGGATCGGGATGACCCGGAGGCCCTCGACCAACGGCGTATTACCGATATGCACGATGCCGGTGCCCGGCTCGATCACGGGCGGGTTCTCGGCGTCGAGCTCGTCGATATAGGCACGCATGCGCGGACCGTTGAGCGGCGCGTGGAACGGAATATTCGCCGTGTCGCGCGGTACGCCCTTTGGGTCGGTCACGACCACCGGTACGCCCATATCGCGAATGTGCGCCGCCAGGTCGAACAGCGCATCGGCATTGGCGCCCTGGGAGCTATCCGACAACGCCTTGAAGATCCGCGCATACATCTGGCCCGACCGCGAGGCTTCATGGCGAAGCTCGGCCAGAACGCGTTGCGTCGAGACGATGTACCAGCCCAGCAGGACGGCGAATCCGAGTCCGAGAAGGATCGTCGACAGCCGCCGCCGCATCGTCTTGGCCTCAGCCGATACGATCGGCGCCGAGATACGGGCGCAGCACTTCGGGGACGATGACGGAGCCGTCCGGCTGCTGGTAGTGCTCCAGCAGGGTGGCGATCGTGCGCGGGAAGCCGAGGCCCGAGCCGTTCAGCGTGTGAACGAACTCCGGTTTTTTCCCGCCCGCCGGACGGTAGCGAATGTTCGCGCGTCTCGCCTGGAAGTCGGTGAACGTGCTGCAGGATGAGACTTCGAGCCACTTGCCCACGCCCGGCGCCCAGACTTCCAGGTCGTACGTCTTCGCGCTCGCGAAGCCCGTGTCACCGGCTGCCAGGAGCAGCACGCGATACGGGAGGCCTAGGCGCTGCAATACCCGCTCGGCGTGAGTGGTGAGCAGCTCATGCTGCGCCGGCGAATCCTCCGGTGCGCAGATTCTCACGAGCTCTACTTTGTCAAACTCATGCACCCGGAGTAGGCCTCGTGTGTCCTTCCCAGCCGCTCCTGCCTCTCGTCTAAAGCAGGGCGTATAGCCGACGAGACCCATCGGCAGCTTGGCGCCGTCGAGGATGTCATCACGGAACAGGTTCGTGATCGGGACTTCAGCCGTCGGGATCAAGAACAGATCGTCGCTTTCGACCCGATAGAGGTCATCTTCGAATTTCGGCAACTGTCCTGTTCCCGTCATCGTCGCGCGATTGACGACGTACGGTACCCAGGTTTCGTCGTACCCATGTTCTGACGACTGTAGCGTGATCATCCAGTTGATCAACGCTCGCACCAAGCGTGCTCCCAGGCCGCGAAATACAATGAAACCCGATCCCGTGACTTTGGCGCCGCGTTCAAAATCAATGAGGCCCAGCTTGGTGCCAATCTCCCAATGCGGTTTAAGACCCTCACTGGGACGCGGCGTGCCCCACTCACGAATTACGCGATTGGATGCTTCACCACCTTCTGGAACATCATCGAGCGTCGCGTTCGGGATCTGCAACAAGAGATCATCTCTGGCTCGCTTCGCTTCGCTCGCTTGCGCGTCGAGCGCAGAGATTTCATCACCTACGCGACGGCTTGCATCGACCAGCGCCGTCGCATCGTGACCAGCGCGTTTCGCTTGCTGGACTTCTTGGGTCAGCGTGTTGCGGCGCGCTTTCAGCTCCTCGACATGAGCGACCGCGCGGCGCCACTCGGCATCGAGCGATTCCGCCTGGGAGAGCAGCTCGAGCGCACTCGTCGCCCCGCGACGGCGCAGTGCGTCGCGCAGCGCGGCGGGCCGCTCGCGGATCAACTTCGCATCGTGCACGGACGATCTCGTGGACTGCTAGTGGCTAGGAATCGCGCCAGGAACCAGCGTATCGTAATCGCAATTCGGATCGACGACGGCCCGAAAATGAATCAACCCGGCCGGGGGATCGATGCTATCGATCTGAAATTTGGCGTACAGCAACTCTTGGGAC
>Ga0070741_10015686_pt1 | contig 12782 bp, 15 predicted proteins | sample Coa_R1_4_FD_66440 | JGI IMG/M metagenome (GOLD analysis project Ga0070741, IMG submission 66440) | Surface soil microbial communities from Centralia Pennsylvania, which are recovering from an underground coalmine fire - Coalmine... | ecosystem: Environmental > Terrestrial > Soil > Unclassified ...
GATATCACTTTACAGCCAATCTTCTAACATAAAATCCAGCGCAAATGGATTTGTAAACCGCACTCCTTCAATCACAGAGGCAGAAGCCAAGTCTTCTGTGAAAATGACTGGAATCTGATTCAGTTTCGCGCTTGCCCAGATTTGAGCATCCCAATAGGCAAGTTGATGATCGCGCACACCGCGCGCTGCTTCAGCCACGATTGCCGCTGTCAGGTCAAGGACCACCCATGCTTGCATCAAATCATGTACCTGTGCGTATGCCTGTTCCACCGTCAGGATTGGACGGTCGCTCCGCGTCACAGCCCGAAAAAACTCGGCAAGGACTTGAACACTAAGCTGTCCCGCGCCAGTAGTAAAGAGCGCATCCAGCACACGATTGGCTTGCTGCTGTTTGATGTGTTCGCCACGGTCGTAGGCGTAAACAAGGATGTTTGTATCAATGAGAACGGCGCTCATCGCGGTTCATTCGTTCTTTGTAAAGGTCTTCCCGTGTCCAGTTGCGGGGACGGTTGGGCAAAGGACCTTGCGCCTGTAAGGAAAGCATCAAGCGGCGCGCTCGCGCCCAAGCTTCAGGATCGCGCGGTTGGCGGCGGCTGACACCCAAATTCAACTCGCGGTCGAGTGCTTGGCGAATAATCTCCGCTTCACTAAGACCGCGCCTTTTTGCAAGACGCTTCAGAATTTGTTCTTGGCGTTTGGCGATATAAATTTGTTTACGAATCATTTGTGTCATTTTGACCCTCCCTAATCCCTCATCATTATACATCACAATATACATTACAGCAACAACGAACAGAATCGAGGCGTATTGTACCAATCAAATGGATACTCAACCTACTCATTCATCGAATCAAGACGTGACTGGTTATCAAGGGCTACGTACAGACGTTATGAGCATTGCCAAGCAACGCAAAATGCTTTGCCCTTACCAATCGCCCTATTTTCACCTTGCCGCGCAAGATTTTTAAGCCCGTCTCTATTGACACACCCCGCGCACTCTGTTACACTAAACCGAACACCCGTTCTGCGCTCAAACGCAAACGGGTGACTCTTTGAAACAATCTAATGGCAACAGGGGAGCGGCAACATGACCCAAGGCAACTATGCACCCGTCAACGGTTTGCAAATGTATTATGAAATTCACGGCACAGGGCAACCCCTCGTCCTACTTCACGGCGCGTTCTCGGCAATTGGCACTTCATTCGGCAAAATTCTGCCCGGTCTAGCAAAAACGCGTCAGATCATTGCCGTCGAGCTGCAAGGACACGGACACACCGCCGACATTGACCGCCCCATGACCCTCGAACAAAATGCCGATGACATTGCCACGCTATTACAGTACCTCAAAATAGCTAAAGCGGATGTCTTTGGCTACAGCATGGGCGCAGCAGTTGCCCTCCACTTTGCCCTTCGTCATCCCGAAATGCTCCGCAAGCTCGTGTTCATGTCCGCCACATTCAATATGGCGGGCGTTCACCCCGGAATCATGGACGCATTGGGCGAATTAAAGCCCGAACAGATGATTGGAAGTCCATTCCATGACGAATACATGCGAATCGCGCCGCGTCCCGAAGATTTCAACCGGCTCTTTGCCAAAAAGACCGCAATGGATCGCCAAACAAAAGACATCCCCGCCGAATCCATCCGCGCCATTCAGGCCCCCACTCTTATCATCATCGGCGATTCCGACCTCGTGCGCCCCGAACACGCCGTCGAAATGTTCCGCTTGCTCGGCGGCGGCGTCTTTGGCGATATTGCCGGTCTCCCCAAGTCCCAGCTCGCCATCCTCCCCGGCACGACGCATGTGGGCATCGCATCTCGCGCCGATTGGCTGGTTCCCATGATCAACGAGTTCCTCGACAAACCCATGCCCTAGGAGGCACTATCCCATGCGAAAACTATTCTTCTTCATGCTTACCTCGCTCGATGGATTCTTTGAAGGCCCCAACGCCGACATCAGCTGGCACAACGTGGACGAAGAATTCAATCAATTCGCCATAGAGCAAATGAATGAGCTCGATACGCTGTTCTTTGGACGCGTAACCTATCAAGGTATGGCAAGTTACTGGCCCACCGAATTCGCTATTCAGAGCGATCCCGAAATCGCGGGCAAGATGAACAGCATACGCAAGTATGTCTTTTCAAAAACACTCGAAAAGGCAGACTGGAATAATACCACGCTGGTCAAAGAAAATATCCCCGAAGCAATCGCCCAGCTCAAACAGCAGCCCGGCAAAGACATCGGAATTTTTGGCAGTTCCGATTTCGCCGTCACCCTCCTTCCCCACGGCCTCATTGACGAATTTCGCATCATGGTCAATCCCGTCGTACTCGGTCAAGGCAAACCCCTCTTTCAAGGCATTCAAGCCAAGCTCAACCTGAAACTCGTAAAAACCAAAACATTTCATAACGGCAACGTTCTCCTCTACTATGCCCCCGCTATGTAGGCGCAGACTATGTAGGGGCAGACCTAAGCGGGTTCTCTGCCGCCGTCTGCCCCTCCCAATATGCCAAACTCACACTCCATCACCGCAGAAAACCCACTTTGCAATTCACATCCAGAGGTATTCATGCACAAAGTAATTTCCAAAGATGGCACTCCCATCGCGTATGACAAATTCGGCAAAGGGCCCGCCGTGATTCTCGTCGGCGGCGCATTGAGCGACCGCGCCGCTGGCGCGCCCCTCGCCGCGCTCCTCGCCCCAGACTTTACTGTATTCACCATTGACCGACGCGGACGCGGCGACAGCGGCGACACGCCGCCCTATGCTGTCGAGCGTGAGGTCGAAGATATAAACGCGCTCATCGCGGCCGCCGGCGGCTCCGCATTCGTCATGGGCAACTCGTCAGGCGCGGTGCTTGCACTGGAAGCCGCCGCACGTGGACTCGCTATTAAAAAACTAGCAATGTTCGAGCCTCCCTTTATCGTGGATGACACGCGCCCGCCCGTGCCACAAGATTACGTCCAACACATCAACGAGCTCATCGCGGCAGGGCGGCGCGGCGACGCAGTCCAGTACTTTATGATCGAGGCAGTGTCCGCTCCAGCCGAAATCGTCGCACAGATGCGAAATACGCCAATGTGGAGCGCGTTAGAAAAAATCGCCCACACACTGACCTACGACGGTACAGTGATGGGCGACTCAATGCGCGGCAAGCCATTATCGCCAGAGCATTGGGCGACAGTCACCATGCCGACACTTGTGATTGATGGCGGAGACAGTCCCACGTGGATGCGCCATTCCGCCCAATCGCTCGCCAACATTCTCCCCAACGCCCAGTACCGTACACTCGCAGGTCAAACGCACAACGCAAACCCCAAAGTTCTCGCACCCGTCCTGATCGAGTTCTTTTCCACCCAAAACCATTCACTCAATCGGGAAGCTGCCAGTAGATAAAGAAGAGGATGAACGGAAAACCCAACGCGCCCATCCGCCGCGACGTTCTTTGTCGCACAATCCGCTGTCCGCTGACCGCCCCCAATGAGGTATCCATGAAACTCCGCGCAAAAATTCTCGGCGCAGGCAAAACTGCCGCAGGCATTGAAATTCCCGCCAAGGTTGTCGCAAGTCTCGGTTCGAGCAAGCGCCCACCCGTCCGCGTCACCATCAACGGCTACACCTATCGCAGCAGCATCGCCTCGTTAGGCGGCAAATTCATGCTGGGCGTCAGCAATGAAATACGCGACAAGACAGGCGTTGCTGTGGGCGATACAGTAGATGTGGACATCGAACTCGACACCGCGCCGCGCCAAGTCACCGTCCCGCCCGATTTACAAAAGGCACTCGACCGCGATGCTCAAGCCAAAAAATTCTTTGAAAGCTTGTCCTACAGCAATAAAAAGTGGTTCGTCCTTGCAGTAGAAGGAGCCAAGACCGCAGAAACGCGCCAGCGTCGCATCGCCAACACCGTCAAATCCTTGCACGACGGCAAAATCTAACAGCCTTTCTCAAATTGTCATTAGAAGGCGCTCACGTCTTTTGTGAGCGCAGCAACAGCGCGCGACGACACAAGGAGATTGAGAAATCGTGATTCGTGATGTAGCGTCAAGAAGAAAATGGTTGGCACTGTTAATACTTTGCTTAGGCGATTTAATGATCGTTCTCGACAGTACTATTGTAAACGTCGCGCTGCCGTCCATTCGCCAAGACCTCGGCTTTTCCGAAGCATCGCTCGCCTGGGTCGTCAACGCCTACCTGCTCACCTTCGGCGGTTTTCTGCTGCTTGGCGGACGGCTCGGCGACCTGTACGGACATCGCCGCCTGTTCCTCGGCGGCATTACCCTCTTTACAATCGCCTCACTCATCTGCGGTCTGGCGAATTCGCAATTCATGCTCATCACCGCTCGCGCGGTGCAAGGACTCGGCGGTGCAGTCCTCTCCGCCGTCGCGCTCTCACTCATTATGACCCTGTTCACCGAACCGGTCGAGCGCGCCAAGGCGATGGGCTTTTTCGGGTTTGTCGCGGCGGGCGGCGGGTCAATCGGCGTCTTGCTCGGCGGCATACTGACCGATACACTTAGCTGGCACTGGAACTTTCTCGTGAACATCCCCATTGGGATTCTTGTCTTTGCGTCTTGCCTTTTCCTATTGCCCGGCGAGCGCGGGTCATCCACCTCCGAGCGCCTTGACCTCGCGGGCGCAGTCACCATCACCGCGTCGCTCCTCCTCGCGGTCTATGCCATCGTCAATGGCAACCACGCGGGCTGGACTTCCTTGCAGACAATTGGCTTACTCGCGGCAGCCATCGTACTCCTCGCGCTCTTTATCATCGTCGAAGCGCGCGTTCCCTCCCCACTCGTGCCACTCGGCCTCATTCGCCAGCGCAACATTGCCACTGCGAATGTTATCGGCATTCTATGGGCGGCGGCGATGTTCGCATGGTTCTTTCTCTCCGCGCTCTATCTACAGCTCGTACTCGGCTACAGCCCACTCCAGGTCGGTCTCTCGTTTTTACCGTCGAACCTCATTATGGGCGCGTTTTCGCTCGGCATCTCCGCGCGGCTCGTCACGCGCTTCGGCATCAAAGGTCCGCTCACGCTCGGCATGGTGTTCGTCGCCGCCGGTCTCCTCCTCTTTGCGCGAGCGCCCGTTGACGGAACATTCATCGTGGATGTACTTCCCAGCATGATTCTGCTCGGACTCGGCGTGGGCATCGCGTTCAACCCCGTCCTCCTCGCCGCCATGAGCGATGTTTCCCCCGCCGATTCCGGTCTCGCCTCGGGCATCGTCAACACCTCGTTTATGATGGGCGGCTCGCTCGGTCTCGCCATCCTCGCCAGCCTCGCCGCGTACACGACTGCCAGCTTGCTCGACGCCGGCGCAGATCAACTCGCTGCCCTCAACGGCGGCTATCACGCCGCGTTCCTCATCAGTGCCATCTTTGCCGTCCTCGCCGCCGTCCTCGCCGTGACCTTCCTCCGCGTCACCCCCGCGCCCGCCCCAAGTCACGCCCTATCCCCTAAACCCACAAGGCGCGGCGAACCAATTGTCTGACGTAATTCATAAGAAACCGCCGAAAAATTTTTCGGCGGTTTCTTATTTCAAAGAGATTCGTAGCGACGTATTCCGTCGCAAGATTCGTCGTCATGCTATGTGTGACAAAGATTCAGCGGTTCCAAAGTTAGTAAATCAAATGAGCAGCGTAATCGCTGTATAAACTAAAGACAACGAGAGCACCACATTTACAATTTGAATCAAGCGCGGATTCCGCAGACAACTCTTGATCGCCGTCCCAGACAATGCCCACACCGATGTCGCCACAAACGAAATCACCGCCAACACGAACGCCGCCGCAGTAACCAACACCAAATTATTCGTAATCGGCGCGAGAAATGCCGAAAACACCGTAAAGGCATACACCATCAATTTCGGATTCAACGCTTGCAGCACAACCCCCTGCTCAAACCCCAACGGTTTCGTATCCCTCGCCGTAAATGTATAACTCGCTTTCAAAATCCCCCACGCGAGATACAAAATATACGCCGCGCCGACCCACCGCAGCACTCCCTCCAGCGCGGGAAAGAGCTGTAACAGCGTCATCGAAATCCACCCACTCAACAGCATCACCACAAAAACCACCACCGCCAGCCCCGCCTGATAGCGCAGCGTATTTTTATAGCCATGCAATACGCCAAGCGACGCCGTAGAAATATTGCTCGGCCCCGGCGTAAACGTCGAAATCAGAACATACGAGAGCAAGGGAATCATATTCGGAGGAATGCTCTTGCTCCTCTACCCTTTCAACATCTGCGCGTATTGCCCCGGCGTCGCGCCAATAATCTGTCTAAACCGATTCGTCAAATGACTCTGACTGCTAAACCCCACCTCCGCCGCCACATCCGCCAACGGCTTGCCCGCCTCGATCAATCGCTGCGCGTGCCGAATCCGCACACTCTCCAAATATGCGTACGGCGGCATCCCCACTTCCTCTCGAAACACGCGCAGCAAATAATACGGACTCAACGCAACGTACTCCGCCAGTTCCGTCAGACGAATCCCCTCCGCAAAATTTTCCTCAATATACCGCCGCGCTTGCTGAACCGCTCTCGGCTCGTTCCCCAACCGTTGTTCGTCAAACCGCACATCCGCATACCGCTTGATGAGCTGTGCCAGCGTCCACGTAAAGCGCGATTCACATTCCAGCGCGCTCGCCCCTTCCGCCAGCGCCCGATGCAACCGGATAATGCTCTCGCGCGTCGCCGCGTGATCCACACGCACATCGCCAAAAAATGGCACCGCCTGATGCCGCCCCGTCAACTCCAATACCGCCGTCTCCATGTGCGCGATGGTCGGATACAACGAGCGCATCTCAAAACCCTTCGCGTCCGCCGCCTCACCCGTATGCACCATGCCCGGATTAATAAAAATCAAACCACCCGGCGGCGTCACATATTTTTCCCGACCATGCGTAAACGATTGAATCCCGCGCTCGATCACACAAACTACATAATAATCGTGACTGTGACGCGGATACGCGTGCCGCACATAAAACGCCTGCAACAGCCCCACATCCAGCGCCGCGTGATGCCAGACCTTCGTCCATTCCTTATTTTGCATCATCCGTTCCCAATGCTTCCTTCGTATTCTACATTGTCCGCAATTGTACTCCCAATCAACTCCCGTTGTCTTGCAGAATATTGCTCTATTCCGCTACACTAGAATTATGCCCGAAAATCAATTCCCTACTCTTGAAACCCCGCGCCTCCTCTTGCGCCCCATGCAAGCCTCCGACCTCGACGCCCTCCTCCTCATCTTTACTGATGAAAACGTCATGGCCGCGTTTGACACTCCACCCTTTGACCGTCCGCAGATGATGCAGTGGCTTCAACGCAATCTCGACCATCAAGCCCAGTACGGCTACGGACTCTTTGCCGTCATCTATCAAGCGAACGGCAAACTCATTGGCGATTGCGGTCTCGAAGTGATGGAGCTAGATGGCGTGCAAGTCGCCGAGCTCGGCTATGATTTCCGCAGCGATTATTGGAATCAAGGCTTGGCGACCGAAGCGGCGCTAGTCGTGCGCGACTATGCATTCCAAGTGCTACAGCTGCCGCAGCTCATCAGCCTCATTCGTATGGAGAATCGCGCCTCACAGCGCGTCGCAGAAAAAATTGGAATGCAGCGCAGCTCCGCATTCACGCGCTATAATACCCAGTACTGGAAATATACCTTGAACCGCGAAAAGGAACATTCCTAATGCGTGTCGCCGCACTCTATGACATTCACGGCAACCTTCCTGCACTCGAAGCAGTCCTCCAAGAGATACAGCAAGCCAATGTAGATCAAATTGTGGTCGGCGGCGATGTCATCCCCGGACCCATGCCGCGCGAAACGCTCCAACGTTTGCTCGACCTCGACCTACCTATCCAATTCATTCAAGGCAATTGTGAACTGTCCGCCCTCGCGCAAATGGATGCCCTTCGAGGCGGCACAGTGACCTATTGGGGAACTACCTCCGGCGCGCCCCTCCCCGCCGCCGACCAAGAAATCATGCGCTGGACCGCGCAGCAGCTCCAAGACTACGAAGCGTTACTTGCCAGCTGGCCCAAAACTCTTTCACTCGAAATTGACGGACTCGGCACGGTGCTGTTTTGTCATGGCACACCGCGCAGCGAAACAGAAATCATCACCCGTTTAACGCCCGAAGACCGTCTCCTGCCCCTCTTTCAAGAGCTCCCCGTCTCCGTCGTCGTCTGCGGTCACACCCACATGCAATTCGACCGAATGATTGACAAGACACGCGTCATCAACGCGGGCAGTGTCGGAGAACCCTATGGCGAACCGGGTGCGTACTGGCTCTTACTCGGCCCCGATATTCAATTGCGTCACACTCACTACCACCTCGCACAAGCAGCTGCGCGCATTCGAGCGACGCCATTTCCAAATGCCCAAAACTTTGCCCAAAATGTCCTCCACTGCCCCTCCGAACAAGAAATGCTCCAACTCTTTACCCAAGCGCAAGTGCGCTAAGGCGTTTTTCTTTCGTGGTTTTCGTGTCATTTCATTGTTTTCGCGTTCCTCCTCCTTCCTCATCAATTCAGCTGACAAAAATTTTTAATGTTGCAGCTCTTGAAGTTCAACGGCAACTAGAGTACAATAATTCCAGAACAAACGTTCTCTTGTAGGGCAATTTTACGCAAACCAAGTTCGCAAAAATTGCCCTACATCCGCCAATGGAACCCAAAATTAGCTACAACCTTCCGCGCTCTGCGCCCGCCACACCCATCGCCCTGCCCACATTCCGCGTCGAACCCGATTGGGAACAAAAGCTCGACATCCTTGGCAACGGCGCAGCCGATGACCTCGCCTGCCAAAGCTGCGCCGCCAATCCCAACGCCGGCGTCGTCACCCACCGCGCGCACCAGCCCATTGCTGCAAAAGATAAAGTCCGCCCCAAAGACCTCCGCCCCTGGCTCTCCGACGCCACGCGCAGCGATGGAAAACGAATCAAACTTGTCAAGACCTTAATGACGAGCGCGTGCGAAAAAGATTGCTACTACTGCGCGACCCGACGCGGACGCAATCGCTTACGCCGCGAAACCTTCAAACCCGAAGAACTCGCCAAAGGCTTCAATATCATCCATCGGCGCGGCATCGCCGACGGCATCTTTCTCTCCAGCGGCGTCATCGGCGGCGGCACACGCACGATGGAAAAAACCATCGCCGCCATTGAAATCCTCCGCCGCAAGTACGAATATCGCGGTTACGTCCACCTCAAGCTCATGCCCGGGGCCGAAACCGCCGCCGTCGAACGCGCCCTCCAGCTCGCCGACCGCGTGTCCGTCAACCTCGAAGCCCCCAACTCCGAACGCCTCGCCAAATTAACTGGCACAAAAATTTTCACCGAAGAATTAATGGCTCCCATGCGCGACGCGCGAATGCTAATGAAAAAATATCCGCACCTCGCGCGCGTCTCCATGACCACCCAACTCATCGTCGGCGCGGCGGGCGAATCCGACCGCGAAATCGTCACCACCGCCACCCAAGTCTATCGTGAACTAGAACTAGGGCGCATCTATTACAGCGCGTTCCATCCCATCATAGACACCCCGCTCGAAAATCACGCACCCACCGATCCGCTCCGCGAATTTCGTCTCTATCAAACTGACTTTCTCCTCCGCCAATACGGCTTCACCTACGAAGAACTCATCTTTGACAACAACGGCAACTTGCCGCTTCAACACGACCCCAAAACCGCATGGGCGCTCCATCATCCCGAACATTTCCCCCTCGAAATCAACCGCGCCACCCGCGAAGAACTCTTACGCGTCCCCGGCTTGGGTCCCACCAGCGTCAACCGCATTCTCCAGCTACGTCACAATCACAAACTCAACACCATCCAAGAACTCAAACAGCTCGGCGCAGACACCCAGCGCGCCCTCCCCTTTATCCTCCTCAACGGCAAACACCCCACCCACCAATTACCCCTCTTCAGCGCATAATCTCCGCTCCCCGTTACGTAATCCAATAAACAACAACTCTGAAAAAAAATCCACCGCAGAGCACGCAGAGCCCGCAGAGGATTTTTAGAGAAACTGTCATTTCAAACGAGCCTTGTCATTGCTCACTCCGTTCGAAATGACAACTCTTTCTTAACCCGAAATTATTCGCGTAGATTCGTCGTCACGAATAGCGTGACAAAGATTCAGCGGTTCCCTAATCTTTTCTCCGCGCCCTCTGCGTCCTCGGCGGTAATATCCCAATGGCACGCTCTCAACACCCGCGCCCGTCTTCAGGAGTCACGCGCTTCACCTCCACCCCTGCCATCCTCACAATGGCACTCGCGTTCTTCGCCCTAGCTCTGCTCGTCAAAAAACACCCCACTCTCGAGCTCGACAAAAAAATAGCACGAGCGGCACAAGCCGTTCACATTCCCGGCTATCAACCGCTCATGCACTTTTTGAGCTGGACCGGCTACCTCCCCCAAGTCCTTTTCGAAGTCGGCGTGGCGATCCTATATCTTACCTTGATCAAAAGAAAACTCGAAGCCGCCCTTCTGACCTTTTCCACGTTAGGCATGGCATTCGGCGGCTATGCCATCAAACTCTGGGTCAACCGTCCGCGTCCCTCTCCCGACCTCGTACGCGTCACCTATCCCGAACTCGACGCCGGGCGTTTAAGCTTCACCGCCGGTCATGTCCAAGCCAATGTCAGCGTTCTCGGATTCCTCTCCTTTCTCATTTGGCTCCAAGAACACAAGACCATGTGGCAAAAAGCCTTGCTCGGTTTCTTCCTCACCATCATCGCGCTCGGCGGTCCTTCTCGCCTCTACGAAGGCGCGCACTGGTTCACCGACATTCTCGGCGGCTACCTCTGGGGACTCGTCTGGCTGATGATCAGCATTCGTCTTTATCTGCAAGCGTTGGGATAAACCCCATTTCATCATTTCGACTCACTCTTGAAAAACTTTTTCGCGCGAATAAAACGCACGCGTGCGAGTTTCGCCGCCCGCCGATCCACCGATTTATTGCCCACCATGAACGTATCTTCCGGCGGATACTTGAGCGCCGCTATCAATCCCAAAATCATCCCCGGATGTGGTTTTCGCAAAAAATCATCCCGCGCATATTCCGTCACCGGCTTTCCTAGATACCGATTCAACTGCGCCGCCGGATGATACGGACACATTATCCACGCATCCACCCCGCCAATTTTCGCCGCGCAATTCTCCACCAACTCCTCGGCTTGTTGCAGCGTAATCTTGCCCCACGCGACCATCTCTTGATTCGTCGCAATCGCAATCGCGTGACCCGCCGCGCGCAGCTCCCCAATTTTTTCCCATACACCCGGATACAACACCTGTTCCTCTGGCGTAGTCGGCGGCTTGGGCAGTCCGAACAGTGGACGGATCGGCTGAATCAGCGTGCCGCCTTGATCAAAAATATAAAGACTCATATCTTCACCTGGCTCGTAACGGTTGGTCTTGCCGCGCCCGCAAAATCCACATCAGCCCGAACCACAATCCATAAAATACAATCAACACCAGAATGCTTCCCACAATTGCCAACGCTTCCGACTCAAAGACGCGCACCACGACCACATAAAAATCTCCCGCAATCCCCAACGCCAACAAAACCATCGCGCCCAAAATCATCCAACCCGCAAAGCGCACAAAAAATTCACTATCTTCACCGTCTTCCACAATCCGATGATACGCCGCAGGCGTCATCAACAGAATCGTACAAAGCCCAATCGCCACCAGGCTCAGCAAATGCACCAGCTTCAACATCGGCGCAAGTTGATTAAATCCATCCATCAGCATCGCCGCGAATTGAAAGCCCAGCAACGCCTGCGCGCCCGGCAGCACAATCCGCGATTCCGTCAGCACCTGCTTGACCTTATCCGCCAGAGAGGTTCCACCCGCTTCACTCTTCTCACGCGTATTCTTTGCCTTCGCCATAGCTCGTTCGCCCCTCCGCATCCGCAAAACAATTTCCAACCCATACCAAAAAAACAAAATCACCAACAGCGCAATGACTGTTCCCACGAGCGCGACCGACAGCGTGCTCACCAATTCCAGCGCAATATAAAATTCAATCGCCAGCCCAACCGCAAAGGGAAATAACGCCGCACCCGTCACCGCGCTCGTAAAGTTATGCAACTCCAGCGTATCCTCACCATGCGCGACCAACCGATGATACGGCGCGGGCGACATCAACAGCGCCAGGGTCAGCAGCAGCAAGACCAGCGCCCCCACCTCTACCTCTTTCCCGACGCTGGACAGTCTTTCAAAACCGGGCTGAAAGAACGCATGATACTGAAACCCCACCAGAACTTGCGCGCCCAATACCAGCGTGCGGCTTTCATTCAACGCATTTTCAATCTTGTCCTTCAGTTTCGCCATCGAACGCCCACCGACTTTTTACAACAACATTCTTTTCCGCCAGACAAACCTCTATCGTCTTCCACTCCATTTACGCTCGTCGCCAAACCATCCCATTGCGCCCCCTCCTTCGCAACCTTTACAAATGATAAAAGAGTCAGCTAAATTGAGCCGACTCTCTTATTTCAGTCCGTGTCACCTTAATCCTAATGGTCTGTCACATCTTGAAGTTTAGATTGTCATTGCGAGAGCCGTTTTTGCGACGTGCGATGTATTAAATCGCCGCAATCTCCACGTGGCAATTAAAAGATTCAGCGTGACAGAGTACTACAACTCATTTGGCTTTGTTGACATCCTACCTTAAGAATCGGAAGATAGTGCCATGAGGTGAGCACCATGGCCGAAATCGGACTCGTTCTCTTTGCACAGGTCGCCTTGCCGGTGGCGGAAACGATTCT
>Ga0070741_10015687_pt1 | contig 12781 bp, 16 predicted proteins | sample Coa_R1_4_FD_66440 | JGI IMG/M metagenome (GOLD analysis project Ga0070741, IMG submission 66440) | Surface soil microbial communities from Centralia Pennsylvania, which are recovering from an underground coalmine fire - Coalmine... | ecosystem: Environmental > Terrestrial > Soil > Unclassified ...
CGCGCTCGCGGCGGCGCTCGCGTACAACCTCGTCCCGTACTTCCTCCTCATCCCGTCGCGGCTCGACAACCAGCCGCAGCAGGCGAGCTTCTGGCAACCCGCGATCGGCTACCTCAAGCAGCACGCCCAGCCCGGCTACCGCGTCGAGGTGGTGCCGACCGCCGAGCACTGGGAGGCGTACTGGATCCCGAAGGCGGGCATCCCGCTCGCGCGCGGTGGCTATCACCAGCTCGACGTCGTCGACAATCCGACGCTCTACAAGGCGACCCTCACGCCGGCCGCGTACCGGCAGTGGCTGCGCCAGAACTCGGTGCGCTACGTCCTCCTCAGCCGGACGGCGCCGCTCGACTGGGCGGGCGGCCCGAAGGAGGCGCGGGTGCTGCAGTCGGGCGGGTCGGGCCTGAACCTCGTCTTCCGGACGAAGAACTGGTCGATCTACGAGCTGCCGCACGCGACGCCGCTCCTCACCGGGCCGGCACATCCGCTCGTGACGGCGTTCGGGCACACCGTCATCCGCGGCGAGGTCTTCGCCGCCGGGACGTACTTCCTCCGCGCGCGCTACACGCCGTACTGGCGTCTCAAGGGAGCCGGCTGCGTCGGCCGCGGGCCTGACAGGATGACGCTCCTCGAGCTCACGCGGCCGGAGTCGTTCGCGCTCATCGCGCCCGGCACGCCGCAGAGCTGGGTCAAGGAGGTCGTCGGCGGGAAGCGCGCGGCCTGCGCGTCGCAATAGGCGTGCACCGCTCGCGGCTCCTGCGGGCCCTGCTCGTCGCCTGCGCTGCGGCCGGCGTCGTGGCGCTGCTCGTCTTCCACGGCCCGAACTGGGGGCAGGTCGGGCACGCGCTCGCCGGCATGGACTGGTGGTGGACGGCGGCCGCGGTCGGGCTCAACCTCCTCTCGGCGATCGCGCGCGGGATGTCGTGGCGGACCGTCCTCGTGGAAGCCGTCCCGGCGCCGCATCCCCGGCTGCTCGACATCTTCTCCGCCTTCTTCGTCGGGATCTTCGCGAACGGCGTCCTGCCCGGCCGCGTCGGGGAGGTCGCACGCGTCGGCGTCCTGATGCGGCGGATGCCCGAGCGCGAGCGCCCCGGTCTCTGGCCCGCGCTCCTCGGCAGCGTCCTCGCGCACCGGATCCTCGAGGTCTTCCCGTCGATCGCGCTCATCCTCTGGGTCATCACCGCGGCGAAGATCCCGGGCTGGGCGCACACGTCGCTCTGGGCAGTCTTCGGCGCCGCCTGCGCGTTCCTGATCTTCGGCGTCGCGGCCGCGAGCCGGCACGAGCGAAGCCGCGCGGAAGGGAAGGGCAGGTTCCGTGCCGTCCTCGAGCGCGTGCGAGAGGGACTCGGGATCCTGCGCAAGCCGGTGCCGGCTCTCACGTCCGCCGGCTGGCAGACCGCAGCCTGGGTGCTCCAGCTCGCCGCGGTGTGGGTCGCGTTCCGCGCCTTCCACTTCCACCTGCCGCTCATCGCGGCCGGCGCCGTGCTCGCGCTGATGAACGTCGCGCTGATCCTGCCGCTCTGGCCCGGCAACGTCGGCCTCCAGCAGGCGGCGATCGCCCTGCCGCTCACGGCGTACCACATCGCCTACTCACGCGGCTTCGCGTACGGGATCGCGCTGCAGGCGATCGAGTCGTCCGTCGGATACGCGGGCGGCCTGATCTTCCTTGGCCGGGAGGGACTGTCGCTGGGACGGCTGCGCGCGTTGAGCTCCCGCGCCAGTACGATCTGAGCGATGCCGATCTACGAGTACGTGTGCATGGAGTGCGAGTCGCATTTCGAGGAGCTCGTCCGCGGCGAGGAGCAGGTCGCCTGCCCGGACTGCGCCGCGACGAACGTCTCCCGCCAGTTCTCCTCCTTCGCCGTGCACGGCGTGAGCAAGGTCGCGACGGGCGGCGGCGGCGGGTGTTGCGGCGGCTCCTGCGGCTGCGGTCACTGACGCCGTGCCTGCGGGGGACGACGGCGAGCAGCTGACGCAGGCTGCGCACGACCGGCTCGTGGCCGAGCTCGCGGAGCTCGAGGGGCCGAAGCGGCAGGAGGTCGTGCAGGCGATCGCGACGGCCCGCGCCCACGGCGACCTCTCGGAGAACTTCGAGTACCACGCCGCGAAGAACGAGCAGGGATTGCTCGAGGCGCGGATCCGCGTCCTCCGGCACCGGCTGCACAACGCGACGATCGTCGACGAGGCGGCGGCCGCCGCGAGCGGCGTCGTCACCGTCGGCTCCCGCGTCGAGCTCGAGCGCGACGACGGCGAGCGCCTCGAGGTGGAGATCACCGGCCACGGCGGCGTCTCCGCGGACTCGCCGGTCGGCCGCGCGCTCCTCGGCAAGGCGCCGGGGGACGAGATCGAGGTCGACGCGCCGCGCGGCCGCTGGCGCGCGCGAATCGTGTCCGTCGGCCGCGCCTCGTAGACTCGCTTCCCATGAGCGCGGTACCGGTTCCGGTGGACGAGCTCCAGATCTACGCGGCCGCGACGGCGAGCTGCACCCGCTGCCGTCTCGCCGAGGGACGGACGCAGGTCGTCTTCGGCTCCGGCAACCCGCGCGCCGACCTGATGTTCGTCGGCGAGGCACCCGGCTTCCACGAGGACAAGCAGGGCGTCCCGTTCGTCGGCCAGGCCGGGAAGCTGCTCGACGGGCTGCTGTCCGGCGTCGGCCTCGAGCGCGACGACGTCTACATCGCGAACGTCCTCAAGTGCCGGCCCCCGGGGAACCGCGACCCGCAGGCGGACGAGATCGAGGCGTGCGAGCCGCACCTCTTCCGGCAGATCGAGCTGATCGAGCCGAAAGTCATCGCGACGCTCGGCAACTTCGCGACGAAGCTCCTCTCCGGTCGTCCGCTCGGGATCACCCGCGTGCACGGACAGGAGCAGGCGCTCACGATCGCCGGCCGGAGCGTCGTCCTCTATCCGCTCTACCACCCCGCCGCGGCGCTGTACACGCCGGCGATGCTCAAGGTGCTCGAGGCGGATTTCGCGCGGCTGCCGGAGCTGCTCGGCCGCGGCCCGGCCCCCGTCGCCGTCCCCGACGCGGAACCCGCAAGTGACAACTTGTCACAAGCGTTGTCAGCGCCGGCCGAGCAACTCGGCCTCTTCTAGAGCTCGCGCGAGTAGCGAAGCTCGTCGCCCTGCCGTCCGGCGAGCAGGAAGCCGCACTTCTCCGCGACACGCTGCGAGGCGCGGTTGTCGACGTGACACGCGAGCACCGCGCGGCGCACGCCCAGCTCGGCGCGTGCCCACGCGAGAAACGCCTCGACTCCGAGAGTCGCAAGTCCTCGTCTGCGGTGAGCCGCGTCGACGAGATAGGAGACCTTGGCCTCGTCGCCGCGAGGTCGCAGCTCGACCGCTCCGACCGCTTCGCCGCCGGTGCGCCGGATGGCGAGCGACAGCCGCGTTCCCTCCCGCCACTCCCGCTGGAACCGGCTGACGACCTCGTCGTAGTGCTCGCCGGGCGCCGCCTTCGCCTCCCCGACGGTCCAGCCGAGGAAGCGGGCGGCGTCCGGATCCACGGAGAAGCGGCGATGCGCCGCCGCATCGGCGTCCGTCCAGCCGTCGAGGACGAACCCATTCGCGAGCTCGAGCGTCGGCGGCTCGCTCAAGCGCCCGGGTAGATGCGGTAGCCGGGCAGCGCGCGGTGGCGAAACGAGCGGTAGAAGTCCTCGCTGTCCTCGAGCGCGAGCAGGTCGACGCGCTCGGCGCCGCACCGCGCGAAGGCGGCTTCGACGAGCGCCCGCCCGACGCCCGCTCGGCGCGCCCCCTTCGCCACGGCGAGGTCGCACAGGTAGGCCTGGATCTCGCCGTCTGTCAGCATCTGCGCGAACCCGACGACCTCGCCTTCCTCGACCGCGACCACGGCGGTCACGCCCGGCGCCGTCAGCGCACGCAACGCTCGTGCCGGATCGGTGGGGAACGAGGGCCAGCCTTCGTCCTCGCAGAGGCGGATGACGCCCGGCAGGTGCTCCTCGCTGAACGGAACGCAGTACATGGCGGCGCGTGGACCCGTCTACTCGACGCCCTGCACCGCGACCATGTTCAGCGACGCGGCGCCCTCGCGCAGCTTCCGCGCCTCCACGTACTCCGGCGAGTCGTACCAGCGCTTCACCGCGTCGAGGTCGGGGAACTCGAGGACGACGAGACGGGACGGGCTCCAGCCGCCTTCGAGGACGGCGAGCTCGCCGCCGCGGACGACGAACCGCCCGCCGCCGCTCGCGACAGCCTCCGGCGATGCGGCCTTGTACCGCTCGTACTGCTCCGGATCGGAGATGTCCGTTTCGATCACGACGTATGCAGGCATGGCCGGATCGTAGTCTTGGACGCCATGACGGAGACCCTCACGAGCTCGCCGGAGGAGACCGAGGCGCTCGCCGCCGAGCTCGCGCAGCGGCTCACGACGGGCGACGTCGTCACCGTCTCGGGCGAGCTCGGCTCCGGGAAGACGACGTTCGTGCGCGGCGCGTGCGCGGCGCTCGGCGTCCGCGAGCACGTCACGAGCCCGACCTACACGATCGGCCACCGCTACCACGGCTCGTCGGTCGAGATCTCCCACCTCGACCTCTACCGCTTCTCCGGCGTCTCGGCGGCGGAGTGGGGGGATCTCGAGCCGTACTTCGAGGACGCGATCGCCTTCGTCGAGTGGCCGGAGGCGGGGGAGGGCGTGCTGCCGCCGCCTCGCTACGCGGTGCGTTTGCGGCATGCTGGCGACGGGAGAGCGGTGGAGATCGAGGAGTGCTGACACTGGCTTTCGACACGGCGACCGCGGTCGCGACGAGCGCGCTCGTCGACGACTCGGAGATCCTCGGCGAGCGCGCCTCGCGCGCGCAGTCGTTGCTCGAGGACGTCGACGCGCTGCTCCGCCAGGCCGGGGCGCGTCCTTCCGATCTCGACCGGCTCGCAGTCGGGATCGGCCCGGGCAGCTTCACCGGCGTCCGGATCGGTCTAGCCGCGGCGCGCGGGCTCGCGCTCTCGCTCGGCCTGAGCGGCGCCGGCGTCTCGACGCTCGACGCGCTCGCCGCGGGCGCTCCCGGCGCGGTGCCCGTGATCGATGCGAAGCGGCGGGAGGTGTTCGCGCTCGTCGCCGGGGAGCCGCGCGCGCTCGCGCCCGCCGACCTCCCGCTCGAGCCCGGAACGGTCTGCGTCGGCGACGGGGCGCTCCGCTACCGCACGGAGCTCGAGGGGCGCGGCGCCGTCGTCCCGCCGGAAGAGGACGAGCGCCACCTGCCGCGCGCCCGCTTCCACGCCGCCCTCGCCGGCGCGCCCGGCAGCGTCGACGCGATCGAGCCGCTCTACCTCCGCGTTCCGGACGTGGACGCATGACGACGATCGAGCTCCGCCGGCTCGCGCTCGACGACCTCGCCGCGATCGAGGAGATCGAGCGCCGCTCCTACCCGACGCCGTGGTCGCGCTCGATGTTCGCCGGCGAGCTCGCGAAGCCGAGCTCGATCTGCCTCGGCGCGTTCGCTGCGGACGACGAGGACGGCGCGCTCGTCGGCTATCTCGTCGTCTCCCGCTACGTCGACGCCTGGCACGTGATGAACGTCGCCGTCGACCCGGACCAGCGCGGGCGCGGCGTCGCGACGATGCTCCTCGAGCGGCTCTTCGAGCTGACCGCCGAGGACGCCCGCCGCGGCTACACGCTCGAGGTGCGCGTCTCGAACCGCAAGGCGATCGACCTCTACGAGCGGCTCGGATTCAGCGCGCGCGGGCTCCGGCGCGGCTACTACACGGACAACCGCGAGGACGCGCTGATCATGTGGAAAGACCCGGTCTCGTCCCGCGGCGACACTTGATCCTCGGGATCGAGACGAGCTGCGACGAGACGGCCGCAGCACTCGTCACCGAGGCGGGGGAGATCCGCGCGAGCGTCGTCTCCTCCCAGGCGGAGCTGCACGCGCGCTACGGCGGCGTCGTGCCCGAAGTCGCCTCCCGGCGCCACCTCGAGCTCGTCACGCCGGTGATCGCCGAGGCGCTCGCGGAGGCGGACGCCACGCTCGACGACGTCGACCGGATCGCCGTGACGCAGGGGCCGGGACTGATCGGAGCGCTGCTCGTCGGCCTCGCGGCGGCGAAGGCGGTCGCGTGGTCCCGGCGGCTGCCGCTCGTCCCGGTCGACCATCTCGACGGTCACGTCGCCTCGCTCTACCTCCAGCCGGATCCGCTCGAGCCGCCGTTCCTCTGCCTGCTCGCGAGCGGCGGCCACACGATGCTCCTCGACGTCCGCTCGCACACCGAGCGGGAGCTGCTCGGGACGACGCTCGACGACGCGGCCGGCGAGGCGTTCGACAAGGGGGCGCGGCTGCTCGGGCTCGGCTATCCCGGCGGCCGGGAGATCGACCGCCTCGCGCGGGACGGCGATCCGGCCGCGTACGACTTCCCGGTCGCGCGCGTCCCCGGCCTCGACTTCTCCTTCTCCGGTCTCAAGACGGCGCTGCTCTACGCCGTGCGCGACCTCGACGAGGCGGAGCTCGAGGCGCGGCGCGCCGACCTCGCCGCGTCGTACCAGCGCGCGATCGTGCGCGCGCTCGTCGAGCGGACGGAGGAGGCGGCGGAGCGGACCGGCCGCGACCGGATCGCGATCGTCGGCGGCGTCGCGGCGAACTCCGAGCTGCGCGGCGCCCTCCCCGGCGCGACCGCGGCGCCCCTCTCCCTCTGCACCGACAACGCCGCGATGATCGCCTCGGCCGCGCGCTGGACACCCGCTGTTCCCTATCCGCGGTATCTCGCACTCGATGCGTATTCGTCCCGGTGAGCTGCGGAGGAAGTACGGTGGGAGCGCTCTGAGGGGCAACGTATACTCGCCGCGAACCAAGGTTTTTCCTGCAAATGCACGACAAGTAAGGAGCGAGAGGTGACTTCAGTCGACGTAACGACGACTCACCTGCGCGAGAACCCCTACGAGCTGGCGCGGGAGCAGCTACGCCGCGTCGCCGCCACCTTCGAGATCGACCCGAACCTCGTCGAGGTGCTGGGCCGGTGCAAGAAGGCGATCGAGGTCTCGATCCCCGTCGCGATGGACGACGGATCTACGCAGGTCTTCATTGGATATCGCGTCACCCACAACATCGCCCGCGGCCCCTCCAAGGGCGGCATCCGCTACCACCCCGACGTCACTGTCGACGAGGTGCGGGCGCTCGCGATGTGGATGACGTGGAAGTGCGCGCTCATGGGCATCCCCTTTGGCGGCGCCAAGGGTGGGATCGCCTGCGACCCGAAGAAGATGTCGCGCCACGAGCTCGAGGGAATGACCCGCCGCTTCACGAGCGAGATCATCAACGAGATCGGGCCGGAGAAGGACATCCCGGCTCCGGACGTCGGCACCGACGGCTCGACGATGGCGTGGATCTTCGACACGTACTCGATGAACAAGGGCCACTCGGTGCTCGGAGTGGTGACCGGCAAGCCGCTCACGATCGGCGGCTCGCTCGGCCGTGAGGAGGCCACTTCGCGCGGCGCGCTCTTCTGCCTCCGCGACGCGGTCGCGAAGCTCGACAAGTCGCTCGCCGGCCAGAAGGTCGTCGTGCAGGGCTTCGGCAACGTCGGCAGCTACCTCGCCGAGTTCCTCCACCAGGAGGGCTCGATCGTCGTCGGCATCTCCGACTCGACGACGGCTCTCTACAACCCGAAGGGGATCGACATCCCGGCGGCGTTCGCGCACAAGCGTGAGACAGGCTCGCTCGTCGGCGTCAAGGACGCGGAGACGATCTCGGACGCCGAGCTCCTCGAGCTCGACTGCGACATCCTCGCGCCGTGCGCCCTCGAGCAGGTCATCACGGAGCAGAACGCCGACAAGATCAAGGCCTCGATCATCTGCGAGGGCGCGAACGGCCCGGTCACGCCGCTCGCCGACGCCGTCCTCGAGGATCGCGGCATCCTGATCCTGCCGGACGTCCTCGCGAACGCAGGCGGGGTCGTCGTCTCCTACTTCGAGTGGGTCCAGGGCCTCCAGGAGTACTTCTGGAAGGAGGTCGAGGTCAACGCGAAGCTCAACGACATCATGAGCCACGCGTTCGACGAGACCTGGGAGACCGCCCAGAGCCGGAAGCTCCCGATGCGCGTCGCGGCCTACGGGCTCGCCGTGCAGCGGGTCGCCGAGGCGACGGTCACCCGCGGGATCTACCCGTAGACCGGCCGGAGGTCACGCTCTACACCGCGGCGGGCTGCCATCTCTGCGAGGCGGCCCGCCGTGTCGTGTCCGCGGCCCGGGACGAGCTCGGCTTCGAGCTGCGCGAGGTTGCGATCGACGGCGACGACGAGCTCGAGGCGGGGTATCGCGAGTGGATCCCCGTCGTCGAGATCGACGGGAGGCGGCGCTTCGTCTACCACGTCCATCCGGACGCGCTGCGGCGTGCGGTTGTCGGCGCGGCCTCGTAGAGATCGCTGGTACAACGGATTCCGTGGCAGACCGTCTGAACGTCGGGGTCGCGGCGCGCCTGTCCCGGTACCTGCAGGTGCTGACGCAGGCCCGGAAGATGGGCAAGTCGCGGATCTCGTCGCAGGAGATCGCGGAGTACACGAACATCAACGCGACGCAGATCCGCCGCGACCTCTCGACCTTCGGCAAGTTCGGCAAGCGTGGCGTCGGCTACTCGATCGAGTCGCTGCTCGACGTGATCCGCAAGATCCTCCGGACGCAGGGGCAGCACAACGTCGCGCTCGTCGGGGCGGGGCGGCTCGGCCAGGCGATCGCCTCCTCCTCGATCTTCGCGGAGCACGGGATCAACATCGCCGTCGTCCTCGACACGGATCCGGCCAAGGTCGGGCAGCCGGTCGGGCACGTCGCCGTCGAGCCCTACGAGCGGCTCGGCGAGCTCGTGCGCGAGCACAACGTCGTCGTCGGCGTCCTCGCGGTTCCGGCGGACGGGGCCCAGGCCGCGGCGGACGATCTCGTCGCGGCGGGAGTGAAGATCATCTTCAACTACTCCGAGGCGCTGCTCGAGACGCCGGCGGACGTCACTGTCCACACGTCGAATCCCGCCGTCGAGCTGCTCTACGCCCTCTATTTCCATCTGACGTAGCGTCCGCCCCGTGCGGATCCTCCTCTGGCACGGCTACCTGCTCGGCGGCACCGGCTCGAACGTCTACACGCGGGCGATCGCGCGCGAGTGGAGCCTCGGCGGCCACGACGTCACCGTCGTCTGCCAGGAGCGGCATCCCGAGCGGTACGACCTCGGCGGCGCGCGCGTGGTCGTGCCGGAGTTGCCGGACGGGCTGCTCCCCGTCTTCGTCCTCGACCGCTACGAGGGGCTCGAGGCGAAGCTCCTCGTCGACTTCACTCCGGCAGAGCGCGATGCGTACGTCGAGGCGAACGCCGCCGCGCTGCGCCAGCTCGGGCCGGCGGATCTCGTCTTCGTGAACCACGTCCTGCTCGGCGCCCCGGTCGGCGCCGCGAGCGGGCTGCGGTACCGGGTCAAGGCGCACGGCTCGGAGCTCGAGTACGCCCTGCGGGGGCGGGAGGATCTCGCGCGCTGGGGCGCCGACACGCTCGCCGGCGCGGAGGTCGTCTTCGCCGGCTCCGAGCACATCCGCGAGGTGCTCGAGGAGGTGTGCGGGCACGTCGACCGCGTCGAGGTCGTCCCGCCCGGAGTCGACGTCGACGAGTTCCGGCCGGAGCCGCGCGGCGAGGCGCTCGCGGCGCTGGTCGAGGAGGCGCGCCGCGATCCCGACGACGGCGACGAGCGCCATCCCGACCCGGGCAACGCCGCGCGCTTCGCCGAGTTCTTCGCCGACGACGCGCCGACCGTCCTCTACTTCGGGAAGCTGATCGAGAACAAGGGTGTCCACGTCCTGCTCGAGGCGCTGGACGGACTCGAGGCGCGCGCTGTCGTGGTCGGCTTCGGTGACCACCGGGAGGAGCTGGAGAGGCTCGCGCCGCCCGGGACGCTCTTCACCGGCGCCCTCGAGCACCGCCACCTCGTCCACCTGCTGCCTCTCTGCGACGTCGCCGTCGTCCCGTCGATCTTCCCGGAGGCGTTCGGGATGGTCGCCGCCGAGGCCGCCGCGGCCGGAGTGCTGCCGGTCGTCTCCGCGCACTCGGGGCTCGCGGAAGTCGCCGCCGGGATCGGGGAGGAGGTCGGCCCGGAGACGGCGGCACTGCTCAGCTTTCCCGCCGCCGACGCGGACGCTCTCCGCACGCGCCTCGCGGCGATCCTCGCGCTGTCGTCGGAGCGCCGCCGCGAGCTCGGCCTCGCCGCCCGCCGCGCCGTCGAGGCGCACTGGAGCTGGCGTGTCGTCGCAACGCGCCTCCTCGCGAGAGGACACAGCGCAGACTCGTAGTGGCCGGCGGCTCCTCGCGGGAGGGCCTGACACACACTCGTAACGTGCCTTCGGCGTGCCTTCGGCGTGCCTTCGGCGTGCCGAAGGCACGCCGAAGGTACTGCTTGTCGGGTCGCGCGCCCGCCCCGCCCGTCCGCCCGCCCGCCCGCCCGCTCACTTCAATTCGGTAAGTACGCTTTTGCCGTGGGCGACGAGCAGAAGCTCGGGTACGAGGAGATGCTCGCGGAGTCCCGCGCGGCGTTCGAAGCCGTGCCCGATTTCACGGTCGCGGTCGAGGAGGAGTTCGCGCTCCTCGATCCCGAGACACTCGACCTGACGAACCGCTTCGAGGAGCTCCAGGCGGCGGCTCCCGGCACCGAGCTCGACGGCCATCTCGTCGGAGAGCTGATCGCCTCCGAGGTCGAGATCCGCACCGGCCGCTGCGACGCCTTCGCCGACGCGGCCGCGCTGCTCGGCGACCGGCGCGAGCAGCTGCGCGCACTCGCCGACCCGCTCGGGATCGCTCTCGGCGCCACCGGCACACACCCGTGGAGCAGCTGGAAGGACCAGCGGATCATCGACACGCCGCACTACCGCCGCAACGACGAGATCCTCCGCTACGTCGTCTGGCGCAACAACTCGTTCGGGATCCACGTCCACGTCGGGATCAACGGCCCCGACCGCGCGATCCGCGTCACCTCGGCCCTCCGCGCCTTCCTCCCGGAGCTGCTCGCGCTCTCGGCGAGCTCGCCGTTCGTCGAGGGAGTCAACTCGGGCCTCCACTCGGCGCGGACGCAGATCTTCACGCGCATGTTCCCGCGCTGCGGGATCCCGGACAGCCTCGAGAGCTGGGAGGAGTGGGAGACGTACGTGCGCTTCCTCTACGAGACCGGCTCGATCACGGAGCACACGCAGATCTGGTGGAGCGTCCGGCCGCATCTCGCCTTCCCGACCGTGGAGATCCGGATCTGCGACGCGCAGCCGGACCTCGGCGAGGCGCGCTCCCTCGCCGCGCTCTGTTACGCCCTCACGGCGCGGATCGCCCGCGCGCTCGACGAGGGCGAGCGCCTTCCGGAGCCGCCGCGCCGTCTGATCGAGGAGAACCTCTGGCGCGCGATCCGGCACGGCCTCTCCGGCGAGCTGATCGACTTCGCGCGCGGCGAGGCGGTGCCGGCGCGGGCGCGGCTGGAGCAGCTGCTCGAGTGGGTGCGCCCGGTCGCCGAGGAGCTCGGGGCGGCCGACTTCCTCGCCGTCCCCGACCGGAATGCCGCCGAGCGCCAGATCGCCCGGCACGACGAGGGCGCGAGCCTGCGGGAGATCTTCACGGAGCAGGCGAACTGGCACGTGCGCACCCCCGCTTCGTGACACGACTTATCCGGCCCGTGTGGTACAAACAGGCCCGCGCCGAGACGTCTCGGCGCTGACTTTGTGACGCCCCGGAGGGAGACGCTTACTCGATGAGCTGGTTCATGCATCACGCCGTGCTGTTCGCGCTGCTCTGCGCCGCCGCAGCCGTCGTCTACGGCCTCGGCCTGACCGCCTGGCTGCTCCGGCAGCCCGCCGGCAACGAGCGCATGCAGGAGATCGCGCGCGCCGTGCAGGAGGGCGCCGCCGCGTACCTGCGCCGCCAATACATCACGATCGCGATCGTCGCGATCGTGCCGTTCCTCCTGCTCGGCTTCTACCACTCGCTCGGCTGGGGAACCGCGATCGGCTTCCTGATCGGCGCCGTCCTCTCGGCGGCGGCCGGCTTCATCGGGATGAACGTCGCCGTCCGCTCGAACGTCCGGACGGCGGAGGCTGCGCGCTCGGGGCTGCCGCGAGCCCTCGATGTCGCCTTCCGCGCCGGCTCGGTGACCGGACTGCTCGTCGTCGGCCTCGGCCTGCTCGGCGTCGCGGCGTACTACGTGTTCCTCGTCCGCGTGATCGGCGACTCGGCGCACAAGGCGATCGAGCACCTCGTCGGCCTCGCCTTCGGCGGCTCGCTCATCTCCGTCTTCGCCCGGCTCGGCGGCGGCATCTACACGAAGGCCGCGGACGTCGGCGCCGACCTCGTCGGCAAGATCGAGGCCGGGATCCCGGAGGACGACCCGCGCAACCCGGCCGTGATCGCGGACAACGTCGGCGACAACGTCGGCGACTGCGCCGGCATGGCGGCCGACCTCTTCGAGACGTACGCGGTCACCGCCGTCGCCGTGATGCTGCTCGGCGTCACGACGGCCGCCGGCTCCGGCAAGAGCCTCTGGCTCCTGCCGCTCGCCATCGGCGGCGTCTCGATCATCGCCTCGATCATCGGCGTCCAGTTCGCCCGCGTCCGCCACGGCGGCAACGTCATGAACGCGCTCTACCGCGCGGTGCTCGTCGCGACGCTCATCTCCGCGCTCATCTTCATCCCCGTGATCAAGGCGTTCGTCGGAACTGCGTACACGAACACCGGCGTCTCCGTGCACGGCTACTCGTTCGGGGAGCTGTACGGCGCGGCGCTGATCGGCCTCGCGGTGACGGCGCTCCTCGTCGGGATCACGGAGTTCTACACGGG
>Ga0070741_10015688_pt1 | contig 12781 bp, 11 predicted proteins | sample Coa_R1_4_FD_66440 | JGI IMG/M metagenome (GOLD analysis project Ga0070741, IMG submission 66440) | Surface soil microbial communities from Centralia Pennsylvania, which are recovering from an underground coalmine fire - Coalmine... | ecosystem: Environmental > Terrestrial > Soil > Unclassified ...
GCTCTATGAAATCCCAACTTCGCGCAAGTTGCAAATCCAAACGCAACCGGCAGGGTAAAGGCGAAGGTTTATGACTGAATCCCAGAGCCCAAAATGAAGTTCAACTTACGAATTCGGGTTGAATTCACGGTGGCCGTCCACAGCTTGTCGGGGAAAACCGTTGTCTCAAAGCCGATGACGATTCAGCCCTCGGAAGAATTAGTCATCAACGTAAAGAAGCTTCTCACGGGTATGGACGTCGACTACCGCGGTGATTTCCTGGAAGGGAGATTGACCATACACTTCAAAGGGCGGGGTAATCCCCTCGGGGGGCGCATGCTCGTCGAAGGTCCGCATGAAACTCTGAACTTAGGGCCTGTCTGGAGCATGGGCGAGTCGGGACTGAACATGTTACCCGATCGGCTGAATACTTTGTGGTATGACCTCGGCGGGGCTCGCGACGTTGCGGCTACGGTCACCAATATCACCAACCAGCCGGTGTCTGCGGACCTCTACCTGGATTTTGCGGGAGAGCGCCACGCTGCTCCCCTCCTCCGCTTTGCGCCTCACGAAACAAAACATGTTTCTGTTACGGAAGTCCTTGCGGCCATGAAGCTGACTGCCTACCACGCGCCCACCGGCGGGCTCAGCATAGTCCCGCGGACCCCCAAACTTTCGCTCGTTGCGCAGGGAAAGATCACTGACCCGGAATCAGGCCGGATTACAGCTCTGAAATTCCCTCTCCCTCAGTTGGAAGTGGTCAGCAGCCTGCACGCCTCCGGGGTACCGATCAGTATTCCCAGCGAGGATTCCCCCTTCGCGGGGGTGAAGGGAGCCGATTTCCTGCCTCACCTCTACGTGCGGAACCTGCTTCCCTCCGAGCAGACACTCAATATTACGGTTGAATATTCCCGTGAGGGGCGGCCGGATTTCACCCCGCTCCCTCCCATAACCGTTCGTGGCTACACCACGCAGGACATCCGGCTTGATTCTTACTTCAGTCTCCTGCCGCTCCCGCTGCCGTTCTGCTCCCTGCAAATTCGGTACAACGGGCCGCCCGGCTCGGTGATGGCAGAGGTTGTTTCCGTGAACGAGACCAGCGGGAAGGCCAACGAGATATTGGTGGTCAACGAAGGGAATGGCTATGCAGGCTCCCTCGCTTCCTACTGGGGATTCGACGACGATACAGACTTCAGCGTGTTCCTCACCAACATGGGCGACAGGCCTTGCCGCGTCGGCTTTCGCATCGAGACGTCAGGAGTTGTGTATTACCTGACGAAACTGGAACTCCTCCCGCGCGAGACGCAGGTGATCAGCCTGCGGGAGTTGCGTGATAAGCAGCAACCCGATTTTCGAGGCACGGTGATTCCTGCGAATGCGGTTGAAGGGCGGCTGTTTTACAATCGAGTGGATAATGTTCCCATGATGGGCCGAGTAACTGTTGTTCCCCGGAAGAGGTAGAGAACCCACTCTGCACGGCCTGCGGCTGTTCGGCTTCCATTTAATCCCCAACCGCAGACCCACCAGATTAAGTCGGCACTCCCCGCTCGGATATGACCCACGGACAATCGCCAGTGTTTTTGGGAGGTGAGAGTCTTCGCTGCTGGCTTGAACAACCATTCTGAAATACATCTCAACTGAATTGCCCATAACGAAAGCACTCCACCAGGTGGTCGTTGACCATGCCCACGGCCTGCATGAAGGCGTAACAGATGGTTGAACCCACGAAGCTGAAGCCGCGGCGTTTCAAATCCTTGCTCATGGCGTCGGACTCGGGCGAGCGAGCCGGTACTTGCTTCATGGAGCGCCAGGCGTTCTTCTTGGGCTTGCCGCCCACGAATTGCCAGATGTAAGTGTCAAAGCTGCCAAATTCCTTCTGAACCGCAAGGAAGGCCTTAGCGTTCTGGATCGCCGCGGCAATCTTCAGGCGGTTGCGGATGATACCAGGATTGGCGAGAAGCTCCCTTACTTTGCCCTTGTCGTAGCGGGCAATCTTTCGTGCGTCGAAGTTGTCGAATGCCGCGCGGAAGTTTTCGCGCTTCTGAAGAATGGTGTTCCAACTGAGCCCCGCCTGCGCGCCCTCCAGAATGAGGAACTCAAAGAGCCTGCGGTCATCGTGCAGCGGCACGCCCCACTCTTCATCGTGATAGCGCAGGGAGAGGCCGTTCGAGGCCCAGCCGCAGCGCTTTAAGGATTCGCATGGCTCCTGTGGCTTTTGTCTTACGCTTGCCGGACTCTTCTTCATGAAGGTTTATCCCTCCCTGACTTCTCTGGCAGATGAGCGTGATTCATCCCGACGGTGCGGCCTTCCAAGCCCCCACTCGATCTGCGCCAGCACGCCGCCGATAATGCGCACATCATTGCGCGTCAGCTCCCGGTCCAGCAGCACGCGCCGCAGCTTGATGACCGTGGCCTCGCGACTTTTGGCTTTAAGGTAACCCACCTGGTCGAGGACTCTCACCATGCGCTGGAAAAGGTGTTCGAGGGACTGCGCCTCCGCCGGGTCCGAAAGGTGCAGGCGGGGGCTCGTCGTCTTCAGGGCGACGACTCCCGCCCGCGCCAGTTCGTAACAGCAAACGGCAACCGCCTGCCCCAGGTTCATCGAGGGGCAACGCGGCTCGGTGGGAATTCGCACCAGCACGTGACAGTGGCTCAACTGTTCATTCGAGAGCCCCGTCTTCTCCGAGCCAAAAAGAAGCGCTGCGCGGCCGCCCCGCTTGCGCTTCTTGAGCCATGCCGGCAGTTCGGTGAGAGGCAGAAGTTCCCGGTCGAGGTGGCGGCGCGATCCCGCCGTCGTGCCGACCACGAGTGTGGCCTCGGCGATGGCTGCGGCGAGCTCGTCCACCGCGCGGGCGGATTTCACCACGTCTTCGGCGCCCACAGCGGAGCGCGTCTCGCGCCACGACGGCTCGTAGGGCGCCACCACCACCAGGTCCCTGAATCCGAAGTTCGCCATGGCGCGCGCCGCCGCTCCGATGTTGAGCGGGTTCCGCGGACGCACCAGCACCACGCGCCAGTTGAGCGGCTTCATCTCCATCTGAGACGGATTGTATCAGAAGCGCCGACTCCCATTTCGCGGAGCGGGGATTCATTCTCTGACGAGTTCTTGCGACTCGCCTGCCATCGGGGACTCGTCCCCGGCCCAGAGCCTAGCTCGGTTGCTGGCCGCCGGTTCGCGCCGCCAGCCTTTTCTCTGGACAAGGGACCGGGCGCGCCCTTTGGCCGCGGGCTCGAGGGCGCAATCATTCCCCCTAAGATACTGATGATATATTACTTATATGATAATAGACACGTCTTGGAAGATGCCCCGCAGCCATTCAACGGTGGCGCGAGTCCTCAAATCACTCGCCTGTGGGCCTGACAAATAGTCCATTCCTCTGGTAGGAAGATCTTGGAGAGCAAAGTCACTTGGGCAGGATTAGAACCCTGCTAACTCCTTAAAATTAATGAAAAAAGTGCTTGACAAGGCATGCAGGAGCTCCTATAGTTAGTGGCCATTAGTGGCTGGAAGTAGAAAAAAATGTAAAGTATGGAACAAATCTGGTCGATTGTAGTTCTGTGAAGGGAAGAGCGGGATGCTGCGCGGAAATCGTCCAGCCACGGTGGATGGCAAAGGCCGCTTGAAGATTCCGGCCGAGTTCAAAGCCTATCTGGACGAGAATTTCGGTCCCGACTACTACGTAACTAGCCTCACGGGCCAGTACGCGCGCATTTACCCGTTCGCGGTGTGGAAGGAAATCGAGGAAAAGCTGGCGAAGCTGCCCACGATGAACAAATCGAAGCGCAAGTTCCTGGACCGCACCAACTACTACGGCCAGATGGCGCGCGTCGACAGCCAGGGGCGGATCCTCATCCCCGCCATCTTGCGTGAGTCGGCGGGCATGCAAGGCGTGGTGGCCGTCATGGGTTACCTGAACTACCTCGATGTGTGGAACAACGAGCGTTACCGAGAGTACCTGGAGCGCGAGCCCCTCACCGATGAAGACGAGCAGACCCTGAGCGGTCTGGGCATCTAGATGCACGTTTCGGTGCTGGTCCGGGAAGCACTCGACTATCTGAAGGTTCGACCGGATGGCGTCTACATTGACTCGACGATTGGCGGCGGAGGGCACGCGGAGGAAATCCTCAAGCAGCTTACGAGCGGCAGACTCTTGGGGATTGATCGCGACCCGGCGGCACTGGCCGCGGCCCGCGAGCGGCTCCAGGCTTATGGCGAGAGGCTGACGTTGATGCAGGGGAATTTCGCCGAGATCGATCGCTTGCACGCGGTGAGCGGTTTTCCGCCCGCCGAGGGAATCCTGGCCGACCTTGGCTTGAGTTCCCTCCAGCTCGAAGACGCTTCCCGGGGTTTCAGTTTCGCCCTCACCGGCCCCCTGGACATGCGCATGGACCCGAGCTCCGGCGTGCCGGCGGAAGAGATTGTGAATCACGCCTCGGAGCGTGAACTGGCCGACCTGATTTTCAAGTTTGGAGAAGAGCGCCACTCGCGCCGCATAGCGCGAGCCATTATGAAGGCCCGTCCGATTCGAACAACCACCCAACTGGCGCAGGTGGTGACGCGAGCGATCCCCTCCCGGGCGGGCCTCCACCAGATTCATCCGGCGACGCGCACCTTCATGGCGTTGCGGCTGGCCGTCAATGGCGAACTGGAAAGCCTGGAGCGCTTCCTCCCCGCGCGCTCAGCGTGCTGGCGCCCGGCGGGCGGCTGGTTGTCCTGAGCTTTCACTCGCTCGAAGACCGCCTTGTGAAGCAAGCCTTCCGGAGCTGGTACGAGGAAGGGCGGGCGCGCATCCTGACCAGGAAAGTCGTGCGTCCGAGCGATGAAGAAGTGGAACAGAACCCCCGCGCGCGCAGCGCCAGGCTGCGAGCCGCGGAGAAATTGCAGTAGCGGCGCTCAGCGCCGAAAACCGCCGGTGTGGCACCGGCACAACGAATTGAATCCCGGAATTATGGCAACCATCACTGCGACCTTACCCAGACCGAGACGAGCCCCGCGTCACCGCCCGGCCGCGGGCCGCGCGTCTTTCCCTGAGATCTATTTTCTGAAGCACATCGACAACTCCCGCCTGCGGCGGGAAATCGACCCGGAGAAGCGCCGTGAATGTTACAGTCTGCTCGGCCTGGGCGTCCTGGTTTTTCTTTTTATGCTGCTCTTTGCGTGGCAGCATTTCCAGTGCGTGCGGTACGGCTACCAGATTGAGCAACTCAAAGCCTTCAGCAGGTCCCTTGAAGAGTCCAACCATCAATTGCGGCTGGAAGAAGCCGCCCTGGCCGATCCGCAGAGGATTGACACCCTGGCGCGGGCCGAACTCGGGCTCGCCTCGCCCGCTCCGCATCAGGTGATTCAGACCGGCCCCGGGGAGGCCGCTCAGGGATCTTCCCCCGAGCTGGCTCGTAATTTTGCCGCCTCGGGCGCCGTGATGACGCGCGAGCAGTGAATGGTCCTCGCCCCATCGAAGCCGCGACTGTCGCGTAGCCACGCCGACCGGCTCATGGCGCGCAGCCTGTTTCTGGGCGGGTTCCTGGCGCTCTGGATGCTCGCGCTTGCAGCCCGCCTCTACCAACTTCAGATTATCCAGTATGTCGACCTGCTGGCGCGCGCGCAACGGCAGCAGCAGCGCACGGTGGAGATTGCTCCCCAGCGCGGCGCCCTCTACGACCGTCAGATGCGTCCCCTGGCCATGAGCCGCGCCGTGGATTCCGTGGTCGCCGTGCCCGCTGAGATTCGCGACCGCGACCAGACCGTGCAGCGCCTTGCCTCCCTGCTCGCCCTCGACGCCGATGAACTGCGGGCGCGCTTTCAGTCCTCCCGGATGTTCTGCTGGGTGAAGCGCAAGGTCTCGGACGACGAATCCCGGCGCGTGCGCGAACTGAACTTGCCCGGTATCTACTTCCAGAAAGAGATGAAGCGATTCTATCCCAAGGGTGAGCTCGCCGCCCAGGTTCTGGGCTATGTCGGCCTGGATGGGAACGGGCTGGCCGGCCTCGAATACTCGCTCGATGACCAGGTGAAAGGCCGCCCCGGCCATGTGCTGGTGGACTGGGACGCGCACCGCCATACTTTCCGCTCCACCGATTGGCAGGGCCAGGCCGGCAAGGACGTGGTGCTGACCCTGGACGAGAACATCCAGTACATCGCCGAGCGCGCCCTGGCCGAAGCCATCCAGAAGTGGAGTGCCCTGGCCGGCACCGTGATCGTACAGAATCCCAATACCGGCGAAATCCTGGCCGCGGCGAGCCAGCCGAGCTTCAATCCCAACGACTACCGCCAGGGGGCCCCGAATGCCCTGCTCGACCGCCCCGTCGGCTGGGTCTTTGAGCCCGGCTCCACCTTCAAGCTGGTGACCGTGTCCGCCGCACTGGAGGAAGGGATCACGCGGCCGGAAGAGACGATCAACTGCCAGAATGGAAGCATTGTGCTCGCCGGACACACCATTCACGACCACAAACCTTTCGGTGATCTGAGCGTGGAACAGGTGATCGCGAAGTCGAGCGACGTGGGCGCCATCAAGCTGGGGCTGCGGCTCGGCGAGGAGCGCCTCTACCGTTACGCCCGCGCCTTTGGGTTCGGCGCGCCGACCGGCGTGGAACTGCCCGGCGAGGAGCGGGGACTGCTCAAGCCCCCCAGCCGCTGGTCCGGCATCTCCGTCGGCGAAATCTCCATGGGACAGGAAATCGGCGTGACCCCGCTTCAGCTCGTCACCGCGTATTCCAGCATTGCCAGCGGCGGCGTCCTTTTTCAGCCCCGCATCGTGCGCGACATCTTCCGCGGGGCTTCTCACGATGCGCTTCCCGCCGCCTCGGGACGGCGCGTGGTGAGCGAGAAGACTGCCCTGCTTATGCGGCGCATGCTCATGCAAGTCGTGGAAAGCGGCACCGGCAGAGCCGCCCGCCTGAGCGGCTATTCAGCAGCGGGGAAAACGGGAACTGCGGAGAAGATTGACGAAACCGGCGCCTATTCCAAGTCGCATTTCATTGCCTCCTTTGTCGGCTTCGCCCCTGCCACGCGCCCCGCGGTCACCATCCTGGTCACGCTCGATTCTCCCGTGGGCGCCATCTACGGAGGGGAAGTCGCGGCCCCGGTCTTCAAAGTGATCGCCGAGCAGGCCCTGAGTTACCTGAACATCCCCCAGGACAATCCGGCCGCGCGCCCTGAGCTCCTGGCCTCGGCGGCTGGTCAACGGGCGCGCGCGAAACCCGAAACACGGCGCGAGGATTCGCTGGGCGACCTGGACATCTCTGAATCGCCCGTGGCCCGCCTTCGTCCCACTTCCTTCTCCACGAAGGCTGCAATGCGACCCGAGGATGTCGGAAACGAAGACTTACCGAAGGCCGTTCTGGTCGACAACGCTCCGTTGGTGACGGTGCCGAACTTCAAGGGGATGTCAGTGCGCCGGGTGGCGAACGAGTGCCAGCGGCTCGGGCTGGAACTCAACCTGCGCGGATCGGGCCTGGCCGTGGAGCAGGATCCGGCCCCGGGCGTGAGTATTCCCCCGGGTGCACGAGTCGCGGTGCGTTTCGCACGGTGATGAAAACAGTGAGGGCCATCGAAAGTCACCCGGGGCTCCATGCGACCCCGCGTTCTCTGCTCCCCTTCTGAATCGGGGGCAACGGGGCGGCCAGGCAAGGACGTGGTTCGCGGCGAAGAATCTGTGCCTCCTGGTAACCAGTTAGTTCAGTAGCTATACATTAACTAGAGGTAAAATAAAGAGTTGAGACTTTCCGGAATCTGGCGGTGGCGGCCCGTCACATCTGTCCGTTCATTGCCGATGGGAACCAGCCTGACGATGATTGCAAATATCGCGAGAGCCTGAATTGTAGCGCCGGCCCATGGGCGGCGGAAGACGCAGCTCACGGACCCTCGCTGCAACCGTATCCGTAACACTATTTTCCGAGTCTCGGTAGGAATTATGGGCGCTGGCTACCAACACCACCCTGTCCGCTCTGCCGGGCGCCGCGCCTGGGCATGGCCTGGCCTCCGCCCAGGCGCCCGCTTTGCGCCTGGCTCCCTCCCGACGGGAGGAGATCGCAAGGGAGTGGACCAGCGCATCTGGAGCAACGCTGGAACCGTACCCCGGACTTTGCAACAAGGCACGCTTCGCCAATGCTGCTGAGCAGACTGTTTCGAGAAATGGACGTCGTCGAGTCTGGTGCAGACCCGTCCCTGGAGATTAACTCCCTTGCCTACGACTCCCGTCGCGTCCAGGCGGGAACACTCTTCTTTGCCATTCGAGGAGAAAAGGCCGATGGCCACGACTTCATCGGCGCCGCCCTGGAGCGCGGGGCCCTCGCTGTCGTGAGCGAACGCGAGGCTCCCCCCGAGTTTGCCGCGAAGTGGATTCGCGTGCAGCGGGTCCGGCGCGCCCTGGCCCTGGCAGCGCGGGCCTTCTATGGACAGCCGGACTCGCAAATCCAGCTCGTCGGCATCACGGGAACGAACGGCAAGACCACCACAGCCTTTCTGCTGGACAGCGTTTTCCGCACCCTCGAAAAGCCTGTGGGCCTTTTCGGAACGATCGAATATCGGGTTGGGGACCGGTCCTATTCCGCGCAGAACACCACGCCGGAGTCGGTTGACCTGCTGGCGCATTTCGCCGAGCTCCTGCAACTGGGCGGGCAGCACGCAGTGATGGAAGTCTCCTCGCACGCCCTGGCCCAGGAGCGCGTGTGGGGCTTCGATTTTTCGGCCGCTATATTCACCAACCTGACCCAGGATCACCTCGATTACCACAAGGACATGGAGCGATATTTCGAAGCCAAGCGGCGCTTGTTTGAAGGCCTGGGTGCGCCTCCCCCCGCGCTCGCTGTGATCAACGCCGACGACCCCTGGGGCGCAAGGCTCCTGGGCCTCCCTAATGCCCAGCGCGTCACTTACGCGTTCAATAGTGACGCGCAGGTGAGGCCCAAGGCTGTCAGCTACAGTCTGGAGGGGATCCGAGCCACCCTCTCCACGCCCGCCGGCAGGATAGAAATTGAGTCGCGCCTGGTGGGGCGCGCGAACCTTGCAAACATCATGGCGGCCGTCGCGGCGGCCGTAGGGTTGGGCATTACGCCGGAGAAGATCGAAACCGGGATCGCCGCGCTTCACGCCGTCCCAGGCCGCTTTGAGCGCATCGACGAAGGGCAGCCCTTTCTGGTCATTGTCGATTATGCCCATACTGAGGATGCCCTGCGCAACGTGCTCAGCGCCGCCCGCGAGCTCACCCGGGACCGGCTGATCGTGGTCTTTGGTTGCGGCGGGGAACGGGACCGGACCAAGCGTCCGCTCATGGGCGAGGCGGCCGGCTCGCTGAGCGACCTGGCCGTGCTGACCTCCGATAACCCGCGCGGTGAGGACCCCCTGCGGATTATGAGCGATGCGTTGGTGGGCCTCCAAAAGGCGGGCAAACCCTACTTAGCTGAAGTCGATCGCGAAGCGGCGATTCGCAAAGCTCTCACGGAGGCCCACGAGGGCGATGTCGTAGTCCTGGCTGGCAAAGGCCACGAGACCTACCAGATCCTCGCCGACCGGGTAATTCCCTTTGATGACCGCGAAGTGGCCCGAACCATCCTGCGCGAGTTCGGCTACAACCGGGACGATAAGAAAGGACCTCCGCCCAAGAACAACCGGCGATGACCACATGCAACTGACCCTGGGGGAGATCGCTTCCGCTCTGGGAAGCTCCTGCCGAGCGTCCGATCGGGTGGCGCGCGGTTACTCCATCGATTCGCGCACCCTATCCCCCGGTGAGCTCTTCTTCGCGGTCCGTGGGCGACGAACCGATGGCCACCTTTTCGTCGAGGCCGCCTTCGCGGCGGGCGCAGTCGGCGCGGTGGTTGAACGAGCCTACTTCGCCTCACAACCGCCGGAGCGGGCCCCTGCCCTGATCCCGGTGGACGACACGAATCAGGCGCTACAGGTCCTCGCGCGGGCCGTCCGCCTCCGTTGGGGCCGCCAAGTTATCGGGATCACCGGGAGCACTGGGAAAACGACCACCAAGGAAATGACGGCGGCAATTCTGTCACGGCGGTACGGGGTCCTTAAATCGCCTGGAAATCTCAACAACCTGTTTGGGCTTCCCTTGAGCCTGCTGGCCCTCGGTCCCGAACACGAAGTCGCCGTCGTCGAGCTCGCCATGTCTGCCGCGGGCGAGATTGCCCGGTTGGCGCGCATCGCAGAAGTCGACATCGGAGTGGTTACGAACGTCGGTCCTGCTCATCTGGAGTTCTTTGATTCCGTCGAAGCCATTGCCCGCGCCAAGCGCGAATTGATCGAGAACCTGAACCCCGCGGGTTGTGCCGTCCTGAATCACGATGACGCACGCGTGCGCAGGTTCCGGGAGGTCTTCAACGGTCGCGTCGTAACGTTCGGACTGACGGAAGGTGCCGACTTCCGCGCGCTCGACCTTCGCCCGCGGCACGGCATCGGAACTCTCTTCAGAGTCGTCGGATTTAAGCTCGACGCTGAGTTCTCTTTACCCCTCCCCGGGACGTATAACGTGGAGAATGCTGTCGCCGCCATTGCGGCGAGCAGCCTGTTCGAAGTCCCCGTTCGCGACCTCCAGCAGGCCTTGGCGAGCTTTGAGAATTTGCACCAGCGGAGTGAAATTCTTACACTTCCCGGTGAGCTGCTGGTCATCAATGACTCCTATAACTCAAACCCTCTGGCCATGGAGCGCGCGCTCGAGGCCCTGGCTGGCTGGCCTGACGTGCGGCGCAAGATCGTCGTGGCGGGGGAGATGCTCGAACTGGGCAGGACCTCCCCGGAGCTGCACTATGCAGTCGGCCAGAAGTGCGCCCGACTCGGAGTGGATTGGCTCCTGGCCGTGCAGGGCGAGGCTCAATCCCTTTTGAGGGGCGCCCTTGACGCGGGGCTGGATCCGCAGCGAGGCAAGTTCTTTCCTTCCGCTGAAGAGGCGGGGAAGTTTTGTCGGGAGCTGGTTCGGCCGGGCGATCTCGTGCTTCTCAAGGGTTCGCGCGGCGTGCATCTTGAAACGGTACTCAAATTGCTCCAAGAGCGTGCGGGTTCCAACCACCCGACGGTGGACCCCCGCCCAACGAGCCGGTGACATATCTGATGAATTCTCTCAGGCACGCCCTGAGGCAGGGGGCAAGGCACCGCATCCGCGCCGCTGGCTCTCTCCCTCTGAACATGGCAAGATCACGGAGTGGCGAGGAAGGCTCGAAGGCGTGCTGAAGTCATACTCTCGCGGCTGCCGCACAGATTTCATGCGCAGCAGGAACTGAGCGGAGTTTCATGTTCTATTTCCTTTATACCCATTTCCACAATGAAATCCACCTCTTCAATCTCTTTCGATATATTACCTTTCGAACGGCTTATGCCAGCCTGACCGCTCTGTTCCTTTCCATGGTCCTTGGGCCCTGGCTGATCCGGAAGCTTAAAGAATTCCAGATTGGCCAGTACATTCGAGAGGAAGGCCCCCAGTCTCACCAGGCCAAACAAGGCACCCCGACGATGGGCGGAGTGCTGATCGTCCTCTGCATTGTCATTCCCACCCTTCTCTGGTCGGACCTTGAAAATGTGTTTGTCTGGCTGGTGCTCGTCGTCACCCTGGCGTTTGCGGGGATTGGTTTCTGGGACGATTACCAGAAGGTCCGCCGCAGAAAGAACCTGGGCTTGACCGGTCGCACCAAGTTCCTGCTTCAGATTCTGGTCAGCTTCCTTTTTGGGGTTGCCCTGATCTTTCTTTCGGCGCAGGGGCTTTACTCCACCACACTCACCTTTCCCTTTTTCAAGAAGTTCCGGCCGGCGTTCCTGATCTCAAGCTTCCTGGATAGCCCCTGGACCTATCCGTTGGCGTTCATTCCATTTTTGTTGTTTCTGGTTCTGGTGCTCGTCGGCTCCTCGAACGCCGTGAACCTCACCGACGGCCTGGACGGGCTCGCCATCGGGTGCGTCATCATCTCCGCCTCGGCGTTGACCGTTCTGACCTACGTGTCCGGCCACGCGGTGCTTTCTGAATACCTGGACGTCGAGCATCTGCCGCGCGCCGCCGAGCTCACCATTTTCTGCGGAGCCATGGTTGGCTCGAGCCTCGGCTTCCTCTGGTACAACGCCTATCCGGCAGAGATTTTCATGGGCGACGTCGGATCACTGGCGCTGGGGGGCGCGATTGCCACCGTCGCCGTGATTATCAAGCAGGAATTGTTGCTCCCCTTCATCGGGGGGATTTTTGTGGTGGAGGCCCTCTCGGTGATCCTCCAGGTCGCCTCTTTCAAGCTGCGAGGGAAGCGGATCTTCAAGATGTCTCCCCTCCACCACCATTTCGAACTCCTGGGGTGGAAGGAGTCAAAAATCATCGCTCGCTTTTGGATTGCAGCCCTGGTTTTTGCCCTGTTCGCGCTGAGCACACTTAAACTCCGGTAGCGGGAAGGGCGATGTTATCCGTGGCGGAGCGCACCCTCCGCTGTCGTTTGGAGGAGCGCGGCGACGAAAAATCTCGGCCGTTCTTGTTTCGTACTTTGACAAACGATGTTTCTGCGCATAAAATACGCACTAACTTTATGGGCAGGCCGAAGTCCTTTCGCAATCCGACGCGGGTCAGCCTCACCTTGAACCGGGAGACCCTGGTGGTCGCGCGCCGCCTGGCCCGCGAGGCCCGGCGCTCGCTCTCCGAAGTCGTTTCGGAAATCCTTGATGGGCACTTCCGCAAGAACGGCCGCGGGAGGCCCCGGGGGCGTACATGATGGACATCCGCGGAAAGCGTGTTCTCCTGGTCGGGCTGGCGCGAAGCGGGCGTGCCGCGGCCCTGGCTCTCGCGCGCCAGGGCGCGATCGTGACCGTGACAGACCGACGGGGCCC
>Ga0070741_10015689_pt1 | contig 12781 bp, 9 predicted proteins | sample Coa_R1_4_FD_66440 | JGI IMG/M metagenome (GOLD analysis project Ga0070741, IMG submission 66440) | Surface soil microbial communities from Centralia Pennsylvania, which are recovering from an underground coalmine fire - Coalmine... | ecosystem: Environmental > Terrestrial > Soil > Unclassified ...
GTGCGAAGGGCGGCTGATCGCGGACGTGGTAGCGGCGATCGGAAGTATAGATATTGTGCTGGGGGAAATAGACCGGTAGGGATTTTGTAGTTTTGCAATCGGGTAATTTGGAAATTGTCCCACGTGGTTGGTCGTTGGCTGCTGATGGTTAACCGAAATGGGTCACCGGCCCGTTCAGTTGTCGGGGATACAGCCGCGAAACGGCGGCATCAGAAAGCCCGGCACGGAAATGCCGGGGTTTCGGCACAAAGAACGAGTCCCGTAGGGACGGCAGAACAGCAGATTCCTCACCGCTAAAGCGGTTCGGAATGACAGCAATGAAATGAAATTTTCCGATCAATTCGAGTCGCGCTTCGCGGACATGCTGACACATTATCCGACGAAGCGCTCGGTGCTCGTTCCCACACTGCTCTATGCGCAGGACGAGGTCGGATATCTGTCCGACGAGGTCATCGCCGAACTGGCCCGCCGCCTGGACCTCACCGAGCTCGATGTGCGCAACGTGATCAGCTACTACTCCATGCTGACCACCAAGCCGCGCGGGAAATACAACGTGCAGGTCTGCACGAACATCGCCTGCCTGTTGCGCGGGGGCGAGGAATTGCTGGAGCACTGCGAGAAGAGGCTCGGCATCGGCCACAAAGGGACGACGAAGGACGGCCTGTTTTCGCTCGAGGAGGTCGAGTGCATCGGCGCATGCAGCTGGGCGCCGGCGATCCAGGTCAACTACGACTTTCATGAGGACCTGACAGTCGAGAAGCTGGACCGGGTTTTGGACGAGTACAAACGGAAAGGATCGAACTGAGCGATTGGGAAATTTGGTAATCGAGTCATTGATCCCGCCTCTCGAAAAGTGAGGCCTGTGGGACAGTTTCAAACTACCCGATCACCAAATTACCCGATTACAAAATTGCCGAATGGCTTCTCTGGTTTCCCATCCCGATGAGGTGCGCGTAGTCTCCAAGCGCTTTGGACAGGGCGCGACGGACATTGACCGCTATCTCGAGCTCGACGGCTACAAGGCCGCGCAGAAGGCGCTCGGCATGCAGCCGGACGCGATCATCAACGAGGTCAAGAATTCCGGACTGCGCGGGCGCGGTGGCGCCGGTTTCAACACCGGCCTGAAGTGGTCGTTCGTGCCCAAACAGTCGGCGAAGCCGAAATACATCCTCTGCAACGGCGACGAGAGCGAGCCCGGCACCTGCAAGGACCGTCTGATCTTTGAGCACGATCCGCATTCGGTGATCGAAGGCGTGATGATCGCCGGAATTGCTGTCGGTGCGCATAAAGGCTACATCTACATTCGAGGCGAGTACCGCTATCTGTCCGAGATCATGCAGAAGGCGATTGCCGACGCCTACGCGCGCGGGTTTCTGGGCAAGAATATCTTCGGGAGCGGATTTGACTTTGATGTGTACTGGCACGGCGGTGCGGGAGCGTATGAAGTCGGTGAAGAGTCGGCGCTGATGGAGTCACTCGAAGGCAAGCGCGGGGTCCCGCGCATCCGGCCTCCCTTCCCTGCCGTCGTCGGACTCTGGGGCGGGCCCACGGTCATTAACAATGCCGAGACGCTGGCCAGCGTGCCCCCCATCATTCTCGGCGGGGCCGAGTGGTACGCAAACCTGGGCACTCCCAAGAACGGCGGCACGCGCCTGTTCTGCCTCGCTGGTCACGTCAATAAGCCGGGCGTGTACGAGCTGCCCATGGGATACAACTTGAAGAAGATGATTTACGACGTGGGCGGCGGGATTCCAAATGGCCGCAAGCTGAAGGCCGTCGTTCCCGGGGGATCGAGCTGTCCGCTTCTGACCGCCGATGAAGTTGACCTGGCGATGGATTTCGACACGCTCATGAAGGCCGGCAGCATGCTGGGTTCTGGCGGCGTGGTGATCGTGGACGATTCCACCTGTATGGTGAAGTTCGCGCTGCGCATCATGAAGTTTTATCAGCACGAAAGTTGCGGATGGTGTATCCCCTGCCGCGAAGGCACCGACTGGCTGAAGAAGACGCTGACGCGCTTCCACCAGGGCGGCGGAATCAGGAAGGACATTGATAACATTCAATACTTGTCCGAGAACATGCTGGGACGGACGTTCTGTCCGCTGGGCGACGCGGCGGCATTGCCGACGATTTCGATTGTGAAGAAGTTCAGGAAGGAATTCGAAGATCACTTGGAAGGAAAGCCATGCCCGTTTGAGAAGGCTGGGTCGGTGGAGCGGCTTCCGGTTTTTGCATGAGGAACTTTAGCTTTTGGCTAACCGGTTTGCCGGCTGCTAACAGCTAGAAGCTAAGAGCTGATTTTCAATGCCTGACTCTCCCAAACTCGTAACCATCACGGTGGATGGCAAGGCGGTCTCTGCGCCCGCCGGCACGCTGCTCATCGAGGCCTGCAAGAGCGTGGGCATCGAAGTGCCCTCGTTCTGCTACTACCCGAACCTGTCTCTGCAGGGCGCGTGCCGTATGTGCCTGGTGCGGATCGAGAAAATGCCGAAGCTGCAGACGGCGTGCACGACCGCCATCACCGACGGCATGGTCGTCACCACCGAGAGTGATGAAATCCGCCAGGCGCGAAAGAGCATGGTGGAACTGCTGCTCGGCAATCACCCGCTCGACTGCCCGGTTTGCGATGCAGGAGGCGAGTGCGAGCTGCAGGACATGACTTTCTCCTACGGCGCCGCCGAGTCGAAGTACATTGACATCAAATCGCACCGCGACGAGCAGCAGTGGTCTCCGGTGGTTTACTTCGACCGTCCGCGCTGCATTCTCTGCTACCGCTGCGTGCGCATCTGCGGCGAGGGCATGGACGTCTGGGCGCTCGGCGTCGACAACCGCGGCGTGGTCTCGACCATTGTTCCCAATAAAGAAGACCACCTCGAGTGTGAAGAGTGCGGCATGTGCATTGACATCTGCCCGGTGGGCGCGCTGACCTCCGGCGCCTACCGCTATAAGACGCGTCCCTGGGAGATGAAGCACGTCGGCACCACCTGCACTCATTGCGCCGACGGCTGTAAGACCACTCTGGGCGTGCGCCGCTCCGATGCGGGCATGGAAATTGTCCGTGGCGACAATCGCGACAAGAGCGGGATCAACGGCGATTTCCTGTGTATCAAGGGACGCTACGCCTTCGACTTTGCCAACCACGAAGACCGGCTGAGGCAGCCGCTGGTGCGCAGGAATGGGCGGCTGGCGCCGGCGACCTGGGAGGAAGCGTTCCAGCTGGTCGGAAGGCGGTTCAAAGAGGTACGAGATCGCGACGGCGGCCGCGCGATCGGCGTGATCGGCTCGACCCGCACCACGAACGAAGAGAATTACCTGCTGCAGAAGTTTGCCCGCGTGGTGCTGGGGACGAACAACATTGACCATCACCGGACGGCGGATTATCCGGGGCTTGCGGCGGCCCTCAAGGGTAAGTCGAATTCCACCGCTTGCATGCGTGATGTGTATGACGCGCCGGCGATCCTGCTGATTGGGAACAATCCCACCGAAGAGCACCCGCTGCTGGCCTGGCAGATTCGCAACAATGTACGCCTGAAGAAAGCGCGGCTCTATGTCGTGAATGCTGAACCCATCAAGCTGCGGCGGCAGGCGGCGCAGTTCGTGCAGGTTCCTGCCGGGGCTTACGGCGACTTTGCGGCATTCTTAGCGGACGGGCGGGGACGCCCGTCACTCCACGGCGATTTGGGGAAGCTGCGCGACGAACTTCGCAGTGAGCAGGGTCTCGTCATCATCTTCGGACCGGAGATCGTGGGAGATGGGATTCGCGCGCTGGTCAAATTTGCTTCCGAAGTACCGGGTGCAAAGCTCGTCTGCCTGGGCGACTACGCCAACTCGCGCGGCGCCGCCGACATGGGACTTTACCCTGACCTTCTGCCGGGCTATCTGCCGCTTTCGCAGGGCACGAAATTCCAGGAGGAGTGGGGGGGCTTGCCGAATGCCCCCGGCTTGAGCCTGCCGGAGATGCTCGATTCCACAAAGGCGGGCAGGTTGAAGGCGCTTTACGTCGTCGGCGCGAATCCGGTGGGACGAATTGAGGTAAGTCCGAATGCTCTAAAAGATACGTTCGTCGTCGTTCAGGACATGTTTCTGACCGAAACCGCGAGCCTCGCCGATGTCGTGCTTCCGGCGGCCAACGCCTACGAGAAGGCGGGCACTTTCACCAACACCTGCGGCGACATTCAAATTCTGAAGAAAGCCGGCGAGATCGCGACCGCCAAGCCGGACTTGGAGATGATCGTGCGCATCGCCGACGCGATGGGCTTCGATGTGCGCAGGCTGGTTCCCTTCAGCCACGGAATTCGTTCGGACATGGGACAGTCGCGCGGCGCGCAATCGGGGGAGGCCGATCAGCACAGCGTCTGGCTGGAAGCGCATGGCATGGAGCCGAAGATGAACCCGTTCGATCCCATGGCCATGCTGCATGAGATTCAGCGGTTGGTGCCGGGATACGACGTCTCCAGAATTGAACTGATGGCAGGCAACGATCAGCACACGGCGATTGAAGCCATGGGGCCGGGCGCGGCCCAGGACCCCACCCTGATCGTCCCGGCAAGAAACAATCTGTTCACTTCCGGGACCGTGGGGCGGTACTCGAATGCCCTGAATTCTGTCATGGAAAACAAGAGTGTCGAACCGGCGGAAATACCGGCAGATTGAACGGAATTTTGTAGATTACCCGATTACCAAATTGTCAAGTTAAAAATCTCTTGGACATCGTCACCTTCATCGTCGTCTCGGTCATAAAGATCGCGCTGGTCCTGTTTGTTCTGCTGACCGCGGTAGCTTACACCGTGTGGCTGGAGCGGAAAGTTGTCGGTCACATGCAGAACCGCTGGGGACCGACGCGGGTTGGGCCGTTTGGCCTTTTACAGCCCGCCGCGGACGGCATCAAGTTCCTGTTTAAAGAAGACCTGACGCCGCCCCACGTGTATAAGCCGCTGTATATTGCGGCACCGATGATCGCGGTGGTCTTCGCCCTTACGTCTATTTCCGTGATTCCGTTCGGCAACTGGCTTGAGGTTGGCAGGATCAGCACGCCGTTTCAGATCACCGACGTGAACATCGGCCTGCTGATCGTGCTGGGCATCACGTCCCTGGGTGTCTACGGTGTTGCGCTCTCTGGCTGGTCGTCGAACAGCAAGTATTCGCTCCTGGGTGGACTGCGGGCCAGCGCCCAGATGGTGAGCTATGAGATTGCACTGGGACTTTCGCTCATCGGCATTCTGATCCTGGCCGGCACGTTCAGTCTGCGTGGAATTGTGGATGCCCAGGCAGGACACTTCTGGGGATTCATCCCCAACTGGTTCATCTTCCGCGGGGGGCAGATCGTTGCCTTCTTTATTTATCTGACCGCCGCCTATGCAGAGACAAACCGTATTCCCTTCGATCTGCCGGAAGCCGAAACCGAGCTGGTGGCCGGCTATCACACCGAGTACAGCGCCATGAAATTCGCCATGTTCTTCATGGCGGAGTACGCGAACATGATCACGGTCGCGTGCCTGGCGTCTCTGTTGTTCCTGGGCGGCTGGCGCGGGCCGCTGTTTGGCCCGTCCTGGCTGCAACAGCTGCTGCCGTTGTTCTGGTTCGTGCTGCGGGTGTTTGTTTTTCTCTTTATTTATATCTGGGTGCGCGGGACCTTGCCGCGCTTCCGTTACGATCAGCTGATGGCGTTCGGATGGAAATTCCTGCTCCCGCTGGCGATTGCGAATTTGGTGGTAACGGCGCTGGTGGTGGCGCTGAAGTGAGAGAACAATCTTGTAATTTGGTAAGTCTGTAATTTGGTAATGTGAACGCGGGGCGGTACGTCGAGTCTGCAAATTACTCAATTACCAGACTACAAAGTTACCCAATGCTCCACCTGGTTCTATTTTCGGTGTTCGCTCTGGTCTGCATTGCAGGGGCAGTGAACCTGCTGGTACAGCGCCATCCCATTAACTCTGCCTTGTCGCTGGTGGTGGTGATGGGCTCGCTGGCGGCGGAATATCTCCTGCTGGGCGCGGAGTTCGTGGCCGCGGTGCAGGTCATTGTCTATGCCGGCGCGATCATGGTGCTGTTCGTTTTCGTGATCATGTTGCTCAATGCCGGGGAAGAAGAACGCACGTACGGAAGCCGGGTGTCCTGGCTGCTGGGAATTCCGGGAGTGCTGGCGGTGACGGTGATCATCTGCTGGGCGCTGCTGCGCTCCGAGCAGGCGTCGGTCGCGCTAGGTGTGATCCCCGGACTGCATAATACGTTCGGTGACGCGAAGAGTATCTCCCAACTCCTGTTTCATGAGTTCTTGTTGCCCTTTGAAGTCACGTCCATTCTGGTGCTGATTGCGATTATGGGCGCGGTGGTGCTGGCGGCGCGGCCCGAGGCCGTGCGGGAATCGAAGAGGGAGGGCTGATTGCTTCCGCTTTCATATTACCTGGTGCTGAGCGCGGTTCTGTTTGCCTGCGGCGTGACCGGATTTCTGATCAAGCGCAACATCATCACGATCTTCATGTCGATTGAGCTGATGCTCAACGGGGTGAACCTGTCGTTTGTGGCATTCGCCGCGAAGTGGCACCAGTTGAGCGGACACGTCTTCGTCTTTTTTGTGATGGTGGTGGCCGCGGCGGAAGCGGCGGTTGGGCTGGCCATCATCATTGCCTTGTTCCGCACGCGCGAGACCTTGAACATTGATCAGGTGAACCTGCTCAAACTATGACACGGAACCTGCATCTCTGGCTGATTCCGCTTCTGCCGCTTGCCGGCGCTGCCATCAACGGCCTGCTCGGTAAGCGCTTCTCGCGGACCGTGGTGGCCACGGTTGCAAATGTCTTTTGCGGCGCGGCGTTTGTGATGTCGGTGTGGGTCGCGGCCAAGTTCTCTTCCCTTCCAACGCTGCCATACGTGGAAACGGTCGCCAGCTGGCTGCGCTCGGGAAATTTCAGCATTGATTATTCGTTTTCGCTCGACCAGTTGTCGCTGGTGATGCTGCTGGTAGTGAGCGGTGTCGGCTTTCTGATCCACATCTACTCGATCGGCTACATGTGGGAAGAGGGCGGCTACTACCGCTTCTTCTCCTATCTGAACCTGTTCATGTTTTTCATGCTGACGCTGGTGCTCGCCAGCAACTACCTGCTGATGTTTGTCGGCTGGGAGGGCGTGGGCCTGGCGTCGTACCTCCTGATCGGGTTCTTCTTCCTGCGCGACTCCGCCGCGGCCGCAGGCAAGAAGGCGTTCATCGTCAACCGTATCGGCGACTGCGGGTTCCTGATCGCGCTGTTTCTGATCATCCAGCGCTTCGGGACGCTGGATTTCGAGAGAGTGTTCGATGCAGTGAAGCCTTATGCTGCCGAGACCAGCGGCGTGGGGTTCCTCACCGCTATCGCGATTCTGCTGATGGTAGGCGCAGCGGGCAAGTCGGCGCAGATTCCGCTGTACGTCTGGCTGCCGGATGCCATGGAAGGCCCCACCCCGGTTTCGGCGCTGATCCACGCCGCGACCATGGTGACTGCGGGGGTTTACATGGTGGCGCGGTCGCATGTGATTTTTGAGCGCGCTCCCAGCGCGCTGATGGTGGTGGCAATTATCGGGGCGCTGACAGCGTTCTTTGCGGCGACCATCGGCATCGCCCAGACGGACATCAAGAAGGTCCTGGCTTATTCCACGATCTCTCAGCTCGGATACATGTTTCTGGCGTGCGGCGTGGCCGCGTTCTCGGCGGGCATCTTCCACCTCATGACCCACGCCTTCTTCAAAGGCCTGCTCTTCCTTGCCGCGGGCTCGGTGATCCACGCCGTCGGCGGCGAACAGGACATGCGCAAGATGGGCGGCCTGCGCAAAGAAATTCCAGTGACGTTCTGGACGATGACCATCGCGACGTTCGCGATCGCTGGAATCCCGCCGCTGGCAGGGTTTTTCAGCAAGGATGAAATCCTGTGGCGGGCGTATCAGGCAAGCTGGGCGTACTGGCTGGTGGGACTGGCGACGGCGTTCATCACCTCCTTTTATATGTTCCGGCTGTGGTTCATGACCTTCTTCGGAGAGTACCGCGGCGCGGCCGGAGCTTCGCATGGGCATGAGGAGCATGCGGGACATGGAACACATCCGGGAAGGGATGAATCCCTTGCGCGGACGGGGGCGCCCCCGCCACACAGCCAACATGCACATGGCCACGGCGGCATTCACGAGAGTCCCTGGGTCATGCTGGGGCCTCTGGTTGTCCTCGCAGTGTTGAGCTTCGTCGGAGGTTGGATCGGAATTCCCGGCTCTCTCGGGGGCGGCAATCACTTCGATAAATTCCTCGGGCCGGTGTTCCGCGCAACTACCCCAGCGGTGAATGCGGAGCACGCCCAGGCCGGAGAATCTGCTCCGCCCGAGCAGACGACCGAGGGCACCGAACCGCAGACCGAGCACTCCACCGAAATCATGTTCACCGGGATTTCTGTGGCCGCTGGACTTCTGGGCCTCTTCCTCGCCTGGCTGCTCTATCACCGGCGGCCGGAACTGCCCGGCCGGATCGCCGCTTCGGCTCATGCGCTCTACATCGCAGTAGCGAACAAATACTGGATTGACGAGGTCTATGCGGCCATTTTCGTCAAACCATTGATCGGCATTTCCGGTTTCGTTTTCTGGCGCGGGATTGACCAGGGCGTGATTGACGCCACGCTCGACGGCAGCGCCGACGGCGCGCGCGAACTGTCCGACAACCTGCGCCACATGCAGTCGGGCAACGTGCGCTCTTATGCCGGCTGGGTGGCGATTGGAGCAACGGCGGTGATCGCCTATATGGTTTGGGTGGGAACTCGATGAACGGACTCGACCGCACAATTCTGACGCTGGTCACATTTGTGCCGGCCGCGGGGGGCCTGCTGCTGCTCTTCTTCCCGCGGCGTGACCGCGACATCCGCTTGTTTGCGCTGGTGATTTCGCTGCTGGCCTTTGTTCTTTCACTGCACCTGCCGGCGCACTTCCATCGCGACCTGAACGGGTTCCAGTTCGAGCAGGATTATCCGTGGATTCCCACACCCAATATCCACTACCACATGGGGATTGATGGGATCTCGCTGTGGCTGGTGGTGCTGACGACCTTTCTCACGCCACTGTGTGTGCTCATCTCGTGGACCTCGGTCCACGAACGCGTGAAAGAGTTTTTTGTTCTGCTGCTGGTGCTCGAAACCGGACTGATCGGAGTTTTTGTCTCGCTCGACCTGTTTCTGTTCTACTTCTTCTGGGAAGCCACGCTGATTCCGATGGCGCTGCTCATCGGAGTCTACGGACACGAGCGCCGAGTGTACGCAGCCGTGAAGTTTTTCCTGTACACGATGATCGCGTCAGTTTTCATGCTGGCGGGCATCCTGTGGCTGTATGCGAAGACCGGCAGCTTCGACTTCGTCGTGCTGCAGAGTGCGATTCGCACGGGTGGCGTGCCGGATTTCTCCGGGGCGGCGCCCTGGCTGTTTCTGGGATTCTTCCTCGCTTTTGCGGTCAAGGTGCCATTGTTCCCGTTCCACACCTGGCTTCCTGATGCGCACGTGGAAGCTCCGACCGCTGGTTCGGTGCTGCTGGCGGGCGTTCTGCTGAAGATGGGCACCTACGGAATGCTGCGCTTCAACCTGGGACTGTTTCCGGAACAGTCGCGGGCGAATGCTCCGTGGATCGCGGTGCTGGCGCTGATCGGCATCATTTATGGCGCGCTCGTCGCCATGGTGCAGCCCAACATGAAGAAGCTGATCGCCTACTCGTCGATCAGCCACCTGGGATTTGTGGTACTGGGAATTTTCAGTTTCACCCAGGCCGGACTCAATGGCGCGATGTTCGTGATGCTGGCGCACGGGGTTTCGACCGGCGCCCTGTTCATGCTTGCCGGAATCATTTACGAACGACGGCATACGTACGAAATTGCCAGGTTCGGCGGTCTGGCGACCCCGATGCCGGCCTACTCCACTTTCTTTCTGTTCATCGTTCTGGCCTCCGTGGGATTGCCGCTGCTGAATGGGTTCATTGGCGAATTCCTGGTGCTGAGCGGCGCTTTCCAGGCAAAGATGTGGTGGGGCGTTCTGGCAGCGACAGGCGTGATCTGGAGCGCGTGTTACCTGTTGTGGATGTATCAGCGGGTGTTTTTCGGTACGGTGAAGCACGAGGAGAACAGTTCCCTTCCCGACCTGAATGTGCGCGAACGCGTGGCGCTTTGGCCGGCGGCGATCCTGGCGCTGGCAATGGGAGTGGCGCCGCTGCTCTGGCTGAACGCGATCGACCCCGCGGTGCACAACGTCCTGGCTCCCATCGCCGGCTCGGACAAGAGTGTCCGAACCACACCTACTCTGGCAAAGGCGGTGTCACACTGATGGCCGCCTTTCAGACCATGTCCACCCTTCCGCAATTTGCCGATTACGTCCGCATTCTGCCGGAGATCGTGCTGTCCATCTTCGGAATGGCCATCATGCTGCTCGATCCGGTGATGGACGAGCGCCGCAGCCAGCGCACCTTGGGCGGAATCGCCCTGATCGGTGCCATCGCCGCCCTGGCGGCAACTCTTTACCAGGCGCAGCAGCGGTTCTGGGGGCCCGGCTTCTGGGACATGATCCGAGTGGACGCGTTCAGCATCTTCTTCCACTTCGTGGTTGCTGCGGTCACCGTCCTGGTCATCCTGAGCTCGTATGAGTACATGGAAGTGCAGCAGATTCGCGCCGGCGAATACTACGGTCTGATCCTGTTTGGCGCCGTAGGCATGGACCTGATGTCCTCGGCGGTCGAACTGGTGCTGATCTTCATCGCCTTGGAAATCTCGTCCATTGCGACCTACGTTCTCGCCGGGTTCCGGCGGCGCTCGGCCATCAGCAGCGAGGCCTCGGTCAAGTATTTTCTGTTGGGATCGTTTGCTACTGCCTTCTTCCTCTACGGCGTAGCGCTGATTTTCGGGGCCACGGGTTCAACCAGCATTGCAAACATTGGTGTCACGCTCGGGCAATATGCGGAGTCAGGGCGTGGCCCGCTGCTGGCTTATCTGGGTGTGGCGCTGATGTTCGTGGGCCTGGGATTCAAAGTGGCGGCGGCGCCGTTCCACATCTGGACCCCTGACGTCTATGAAGGCGCGCCATCCCCTGTGGTGGGGTTCATGTCTACGGCGCCGAAAGCCGCGGTGTTTGCGGTGCTGCTGCGTATCATGTTTCAGGCACAAGCGCCAGGACGGATCGGTCTGATCTGGGTTGTGGCGGCCTTCTCGATGACCATCGGCAACATTGCTGCGCTGGTGCAGGACAACGTGAAGCGCCTGCTGGCGTACTCTTCCATCGCGCACGCCGGCTATCTGCTGGTTGCGTTTGCCAGCCTGCCGGCGCAGGGGATCCCCGCGGCCATGTTCTACACCGCATCGTATGCGGTGATGAATGTGGGAGCGTTTGCCGTTGTCGGCCACCTCGCCAACGCCGGGGAACGCTATGTCACGCTGGAGGATTATGCCGGGTTGGGCCGGCGGTCTCCCATGCTGGCGGCGATCCTCACCGTTTTCCTACTCTCGCTGATCGGGATTCCGATTACCGGCGGCTTCTTCGCCAAGTTCTACGTGTTCAGCGCGGCCCTGCAGGCTGATCTGGTGGGCCTGACTATTATCGGTGTGCTCAACAGCGCGGTGGCGGCGTACTACTACCTGCGCATTATCGTCTTCATGTATATGCGGGAGCCGCGCGAGGAGGTTCCTGTGACTCCGATTCCAGCAGGGCTTGGCCTTGCCCTTGGTCTGAGCCTGGCGGCGACGATCTATCTCGGCGTGCTGCCCGGCAGGGTGCTGGAATACGCAGGTCGCTCCGTGGGCCTGCTTCGATAAACACCGGTTTCCAACACTCGAGCCCGATACCGTGCCACTCGATCGGGTACGCGCTGCTACGCCGCCGTTGGAGCCGGCATTTCCGCGCCGACCAGTTTCAGCCGAGGCTCCTGCTCGAGCGCAGCGATCACCTCCTTCATCACGCGATCGTCCATTTCGCCGGCCTTTCCCAGTTCTACTGGAAAACGGATGCTGGCTTCGATTCCCGCCGAGATGTACTGGAGCCGAATTCGCGGACGCAGCTCGGCGGGCAGGATGGTGAGGTTCCTTTCCATCATCTGCCGCTGGAGTTCCATGCTCTCGCGATATTCCGCCAAAGCTGAGTCCACAGCTTGCATGAGGCGTTCCTTTGCCGCGTGATAGTCGGTGTCGCCGGCCAGGGTCAGCTTCAATTCGTGCCAGATAAAACTCGTTCCCGGAATTTGCTTGAAAAGTCCGGCTGTTGGCTGGAACACGATGGAGTTGGAGAATGCCACCACGCGTCCGGTCGGCTGAGAATCCCCCGGCCCGCCCAGTTCCATAATGTGAATTCGTACCAGCCCAATGTCCACGACCTCGCCGGTCACGCCGGCAATCTGGACGCGATCGCCGACCCGGATGCCGTACTTCCCGATCAGGAAGAAGTAGGCGACGATGGAGACAATCACGTTCTGCAGCGCCACGGCGACACCGGCGGTGAGCAGGCCGGCAAAGGTCGCGGCTGATCCCAGCTGGCTGGCGAAGGTGAACACGATGATCAGACCGACTGCGATCCACAGCACCACGCGGCGCAGCAGGAGGAACTGATATCGCCGGCGCGCGTCATGAACATAGCGGAAGGTGGTCTTTCGCCAGAGTTCGCCCATGGCGAGCACCACGGCGATGAGAACTGCGAGCACTCCCAGCCGAAGCAGCAGCTGGCGCAGCTCCTGGTGAAAGTCATCGCGGACGTCTTCGCGCCAGTTGCTGAGCGTCCGCTGATAAATTTCCATCAACACGATGCTCTTGCTGAGG
>Ga0070741_10015690_pt1 | contig 12780 bp, 13 predicted proteins | sample Coa_R1_4_FD_66440 | JGI IMG/M metagenome (GOLD analysis project Ga0070741, IMG submission 66440) | Surface soil microbial communities from Centralia Pennsylvania, which are recovering from an underground coalmine fire - Coalmine... | ecosystem: Environmental > Terrestrial > Soil > Unclassified ...
GAAGGCCTGGTCCGGATGCTCCAGGAAGTCCTCGCGCGGCGTGGTGGCCACCGGGGCCATGGTCGGCGGCAGGTAGACCAGCCAGCGCGGATCGACCGCGAAGCGGCTCATCACCTCCAGCGCCGCCGCCGCGTTCTCCTCGCGCACGACCAGGTTGCCCATGAGCCGCGATTCGACGGTGCGCCGCCCGAGCACGTCGCCGAGGTCGAGCACGCTCGGCTCCCGGTGCACGCCGGAGCTTGAGTCGTCGGCGGTCAGCGGCCGGACCGGCTCGTACCAGACCTGCTCGGCAGGCACCGCGACAAGCTCACGCTCGGGGTAACGCAGCGCCGTCAGCTCACCGCCGAACACGCAGCCGGTGTCCAGGCAGATGGTGTTGTTGACCCAGGCTGGGCGCGGCACGGGAGTGTGGCCGTATACGACTACTGCCTTGCCGCGGTACTCGTTGGCCCACGGGTAGCGCACCGGCAGACCGTACTCGTCGGTCTCGCCAGTCGTCTCGCCATACAGCGCGAACGAGCGCACGCGGCCCGAAGCGCGGCCCTGGTAGGCCTCCTTGAGCCCGGCGTGCGCGACCACGAGCCGTCCGCCGTCAAGCACGTAGTGGCTGATCAGCCCGCGGCAGAACTCCGTGACGCGCTTGCGGAAGTCCTCGCTCTCCCGGCCGAGCTGCTCAAGCGACTCGGCCAGTCCATGGGTGTGCTGAACCTTGCGCCCGGTCAGCGCGCGTACCAGCTTGTTCTCGTGGTTCCCGGGCACGCACAGCGCGTGTCCGGCTTCGACCATGCCCATCACCAGGCGCAGCACTCCAGGCGTGTCCGGACCCCGGTCGACCAGGTCGCCGACGAACACCGCGGTGCGCGCCACGCCCGTCTCGGGATCGGCAGGCGGCAGCGCGTCGATCGGCCGGCCCTGCTCGTCTCGCACGAGCGCGTACCCCAGCCGGACGAGCAGCGACTCCAGTTCCGCGCGGCAGCCGTGTACGTCGCCGATGATGTCGAACGGCCCGGTCAGCTCGCGCTTGTCGTTGTACGCCTTCTCGTACTCGATGACCGCCTGCTCGACCTCCTCGACCGAGCGCAGCACGTGCACCTTGCGGAAGCCCTCGCGCTCCAGGCCGTGCAGACCCGCCTTGAGGTCCTTGCGCTGTCGCGTGATCACGTGCGGGCCGACCATCGCCCGCTCCGGCCGGCGCGCATTGCGCTCCCGGCACACGCTTTCCGGCAGGTCGAGCACGATGGCCACCGGCAGCACGTCGTGCTCGCGCGCGACCTTGACCAGAGCCTCGCGGGCGGTGCGCTGCACGCTGGTGGCGTCGATCACCGTCAGCAGGCCGCGGCGCAGCCGGACTCCGGCGACGTGGTGCACCAGCGCGAAGGCGTCCGCGGTCGCGCTCTGATCGTTCTCGTCGTCGCTCACGACACCGCGGCACACATCGGAGGAGATGATCTGCGTGCCCTTGAAATGCGTGCGGGCGAACGTGGATTTGCCCGATCCGGTGACCCCGACCAACACGACCAGGGACAGCTCCGGAATCGTCAGGGTCCTGGCAGCCGACTGCACGGCGACGGGCGGCGCCTCGATCGTCATGCCGCCACCTCCTTCGAGCCGGCGGTCAGCGCCGCATCCGTGAAAACAGCCATCTGCGTGGAGGGCCCGCGCTCGGGATCCACCTCGCCCACGGGTCGGTACTCGACCGCGTAACCGTGAGCCGCGCCGACCCGCAGGGCCCAGTCGGCGAACTGCGCGCGCGTCCACTCGAACCGGTGGTCACGATGCCTCATCCGCCCGGCCTCCAACGTCTCGTACAGCACGTTGTACTCAGCGTTCGGCGTGGTAACGATCACCGTCGACGGTCGCGCCGCGCCGAACACCGCGTGCTCAAGCGCGCCGAGACGCGGCGGATCCACGTGCTCGATGACCTCCATCAGCACGGCCGCGTCATAGCCCTTCAGCGCCGCGTCCGTGTACGTCAACGAGCCCTGCTTCAGCCTCATCCGGCGGGCGAGCATCTCGGGCTGCCGGTCAAGGCGCAGACCGCGTGCGGCGTACTGCAGGGCGCGCGCGGAGACGTCCACGCCCACGATCTCGGTGAAGAAGCGATCGTGTAGCAGGGCACGAAGCAGCGCCCCACCGCCACAACCCAGATCCAGTACGCGCTTCGCGCCGACGTCCTTGAGCGCGGCCAGCACGGCATCGCGGCGATGTGCGGCCAACGACTGCTTGCGCACCTCCGCGGCTGTGGGCTGCTCGGCCGGGCCTGGCGCGGGCTCGCCCTCCGCAGCGGTCTGCGACGCTGCCGTCGCGCCTTCGGCAGGCTCGCCTCCGACGGACTCGGCTTCGGCGGGATCGACGGCGTTGTCCAGCTCGCTCTCAGCGACCTCGTCAATCTCGGCGAGGCGCCCGAGCGCGGTGCGCACGAGGGCAGGGCGGCGTCCCAGGTAGCGGCGCGTGATCAGCTCGCGGTCCGGATGCCCCGGCAGCCAGGCCTCGCCCGCGCGCAGCAGCTTGTCCACTTCCTCGGCCGAGATCCAGTAGTGCTTCGAGCCGTCCAGCACCGGCAGCAGGACGTAGAGCTGGCTCAGCGCGTCGGCCAGCCGCAGCACTCCGGTCAGCGTCACATCGCAGTACCTTGACGCGCCCCAGTCCGGGAACGCCGGGTCGAGCGCGATCGGTACGGCGGCGACTTCCCAGCCCAGCGGTGCGAAAAGCCGCTCGACCAGTGCCGCGGCGGCCGGGACCGCGGGCAGCTGGATCGTCAGCGGCAGCGCGGTCGCGGCGAGCAGCGGCCGTTCCTTGGACGTGCCCCGGATCGCGGTGCGGAAGACCTGGCCGAGCGCGACGGCCAGCAAGGACGAGGCGGCGTACGGCCGGTCGTTGACGTACTGCGACAACGAGAAGTCAGCCGAGTCCAGGTTCCTGTTCTTGACCAGCGCGATCGGGTCGATCTCCAGCAGCAGCGCCGCCGTGCACGCCGCCTCGTCCGCCCGCGGGTAGAACACCTGCGAGCGCCCGAACGCGTGCTCGAAGCCCTGCACCCGCTCGGGGTTCTTGGCCAGCAGGTAGCCCAGGTCGGTGGCGGGCCAGTCGGCCCCGGGTGGGCGCGTCGCCGTGATCGTGACCAGCATGCGCACGAGTTTGACGCACCCCGGCGATCTGCGCCCACCGGTTTACCGGCCGTGTTTGCCCGCCGTAGCGTACGGCGCGGCCGCCTCAGGTCAGCTCGAGTAACGGGAACGCCCGGTGGCGGCGCGGCGGGACGAGGAAGTTCTGGCGGCGAGTGGCGGTGATGAAGCGCTCAAGGCCGTTGTCTGTCACCGCCACGTTGTACTGCGCGGCCAGGTCGAGCGAGGCCTGGTGGCTGCGCATCGTCGCGAAGAAGTCCGCGCTGGGCACGAACACGGTGAACTGGAGTTTCGGCTGGCTGCTGCCGTCGGGAACATCCATCGCGTCGAAGCCGGGTCCGTCCATCCGAATGTGGATCGGCGTCCCGTCGGCCGCGCGCGACGAGCGTTGCAGCGTCGAGAGATGGCCCATGCGGTGCTCGTTGCCCGGCGTGCCGATCCCCTGGGCGCTGGTCAGTGCGTCACCGGTGCCTTTGAAGGTGTTGTCGAGGAACGACGGACCGCCGCCGTTGGTGAACTGGTCCGGGTTGCCGAGCGAGGGCGGCGGGGTGGAGCGGAACATGTACTGCACGCGCTCGGTGAACGTGCCGTCGCTGCCGGGAGTGCCGGTGTCGTCGAGGTCGAAGAACTGGACCAGGTCGAGTATGTCGTGGGAGAGGTGCTGGATCGCGCCGTTGTCGAAGTAGTCTCCTGCGACGGCCGTGGTCAGCCGGGCCGAGGCGTTCCCGGCGAAGGTGGTGATGGCGGCCGGTCCGCTGCCGTCCACCTGCTGATCGGCGAAGCCCATCCACATCGGCGACTGCGGATGGATGAACGGGGCGAACGGCAGATCGTGCGTCGCCGCCACGAACCTGGGCAGCCCCATCTGCTGGAACATGGCCCGGCTCGCGGTGAAGGCGAGCAGGCCGGAGAACCGCGGCGAGGCGATCGACCGCCCGGCGATCGTGTTGCTGCCGCCGAGCCAGCTGACCACGTCCGCGACATACGAGTAGTCGTCGCCGCGCAGGGTGATCAGGATGTCGTTCGACTCGATCTGCACCGGCACGTTGAAACGGACCTTGCTGATGCCCGGGTTCAGCGAGGAGACGTCGGTGGGGCTCGGTACCGCCTCCTCCAACACGTAGCGGCTGTGATTCGCGGCCAGGCGCGGCATCGCACTGGCGACGAGGCCGCCGTTCAAGCCGCCGGGCAGCCGGTTGAAGTACGGGATGCCGTAGGCGATGAAGGTGAAGATGCCGCCCGCCGCGAACGGGTAGTTCGCCTCGATGGTGTTCAGCGCGTTGGCGAGCATCCTCTGGTCGGCCTTGGTCGGGGTGCGCAGGAGTCGCGCGGTGAGGAAGGTCGTGTAGACCGGCCCGAAGCGTACCGGCACGCCGTTGATCGTCTGCGCCGGAGCGATGTAGTTGCCGATGTCGAACTGGATGTCAGGCAGCGACGAACCCGCGTTCATCGCGCCGGGCAGCGCCTCGCGGATCGGCACTCGGGCGGCGCGCCCGGTCAGCTCAAGAGTGCCCAGCGCCGCGGCGAGCGCCCCGGTGCCCTTGAGGACGACGCGGCGACTCGGCTGGCCGAGGATCGTGTGCACCGGCCGGGCCGGCGACTCGGCATCGGGCCGGGCAGTGAGCTGGTCAGTGGGCTGGGCAGCGGACTCGGCAGAGGACGGGGCATCGGGATAGGCCTGCGGTCGTGGCCGGTGCCGGACGGGACAGGTGGCTGGGGTGGGCGACGCGGGAGTCTGTTCTCCCGGAATCTCTGGTGACGACGACACGTGCGGATCCGCTCTCTCGGCGCTTCCCCCCTCCGCGGGCACGGTATATAAGGGACGTGCGACTCGATAGGACGGAAATCCCTTAGGTGGTTTGGGCGGGACCGCCGGCTCCGGCCGATCGCGCAGGTCGAGCGTCATCGCGTCCGTATACGGCGGCGACCGCGCCGGTGCGGCTGCTCACCCCGAGCTTGCGGAACAGATGGCTCTGGATGCTCTCCACCGTCTTGACCGAGATGTTGAGCGCGCGGGCGGTCTGCTTCACCGAGCTGCCCGCCGCGGCCAGGCTGATGATCTCGGACTCGCGCGCCGTCAGCCGCGCCGGGCGGCTGGCCGGCTGCCGCCGCAGCAGGCCGCGCCGGATCCCCTCGGCGACCGCCTGGGTCTCGCCGTGCACGTCGAGCTTGGCGAAGATGCGGCGCTTGTGGTTCTCCACGGTGCGCGCGCTCACGCCGAGCAGCTCGCCGACCTCGGTCGAGCGCCGCCCGAGGCTGAGCAGCCGCAGCACGTCGAGCTCGCGCGCGGTCAGCGGCGTGTCGACGACCACGGCATCGGGGAGGCAGCATGCGTGGTCGCAGCGCCGGGCCGCGGCCGGCTGTGCTTCGTCCGCGGCGAGCAGCACCACGCCGACCCGCGGATGCCCGCGCAGCAGACCGGCGATCAGCTCGCGCGACAGTGGATCAGGACTCTGAACGATCACCCTGAGGCGCCGCTCCGGGTGCCCGGTCTTCAGGACCCGCCGGAATCGCTCATCTTGGCTCCCAGTACCGCCGGACGCGGATCGGTGCGCCATACCGAACCGGGCCGGATCTGTCTGCCGCGCGCCGGGCGTTGGGCTTCAGTGGGTACGCTCGCGTGTGCGGCCTTGCGCGGAACGTAGCCGTACTGGACCAATCTGGCAATAGGTCTAGACAACTGCGTCAGATGTGTACCTTGGTCTTGCTGTAGCGCCCCTCAGAGCATGCGGTGCATGATGTGCAGCCCGACATAGCCTTCGCCCGGGTGGTGGAAGGCTTCCGGCACCGTGCCGACGATCTTGAATCCGAGGGACTCGTACAGACGCACCGCGTAGATGTTGGTCTCCACGACCGCGTTGAACTGGATCGCGCGGAAACCGGCGGCGCGGGTCCACTCCAGCGAGTACTCGACCAGCGCGCGGCCGATGCCGCGGCCCGACCGCTGCGGGTCCACCATGTAGCTCGCGCTCGCCACATGTGCGCCGTTGCCGGGCCGGTTGGCGTACATGTTCGCGGTCCCGAGTACCGCGCCGGACTCGTCGACCGCGACGGCCGTGTGCGTGGGCGGCGGGAGCATCCACAGCTCGCGGCCCTGGTCCTCGGTCAGGTCGGTCGGATAGGCGAAGGTGTCGCCGGCGGCCACGATCGCGTGGAAGAAGGGCCAGATCAAGCGCCAGTCGTCCGCTACAGCTTCTCTGATCAGCACGTCGCCATCATGCCTTTACGTGCCGCGCCGCGACCACGCGGTTTCCGCCCCGCCCCGCTGCGTGTTTCACCCGGCCACACCAGGTTAGACGCGAGGTCCGAGTGCGTAACGGCGGAAGGGCAGCGATGAGCGAGGAACGGTCACCGGACGGGGCCCACGCGGGAGCGGTGCTGTTCGACGTCGACGGCACGCTGATCGACACGGCGTACCTGCACGCCGTCGCCTGGTGGCAGGCGTTTCGCCAGGCCGGGCTCACAGTCCCGATGGCGCGGACGCACCGGGCGATCGGCATGGGATCGGACCACCTGCTGGACCACCTGCTCGGCCCGGATCGCGACAAGGACGGCGACAGCGCGCTCAGCGCCTCTCACAACGCGCTGTTCGCGGCGTACTGGCCAAGTCTCCAACCGTTCGACGGCGCGGCCCGGCTTCTGCACGCCTGCCGGCAACGTGGCTGGCGAGTCGTGCTGGCCAGCTCCGCCAAGGAGGACGAACTGTCGGCGATGCGCGCCGCCCTGAACGCAGAGGACTCGATCGACGCGGTCACCGGCGCCGGCGACGTGGCGTCCAGCAAGCCCGCGCCGGATCTCGTTGAGCAGGCACTCGAGCGTGCCGGAGTGCCGCCGGAGCGAGCCGTGTTCGTCGGCGACACGCGTTGGGACGTGGAGGCCGCGGCGCGGGCCGGCGTGCCGTGCATCGGGATGCTTTCCGGCGGCTGGTCGCGGGCTGAGCTGGAGCAGGCCGGGGCCGTGGAAGTGTACGAGGGGCCGGCCGAACTGCTCGGCAAGCTCGACGGCAGCATCCTGTCGCAGCCTTCGAAGGACTAAGGCCAAAGGATTAGGGTGCGTTTCGGCGCCGCTAGCGAACAGCGCTAGTGGTCCGACGGCTGGTCGTCGCGTTCGAGCATGCCCGGGTGCACGCCGGGGACGGCGCCGGCACGCGCATTGCGCGCGGTGGCGAGCTTCTGCAGCAGGCCGAGGAGTTGTGTGCGCTCTTCGGGTTCCAGCGGCTCGCACATCGTCGCCTCGACGCCGAAGGCCGCTTGCATCGCCTGGCCGAAGGCGGCCGCGCCGGCTTCCGTGAGCCCGATGGTGTAGGCACGGCGATCCTCTGGATGCGGCCGCCGTTCGATGAGTCCCTTGGCTTCCAGGCCGTCCACCAGCGCGACCATGCGGTTGGGTGTGATGTTCAGCATCGCGCCGAGCGCCCGCTGCGAACCGCCCTGCGCGCTGGCGAGCAGCCGCAGCAGGCCGAATTGGCGCAGCTCCAGGCCGAGGCCGGCCAGCGCCTTGCCCATCTCGCCGCTAGCGTCGTAGCCGAGACGGGAGAGCAGGAACGCGACGCTCGGCGGACTCTGGCCCGGATCGAGCGACTGACTCACAGGATAATCCCAGGTTCGAATAGTCGCACGAGAGATATAGTACCGCCATGGAACGAATGCCGTGACGGGAACTGCGGCGCTGGAGTTCCACCGAGGAGGTGACCTCGCCGTGAGCGACAACCAGGCTCCGAACGACAGCCAGAACCCGAATCAGAACCGGAATCAGGACCAGAACCGGAACCAGAACCCCGCGTCGAACCCGGACAAGCCGCACCGCATCGGCCTGCGTGCGTCCGATGCCGAACGCGAAGCCGCGTTGCGCGTCCTGGCGAAGCACTTCGCCGACGGCCGGCTCGAGCGCGCCGAGTTCGACGAGCGCGCCGACGCCGCACTCGCCGCGCGCACCCAGGACCAGCTGCGCACGCTGTTCGCGGACCTGCCCGGCCCCGCGCCGGTGCCGCCGGCAGTACCCGAATACGCTGGTGCGGCCGCCTCCGCCTCCGGAGCGACCGCCCCGGACGGTTGGCAGGCGCGTCCGCCGGCGGTGCCGTGGGCCGGCTCGCTCGTGCTCGTTCCGGCGCTGCTGGCGTTCGCGGTCCTGGCCGCGCTGCACGGCGCGCCGCCGTTCCCGCTCATCCCGCTCGCGTTCATCCTGCTGCGCCGGCACCGGCGCTCGACTCGCTGGAATCGAGAGGTACGACCATGGACCTGACCCCGCAGGCCACCACGACCAACGCCGTGTCCGCCCCGTCCGCGTCGGCGCCTTCAGCGGAAAGGCTTCGGCGATCCAGCTTCGGCGCCGTGCTCGCGCTGATCGTCCAGTACGGACTCGGCATGGGCGTGAACCTGTTCGTGAACGTCCCGGACGCGGACAAGGGCAAGGGAATGGGCGCAGCGTTCGGCAAGGCCTTCTCCAACGGTCCGGCCGCGCTGGCCGCGCACGCGGGCATCGGGCTGCTGCTGGTCATCAACGTGATCGTCGTGCTCGTGACCGCGTTCCGGGCCGGGCACCGCGTCGCCCTGGTCAGCTCGATCGTGGGCGCGCTGTGCGTGATCGGCGCCGCGTTCTCCGGTGCGACCTTCGTCGACAAGGGCGCGAACAGCGCGTCGATGACGATGGCCGTGCTGACCGGCGTCGCAATTGCCTGCTACGCGGTCAACCTGTACGTGCTTGGCGCGGAGCGGGACTGATGACAGCGCACGACCGCAGGTTCCGCTTCGGTGCGGTGGCCGCGGTGGCGCGTAGCGCGAAGGAGTGGGCCTCGACGGCGCAGCACCTCGAAGAGCTCGGATTCTCGACGTTGCTGTGCCCTGACACGACCGGCACCCTCGCACCGTTTGCTGCCTTGACCGCGGCCGCGACGGCCACCGAGACGCTGCGGTTGGGCACGTACGTGCTGGCCTCGCCGCTGCGCTCTCCCGGCACCGTGGCCTGGGAGAGCGTGACGCTGGACGCGCTCAGCGGAGGCAGGTTCGAGCTCGGACTCGGCGCCGGACGTCCGGACGCCGCGCGAGACGCCGCCCGGCTGGGTCTGCCCTTCGGCAGTGCCGCCGAGCGCATCGCGCGACTCGAGGAGACGATCGCCGCGGTTCGGGCCCGTTTCGCCGGATCCGATCCGGCGGCTCAGCGCGACGCGGTGCGCGGCGTGCAGCAGCCGGCTCCGCCGATCATGGTGGCCGGCATCGGTCCGCGCATGCTGCGGCTCGCCGCGCAGCACGCTGACACGCTCGCGCTCGGCCTGCCACCGCAGAGCACCGACGACGATCTGGCGGCGAAGGCCGACGAACTGCGCCGCCTCGACGCAGCGGCCTTCGATCGGCTCGAACTGGCTCTCAACATCGCGCTGGTCGGCGAGAACGCGCCGCCGCACGCCGCCGCCTGGCTCGGCGGCGACCCGCAGGAATTGATCCGCGGCGGCTCGATCACCGCGCTCGTCGGCACCCCGCGTCAGATGGCTGACGCGCTGTTGCGGCGGCGGGAGCGCTCCGGCGTCTCGTACGTCTCAGTGAACGTGATGTTCGCCGACCGGTTCGCTCCGGTGATCGGGCTGCTCGCGGATCAGTGAGTGGTGGACAGGAAGTGGGAGAGCTACCGGCTGAGCTCTTCGGCGGCGCGGCGGGCGCGGTGGTCGGCCCAGGCGGCGATGCGGGACCAGCGGTTGGCCGCGGCCATCCGGCGGGCCAGCTCGTGCTCGCGCGCGGCCCGGAACAGCTCGTCGCTACGGGTGTCGGCCAGGGTGGTCGGGAACATGCTCGTCTTTCCCCTCCGTCAGGATCTTCGTCGGCCAGGCCCGTGCGGCGACTGGCGGGGTGCGATCCGTGACTGTCATACTTTGTTTTGACAGTAACGACGATACGCGCTAGGGGGTGACTGGTCAAGTGGATTTTGGCAGTCACACAGTGAGCTCGGTGGACCTCGCGGTCTCCCTGGTCAACGCGATAGTGCCGGGCGAATCCCGCGGCCGCGGCTACCCCGCGGCGGACGGCGTCGAGGAGTTGCGCGGACGGGCCCAGGCGGTCCCCGGACTGACTCCTGGCAGGCCGCTGACCGACAAGGAGACCCGCGGCGTCGCGAAGATCGCCGAGGAGCTGCATGCCGTCTTCGCGTCCGCGCACGACGGCGACATCGACGCGGCGGCCCGGCTGCTCAACGCGATGATCGTGCGCTACGACGCCCGACCGACCCTGCTGCGGCACGACAACGAGCCCTGGCATCTGCACTTCCACGGCCCGGGCGCGGGAGTCGTGGAAGGAATCGGTGGCGCGACATCGGTCGCCCTCGCCTTCGTCTTCGGCGGCGAATACGCCGACCGGGTCGGCATGTGCTCGGCGCCGAACTGCGACCGCGTGTACGTCGACGTCTCGCGCAACGGCACCAAGCGCTACTGCTCGACGGCCTGTCAGAACCGGGTCAAGGCGGCGAGCTTCCGCGCCCGCCAGGCCGGATCGGAAAAGCTCAGCGCGGACTGATCGGGACCAGCGAGAGGGTCGGCGTCTCGTCGGATTCCGCGGGTTCGGCGGGTTCCGCCGGCGCCGCTGACATCGACAGGGGTCGCAGATCGTGCTCCGGATCGCCGTTGCGCTCCCAAGGTGCCGGAATCGGCTCGGGCTCGGGGGAGCAGAACTCGCACTCGCAGTCCTGCGCCGCGGCGCCGCCGTCAGCGGCGTACCCCGGTCCCGCCTGCGAAGCGTGCGTCGTCGTGCGGCCGCGTTCGTCGTTCATTGACCGGAGCTTCCTGTTCTGTCGTTCTGTCGTGCCTCGTCGGACCGGCGGACGTCACACGACGCGGCGCACGGCGTCGATCGGCAGCATGTTCCAGGGACCGTACTGGACCGGCTGCCCGGTCGTCGGCGCGTGGATCACCAGGCCGTCGCCGACGTAGATCGCGATGTGCTCGTTATTGTCGTACAGGATCAGGTCGCCCGGCTGCAGATTCGACAGGATCGGCGCCACCGCGTACCCGTCGTTGACCTGATCGTAGGTGGTGCGGCCGAGCTGGACGCCGGCGGCCTTCCACGCCGCCTGGGTCAGGCCCGAGCAGTCGTATCCAGGGTTCCCGATCCCGCCCCACTGGTAGTAGATCCCGAGCTTGGACTTGGCGAACGCGACCGCGATGCCGGGCCGCCCGGACACCTGCGGCAGCGCCGCGATCCGGGCCGCGGACACGTTCCAGTCCACGTTGACCGGGCTGATCTGCTGCTGTTGGGCGAAGGTCAGGCTGGAGAGCAGCGCCTGCGCCTGCCGGTTCTTCGCCACGATCTGCGTGCGCAGCGCGGCGGCCTGGTTCTCGGCCTGCTGCAGCTGCTCCAGCCGGTCGGCGGCCTGCTTCTTGAGCGCCGTCACCTGGGCCTGCTCGGCCTTCAGCGACTTGAGCATCATCGCCTCGTTCTGGCCGAACTGGTTCATCGCCAGCGCGTGCTGCAGGTACTGGTCGGGGTTCTGCGAAAGCATCATGGTGAGCGCCGGGTCGACCGAGCCGGTGCGGTACTGCGCGGCGGCCAGCGGCCCGAGCGCGCCGAGCAGCGAGGTCATCGACTTCTGCGCGGCGACCGCCTGCCCCTGCAACAGGTCTACCTGCTGGTGCAGCGCGGCCATCTGCTCGGCCGCGGCGTCGTAGTTGTTGGTGGCCGTCTCAGCCTGCTGCTGAAGGGTCTTCACCTGCGCCTGGACGTCGGCGACCGACGCCGCGTGTCCCGCGGTCGCGGACAGGCCGACGCCCGTGGCGGCCGCGGCACCGGTCGCCGTGAGCGTGATCGCGGTGCGTACCGGGACCGTCCTGCGTCTGTGCGAGGCCATGAGGCCAGCTCCTTCACCGCTGTCGGCGTGTGGGCGACGCCGATTCGTCGCGCCGACGCTGCGCCCGGGCCGGTGGGCGCAGGCCGGCTCGAAGGCGAGACACGAGCGGATCGCCGTCCCGGTTCACTGCGGGCAGGCGGTGTTCGAAGCCGGTTTGTCAGAGCGCGTTGATCGTTGCGGTGAGGTTGTCCAAGAGGCGGATGCCGACGGTCGTCACGAGGCCGGCGCGGCCGACGTGGATGGCTCGGACTGTGCGGCCGGCTCCGCCAACGCCTGCTGCCCTGTCGTCCGTGCGAAGCCGATCAGTTCTTCGAGCGTCCAGTTGAGCCGCCCGCTGCGCAAATCGTCGGTCACCGCGCGGATCCAGTCGAGCTCCGCGGCGGTCATCGCCCGCAGGTATTCGTCTTCGAGCATGGTGACCCGCGGCAGGCCGTAGACCTCCAGCTGCTCGGCCAGGCTCTTCTCCTGCTCGGCGAGCGCCGCGCTGAGGACCGCGGCGCGCTGCTCAAGCACTTCGAGCGCATCCCGCGGCGCGAGCATGAGCACGAAGGAGAGCGCTGCGGGGAACTGCGGGAACTCCTGCTTTGGCTCGGCCAGCAACTCGTGCAGCCAGTCACGGGTCGCCTGCCGGCCCGCTTCGGTCAGCTCGTAGACCGTGCGCTCCGGGTACTGCTGGTCGCGCCCGGTCTCGCGTACCGCGATCAGGTCCGCGGCGAGCAACCGCTCGATCGTGCGGTAGAGGCTCGCGCGCTGACTGACGTTGACGACCTTGTCCTTCCCCCACTGCTTGATCAGGCGCTGGATGCCATACGGATGCAGCGGCTGGAAG
>Ga0070741_10015691_pt1 | contig 12778 bp, 7 predicted proteins | sample Coa_R1_4_FD_66440 | JGI IMG/M metagenome (GOLD analysis project Ga0070741, IMG submission 66440) | Surface soil microbial communities from Centralia Pennsylvania, which are recovering from an underground coalmine fire - Coalmine... | ecosystem: Environmental > Terrestrial > Soil > Unclassified ...
TCGCGGTTGATGATGAGCTGGATCGCCACGGCGCGGCGCACGGATTCCTCCGTCGGCGTCGTGATCGCTTCGTCGTAGGCGTTCGTGTGCAGGCTGTTGCAGTTGTCGAACAACGCGTAGAGCGCCTGCAGCGTGGTGCGGATGTCGTTGAACTGGATTTCCTGCGCGTGCAGCGAGCGGCCGCTCGTCTGGATGTGGTATTTCATCATCTGGCTGCGCGGCGACGCACCGTATCTTTCGCGCATGGCGCGCGCCCAGATGCGGCGCGCGACGCGGCCGATCACGCTGTATTCGGGGTCCATGCCGTTCGAGAAGAAGAACGACAGGTTCGGCGCGAAATCGTCGATGTGCATTCCGCGTGCGAGATAATACTCGACGATGGTGAATCCGTTCGACAGCGTGAACGCGAGCTGCGAGATCGGGTTCGCGCCGGCCTCGGCGATGTGGTAGCCCGAGATCGACACCGAATAGAAGTTCCTCACTTTGTGGTCGACGAAATACTGCTGGATGTCGCCCATCATGCGCAGCGCGAATTCGGTCGAGAAAATGCAGGTGTTCTGCGCCTGGTCTTCCTTCAAGATATCGGCCTGCACCGTGCCGCGCACGGAGGCGAGCGTCGCGGCCTTGATCTTGGCGTAGGTTTCGGCGTCGACGAGCTGGTCGCCCGTGACGCCGAGCAGGCCGAGGCCGAGCCCGTCGTTGCCATCGGGCAGCATGCCGGAATACATCGGGCGGCGCTTGCCCGCGTACATTTTTTCGATCTTGTCGTGCGCCGCGTCCCAGCGCGCGCCGTCTTCGCGCAGGTACTTCTCGACGGCTTGGTCGATCGCCGTGTTCATGAACATGGCGAGGATGATCGGGGCGGGACCGTTGATCGTCATCGACACCGAGGTGCTCGGCGACGACAGATCGAAGCCCGAATAGAGCTTCTTCATATCGTCGAGCGTCGGAATGTTGACGCCGGAATTGCCGATCTTGCCGTAGATGTCGGGCCGCGGATGCGGGTCTTCGCCATACAGCGTGACGGAATCGAACGCAGTCGACAGCCGCGTGGCCTTCTGCCCGTGCGACAGGTAATGGAAGCGCCGGTTCGTGCGCTCGGGCGTGCCCTCGCCCGCGAACATGCGCAGCGGATCTTCGCCCGTGCGGCGGTACGGATAGATGCCGCCCGTGTACGGATAGGCACCGGGCAGGTTCTCCTTCATGAGGAACGTCAGCAGCTCGCCCCAGCTCTTGTAGGTCGGCGCAGCAATCTTCGGAATCTGCTGGTGCGACATCGATTCGACGTAGTTGCTGCCCTCCACGGGTTTGCCGCGCACTTCGTAGAGATAGTGCGGATCGGTGATGGACTTGAGCCGCGACGGCCATTCACGCAAGAGGTGAATCGCGTCGCTCGACAACGCTTTCACCGCCTCGTTGTAGCGCTGGCGCAGCGCGACGAGCGAGCGGTCGTTCGCTTCCCAGAACGCCTTCTCGCCGTCGCTGTCGCGCACCATCTGCGCGCCGGGGCCGAGATCGGCGGCGGCGTAAAGCTCGAGTTCGTGCGGCAGTTTCGCATCGCCGAGCTCGCGCAGCGCCTGCCAGAGCGCCTGCACGCGATCGGCCGCTTCGGCTTGCTTCGCGATCTGCGCATTGATGCCGCGCCCCTGCTCGGCGATTTCGGCGAGATAGCGCACGCGGGCGCCCGGGATCAGCACGGTCGCGCGCGGTTCCTTGAGCGTGGTGTCGACCTCGGGCGTCCACTTCTCGGCCGGCAGGTTGAGCTTCTCGCGCACGAGACGGCACAGATTCGCGAACATCCACGTCACGCCCGGATCGTTGAACTGGCTCGCGATCGTCGGGTACACGGGCACTTGCTCGTCGGGCAGCTTGAACGCGACGCGGTTGCGGCGCCATTGCTTGCGCACGTCGCGCAGCGCGTCTTCGGCGCCGCGCTTGTCGAACTTGTTGAGCACGACGAGATCGGCGTAATCGAGCATGTCGATCTTCTCGAGCTGGCTCGCTGCGCCGTAGTCGCTCGTCATCACATACATCGGGAAATCGACGAGATCGACGATTTCCGAATCCGACTGGCCGATGCCCGCGGTCTCGACGATGACGAGCTCGTAGCCCTGCCCGCGCAGGAACGCGATGCAATCCTTGAGCACGGCGTTCGTCGCCACGTTCTGGCGGCGCGTGGCCATGGAGCGCATGTAGACGCGCTTGCTGCGTAGCGAATTCATGCGAATGCGGTCGCCGAGCAAGGCGCCGCCGGAACGGCGCCGCGTCGGGTCGACCGCCAGTACGGCGATGCGCATTTGTGGAAAAGCGTGCAAAAAGCGCAAAAGCAACTCGTCGACCACGCTCGACTTGCCCGCGCCGCCCGTACCGGTGATGCCGAGGACGGGCACGCTGCGCGTGCGGGATTCGAGATTCGAGATATGGGATTCGGAAGAGCCGCTCGACCACTGCTTGCGCAGTTTGGCGAGCTCGGCATCGGAAAAAGCCCCGTTTTCGATCGCGGTCAGCATGCGGCCGATCGCGATTTCATCGTCGAGATCGACTTTGCCGGGCGTCATCGAATCCCGAATCCCGACTCCCGAATCCCGGCCCTCGCGTGCACGGCGCACCACATCCTCGATCATCGCCGTCAGGCCCATGTGCATGCCGTCGTTCGGATGGTAGATGCGCTCGACGCCGTAGGCCTGCAGCTCGGCGATCTCCTCGGGCGTGATCGTGCCGCCGCCGCCGCCGAACACGCGGATGTGCGCGGCGCCGCGTTCCTTGAGCATGTCGACCATGTACTTGAAATATTCGACGTGGCCGCCCTGGTACGAGGAAAGCGCGATGCCGTCGGCGTCTTCCTGCAGCGCGGCGCGCACGACGTCTTCGACGCTGCGGTTGTGACCGAGATGGACGACCTCGGCGCCCTGCGCCTGGATCAGGCGGCGCATGATGTTGATCGCGGCATCGTGGCCGTCGAACAGGCTCGCGGCGGTGACGAAGCGCAGCGGTGCGGCGTCGACGGTCGGCGTGGGAATCGGAAGCTGGCGGGCGGTCGTGCTCATGCGATGCGGCCTCGATGTGTAGGCCGCAATTGTAGCGCGAGCGCTGTCGGCGATGGCGCCCGGAACACTTTTCCGCCGCGTGTCACCGCGGTCGCGCGATTTATCCGGCGAGCTCCGCCGGCGCCGCGGGCAGTCCGTCCCGCTCCCAGTAGAATTGCCAACCGTCGTCGACGAAGCGGTGGATGCGCGTCGCCGAGAAGCGCATGGCGAGGCGGATCGCTTGCCAGGCGTCGACGCCGGCGATCGCATAGCGCCCTTCATCGAGGCCGGGCAAGGTCACGACGGCATGCCATTCGCAGGCGCGTTGCCGGATCGGCACACTGATGCGCAGCGCCGCGTCGTGACCGCTGCCGTCGGGCGCGACGGCGAAGAACGTGCGTTCGGCGGCGATCGCGTCCATGCCTGTCGGTCAGCCGATGCGCTTGAGCACGAGATCGTGCCCCTCGCGGCGGCTCACGAAGCCCGTGATCTTCCCGGCCGCGTTGCGCGCGAAGACGCGCCGCACGCGCGGCTGGCCGGGCGTCACGAGCACGTCGCGCAGCTCCGCTTCGAGCTTGAACGGCGCGCCGCCGTTCATGCTGCCCGTGAGTCCGTCGCCCGCGCGCGCGATGCGGAACGTGAAGCCCGGTCCCGCGCTGTAGGTGCCGACGTACTCCTCGAGCGTCGCCTCGGGCAGAGACACGGTCGGCGGATCGTCGGGCACCGCCATCGTCTGGCTCGATATCATGCGCCACGCCTCGCCTTCCCGGAGCCAGACTTCGGTCGAGAGGAACTTGGCCGTGAGCTTTTGTCCGGCGACCTCCTGATGCAGCACGTCGGTGAACGAGGTCACGGCGACGGTGCCGTGCAGTTCGACATGGAAATCGCGCTGCTCGAGCTTCATCGACACCCCGGCGGCGGGCGGCTTGGCGCTCTCGACGATGTCCTTCTTCGTGGCGATGTCGCCGCCTTCGTTCATGAACACGACGCGGTCGTCGAGATAGCGCGCGAGCGCGGCGGCGTCGCCGCTCGCGGAAGCGTCGGAGAACGCCTGCGACTGACGCTGGATCAGCGCGGCGACGTCCTCGTTCGCGTGAACGCTCAGCGCGAACGCGGCGAGCAGGAGGGGCAAGGTCGAGAGTGTGCGGTGCATGCGGCTTCCCGGCGGTCGGATGCCGGCATTGTCTGCCGCAATGTATACAACGCGATGTGCCGGCGGTCACGCCCGCCCACGTTTCGTCTCAAGCCGGCGTCGCTTCGCCGATTCGCACGTGTTCGCGGCGCACGCCGTAGCCCATGAATCGCGCAGGGATGCGCCGCACCGCTGCGAAACCGAGCAGCCAGCGCACGAACGCCGGCAGCTCGAGCTGCGCGCCCGACGATTCGAGCGCGCGCGAGATCACGCGTTTCTGGATCTGCCGCTGCACGGCCTGCGTGAGCCGCGTCGGCAGCATGCGGCGCCGCTCGACGGCCGCGAGCACGGACTCGTCGGGCACGCCGCGGCGCAGCGCGGGCGCGAGCGCATTCGCGGCCGCGACGGCGTCCTGCACGGCGAGATTGATGCCGACGCCGCCGACCGGCGACATCGCGTGTGCGGCATCGCCGATCAGGAGAAGACCGGGTCGATGCCAAGTCGGCAACCGATCCACCTTCACCTCGAGCAGCTTGACCGTGTCCCAGCTCTCGATGGATCGGGTGCGATCGGCGAGGAACGGCGCCAAGCGTGCGATGCCGCTGCGGAAGGTTTCGATCGGCTGCGTGCGCAGCGTCGCGGCCTGCCCTTTCGCCACGACGTAGGCGGCCTGCCAGTAGTCGTCGCGGTTCAGCAGCACGAGCATGTGGCCGAACGCGGCGCGGCCGAAGACGTCTTCCGGATCGCCGGCCCGGCGCGGCATGCGGAACCAGAGCACGTCCATCGGCGCGCCGTAGTCGATCGGCGTGAAACCGGCAGCTTCGCGCATACGCGAGTGCCTGCCGTCGCAGGCGACGACGACGTTCGCACGCAGCTCGAACTCCTCGTCGCCCTGCCGCGCACGCACGCCGCAGATGCGCCCGCCCTCTTCGACGAGGCCGACCGCTTCGGTCGACACGCGCAGATCGAAACCCGGATATTTCCGTCCTGCGTCGGCGATGAGATCGAGGAAATCCCACTGCGGCACGAGCGCGACGTAGTCGAACGGCGCGAGTCCGCGGAACTCGATGAACGGCTGCAAGCGGTCGCCGAACGCGATCTTCAGTTCCTGCACACGATGCTGCTTGAGCAGATTGAAACGCTCCAGGAGGCCGATCTCGTCGAGGATCTGCAGCGTCGACGGATGGACCGTATCGCCACGGAAATCACGCAGGAAATCGGCATGCTTCTCGAGGATCGCGACGGCAAGCCCGGCACGCGCGAGCAGCAAGCCCAGCACCATGCCCGCGGGGCCGCCACCCACCACGAGGCAATCGCGTGACACGCGGGTCCGTGCGCGTTCGTCCATGCCGCGGAGCCTAGCACCCTCACCCGGAATGAAACGGAAACGGGAGGCCCACTGATTCCCAAATCCCGAATCCCAAATCCCAAATCCCGATTCCCCATTCCCCATTCCCGCTTTACGATGTCGTCCTCACGTTCGCGCCTCGGGGACGCCATGGACCTGCAACGCATCCGCAGCTCGCTGCCACCGTCGCAACAGGCCGCCGTCGATCTCGAGGCCGCGTGGCGGCGCTATCGCGGCGAAGGCGGGCTCGACGACGAGGCCGCCTTCGAGACCTGGCTTGCCGGCACCTTGCCGCCCGACGATGCCGTTCGCACTTTGACGCAAGCGCCGGTCGAGGTGAGCCTCGTGATGCCGACGCGGCTTTCGGCACAGGCGGACGCCGCGCGCACGCTCGGCGATGCCGAAGCGCCGACGGTCGTCTCGGCGCGCTCCGCCGCGGCGCCCGCTGCCGCGCCGCCTGCCCCGTCGCCCGCGCAATTCCACTACACGATTCTCGGCACCGCGGGCAAAGGCGGCATGGGCACCGTGCACGTGGCCAAGGACACCGAGCTCCTGCGCCGCGTCGCGCTCAAGCAGCTCAGCGCCGAAGCGGACGTCAACGCCGCGGCGCGCACGCGCTTCCTGCGCGAGGTGCAGATCACGGCGCAGCTCGACCATCCGAACGTCGTGCCCGTCTACGCGCTCGAAGTGGCGCCGGGCGGCCAGCCCGCGTACACGATGAAGCTCGTCGAAGGCCGTACGTTCCACGCGCTGCTCAACGAGACGCGCGAGTTCTACGAAAGCGGCCGCCCACCCGACGAAGCGCATTCGCTTGCGGCGCGCGTCGAGCATTTCCTCAAAGTCTGCGATGCGATCGCCTATGCGCACGAGAAAGGCGTGATCCATCGCGACCTGAAACCTGCGAACCTCATGCTCGGCCGGTACAACGAGGTCTACGTCATGGATTGGGGTCTGTGCCGCGTGCTGCGCCAGCCCGAAGAGATGCCTCCGCCCGACCGCTCCGTCGTGATGTCGACGCCGGACGTGTCGGGCAGCGCTTCGGAGACGCAGATCGGCGACGTCGTCGGCACGCCCAAATACATGTCGCCCGAGCAGGCGCAGGGTCGCAACCGCGAACTCGACGCGCGCAGCGATCAGTGCGCGCTCGGACTCATTCTCTACGAGATGGTCACCTTGAACGCGCCTTACGATGGACGCACGGCGTACGAGGTGCTCGTCAACGCAGCGGCCGGCAAGCGCCGCGCGATCGTGCACGCGTACGCGCGCCGGCGCGTACCGCGCGAGCTGCGCGCGATCATCGAGCGCTCGACCGCGCTGTCACCCGATCAGCGTTATGCGAGCGTGGTGGAGATGGCCGCCGATCTGCGCCGCTACCTGCGCGGCGACGCCGTGCTGGCGCGTCCCGACAACGCGTGGCAGCGGCTCGCACGCACGCTCGTGCGCCATCGCCAGCGCGCGCTCATGGGCGTGCTCGCGCTCATCGCGCTGGCGGCGATCACGATCGGCGGCCTGCTCTGGCAGAACCAGCGCCTCATCGTGTCGGAACGGTTGCGCGAACAGCGCCTGCTCGCGCTCACGAGCGCCGTCGCCGACATCAGCGATCGCGTGCAGATGCGCTTCCTGCAAGTCGAAGGCGGTATCGTGAATCTCGCCGATTCGGTGTCGCAAATCCTCGTTCACGGCCAGCTTTCGGAGCAGCGCTATTACCTGCAAGCCGATTTCGCCGATCCCACACGCGCGCCGCAGGACCTCAAACCGAGCACGACGCACAGCGGCAAGGTGAGCCTGAACTGGCCGGTGTGGATCGTCTCGCCCGACGTCGCCGACACGCAGGCGACGGCCGAGCTGCGCAAGCTCGCCGTGCTGCAGCCGTTCATGCGCGAGATCTATGCGCGCTCGGCGCATATGATCGAGGGCACCGACCGCGACTTCTACAGCAACGCGGAAAAGGCCTTGCGCAACGACGACAGCGCGCTGACCGCCGTGCTCATCGCGCTCGATAACGGCATCGTCGCGCGTTACCCCGGCTGGGACGGCCTGCCCGCGGACTACGACGCGCGCCAGCGGCCGTGGTACCGGCTCGCCGCCGACAAGCAAGGTCCGCAGTGGGGCGTGCCGTACGCGAACGGCCTCACGGGCTTGACCGAGCTGCCCATGAGCGTACCGTTCTACGGGCCGGCGGGCCGCTTCCTGGGCGTCGTGAGCGCAGCGTTCCTGCCGGACAAAGTCGTCAAGTCGCTGTTCAACGTTCGCCAGGACGCTGCCGTGCGCGCCCTCTACCTCATCGACAACGCCGGCCATGTGCTCGCCGCCTCGGGCGAAGCGTCGCCGCTCGAACGCCCGGCGCCGGAAACGAACGTGACCGCGGTGTTTCCGCTCCCCGAGCTCGTGCAGCGCATCAAGGCGGGGCAGACGGGCGTGATCGAGACGCGACTCGGCGGCGAGCAGGTGGTCATCGCGTACGACGAAGTGTCGCCGTTCGGCTGGAGCGTCGTCGCCGTCGCCGACGCGAAACGGCTGCTCGATCGTTCCGACAGCGATACGCCCGCGTATTGAGGGCGCACTGTCGCGGCCGCCCGCGCAGCGTTACACTAGCGCTCATCCGACCGGCCGCGTTCATGCGCGGCCGCTTCGTTTTCGCGCAAATACAAGTGCTTGCCGCACATAGTTCAGAACGAATCTGCTGTCTCTGCCAGCGCAACCGCCCTATCTCGCATCACGGAGCCGTCTGCAATGATCTTCGATACCATCGCCACCTCGGGACACGAGGAAGTCGTCTTCTGCCACAACAAAGACGCCGGTCTCAAGGCCATCATCGCCATCCACAACACGGTGCTCGGCCCCGCCCTCGGCGGCCTGCGCATGTGGCCGTACAAGAGCGAGCAGGAAGCGCTCAACGACGTGCTGCGTCTGTCGCGTGGCATGACGTACAAGAATGCAGTGGCGGGCCTCAACATCGGCGGCGGCAAGGCGGTGATCATCGGCGACCCGGCCAAGGACAAATCCGAGGCGCTGTTCCGCGCGTTCGGCCGCTTCGTCAACTCGCTGAACGGCCGCTACATCACGGCCGAGGACGTCGGCATCAACGTCAACGACATGGAATGGGTGTTCCGCGAAACCGAATTCGTGACCGGCGTGCACCAGGTGCACGGCGGCTCGGGCGACCCGTCGCCGTTCACGGCCTATGGCACGATCCAGGGCCTGCTCGCGGCGCTGAGCGTCAAGTTCGGCAACGAAGACATCGGCAAGTACAGCTACGCCGTGCAGGGCGCCGGCCACGTCGGCATGGAGTTCATCAAGCTCCTGCGCGAGCAAGGTGCAAAAGTATACGTGACCGACATCGACCAGGAGCTCGTCAGGCGCGCAGTCGAGGAACACGGCTGCACGGCCGTCGGCACGGACGAGATCTACGACGTCGACGCCGACGTCTACAGCCCGTGCGCGCTCGGCGGCACGGTCAACGAGAGCACCCTGCCGCGCCTGAAGTGCAAGATCATCTGCGGCGCGGCGAACAACCAGCTCGCCAACGATGCGATCGGCGTCGAAGTCGAGAAGCGCGGCATTCTCTACGCGCCCGACTACGCGGTGAACGCGGGCGGCGTCATGAACGTTTCGCTCGAAATCGACGGCTACAACCGCGAGCGCGCGATGCGCATGATGCGCACCGTCTACGACAACGTCGGACGCATCTTCCAGATCGCCAAGCGCGACAGCATCCCGACGTTCAAGGCCGCCGACCGCCTGGCCGAAGAGCGGATCACCGCGATCGGCAAGATCAAGCTGCCGCACATGGGCAATCACAGCCCGCGCTTCCTGGGCCGCATGCGCGGACACTGAAATACGAGCCTGCTACCATGGTTCCCTCTTAGGGGAGGAGGGGGAACCATGACGTTCGCTACCGCGCACCTGCGCGCGCTTCGCGTCGCTTTTGCCGCAGCTCTCGTGTGCTGCTTCGCGCCGGTGCACGCCGGCGATCTCGCCTTCGGGAAACGCACGATCTACGTACCGGATCCTGACGGCTACATCCCGCTCGCGCAAAGCATGCCGCGCTACATGCAGGCGGCGCAGGCGTATCTGCCCGCGACCAACCGGCTCGTCGAAGCCTATGCGACGCCGGCCGACGCCGCGGCGATGGAGCAAGGAAAACCCGTGCTCTCGCGCTACTTCCAGGTGCAGGTGCTGCGCTCGCTCGACGGCACGCCCGTCTCGCCCGACGAACTCGCGGACGCCGAGGGCGAAATGGACCGCGGACTCAAGCAGGCGCTCGGCAACGTCGACAGCATCGGCCGCGACCTCGCGAGCAAAGGCAATAGCGAGATCAAGCGCATGACCGCGGTCGATCCGCAGATATCGGTCTCCGACACCGGCTATCTCGGCGTCTACCGCAAGGAGCCGTGGGGACAATTCTTCACGATCAAGACGCGCCTCTCCACCGGGCTCATGAGCAAGCCGACCGATCTCGTCTGCGCCGGCGCCATCGTGCTCGCGAATTATCAGCTCGTGTTCCTCTACGGCTATTCGGTCTACAAAAACGAAGGCGACCGTCAATGGGCCGAACAGGCCGTCTCCGAATGGGCCGACCAGGTGCACGGCGCCAACCCGGACGACGCCAAAGTGGCAGCGACGCTGCGGCGTACGCATTTCGACTTCAAGGAAGTACTGCGCTGGGCCGTGATGGGCGGCATCATCGGCGGTCTCGTCGCGCTGGTGGGCAAGATCGTACGCAAGCGCGACGCGTAAATCTCAAGGCCGCTCGATGGCGAGCGCATCGCGCAGCGGACCGAGCCATTCGGCATAGAGGCTCGCGTTCGATGCGCGCCGTGCCAGCGGCGTGCGCACCTGCGCCGCACTCGCGGTGCGCACGGTGCGCTGCGCATCCTGCGGACGCAGGCACGCCGGGTCGAACGCGAGACCGCAAAACGCAAGCAGGCGCTCGATTTCCGGCTGCGGCGACTCGACGAGCGCCTCGTACGACTGCACGCGCACCTGCGCCGGATAACGCGCCGCGAGCCGGTCGAGGTGATCGCGGCAGGCATGCCAGTACGCGGCGAGATCGGCGAAGCTGCGGCTCCACGCGGCCAAGCCCGGCGCGAAGAACTGCTTGAAACAGGACCAGCACGTCTCGAGCGGATCGCGCCGGCAATCGATGACGCGCGCGCCCGGCAACATCGCGAGCGCAGCTTCGACATACATCCAATTGCCCGGCATCTTGTCCGTGAAACGCGGTTTGCGCTCGCGCCAACGGCGCGTGCTGGCAAGGTACTCCTCGCCGAGCCGGCGCCAGTCCGCCGGGCCGCACTGCCCTGCCCATCCGGCGAGCGGCGCACGACGGCGCTCGGATTCCCGTCGGATCACACGTTGCAAGTCCGGCAGTTCGCTGGCGCCTTCGACGTCGGAGTGTGCGGCAAGCACCTGCTCGACCAGCGTCGAGCCCGAGCGCGGCATGCCGACGATGAAGATCGCCTCGCTGCCGAAATCGTCCGCGGCATTCGGCACAGGCCGCGCGAACGCGTCGCGCAAGCCGGCGACGTAATCGGCGAAGGCTTTCGCGTTCCATGGGAACTTGGCCCGCTCGATGTGCGCGGCGCGCTCGAGCGCCGCGAATGCGGCGGCGTAGTCGCCGACATCCTCGTGCGCTTTGCCGAGCGCGTGCAGCACGCTCGCACGTTCCAGGTCACCGAGCGTCGATCCGGCGCACAAGCGCTCGAGCGCGGCGCGGTCGGACGCGTCGAAGCGCACGGTTTTCATTTCCGCCAGTCCATGCCACGCGTTCGCGACTTCCTTGCCCGCCTTCAACAGACGCCGGTATTCGGACTCGGCCTCCGCAGACCGACCACGCTGGAACAAACCGCGCGCGTAGGCCGCGCGAGCCGGCGCGCGCGATGGATCGCGTGTCAGCAATCGTTCCAGCACGACGGCGGCGGCTTCGATCTCGCCATGGCGTTCGAGCAGACTCGCGAGCAAGTACGCGGCCTGCGACGTCTCGTCGCAGGCGAGCAGTTCGCGTGCCGTCGCGATCGCCGCCGCAAGATCGTCGGCTTCCGCTAGCGCATGCGCGAGACGCTCCAGCAAGTCCGCGTCGCCGGCCTTCGCCGCAAGCGCCTCGCGAAAACTCGCCGCTGCGTGCGCCGGACGACCGAGACGCTGCAGCACGATGCCGAGCAGGCGATGCGGCTCGGCGTGCCGCGGCGCATGCGCAAGCGCGGCGGTCACGCGCCGTTCGGCATCGGCGAGATCGCCGCGCTCGAGCGCACGCAGCGCCCCGGCGAGCGCCGCACGCGCCGGTCCAGGCAGATCGGCGGCATCGCGGAGCTTGAGCTTGGGATTCGGAGCCATTGGCGGTATGCGGCATGGAATTGCGTAGGATAGACGAGGCAAACCCGCGCTGCGCGAGAGCGCGTGGTTCTCGCAGCTCGGCGCGCGGGAACCAGCCTCGAGGCCGGACAAACGGGTATCATTGTAAAAAAACGCGACGGAACGAAGTCCCATGCGCCCATTCCCCCTCGGCGAAGAAATCGATCTGCTCCGCGAATCCGTTCGTGCGTTCGCGGACAAGGAAATCGCCCCGCGCGCCGATCTCATCGATCGCGAAAACGTGTTCCCGCCCGATCTCTGGCCCAAGCTCGGCGACATGGGTCTGCTCGGGGTCACCGTGGAGCACGCCTACGGCGGTTCGGGGCTCGGTTTCCTCGCCCACGTGGTCGCCATGGAGGAGATCTCGCGCGCATCGGGCTCGATCGGGCTTTCGTACGGCGCGCATTCGAACCTGTGCGTCAACAACATCGCGCACAATGCGACGGAAGCGCAGAAGCAGAAATACCTGCCCAAGCTCTGCAGCGGCGAATTCGTCGGCGCGCTCGCGATGAGCGAACCCGGCGCGGGTTCCGACGTGGTCGGCTCGATGAGCTGCCGGGCCGAGCTGCACGGCGACGTCTGGGTCGCGAACGGCAGCAAGATGTGGATCACGAACGGCCCCGACGCCGACGTGCTGCTCGTCTACATGCGCACCGCGCACCGGCCTGCGGGCTCGCGTTGCATGACGGCGTTCATCATCGAGAAGGGCATGAAAGGTTTCTCGACCGCGCAGAAGCTCGACAAGCTCGGCATGCGCGGCTCGAACACGTGCGAACTCGTGTTCGACAATTGCGAGATCCCCGACGCGAACCGCGTCGGCGAGGTCAACGAAGGCGTGCGTGTGCTCATGAGCGGCCTCGATACCGAACGCCTGGTCCTGAGCGGCGGTCCCCTCGGGCTCATGCAGGCCGCACTCGA
>Ga0070741_10015692_pt1 | contig 12777 bp, 11 predicted proteins | sample Coa_R1_4_FD_66440 | JGI IMG/M metagenome (GOLD analysis project Ga0070741, IMG submission 66440) | Surface soil microbial communities from Centralia Pennsylvania, which are recovering from an underground coalmine fire - Coalmine... | ecosystem: Environmental > Terrestrial > Soil > Unclassified ...
GTTGCGACGGGCAGCGGTATCTATCGGTGCGAATCTGGCGGAAGGCTGCGGACGTCGTACCAGCAGTGAATTGGCGAGATTTGTAAGGATTGCAATGGGTTCAGCAAGCGAGCTTGATTACCATCTCTTGCTCTCTCGTGATCTTGGGTTTATGAATGGCGATGATTTTACGCGAGCTGCAGCTGAACTGATAGAGGTACGCAAAATGCTTACATCATTTTTGAGCAGCATTGAAGAACAAATTCAATCAAGGTCGAGGGCTGCTGGAAACGCATGAATACAAAGAAAATCGGGAATGCAAGAGATGAAAAAACATTTGGCTAAGAGCATACAGCCGGTTGCTAAAACTAAATACTAATTACTAAGAACTAAATACTGGGTTACTAAATACTGCCTCCGGAGGCATATTGCTTTACTGGCTTCTTTATCAACGATTATTTGTTCATTTTCCTCCGTTCCGCATTTTTCGTTACGTTACCTTCCGCACCGCTTTTGCCAGTCTCACGGCATTATTCATGGGGCTGATCGTTGGTCCGGCCATTATTCGCCAGCTTCGAGATTTTCAGATCGGCCAGTACATCCGTGAAGAAGGCCCCAAGGCCCACCAGAAAAAAGCCGGCACGCCGACCATGGGCGGCGTCCTGATCACCATCGCCATTGTTGTTCCGACCTTATTATGGGCCGATCTTTCCAATACCTATATCTGGCTCGCTGTCTTTTCAACGCTGGCGTTTGGGGCCATCGGCTTTGCCGATGACTATATAAAGGTAGTCAAAAAACGGAACCTCGGACTCACCGGCCGCATGAAGCTGGTGCTGCAATTTCTGGCTGCTGGACTGGTGGGTGTTACTCTTGTGACTTTGACGGCAACCCGCCAGTATTCCACGCACCTGATGGTGCCTTTTCTCAAGCAGTTTCGGCCCGATCTGGTGATTGAAGGTCTGCGCCACTATCCGCATATTTGGTGGCTGGCCTTTACGCCGTTCGTCGTGTTTGTGATGCTGGTGCTGGTGGGCTCAAGCAATGCTGTAAACCTTACTGACGGCCTTGACGGCCTGGCGATTGGCTGCACGGTGATTGCCGCCGGCGCGCTGACCGTGCTGACCTACCTGAGCGGGCACGCAGTGTTTGCCGAATATCTGGAGTTGCAAAAGATGCCGGCGGTGGCGGAGGTGACCGTTTTCTGCGGGGCCATGGTGGGATCGAGCATCGGCTTTCTCTGGTATAACGCACATCCGGCGGAAATCTTTATGGGCGATGTTGGCTCGCTGGCGCTGGGCGGCGCCATTGGCACTGTGGCCATCATCATTAAGCAGGAGCTCCTGCTGCCTTTCATCGGCGGCATCTTTGTGCTGGAGGCGCTCTCGGTCATCATCCAGGTGGTGTCTTACAAGCTGCGCAAGAAACGCATCTTCAAGATGGCCCCAATTCATCATCATTTTGAGCTGATGGGCTGGTCAGAATCCAAAATCATCATTCGCTTCTGGATTCTGGCGCTGATCTTTGCGCTGTTTGCTCTAACAACGCTGAAGTTGCGCTAGGCTTCCTCAAAGATTTGCACAACCGCGCGCAACGCGCAGGCCCAGAAATACGGGAATCATGGCACAATGGGTTCGGAGCATCTTGAAATAAAGATGGAATTGAAGAACAAACGGGTTCTGGTGGTCGGCTTGGGGCGCTCCGGCGCTGCTTCGGCGATTTTTCTGCAGGAGCATGGAGCCAAGGTGATTGTCTCCGACTCCAAGAGTGAAGCCCAGTTGCAGAGTGACGTTCCGGCATTGCTTGATCGCGGCATCTCCATTGAGACAGGGCGGCATGGCGAGCGGACTTTTCGCGACCAGGACCTCATCGTAGTAAGCCCCGGCGTTCCTTCAGATCAGCCGCAGCTTCAGCACGCGCGAACCATGGGAATTCCAGTGATCGGAGAAGTGGAGCTGGCGTTCCGCTTTCTGCAGGGCAAGGTGCTGGCGATTACTGGCTCCAATGGCAAGACGACTACGACATCCCTTGTCGGCGAGATTTTGGCCAAGAGCGGAAAGAAGACGCTGGTCGGGGGCAATATCGGTACACCGGTGATTTCGCTGGCCGGCAAATCGACCCCTGACAGCTTGGTCGTTCTTGAGATTTCAAGCTTTCAACTGGAGAGCATTGAGCAGTTCCGCCCCTGGATTGCGGCCATCCTGAACATCACGCCGGATCATCTTGACCGGCACCATACGTTTGAAGCGTATGTGAACGCCAAGGCGCGAATTTTTGAGAACCAGCAGGCTGGCGACTTTGCGGTGCTGAATGCTGATGATCCGACGTGCGTAGGATTGAAGGACAGAGTCAAAGCTCAGCTGCTTTGGTTCAGCCGCAAGCAGCGTGTAGAAAGCGGCGCGTTCCTCAGCGGCGATCAGATCATCTTCCGTCAAAACGGAAAGGAGCAGGCGGTGCTGGGCCGGTCTGATATCCAGCTTAAAGGCGAGCATAACCTGGAAAACGTATTGGCTGCCGTTTGCATGGCGATGGTAGCTGGATGCACACCACAGCAGGTGCGCCAGGCAGTAAGCGAATTTCACGCCGTGGAGCATCGGCTTGAACTGGTGGCGACCATCAACGGCGTGACCTTTTATAACGATTCCAAGGCCACCAATGTTGATGCAACCGTGAAAGCGCTGGAATCGTTCCCCGGAAACATCCACATCATTCTCGGCGGCAAGGACAAGGGCAGCGACTATACCGTGCTCAATCCTCTGCTGCGTGAGCGGGTGAAGCGCGTTTATTTAATTGGGGCTGCTTCAGACAAGATTGCCTCTCAGGTGCAAAACACCGCCGTCGTTCGCTCGGGAATTCTTGAACGCGCGGTGCGACAGGCTTTTGACGCCGCAGTGCCTGGCGATGTGGTGCTGCTGGCTCCGGCTTGCGCCAGCTTCGACCAGTTTGAGAACTATGAGCACCGCGGCCGCGTTTTTAAAGAGTTTGTCCGGTCCCTTACTCCCGTTGCAACAGGAGAGAGACGCTAAGTGGCCAAACGGGTTGGCATTGATAAATGGATGTTCGGTTCCACTTTGCTTTTGGTTGGCGTTGGCGTTTTGATGGTCTTCAGCGCCTCGGCCGTCATGGCCGGCGATAAGTTTGGTTCGCCGTATCATTTCGTTGCCCGTCAGTTGGGCTGGGCGCTGGCGGGACTGGTCGCCATGGGCATGCTCATGCGCGCGGATTATCGCCGCTGGAAGAAGCCGGCCATTGTTTTCACCCTTCTCGGCGTGACCACATTGTTGCTGCTGGCGGTCTTCTTTGTCGATCGCTCTCACAACACGCACCGCTGGATCAAGCTGGGCAGCCTCATGTCATTCCAACCCTCGGAGCTGGCCAAGCCGGCGCTGATCCTCTTTCTGGCGTTCTTTCTTGACGCGCGCGCCAAATCCATGGATGACTGGCGGCACACGCTGCTGCCGGCGGTAGTGCCGGTATTTCTTTTTGCCGGCTTAATCGTAAAACAACCTGATCTCGGTACTGCGCTGGTCTGCCTGGGTATTGCCGCAGCGATCCTCTATATAGCCGGAATAAAGCTTCGCTACTTTGCTTTTGGCCTGGTGCCGATTGTTCCTGTGCTTTGCTACATGCTGTTTTTCGTACCCTGGCGGCTGGCGCGAATCATGGTCTTTCTTCATCCCGAGCATGACCCACAGGGCAACGGCTTTCAAATTTATCAATCACTCATCGCCGTAGGCACCGGCGGCATTACAGGCATGGGATTGATGGAGGGCAAGCAGAAACTCTTCTATCTTCCTGAACCGCACACCGACTTTATCTTCGCCGTCACAGCGGAAGAGCTGGGATTGATAGGCGCCATCTTTATTGTCACATTATTCATTATCTTTGCCTGGCGCGGCTTCCGCACGGCTTTGCGCTCACGCGACAACTTTGGCCGCTTCATCGCTATGGGCGTAACCACCATGATCGTCGTTCAGGCTTTCTTCAACATCAGCGTGGTGCTGGCGCTGCTGCCGAGCAAAGGCATTCCGCTGCCGTTCATCTCGTATGGTGGATCGAGCTTGTTTGTGATGCTGGCCAGCGTGGGCGTTTTGCTGGACATAAGCCAGCAAACAGAGTAAGCCTCGCGATCTTCCTTAGTTCATCTCAGCCGTCGCTTCGTCCCAAAAATCGCAGAACCAGCAGCTCGCGAAAAATCACATCCTTTTCATCTTGGGCAATTCTCCGCGTTCTAAAATTGATGGTCTGATTTTTCAGGAGGTTCCCATGAGTATTATCACCACAAAAGACGGAACAGAGCTCTATTACAAAGACTGGGGCACAGGACAGCCGATCGTTTTCAGCCATGGATGGCCTCTCAGCGCCGACGCATGGGAAGACCAAATGCTGTTTCTTGCTTCACGAGGATATCGCTGCATTGCCCATGATCGCCGCGGACATGGCCGTTCCAGCCAGCCCTGGGATGGGAATGACATGGACACCTATGCCGATGATCTGGCAGAGCTGGTGCAAGAACTTGATCTTACTGACGCCATTCACGTGGGTCATTCAACCGGCGGCGGTGAAGTGGCACGCTACATTGGCCGTCACGGCACCAAGCGTGTTGCTAAGGCTGTGCTGATCGGCGCCGTGCCACCGTTGATGCTTAAAACTGCAGCCAATCCGGGTGGGTTGCCGATGGAAACATTCGATCAGATTCGGGCCGGCGTTCTCAATGACCGGTCTCAATTCTTCAAAGACCTGAGCGCTCCGTTCTATGGCGCTAATCGTCCGGGCAACAAAGTTTCACAGGGGCTGCGTGATTCATTCTGGCTGCAGAGCATGCTGTGCGGACACAAAGCAGCCTATGATTGCATCAAAGCCTTTTCTGAGACCGACTTCACTGAAGATCTCAAAAAGATTGATGTGCCTACACTCATTCTCCACGGCGACGATGACCAGATCGTTCCTATTGCTGATTCTGCGCTGCTCTCCGCCAAGATTGTGAAGGGAGCTACGCTCAAGGTGGTGCCGGGCGCACCGCACGGCATGTGCTCAACTCACAAAGACCTGATCAACACTGAATTGCTCGCTTTCTTCGGCGCAAGCGCCCAGGCAGCGGCATAAATCACAAACCAAAATAACAAAGGCCGCAGCTTGCGTTGCGGCCTTTTGTTTTTAAGCTCGAACTAATTCTCATCCAGCCTTGGCCGTAATCAACTCCGGCTCTTGCTCTCTCTTCTGTCCGGGCAGCGGCATGGCACGGACCACCAGGATCAACGCAGCGGAAACCAGCGTCAACCCGGCGGTCCAGTAAACCGGAACATTCCAGCTTCCGTACTTGGTAAAGAGCGCCGCAGCAATCCCGCCGCCGCCAATGGAAGCGACGCCCTTGGCGGTGTAGAGGAAGCCGTAGTTTGAGGTAGCGTTGCTGGCGCCGAAATAATCGCCGATGATCGCCGGGAACAGGGAGAACATGCTGCCCCAGGTGAAGTACACGGCAATCATCATCGCAATGAACCAGCCTGAGGAAAGTTTGCCTAGAGTAAGCACACCTACAAGAGAAAGCGCCTGTAGCGTGAAGGGAATGACCATGGCCATCTCGCGGCCAACGAGATCAGAGAACATGCCCCAGAGGACACGGCCCAAGCCGTTGGCAACACGGCTCCAGGCGACCGCAGCAATAATGGCCCATGCGGCAATCTTGAGCGTGCGGCCAACCGGCGAGGCTTGCGCGGTGATCATGAGGCCGCCGACTGAGGTCAGCACGAAAGCGACATACAGCACCCAGAACTGCGGCGTGGCCAGCATCTGCCCGCTGTTGAATTGCTGGGTATTGCGGCGGATGCGCGGGGAGACTGCTTTTTTCGCCGTGGGAGAAACCTGAAAATCAGGGCCGGGATTGTGCAGGAGTTGGGCGGCAATCACGATCACCAATCCCTGAGCAATGCCGGTGTACAGGAACGCCGTTGTGTATCCGGAGTGCGCGAGAATGCGAGCAATGATGGGAATAAAGATCGCTGAGCCGGCGCCGAAGCCAGCAGTGATCAGTCCGGAAGCGGTGCCGCGCATATCTGGAAACCACTTGAGCGCGGTGGCGATGGAGCCGCTATAGATGAACGCCGCGCCTACGCCGGCCATACCGTACAGGAAGTAGAATTGCGTCAATCCCTGGGCATAGCCCATGCCGGTCCAGCCGATTCCCACAAGAACACCACCAATGGTCAGAAAAAGGCGCGGGCCAAGACGGTCGATCAACCATCCCTCTACGGGAGTGATCCATGTTTCCAGAAAAATAAATGTTGTAAAGGCGAACCCAACCGCTTTCAGGCTCCAATCATGGTGGGCTTCACGCAATGGGCCCGTAAAGAGAGTCCAGGCATATTGGAGGTTCGCGATCATTATCATGCTGACGACGGCGCTTCCGAATTGAATCCATCGTTTGTTCATGTTGTCCTCTTTCGAAACTTAATTTTTATGCGCCGCCGCGCTACGGCGCTCGGCCAGTAATTTGGTACAAGCGTAGACACTGCGCGTATGCGGCATGGGCAGGCCGATTCTCTCTCCTACCTCCAGCACCGCGCCTACGATTGCTTCCAATTCAAGGGGCCTGCCGGCTTCCAGGTCCTGGAGCATGGATGTTTTATGCTCCCCAACCTTGGCTGCGCCGGCCATACGCTGATCGATTGATACCTGCATCTTCACGCCCAACTTTTCCGTCAGGGCTTCAGTCTCTTGCATGATGTTGCGGACAAGCGCCGTGGTCTCCGGATTGTTGAGCATCTGTGCCAGCGTTGCTCCGGTGAGGGCGCTGATGGGATTAAAAGCCACGTTGCCCAGGATTTTCACCCAAATCTCGTTCCGCAAGTGCGAGGTCACAGGAGCGCGCAAGCCTGAGGCGATAAGCGCATCGGCAATTTTGCGGATACGCTCAGTGCGCTGGCCATCAGGCTCGCCCAACGATATCCGGTTGCCTTCATTGTGGCGCACCACTCCGGGCTCACTGATCTCAGTGGAAAAGTAAATGAGCGAACCGACAACGCGGCGCGCTTCAATCGCCTGCGAAACTACACCTGCCGGATCAACGCGCTCCAGACGGGTTCCCGCCAGCGGGCTGCCTTCGCTCTGAAAGTACCACCAGGGAATTCCGTTCTGCGTGCTAACCACGGTTGTGTCCGGTCCCAGCGCTGGCGCAAGCTGAGCGGCAAGCGGCGGAAGCCCATGAGCTTTTACGCAGAGAAAGACGACATCCATAGGCCCGGCATCTTTCAGGTCAGCCACTAGGCGGGGATGGGCGACAAAATCATCATCGGCGCTGATCACGCGCACGCCTTTTTCCTGCATGGCGCGAAGATGCGGGCCGCGCGCATGGAGCGTGACGTCATATCCCGCGCGCGCCATCAGGGCGCCCATATATGCGCCCACGGCCCCGGCCCCAACGATCAAAAACTTCACAGTTGTCCGCCTGCGAATGCTGCTGCTACCGCACGCCTCTGGACCTTGCCGGTGGCCGTGCGCGGAATCTTTTCTACGATGAGGACTTTCTTGGGGACCTTAAAGTCCGCCAGATGCTTTTTGCAGTGCTCAATCAAGACCGACTCGGGTTGCGGCTCTTTCAACACCACGGCTATGGCCACTTCTTCTCCCCAAGTGGGATGCGGCATGCCAAACGCCACGGCCTCTGCTACGCATGGGTGCTTGAGCATGATCTCGTCAATTTCCAGCGGGGCAATCTTTTCTCCGCCGCGATTGATCAGTTCCTTGATGCGCGCAAGCAGATGCAGGTAGCCATCGGCGTCAATCACTCCCTGATCGCCGGTGCGGAACCAGCCGTTGGTAAATGACTTGGCATTGGCTTCAGGATTGTTTTCGTAACCTTCAATTACATTCGGCCCCTGGATCACCACTTCACCTTGCGATCCGCTGGGCAGAAGAGTGCCGGCTTCATCCATAATCCCGATTTTTACGCCAGTACCCTTACCGACCGATGCAGCTTTGCGCTGCTGAGGCGGCAGAGGGTTGGAGCACATCTGGTGTGAAGCTTCAGTCATACCGTAAGCCTCAAGCACCGGAACGCCAATCAGGTTTTCCAGCTTCTCTTTGAGCACCGGAGAGAGCGCAGAGCTGCAAGAGCGGACAAAGCGCAGCTTGTCGATGCCTTCAGGCTTCTCATCCAGGCGCGCAACAGAGAGCTGGTGGATGGTGGGCACGCAAGAGTACCAGGTGACGTTGTGCTCCCGCACCATGCGCCAAAAGCTCATGGGATTGAATTTGCTCGGCACCACAACCGTGCCCGAGGTCAGAAAAGTGGAAAGCGTGGAGGCGATGAGGCCATGAATGTGGAAGAGCGGCATCACGCAAAGTGAAATATCGCTGGCCTTGAGTTCATAGGTCCTGGATACATTGCCGCAGGAGACAGTAATGTTCTTGTGCTTGAGTGGCACCCGCTTGGGACGTCCGGTGCTGCCGCTGGTGTGGAGCACCAGAGCAACGTCTTCTCCGGTTGGCGGAGTGAAGGGAATGCCTTTGGGCGCATTCACAATGCTCACAACACCGTTGGCGTCCATATCCACGGCATATACAGGGATGTTCAGGTGCGCCGCGGCGCGGCGAGCTTCTTCTGCTCCTTCGGGCGGCGCCAGCAGAACCTTGGCGGAAGTATCCTCTAAATAGAAGGTATATTCGTCAAAACGGTAAGCCGGGTTCAGCGGCGCGGCCGTTCCGGCAATGGCGCCGGCCAGAAAAGCGACAATGGTCGGCAGGCCGTTGGGCAGAACGTTGGCTACGCGATCGCCACGGCGAATGCCCAGAGCAGCCAGTTGTTCTGCCATGTTGTTGACTTGACGGCGCAGAGAATCATAAGTGACTGCGGTCCCGGTCTCAGGAATAATGACGGCTGTAGAGGTAGCGGGAGCAACTTGCAACAGCGAAGGAAGGTCATTCATAAGAGCATGGCTCCGTGACAAGGGGGTCGTGCCTTCAATCAGCTTTAGGGCGGCCAGTATATACCAGATAAAAGATGATGCAAGTAGCCAAGGCTTTTGCTGCCCACCTATAGGGTGGCCGAAATCAGCCGCTCTGGATGGCTAAAAACCACCAGCTCTGCTAAAAATCTATTTCTTTGTCAAGCGAAGTTGAGAGATCGGCACCAAGGGAGAAATGGATAGGATTGCAGCTGATTAGTAACGCAACGTTTGCAGATACATGGAAATATGAGTGATTCCAGATTTTAGGGATGAGACGTAGCAGTGCTACGTCTCTACAAAAATGGCATGTCCGCCGATTGGCCTCTCACTTGCACTGCAAACAACCTGGGAATCTGTTCCTGAAAGTTTTTATTCGTCTCTCCTGCCTTACTTTCATGCGGTTCGGTTCGTCACAAGCCGGGCCGCATTTTTTATTGCATCGCAGTCGGTTAATCGCAAAAACAGCGCCGGAGCACTCAGCGGCCTGTCGGTTATGGATGGAAGGAGGGGAATCGTTCTTGCGAAACTGAGATGCCCTTGCGAAACGTCATTGTTGTTTCGTAAAATATTCGCTATTATTGAGATGCTTTTATCGATGAAAAGACGTTGGCTGATTCCACAAGCCAAGCCTCAAGAGAGCGAGAATGTCCCCTAAAAACCGCAAGAACAATCCCCTCCGGCCTGGCGCGCAAAGTCGAAGAGATCATTGCGGGAATAGTCACGCAGATGCCAAACCTTTCTGCTAATGATCTGGCGGTGGTGCAGCGCGCTGCCAGGGTGCTGGCGCGAAACACTCGCGCTGGAATGGAGCGGCTGGCCGTGTTGCACCTGCTGGGAACCTGCGACTCCGTGCCTGGCCGGGTGCTCTACCAAATTTGTGGCAACCGCGTGGCCAGGCGAGTGCGCGAACTTCGGTCGCTCGGCATGGATATCCGGCATTGGGGTGAAACGGGCCTGGATGGTTTTGGCTACGATGTCTATGGCTGGGCCGGATTCAGGCAATGGCAAGCGTATCGCATGCTCAATGAAGACGCGGAAAAACAGCCCAGCCTAAAGCGCGTGATGTGAGCGAAACGGCAGTTTACTTCACCAGGAATGCGATGTTGGTTGACCCGCATCGCGGATGCTGCTCAGGACGTGGAAACGGAATGGTACCGAACGCGAGCATCGGCCTTGATATAGACCAGACGAAGGCCGCCGGAGTGAATGCGTTGACGGAGCTTGAACTGGAGTACGTCGGGCGAAACCGATTGCGCGCCGAAAAAGGTCTTTCCATCACGGGAGATTGTAATAACCAGCGCGTCTTGCCTGTCGGCTCCCGCCATGGGGCGCGCGTGGAAGGCGTGCGGGAGCAAAATTGCTATACCGTCATCAAATGGTGTGGGAGCGAGGCAAAGCGCGAAGACAATAACGGCACAACAAGGCTGAGCGCCACGGAGAAATTTCCGAGATTGATCCGGCGTGGCGGGTTGAGCTGAGGACGAAGCATCTGGAGGGATTGACTCCGGTACGACCTGCAAAGTTCCCTGTGGCTCCAGGTTCGTATTGATTGGTTCGTATCAGGGCTCGGGCTTTAGCCGGGCCGTAAGGGGCGTAGTAGAATTCCGGCTTTAGCCGCTGCGCATGGTAAAGCTCACCCGAAAATCGGACCGACGTAATATTATCGCGGGTAAGCGGACGTTCTTCGCCGGATGTAAGACCTACATGGAACGACGGTTTTTTGAGGCGCAGAATGAAGCCGAGCTTTTTATTGACGTGCTTCGGACCAACACCTTGGCCGGCAAGTTCAGGGTTCACGATTTCGTGGTGATGCCGGACCACTTTCATGTGCTCCTTACTGTTGACGGAAATACGAGCATTGAGCGCGCGATTCAGCTCATTAAAGGGGGCATTCATTCCGACGGAATAAAGAGCTAGGGTTGGTGGGAGAGATCTGGCCGCCGGGATTTTCCGAAATTCGGGTTCTGGACCGGAAGAGCTATCTGGCGCATAAGAAGTATATCGATGAGAACCCGGTGAAGCGGGCTTGGCGAAGAGCGTGGGAGAGTATCCGTATTGCTCGGCTTATTTGCGGAAGAAGAAAAAGGCCAGCGGCTAAAGCCGGAAATTTTAGGACATCTTTCCGGCCCGGCTAAAGCCCGGGCCCTGATACGAAGCACATCTTCGCGGACGCTGGCGCTTGTCGCGGGAATCCGCTGGCCAGTCGAATCGACAAATGTCAAAAACCAGTACGATCATTGCGGCTTGGGTTTAAGAGAATCCAGCTTTTGTTGAAAAATCGGCGTCAGCTTGATATGGTGCGATTCCACGTCTCGATAGATGTACTTGCCTTGATAAACCAAATCTTTTTCGGCATCTCCGATCGTCTGATTGACAGGCAAAAACGTGTAGTTGACCTTGTCAACACCTAAAATCGAGAAATAAGTCGCTTGCATTTCGTGAAAATCACCGGCAATCCCGCCGCGTTGCGCCAACCAGTAGAGATAAATCCGCTTGGACACATCCAGATTGCTTGTGTCACCGAATACATCTTTTAAAAACTGAGCCTCCTTGCTGCCAGGCAAAGGCCAGTTTAATGACAGGAACAGAGTCTGATCTCTTCTCAGACAATAATCGGGAGAGTCTGAGCCACCTACAAACATATTTGATGGAATAAGAACCTGCGGCTGACCGTATTCCACATATTCGGTACTCGTCACCATCCCATTCTTCACAAGTTCTGCCAACAAAGCTCTTATGGCCTTTCGCTCCGGCTCGGAAATCGTCTTTGCCATGCGTATCAGAACAGATCTTGTCTTGGGCAGCGTCTGAGAGTCGTTTGTTTCGTGTTTTTGGGCCTTCCACTCGTCATTCAATAGACCTTCATGAATTTGCTTGGCAAGTAGCCAGCGATCTGGAGCGTAAGCGATTAATATTGAGGTTCCCTTAAACTCAGCTAGACGTTTCCTGAATAAATCCTCGTCAACTAATTGATATGCAGCGTCCTTATCACTGGGCAGATCATTCTGGCCGTAGTCTTCCCCTGAATATCCAAAGGGTTCTCCTAAACTCTCCAATCGTTGCTCGAGGTAGTCGCCTCGCGGCGGCATTCCACTCGATGCTAGCGCTTGATAGTACAGCCTCTGAAAAACCATGCGCCTGTGAGGGTTTTGCTCTGTCACATGGACGACAGATGTAGTTATTGTTGTTGCAGCATTGGGAACAGGAGTGGGGGATTGAACGAAAGAGGCTGCTGGTATTGAGTTCTCCGATGCGCCTTTAGAAACCGATGGGGCACTCTTGTTCTCTTGGGTTGATCTGTTTTGCGTTTGTTTATCAGATTTAATGTTTCTTGTGACTGATTCCGGGTTCTTGGAAATAGATTCGGAATTCTTATTACTGGACAGCGACGACGATTCGGAGACGAAAGCCGCCGTCAAATGTTTACTGTGAAATTTGAAAAGTGCTCGTCCTCCGGCGACTAGTCCTCCCAATGCTAGAAGACACAATATAAAAAAAAGAGGTTTGCCCAGCCATCGAATCTTAGCGATACGCGAATAGACCCAACGAGTTCGATCATGTAGCAGCAAGGGAACAACCCAACACGCAAGTGTGGCCACGACTGACGCTGGCAGTATCCATCTATTCTCGTTGAAAACGTTGGATATTGCGCTATGGCAATCGGAATAACAAAAAGCCCAAATAATGTACCTCCCAAAGGCCACAGCATATCCTTCAGGTTCCGATTTTGCTTTGTAACAACGTCAGCCATACGAGGAATTCTGCCTGTATCCTCAGCGTGCGTCAAAGCGATAATTCGCCAGCAAACTGCAAGTCACGGAGTAAACCCGAAAAAAATCGATCACAGCCTAAA
>Ga0070741_10015693_pt1 | contig 12777 bp, 10 predicted proteins | sample Coa_R1_4_FD_66440 | JGI IMG/M metagenome (GOLD analysis project Ga0070741, IMG submission 66440) | Surface soil microbial communities from Centralia Pennsylvania, which are recovering from an underground coalmine fire - Coalmine... | ecosystem: Environmental > Terrestrial > Soil > Unclassified ...
GCGTACGCGCTCGGGCTCTCGGGCTTCTCGCCGGTGCTCTCCGACTGGCCGGGCGGGGGACGCATGGCGATCCACGGCACGACCGACCCGAGCGATCGGGGCCGAGAGGTCTCCCACGGGTGCATCCGGGTCTACAACCCCGACATGCTGAAGCTGAGGGGCGTGCCGCTGGGAACGCCGGTGATCATCCGGCGCTGACGCAGGCTTCCTGCGAAGCCCTCTGCGCGTTCGGAGTCGGCGGTTCATGCCCCGACCCCCGGCCATGCCATCGAGGGTCCTCCGGCCCCCGTCGGCCCCGTGCCGGTTCGGCAGGATGGAAGCGTCGAGCCGGAGGGTTGCCGATGAGCACGATCACGACGCTCTACAAGGGGGACATGAACCTCGAGGCCGTCATGGGCGAGAACAGGCTGGTGATCGACGTGCCGAAGAGCATCGGCGGGAAGGGCCGCGGGCCGACCCCCTCCGACCTGTTCGTCGCGTCCCTGGGCTCCTGCGTGGCCGCCTTCGTTGCCGACTATTGCGAGCGGGTCGGATTGGACACGACCGGCCTCAGCGTGGACGTGTCGTTCGAGGCGGAGGGCGACCCGGACTGCCCCACCTGTCTGACCGACCTCGAGGTCGTCGTCAACCTGCCGAACGCCGATGCGGGCGATCGCGAGGAGGCCATCAGGCGCGTGGCCGAGCACTGCCCGGTCCACGAGACCGTCGAGTTCAGCCTGAAGGAGATCGACTTCCAGATCCGCGACCGGACCAAGCTCGCGAAGTCGCCCGAAGCCACCTAGCCCGGCCCCGCGCGAAGGCCTGCCCCACTGCCCGGCTCGGTGGGGTCCTCGAACGAGACCATTTCGGCCTCGCCCACGCGTCGGTACCCCACCGCCTCGTACAGCCTGTTCGCCGCCACGTTCTCCAGATCCGAGGCCAGGTAGCACGCGCGGTAGCCGAGGCCGAACAGCTCCCTCGCGAGCTCGGCGAGCAGGCTCCTCGCGTACCCGCGCCCGCGATGCTCGGGCGGTGTGTACACGGGGCCGACGCGGATCCCGGACCCGGTGGGCCCCATGAACCCCGCCAGGCACACCGGGCGCCTGGACTCGTCGATCCAGAGCCGGTAGCCGGCGTCCGGGGCCTCGAGACGACCGGCGAGGAACCGCTCGAGCTCGGCCCCAACGATCTCGTCTTGGGGAGGAGCCTCGCTGGCGAAATCGCGCATCCATGCCACCACGAGGTTCCGGTCGCCCCGGTTCGCCGGTCGGGGCGCACCGGGCGCACGCGGCACCTCTCGTACCTCCTCAAGCGCATAGTTGGCGAGCCGGGAGATCGTTCGCGCCGTTCGGCCCGTGAGCTCGGTCCACGTTCGAACGAAGTGGTCCGCCGCGGGAAGGTTCCCCGTGAGCCCCGGCAGGGCGGGCGCATCCGCCGCAATCGCCTGCGCGAGGGGCCGGACCGCGCTCTCTCGCGACGGCTCGCCGAGCAGGAGGTGGCGCGGGGGAGTCCAGAGCGCGGCCGCCACGGGCTCGGGGTCGAGCGCGATCCAGCCACGATGGAACTCGTAGGTCGCAACCTCGGCGACGTGTGTCGCCGCCACGCCGAGGATCAGGTGATTCCCGGCCTCGTCGCGCCGAAGCAGCGGTCCGGCGATGTCGAGGAACGCCACGGGATCGTCGGTCCGAACGATGCGCACGGCTTCACGCTAGCCCGTGATGCCCTGGGGGGTCACGCCCCTGGGCCCGTCCCGATCGGGACCGTGGGCGTCTCAGGTCGACTCGACCGAAGGGGGAGGAGCAGAGGTGGTGTGCGCGAGCGTGAGCTGGTGGATGGCCTTGGTGAGGTCCAGGATCTGGTTGGAGAGCGCGATCAGCTGCACGTTCTGCTGCTCCTCTGACTGCACCATCAACCACTCCTGGTCGGCCAGGTGCCTGCGGGCGTCGTCTTGCCGATTCTGGCTGATCATGACAAACGTCGACAGGAAGATCGCCTCGAGCGAGACGATCATCGTGAGCAGCCCGTAGGGGTAGTGCTCTACGCCCAACCCGATCCAGATCGCGAACCAGGCGATGTGCAGGTAGGCGAACCACATCGACCCGGCGAACCTCGTGATGGCATCGGCGAGCCTGTTCTGAACGCTCCGCGCGCGTTCCTGCGTGTGCTCGAGCAGGGCGGGGTGGATGGGCGTCGGCGCTGCGGCGATGACCACGGCTCCTCCTCTTTTCCGAACGACGTCGTGGGCGCAGCGTACGCATTCGAGACGGCATCCGGGAGGTGCTCCGAGGCCGGGCGCGAGCTGAGGGAGCTCGCCAGGCACCTGGAGTCCTCCCAGCCAACAGGGCACCTCCCTGTGGCCTCGTGGTGGGCCCCCGGGACTCGAACCCGGACCCTGCGGATGAGGAGTCCCTTCTGGGGGTGCAGGTCAGAGAGTTGATACGCCTCTGACCTACGAGTTTGCCTCTCAGCGCAACGGTAAGAACCCGAACGCCCCAGGTCAGGCGGTGTGGGTGAACGCGCGGAGGTGGGGGTAGCTCGATCGTTGAGTTATCGGACGATCGGCAACTCGAAAAGCCTGAGCCCGATGCTCGCCGCGAGGAGCACTCTCGTTGTCAACGCGAAGCCGACGGCCGGTGCGGGGAGCGCGCGACGTCATATGACCGCATACAACGTGCGTTTGCCGACCAGGCCCTTCAGGGCATGCTCACCCCGGTCGTCGAAGACGATCTCGGTTCCCGTGACGAGCATCTTCGTCGTCGCCGAGACGAGGATCTCCGAGGCGGCCGCCAGTGCGGCGATCCGCGCGGCCTCGTGCACAGCGACCCCGCGCACGTCGGTCCCCACGACTTCGACCTCTCCCGTGTGGATCCCCTGCCGGACCTCGAGCCCGGCATCTCCCGCTTTGCTCCTGATGGCCCGCGCGGCGTGGATGGCTCTTGCCGCTCCGTCGAAGACCGCGAGGAACCCGTCACCCGTGGTGTTCACCTCCCGGCCCCGGAACCGGTCGAGCTGGTCTCGCACCTCCCGGTTGTGTCGACCGAGGAGCTCTCGCCATGCGAGGTCTCCGAGCTCGGTCGCCATCTCGGTCGATCCGACGATGTCGGTGAAGAGCAGCGTTGCGACGACCCGCTCTCCCGACGACGGCTCGGGGAGCCACGTCCGTACCCCCGACCAACTCACGGCGCGTACCGGGGAATCACCCAGGGCCCACCCGTCGTGCCCGGGCGGTATGTCGTAGACCTCGTTCGGCCCGATGTCGAGGATAGAGCCGTCGTCCATCTCGACATGGAGCACCCCTTCCGTCACGAGGCCGGTGTGGTGTGCCTGACAGCTCTGTCGAGCCCGGCTGTCACCGCTCAGGACCCGACCCGAGAGCGCGCAGTGGGCTCCCGGCTGGAACTCCACGCGGGAGATCGAGGCGTCGCCGACCTGGACCACCTCCGCCGCGATGCCGCCCGATTCGACCCGCTCATCGGGGACATCGAGGCTCCGCTTCTGCGCACCGGCCACGCGCACACATTGACATATCTCATCATCATGCACAACCTGCATCTGGTCGCCTACATTGCAGACCGCATCGCGGTCATGTATCTGGGGCAGCTCGTGCCCGGGGAGATTCCGAGCCCCAAGAACCCGCCCGCCGGCTGTCGGTTTCGGACCCCCACTTCCTGCGAATCAGCTCCCGGTGCCAGCGAAGAAGCGTCTGCGGGCCTCACGAGGAACGCCGCTCAGGAGGCCCGTGGCAGGAGCCGGCTGCAGGCGGTGAGCAAGACTCGGTCTCTGCGCCGATGCGCCGGCCTTCGGACCTGACGGCGGAGCGCCTTGACCTCGTGTCGAAGGACGAGGAGCTCCACTTCCGCGGACGCGGCCCAAGTCGGAGGAGGGCTTCACCAATCCCACAAGGGAAGCCAACACCCTTTCCCCGGCACCCGCCGACCGAGGATGATTGGAGCTGAAGGTGATGCGAGCTCAGGCAACGGCTTCACGGGCCGCTTCAGGTCTCTGGGCGGCCACGGCGCTGATCGGGATCGCCGGCGCGATCCTGACCGTGCTGGCATGGCACGACCTGAAGCCGTCCGACGCGTACCCGCTCCTCGCATACCCGCCGTCCGCAGTCGTCTACGCCACTTTGGGGACGCTGATCGTCCGGCGGGTGGGCAACCGGATCGGGTGGATCTTGCTCGGGGAGGGACTCGCCTTCTCGATCCAAACCCTGACGTCGGCCTATGCCGTGGTGGGTGTCATTACGCACCCCGGCGCCCTTCCCTCCCCGAAGCTGGTCGGAGCCCTTTCGGAATGGATCTTCGTGCCGATCCTCATGGGTCTTCCATACATGTTCCTCATCTTCCCGACCGGCAAGCTGCCATCCGAACGATGGCGCCCCGTCGCGGGGGCGGCGATCGCGATCACCGGGCTCGCGCTCGTCGGGTTCATCGTGACGCCCAGGCTGGTGGCGTTGCCGGCCCCCGGCGGTGTCTCGCTCACGTTTTCGAACCCAGCGGCGATCCGATCCCTCGGCCATGGTCTCTCCACGGCGCTCGTCGGGAACCTCCAGATTCTCTCGGTGTGGTCCGTGCTGTTCTTCGCGGCGGCGCTGGTGGCGCTCGTGGTGCGCTACCGGTCGGGCGGGCCCGAGCTCCGACAACAGATCAAGTGGGCGGCGTTCGCCGCCGCGGCGGTGGTGGCCGGCCAGGCCGTATTGGTCGTGACCGGGGCCGCGGCAGGCTCGCAGTCGGGTATGGCGATCGCCGTCGGCCTGGCGATCGCCGTGGTCGCGCTCTTCGGCATCCCTCTCGCCATCACGATCGCGATCCTCAAGCATCGCCTGTACGACATCGACGTCATCATCAACCGCGCGGTCGTTTATGGCCTGCTCGCCGCGGCGGTCACGGCTATCTACCTCACCGTCGTGGCCGGTATCGGCACCCTCGTCGGATACAGCGGCGGCCCGGTGCTGACGATCGCCGCTGCGGTCGCCATCGCCCTGGTGTTCCAGCCGCTCCGCCATCGGGCTCAGCGCGTGGCGAACCGACTCGTGTACGGGGAGCGGGCCACGCCGTATCAGGTGCTCTCCGAGTTCGCCGACCACATCGCCGGCATGCTCGCGCTCGACGAGGTGCTGGAACGGATGGTGTCGATCCTCGCCGCGGGCACCGGCGCAACCCGGGTCGACGTCTGGATCCGTGTCGGATCCGAGCTGCGACCCGCCGCCGCGTGGCCGAACGGCTCGGCCGCGCCCGAGGCGATCCCGCTGGTGCACGATGACGAACTCCCTGCGCTCGATAGCACAACGCGGGCTGTTGCGGTGCGCCAGGGTGACGAGCTCCTCGGTGCGCTCGCCCTCCAGAAACCCCGGAACGAACCACTGACGATGGCTGAGGACAAGCTCCTCCAGGATCTGGCGTCACAGGCAGGGCTGGTCCTTCGCAACGTCCGGCTCACCGCGGAGCTGCGCGGCAAGATCGAGGAGTTGAGAGCCTCCCGGCGCCGATTGGTCGACGCGCAGAACGCCGAGCGGCGCAAGATCGAGCGGAACATCCACGACGGTGCGCAGCAGCAACTCGTCGCCCTTGCGGTCAAGCAACGTCTCGCGGCGAACTTGGTTCGTCGGGACCAGGAGGGCGCCGCTCACCTGCTCGAAGAGCTTCAAACCGAGTCAACCGAAGCCCTGGAGAACCTGCGGGATCTTGCCCATGGCATCTACCCGCCGCTCCTCGCCGACGGGGGACTCGTCGAGGCACTCGGGTCCCAAGCTCGCAAGGCGGCGGTGGCCGTCTCTATCGAAGCCGAGGGTGTTGGCCGCTACGACCAGGAGATCGAGGCTACGGCGTACTTCTGCTGCTTGGAGGCGTTGCAGAACGTCGCCAAGTACGCCGGAGCCTCCAAGGGGTCGATCACCCTTATCGACGGCGACGGCTGGCTCACGTTCACAGTTGCGGACGACGGCGCCGGCTTCGACCTTGAAGAGACTCCGATGGGCAGTGGACTTCAAGGGATGGAAGATCGGTTGGATGCGGTGGGCGGGGCCCTCGAGATCCGTTCCGAGCTAGGCGCCGGAACGACCGTCACCGGCAGGATCCCCGTCTCGACGACGAGCCGATCCCCCGAGGTCACCGCCAAGGATCGCCCGGATTGGGACACTCCTCAGTGGGCCCCCCGGGACTCGAACCCGGAACCTGCGGATTAAGAGTCCGATGCTCTATCCAGTTGAGCTAGAGGCCCGGTCGACTATATCAACCGCCGAATCTGCGATCAGGGTGACCGAGGGGACTTGAACCCCCAACCCCCAGGACCACAACCTGGTGCTCTAACCGATTGAGCTACGGCCACCACGTTCGTGCATCGATTCTAGCAACGAGCCCCTGGGGGCCTGGTTGCCTCATGTCAAGGTATGCGCGACGGGGCTTGACGACGTGACGGGCGGTGCGGGATTCTTGAATGGCGATTCAAACCGAAGGAGGCGTTCGGACATGTCGGTACGGCAGCCCGTCGAGCTCGATCTGGACCGGATCGACGCGCTGATCGCGAAGGAGGAGGCCGAGCTCGAGCCGAAGCACCGGGCCTCGATCGAGTACCGGAAGGTGGCCGAACGCACGGTCGCGGGCGGGGTGGCCTCGAGCTGGCAGGACTCGCCTCCGCACGCGATCTATATCGACCATGGGCAGGGCAATCGCATCTGGGACATCGACGGGAACGAGTACGTCGACTTCCACCTTGGGTATGGGGCGATGGTCGCCGGGCACGCCCATCCGAAGATCGTCGAGGCGATCGAGCGGCAGGCCCGCCGCGGGACGCACTTTGCGCAGCCGACCCGCGATCTCGATGCGGTGGGGGAGAACCTGGCGGAGCGGTTCGGGCTTCCGCTCTGGCGGTTCTGCAACTCCGGCACGGAGGCCACGCTCGAGGCCGCCCGGCTGATGCGTGCGGCCACCGGCCGCGACGTCCTCATCAAGATCGAGGGCACCTATCACGGCCACCACGACTCGCTGATGTTCTCGGTGATCCCCGATCCCGAGCTGATCGGACCCCGGGAGCACCCGGCCACGCTCCCCCAGGCGCTCGGGATCCCCAAGACGTTCGGCGAGCTGGTGCGAGTCGTGCCGTTCAACGACCTGGCCGAGGTGGCCCGCGCGCTCGAGGAGCACGACGGCGAGGTGGCCGGCATGATCGTCGAGCCGGCGATGATGAACTGCGGCGTGATCATGCCCGAGCCCGGGTACCTCCAGGGGCTCAGGGACCTGCTGCACGCGCACGGGGCGTTCCTCGCCTTCGACGAGGTCAAGACCGGGGCCACGATCGCTTACGGCGGCGCGGTCGAGGCCTTCGGTGTGGCGCCCGACATCGTGTGTCTGGCCAAGGCGATCGGCGGTGGGCTGCCGTGCGGGGCGATCGGGGCGACCGAAGAGCTGTTCGGGCCGGTCGTGCGCGGCGAATACGACATGGCGGGAACCTTCAACGGCAACCCGCTCACCATGGCGGCCTCGCGCGCGTGCCTGACGGAGGTCCTCACGCGCGAGGCGTACGAGCGGTTCGACGCGGTCCACAAGGTCCTCGTCGACGGATGCACGGCGGCGATCGAGCGGTTCGCCCTTCCCGCCTACGTGACCGGCATGGGCGCGAAGGGCTCCGTGATCTACAGCGCCACGCCGGTGCGGGAGTACCGGGACACGATCGGCATCGACGAGCGGATCACGTACCTGGCGTGGCTCTTCCAGCAGAATCGCGGCGTCTTCAAGTCGCCGTGGTCCAAGCAGGAGACGTGGACGACCTCCGTGTTCCACACCGAGGAGGACGCCCAGCGCTACGTGGCGAACTTCGAGGAGTTCGCCGAGGCCGTCACGGCCTGACGGTAGACTCCGCGCGATGGAGATCCGGCGGACCTCAATCAGGCTGGACGACGGTCGGTCACTCGACGTTGCGACCGCCGGACCGACGGGCGGAACGGTCGTGCTCGTTCACCACGGGACGCCGAGTGCGCTGGTGACCTTCGGTCCGTTCGTCGAGGCGGCGCTCTCGCGAGGGATCGGATACGCCTCGTACTCGCGTCCCGGGTACGGTGGCTCGGACCGGCTCCCCGGCCGGAGCGTGGCCGACTGCGCCTCGGACGTCGACGAGCTCGTTCGGGCACTCGGCATGCGGCGGATCCTGAGCGTCGGCTGGTCCGGCGGAGGCCCTCACGCGCTCGCCTGCGCGGCGCTGCTCCCCGATCTCGTCCCGGCCGCCGCGACGATCGCCGGCGTCGCGCCGTACGCCGCTGACGGGCTGGACTTCCTCGCCGGCATGGCGCCGGAGAACCTCGAGGAGTTCGGCGAGGCGCTCGGCGGACACGACCGGTTGGTCGCGTTCCTCGAGCGTGAGGCGCCGAAGCTGTCCGTGGTGACGCCACAGGGGGTGGCCGACGCGTTCGGCGAGCTCGTCTCCGAGGTCGATCGGGCCTCGCTCACCGGTGAGTTCGCCGAGTTCATCGCCGAGGGATCGCGCGAGGCCGTTCGCTCCGGCTACTGGGGCTGGTACGACGACGACATGGCGTTCGTGCGCCCCTGGGGGTTCGACCTCGCCGCCATCCGGGTGCCGGTCGGAGTGTGGCAGGGACGGCACGACCGGATGGTGCCGTTCGCCCACGGTGAATGGCTGGCGTCCCACATCCCGAGCGCGCGGGCGCGCCTGCGACCCGAGCACGGGCACCTGTCGCTCGCGGTCGGGAGCTTCGCCGAGATCCTGGACGATGTGATCGCGTCCGCCGAGTAGGAGGGGAGAGGCTGCAATGTCGACCGCGGGTGTCGTGGAGATCGACCTCGAGCTCGTCGAGGAGCTCACGCGCAAGGAGACGGCCGCGCTGGACGAAAAGCACCGTCGCAGCCTCTCCTACCGCGAACAGGCCAAGCGGCGGATGCCCGGCGGCGTCTCCTCGAGCTGGCAGTCCTGGCCGCCCCACCCGATCTACGTGAGCCACGGCAAGGGCTCGCACGTCTGGGACATCGACGGCAACGAGTACGTCGACTATCACAACGGGTACGGCGTCATGGTCATGGGGCACGCGCATCCGAAGATCGTCGAGGCGGTGCAGCGACGGGTCGAGCTCGGGACGCACTTCGCTCAGCCGACCGAAGAAGCTTTGCCCGTCGCTGAGAACCTCGCCGAGCGCTACCGGCTCCCGTACTGGCGTTTCGGCAACTCCGGAACCGAGAGCACGCTCGACGCCGTCCGGATCATGCGCGCCGTCACCGGTCGCAAGCTCGTCGTGAAGGTTGAGGGGACCTACCACGGACACCACGACTCGCTCATGGTGAGCGTGTTCCCGACGCCCGAGCAGGCCGGCCCTCGCGAGCATCCGGCGTCCTTGCCCCAGACCCTGGGCCTGCCCGAGGAGTTCGTGAGTCTCACGCTCTGCGTTCCGTTCAACGACGCCGGCGCCGTGGAGCGCGTGTTCGAGGAGCACCCGGGCGAGATCGCCGGGATGATCGTCGAGCCCGCCATGTCCAACTGTGGGCTCGTGCTGCCCGACCCCGGCTACCTCGAGCGGCTGAAGGAGATCACGCGCCGGCACGGCGCGCTCCTTGCGTTCGACGAGGTGAAGACGGGGTTCACGCTCGCCTGGGGCGGCGCGGTCGAGGCTTTCGGCGTGGTGCCCGACATCGTGTGCCTGGCCAAGTCCCTCGGCGCGGGGCTTCCCTGCGGCGCGATCGGTGGGACCGAAGAGGCCATGGGCATGATCATCCGCGGCGAGCTGGAGCAGGTCGGAACCTTCAACGGCAACCCGCTCACGATGGCTGCGGCCAAGGCCAACCTCCTCGAGGTGCTGACCCCGGACGCCTACGCGGAGTTCGAGCGGATCAACGGCATCCTCGGGCAGTGCCGGCGAGTGATCGAGTCCTACCGGCTGCCGGCGTCGATGAAGATGCTCGGCGCAAAGGGATCGATCGACTGGCGTGCCACCCCGATCCACGAGTACCGCGACCTTTGGGAGATCGACGACCGCGTCCCGCAGCTCGCCTGGCTGTGGCAGCTCAACCGCGGGGTGTTCAAGTCGCCGGGGTCCAAGTGGGAGAGCTGGACGACCTCGATCGTGATGAGCGACGAGGATGCCGGCCGCTACGTGGAGAACTTCGAGGAGCTCGCGGCGGCGATAACGGCCTGAGGATGCCTCCGGGGTGTGACCCCGGCTCACTGATGGGCCGCGATGATGCGCCAGCGCGTCTGGCGCGACTCCGAGTGCCGTTTTCCGGGCTGCGGGGCGTGCTGGGGCGTGATACGATATATCGCGATCGAACGACGATCGAACGTCGAGATAGACAAGGAGGCGCAGGATGCACCCGCACCGACCCATGCACGAGCACCACCACCACGAGGGCGGGCCGCCCTGGGGGCGGCACTGGCGCGGCGGAATGTTCTTCGGACCGCCGTGGGCCGGCCGCCGAGCCCGAAGGGGCGACGTCCGCACGGCCCTCCTCTCGCTGCTCGAGGACCGGCCGATGCACGGCTACGACCTCATCCGCGAGATGGAGGAGCGGAGCGGTGGCATGTGGCGGCCGAGTCCGGGCTCGGTCTATCCGACCCTCCAGATGCTCGAGGACGAGGGCCTCGTCACGGGCGAGGAGCAGGACGGAAAGCGCGTGTACTCGCTGACCGATGCCGGTCGGGCCGAGGTCCGATCTCGCAAGGAGCGTTCGGAGGGCACCGAGCCGTGGGAGTTCGCCGCGGCCTCCGAGGCGCTCGGCCAGCTGCGGCAGGCCGCGTTCCAGCTCGGAGCAGCCGTCATGCAGGTCGCACGGGCCGCGGCCGAGCCCGAGATGAAGCGAGTCGCCGAGATCCTCTCCGAGGCGAGGAAGAAGGTGTACGCGATCCTCTCCGAGAGCTGATCTTCGGGTCGCTCGATCGCCATCGGCGGTGGGGCGCGACGCCAGGTATAGGATGGCTCCGGCCGCCGCCGAGCGGCGGCTGCTCCCGCCGGTCGCGCGGGCGGAAGACAGGGAGGCCCCCATGGGGGACCCGAACGCGAGTGCGCTTCGCCCGGGCGATGTCGCGTGAGTTGATGGCCTTCGAGCTCTTCGAGCGATCCTCCGAGGGCATCTTCCGCACGGCCCTGGACGGCACGATCCTGATGGCCAACCCGGCCCTCGCCAAGATGGCCGGGTTCGACTCGGTCGATCGGCTCCTCGACGAGGTTCCGAACGTGATGGCCCTGTACCGGGATCCGGCTCGGCGGGCCGAGCTGGTTCGCGAGATCCTCGAGCAGGGGGGCGTCGACGGCTTCGAGATCGAGATGCGCAGGCGCGACGGATCTCCGGTCTGGATCTCGGTCAACGCGGCGGCCGTGCGGGACGCATCCGGACACGTCGTCGGCCTGGAAGGCACGGCCACGGACGTCACGGACCGGCGGGTCCTCGAGCGAGAGCGATCGCGCCTGACCTCCGAGTTGATCCGGGCGCTCGAGCTCGAACGCGCGAGCATCGCCAACGACGTCCACGACGACCCGGTCCAGGTCATGACCGCGGTCGGTCTCCGACTCCACGCGCTGCGCCGGACGATCGACGACCCGAAGCTCGCGGAGGCCGTCGATCAGCTCGAGAGGTCCGTCGCCGAGGCGATCGGACGGCTGCGCCGGCTCATCTTCGACCTGCATCCGTCCTCGCTGGACCGTGCCGGGATCGCGACGGCGCTTCGAGAAGCGCTCGCGGCTGTCGCGGAAGAGGCCGATGTCTCGGTCGACCTCCAGGACACGCTGGAGACCGAGCCCGACCCGGAGACCCGGGCGCTGGTCTTCCGCATCGTTCAGGAGGCGCTCGCCAACGTGCGCAAGCACGCGAGCGCCCAACGGATCTCCGTGGTGCTGGCGAACGAGAACGGAGGGATCCGTGCGCTCGTCCGCGACGACGGGGTGGGGTTCGATCCCAAGGCTGCACCCAGCCCTGCGCCCGGTCACCTGGGCCTGGACGCCATGCGCGAGCGGGCGCGGATCGCCGGCGGATGGTGGCGCGTCCACAGCACGCCCGGAAGGGGAACCGAGGTGGAGTGCTGGATCCCCTTCCGAGCGGCGGTCGAGTGACCTCCAGTCACGGCCGCAGGATCCTCGAGGTCCTCGCCGAAGCTAGACTCCAGATCCTTGCGGTCGCGGGAGACGACGATGGTGCGTGCGGGGATCCTGGAGCGCCTGGCCGAGGGGCCGGTCCTGGGGGACGGCGGTTACTTGCTGGAGCTCGAGAAGCGCGGCTACGTGCAGGCCGGGCCGTTCACGCCCGAGGTGGCGATCGAGCACCCGGATGCGCTGGCGCAGCTCCACCGGGAGTTCCTGCGGGCGGGTGCCGAGTTCCTGACGACGATGACCTTCTACGCGAGCGACGACAAGCTCGCGACGGTCGGCCTGAAGGACCGGGTGGACGAGATCAACCGCAACGCGGTAAAGATCGCCAGGGAGGTGGCGGCCGAGGGCGACGCGCTCGTGGCCGGCGACCTCTCGCTCACATGGGCCTACGAACCCGACGATCCCTCCTCCCACGACCACGTGCGCGCGCTGTTCGATCGCCAGCTCCAGGACATGCTGGATGCGGGACCGCCGGACTTCTGGGTGGGCGAGACCTTCAGCTATCTCGGAGAGGCCCTCTTGTTCGTCGAGCGCGCGCGCCGGACCGGTCTTCCGGTCATGGTCACGATGTCCTTCGAGCAGCGCGTCCCCGCCTCGTACGAAGGCGACTCGCCTGCCGAATGCGCGAGGAGGCTCGCCGACGCGGGCGCCGACATCGTGGGCGTCAACTGCCTGAACGGCCCTGACCAGCAGCTCCCGATCGCCGTCCAGATGCG
>Ga0070741_10015694_pt1 | contig 12776 bp, 10 predicted proteins | sample Coa_R1_4_FD_66440 | JGI IMG/M metagenome (GOLD analysis project Ga0070741, IMG submission 66440) | Surface soil microbial communities from Centralia Pennsylvania, which are recovering from an underground coalmine fire - Coalmine... | ecosystem: Environmental > Terrestrial > Soil > Unclassified ...
CACGCTTCCCGATCCCGAGAGCGATCCGAGTCCCAGGGTCCGGCCGTTCACGTCCAGCGCCGAGCCGGCCCCCAGATCGAGCCGGGACGAGGGCGGGACTGCATCGCCGCCGGCGCTGAGCACCGCCTGGGTCACGGAAGCCGCGCCAGGCCACGCACCGAGCGTCAGGCCGAAGGTGGTCGCGGTGGAGAACGCGGTCTGCGGCTCGAATCCGGAGAGCGCGATCGAGCCCGCCGCGAACACGGGGACCTGGACGACCAGCTTTCCTGCGGCGGAGCGGGACAAACCGGCTCCGCGCACCACCAGCGAGCTCTGCGGCTGCGAGCCCGCCTGCAGCGTCACGTCCCCGGCCGTCGAGACCGAGAGTGTGGAGACGACGCGCGTGCCGTCGAGCGCGACCGTTCCTGACGCGGCGAACGCGACGTCGGCGGTGCCGTCGTCCGGCGGGACGGCCCCGCCGGCCCAGTTGCCCGCGTCCGCCCAGCGGCCGCTGCCGGCGGCGCCCGTCCAGGTGAACGGGGCCGCAGGGGCGGCGAGCGAGAACAGCAGCGTGGCCAGGAGAGCGCGCACGGGACCACGCTAGAGCGGCAAGCGGGTAGCAAGACAAGGTGCGGCACTCGATCCGGCCACCACAAAAGATTACATGTGCGTGCGGACCGACCCCGCCTCACCCGGCCGCCGGCGGCGATCTCGCTCCCACACGGGAGCCGTCGTCTACTCTTCTCAGGCATGGGTCCGCTCACCCTTCTCGCGCTCTCCATCGTGCTCCGTGGGGATCCCGCGCGCGTGGTGCTGCGCGAGCGCGATCGGGTCGAGCTGCAGATCCCGGTGCCCGGCGCTTCCGCCGACGCCACCGTCGAGGTCTGGAGCAGCATCGGGACCGTGACCCATCTCCGGCGCGAATCGCGCGAGCTGTTCCGCGCCACCTGGCGCGCGCCGGCGGAGCGCTATCCGCAGGTGGCGCTGCTCTCGGCCACGGTGCGCAGCGGCGGCGCGCAGGAGCGGGCCTGGCTGGCGTTGCCGCTGATCGCCAGTGAGACCCTGCAGGTCACCACCAAGCCGCGCTCGCGCGTGGAACTTTCTCTCGCAGGCGCGAGCTTCGGTCCGGTGCGCGCCGACCGTACAGGCAAGAGCCGCATCGCGGTGCTGGTCCCGCCGGGTCACCGGACGGCGCAGGTGCGCGTCCGCGATCCGTTCGGCAACGTCAACGAGACCTCGGTGGATCTGCGGCCGCCGGCCTTCACGCAAGTGCGCCTGCTCGTGGGGAAGGAGCGGGCGAGCTGGGCCGATGCCGAGCCGGTGCAGCTGGAGATCTTCGCCGTCACCGCCGACGGACGGCCGGCGGCGGCGTCGGACCTGGTGCTCTCCGCGGACCGGGGAACGCTCGGAGTCCCGCAACAGCGCGCGCCGGGAGTGTTCCGGGTCGACTTCCGCGCCCCGGACTCCGCAGGCGGCTCGGCGGTGATCCGCGCAACCGTCTCGCGCGAGGCCTCGGGAGACAAGGCCACCATCGCCCTGCTCGCCGGACCCCCGGCGCAGGTCCGCCTCCGGGCCCAGCCTGCGGAGTTGACCGGACCCGGAGAGATCCGGTTGAGCGCGGAGGTGGTCGACGGCCGCGGAAACGCGGTGCCCGCCGACGACCTGCGGCTCGCCTGCGATGCGGGCGATCTCGAGGTGCACGGCACGTCCGCGGTCTTGCGGGTGGGAGAGACGCCCGAGGCGAGCAAGGAGGTCCGCGTCCAGGCCGTCTCCGGGCCGGCGACCGGAGCGCTCGCCATCCCGGTGCGGCTCGCTCCGGCGCAGACGGCTGTCCTGCGGGTCCCGCGCTCCTTCGCAGCCGGGATCCTCCTCGGCGGCCAGTCGAACCTCGCCAGGGCGAATGCGCTCTCCGCACAGGCGGAATTCTCGGCGAACCCGGGGCTTCGCGGCATCGAGCTGCTCGGGCGCGCCGGATGGCTTCAGTACGCGCCGGCGCACTCCGCGATCGGCGGGATCTCGCAGCGCGGCGAGCTGAACGGGCTCTCGCTCGCCGTGGGAGTCCGCGCGTCGCTCCCGCTGCGCGGCCGGATCACGCTGCACGGATCGCTGCTCGCAGGGGCCCTGCGCAGCTTCGGCGCCGTCACCCTGGACAGCGGCCCCGCGGCGGGCTTGCGCCAGGGGACGGCACAGTGGGCGGTGCTGGGGATCGCGGCGGTCGGCGCCTCGATGCGGGCGGGAACCGGGCGCGTCGTCGCCGAGCTGCAGCTCGCGCACGCGCCCGGGCGCGGCGACGTCTCCGGAAACCTCGGCGGGATCGGCGTCTCGTTCGGGTACTTGCTGGCGCTGCGTTGAGGGGATATCCGCGATGAGCTTCCGGACCAAGATCCTCGCGGTGCTGACGGTGGTGGGGCTCCTGCCGCTCGCGCTCCTCGGATTTCTCACCTTCACCGTCAACCGGGCCGAGCTCGAGCGGACCGCCGGCGCGGCCCAGGAAGCGCTCGCGCAGGAAGCGGCGCGCGGCGCCGAGCACTGGGTCGCCCGCGCCGTCGAAGGGCTGCGCCTTTCGGTGTCGATCCTTCCCTTCGATCAGCTCCGCCCCGCCGAGCTGGCGTCGGCGCTGCGAATCCCCTATCGCCAGCTTCAGTTCATCGACGCGCTGGCGTTGCTCGACGAGGACGGTCGCTTGTCGTTTCCTGCGCTCTCCGAGCCCCGGCCCGGCGCGGCGCAGGGAATCGCAGCGGACGACGTTCCCCGCTTCCTCGCCGCCGTGCCGCTCGACCTCGCGCTCCAGGCCGGCACAGCTCTCGGCGCCCCTTACCGATCGCGCGGAGGAGAACCGCACGTCGCGGTCGCGGTCCGCGTCTCCACCAGGCCCCCGCGCGTCGTGGCGGCGCAGTTCTCGCTCGCGGGGCTCCAGCGCGAGATGAGCGAGGTCGCCCGGGCGCCCACCGTCGCGTTCCTCACCACCGTGGACGGGAACCTGCTCGCGAGCGCCGCCCCCGCGGAAGCGCCGCAGGCGTTTGCGGCGCTCACCTCCGCCGCCGAAGGCGCGCATGCTCCGTCTTCGCGGACGCTCCCCGGCCCCGATGGAACGCCGTGGCTCGCGTCCGCGGCGCCGGTCGGCAATCTGGGATGGGTGGCGGTGCTCGCGCAGCCCGCCTCCGTGGCCCTCGGGCCGGCGCTGCGCGTCCGCCGCTACACGCTCTTCTGGGGCGCGGTGGCGCTGCTGCTCACGGGTGCGCTCGGGATCCTGGTCTCCCGCAGCCTGACGGTCCCGATCGAGAGCCTGAAGAAGTCAGCGCGCGCGCTGCAGGAGGGTCGCTACGGCGAGCCGGTGCCGGTCCACGGCCGCGACGAGCTCGGCGAGTTCGCCCGCGCCTTCGGGCACATGGCCAGGGAGATCGGGCGGCGCGACGAGGAGATCCGCGCCTGGAACTCCCAGCTGCAACAGCGCGTCGAGGAGAAGGGCGAGGAGCTGAAGGCGGCGCAGGACCAGATCCTCCGCGCGCGCCGGCTTGCGGCGATCGGTTCGCTCGGCGCCGGCGTGGCGCACGAGATCAACAATCCGCTGATGGCGATCGGCGGATTCCTCGCCCTGCTCGAGCGCGAGGCCAACGAGAAGCAGGCGCTGACCGTCCGCAAGGCGCAGGAGCAGGTCCAGCGCGTGGCGCGCATCGTCGAGGGTCTGCAGCAGTTCGCGGCCCAGGAGCGCGCGGTGCAAGGGCGCAGGTTCGCGCTGGCCGCGCCGGTGAAGAACGTGTTGCAGAGATATGCCGCGCAACTCGAGCAGTCGAAGGTGGCGGTCGCCGCGGATCTGGAGGAGGCGGTGCGCGAGGTGGAGGGCGATCCGATCCAGATCGAGCAGGTGGTGGAGCACCTGGTGCGCAATGCCCTGCAGGCGATGCCGTCGGGGGGGAAGCTGGAGGTCCGGGTGGCGGCGCTCGGCGGCGATTCGCTCAAGCTGGTGGTCGCGGACAGCGGGCGGGGAATCTCGCCGGCCGCCCGGGAGCGGATCTTCGATCCGTTCTTCTCCACCAAGGATGGCCAGGGAAAAGGGGCGGGGCTCGGCCTCTCCATCTCGCACAGCATCGTCGAGGCGCACCACGGAAGGATCCTGGTCGACAGCGTCGAAGGGCGCGGCTCGATCTTCACCGTCGTGCTGCCGGCCGCCACGGCGCCTGCGCACCTCAGCTAGGGAGAGCGATGGACGAACCGGATCGCAAGGAGCTGGTCGAAGAGGCGGAGCCGCTGGGCCCGGGCCTGATTCACGAGATGCGCCATCCGCTGATGGGCATCCTCGCCGGCCTCGAGCTTCTGGCGCGGCGCATTCCGGCGGTCGCCGCACTCCAGGAATGGCAGATGCTGCAGCAGCAGGCGGGGCGGATGGAGGAGCTCCTCCGGACCTACCAGGAGCTGTTCGCCGGCGGCCGCGTCGAGCGTGCCCCGTTTCCCGTCGACGAGACGGTGCGGCGCGCCGTCTCGCTGCTCAGCCCGCGGATCCGCAAGCTGGGCTCGCGCTTCTCGCTCGAATCGGCGCCGGGGCCGGTGGTCGCGGTGGGAACGCCGCCCCTGCTCGTGCATGCGGTCACGAACCTCCTGGTGAACGCCCTCGATGCGGTCGAGGAGCGCGGCGGCGCGGCCCGCCTGCAAGTGAGGGTCCTCCGCGGCGGCGAGCGGGTGCAGATCCGCGTCAGCGACGAAGGAGTGGGGATCGCGGAGGAGATCCGGCCGCTGATCTTCCGGCCGCGCTTCACCACCAAGCCTCCTTCGAAGGGGACCGGGCTCGGGCTGCACCTGACGCGCGCGGCGATGGAGCGCGCCGGCGGAGAGGTCCACCTGGTCGACGCGGACGACCCCCAGCGCGCGAGCTGGGCACGGACCGAGTTCGCCCTTTCGTTGCCCGCCGGCGGAGGCGCCGTCCCTTGAACGAGCGGCAACGCCGGCTTCCAGCGCAGATCGCGGCCGTGATCGTCGCCGGCCTGCTGGCGTCGCTGCTGGTGTTCCGTCTGGCCGTGTACGAGCCGCCGAAGGCACCGCCGAAAGCGGCGCCGGCCCCGCCGGCCCAATCCGCGACGCCCGCGGTGCAGGCGCTGGTCATCTCCGTCGAAGGCGACGTGGAGAACGGGCGCGAGGGAGGATCGTGGTCGAGGCTGCGTCCGGGCGACAGCGTCCGCGTCGACAGCCTGCTGCGCACCGGGTCGGACGGCCGCACCGATCTGTCCGTCGGACAGCGCGCGCGGGTGAGCATCGGAGCGTCGTCGGAAGTGTCGATCCGCGAGCTCACCGATTCCGTGCACCGCTTCCGCCTCACGCGCGGCCGGATGGCCGCGGATTACGAGCGCGAGGGCGAGCGTGTGCTGCGCGTCGAGGACGGCAGCGGCGAGACGGTGGCGGAGACGAAGTCGGCGCGGTTCGGCGTGCTGAGCACCGGCACCGGCATCGCCGTGGCCACCACCTCGGGCGGCGTCGAATTGCACACCCGCCGGCAGAGCGTTCACGTGGCCGGCGGCGAGCAGTCGTTCGTCCCGCAGGGCGGCACCCCGCTGCCGCCGACGGCGATTCCCACCTCCGTGCTGCTGAAGGTGGGAAATGCGCTGGCGGATTCGAGCGAGACGCTGTGCGCCGAGATCGACGGCGAAGCCGCGGAGGGATCCGAGGTCACCGTCGATGGCGCGGTTGCGCCGCTCGACCCCACGGGACGGTTCCACGTCAGGGTGGTCCGCAAGCCGGGGCAGACGTTCGCGTTGGTCGCGATCCGCGATCCCTCCGGCCGGGAGAAGACGCGCAAGGTCGCGTGCACGCCGCCTCCCGCGCAGATCCGCGACATGGCGATCCGCTGGAAGACGCGCTGACCGCCGGATCAGCGGCGGCCGGCGCGCGGAGCTCCGCTCAGCCCGCTCGGCCGCAGACCTGACCCATCCCGAGGAGGCAGAACAGCCCGGTGCAGCAGTCCGTATCGCTCGCACACGACTGGCCCATGCCATGGCAGGTCGGACCGACCGGAGCGCAGGTTCCGGCCGCGGAACACACCGACCCGTCGCAGCAGTCCAGGGTGCCGTCGCAGGGCGCGCCGTCGTCGAGACAGCTGCCCCCCAGGCACATCGCGTCATCGAGCGCGACGTAATCGCCCTCATGTCCGGCGTGCCCGTTGATGCAGCCGTCCTCCGAGACGCGGATCGCCACGTAGGGGTTCTTCCTGGACGAGGTGGCGTGGCAGATGAGGACCTTGCCGTCGGTACCGAAGAAAGAGCATTGCTCCGCGGACAGGGCGGCCGATCGCGTATCCAGCGACAGGCTGCCCTCCGATGCCGGAGAGCAGGAACAGAGCAGCCCGAGTGCCCCGCAGACGATCAGTGCGCGCTTCATGTGCGAACCCCCATGTCGGCAAGGCTAGGGGCAACTCCGACTTGGGATCAACGCGGGTCCGGGCGCATGCGGAAAGCCGACCTGCCCGGACACCGGTGCGGGGGGCAGACAAGAGCTGGATCCAGTTGGAGATTCCAGGGCGCCGAGGATGTGCTGCGGGTGGCAGGCGAGGCCCGGAAATCATAACCGTGACAGTGGAATCTAACCACATTGACGTACATTCTCCGCAACCATTTCAATGGACTGTTCCAGGCTCGTCCCGGGACGGGCCGCAGTGCGTCACCGGGCAGCGTTCGTAGTGGCCCGCGCCCGGTGGAGAGGCTCTTCGCCGCCGTCAACAACGACGGCCGCGACCGCCATGTTTGCCCCGGTCGACGGGTCGCAGGGGAACGGCGACGGCATCGGCGTCCGACTTCATCCTGGCGTCGGGGGCACCACGTTGGCATGCCGCGCGACCTGCTGCCACCGGTTCCCCTGCTTCATCCAGATCGAAGTGAAGCGCAGCTGGGTGCGCTTTCCCGCGAGAGGCATCTTGCCGCCAAACACACAGTCCTCGGTCCCCGCGAGGAGGACCGTGTCGCCGTAGGCGCGCACGTACTCCACCGTTCGCGTGAACGAGGTGATCACCAGGAAACCCGAGTCGACCATCCCGAGCACCTGCTGCTTGGTGACGAGCTTGTTCAGCGGGTTCGTGACCACGAAGTCGTCGGACCAGAGCGTCGCGAGCTTGTCGCGGTCCTTGTTCAGGAACGCCTGCACCTCGTCCGCGCTGAGCTTCCGGACTTCCTGCTCGGCATCCTTCGGCGATGCCGCACCTGCAGCAAGGATCAAGGCGACCATCCACGTCATGGGATCCCTCGGGCGCCGCGCTCCCGTGCGCGGGGTCCAGCGAGCGTAGCAGAGATCATTCGGACATTGTCCGCCGCCTTCGTTCCTTCAGCCTCGAAGAGTGGGGGAGTAGCGAGGTGAGGACCTGCGAGCTGGCCAATCGGATCTCAGAAGGGCCCTCGAGCTCGTACGTACATCGTACCTACGACTGCCGATCGCGGCGTTGGGGACTGCGGCCTTTCAGCGACTTCGAGGCCAGCGTGCTCATCAAATCCCACGCCGCACCGGGGACGTTTTCGCATCGCCCGATGACGTCGTCGAACGCGCGCACGATCCAGTCCTCATCCTCCTCCGAGATGCACAGCGGCGGAAGCAGCTTGATCACATGCATCTGGTGGCCGGCGACCTGGGAGAGAATGTGATGGCGCGCCAGGAGCGGGATGACGATCGTCTGGCAGAACAGGCCCTTGGTGGCGCTTTCCAGAACGGACCAGGCAACGCGATTCGTAGCCGAGGACGGCGGGCCGAATTCGAGTCCGATCATGAGCCCGCGCCCGCGCACCTCCCTCAACACCGGGTACTTCTCCATGAGCTTCGAAAGGCGCCGGATGAGGCTTGCACCGCGAACCGCGGAGTTCTCGATGAGGTGCTCCTCGTCGAGGGCGGCCAGCGTCGCGAGCCCTGCGGCCATCGCGAGGTTGTTCTTGCCAAAGGTGGAACCGTGGACGACCGCTCGATCCATCCGGTCGAAGGTCTTCTCGAAAACCCATCGCTTGCCGAGAACCGCGCCCACGGGAACGAATCCACCCGAAAGCGCCTTCGCGAGCAGAACGAGATCGGGGTCGACGCATGCGCTCGAAGCGAGAAATGATCCGGTACGGCCGATGCCAGTCTGCACCTCGTCGACGACGAGAAGTGTTCCATGCCTTCTACACAGCCGGCTCGCTTCTGCCAGATAGTCACGGGACGGCAGATTCACGCCCTTGCCCTGGATCGGTTCCACGAAGAACGCCGCAACGTCGTTGGATCGCAGGACCTGCTCGAGGGCCGGGAGGTCGTTGAAAGCGACACGCGCGGCATCCGGCAGCAGCGGTTCGAACCCGGAGCGGAAGATTTCGTCCCCATTCAGTGACAGCGACCCCATCGTCAGACCGTGAAAAGCATGATCGCAATAGACGAGCCTCGCGCGCCCCGTCGCCGCGCGAGCGAGCTTGATCGCAGCTTCCACGGCCTCAGTTCCCGAATTGCAGAAGAACACCCGCTCGCATTGCGGCACGCGCGAGATGAGTTGCTCCGCCAGAAGCCCCGAGAGCGGCGAGGCATCCATCTGGACCAGGTCCGGCAGATCAGACCCGACCACGTCGGCGATCGCCTTCTTCACCACCGGGTGATTACGGCCGAGCGCGAAGACGCCGAAACCGGAAAGCAGGTCGAGGTACCTCTCGCCGTCGCGGTCGTAGAGATACGCGCCGCGGGCACGTACGTAGTACCGGTCGAAGTCGATCGTTCGCAGCAGGCGAACCATCTTCGGATTCACGTAGCGGTCGTGGAGGTCGAACCGTTCGTCAGCCCGGTTGGTGAGAAGCTCGGCGATATCAAGGGTCATGTTGGCGGCACGGTCCCCGGGGAATGTTTCGAATTGTTGCGGGCAGTCTCACTCCGTGAGGAGAAAGATCAACACGACCAACGGCTCACGTAGATCCCGCGAGCCGTCTGGTGCTCTTCGTTCAGCGCACGGCGCCTGTGACCTTTCGTCGCGCGCGACTCGGAGCGGAGGTCCAGCCGCGGCGGCCGCACCGGCACCGGGTCTGGACAACGCGCTGCTCGCGGTCGTCCTCGATCGCGATGCGACTGGGCGACGACTCACGGCCGACGCCGCTCTCGACGCTGAGGACGATCCGGGATTCGGAGTGGAGCGGGAAACCGGATTCGAACCGGCGACCCTCAGCTTGGGAAGCTGATGCTCTACCAACTGAGCTATTCCCGCCCGGACCGCGAAGGCTAGTCGCGGGTCCGGAGGCCGTCAAGGACTACCGACGGTCAACGTGTACGGCTGCGACGCGCTCGCGTCCTTGTTCCGCGGGCTGGAGACTTCCACGGCGTAGTCGCCCTCCTTCAGCGGCACCGAGAGCAGCTTCTCCTCGCCCTCGCCGCGCTTCGCATCCGAGGACCCGATCACCTCGGGCGTCCGCTCGCCGCGAAGCTGGTAGAGCCGCAGCTGCAGGTCCACGCCGCGCACCGCCGAGAGCGCCACGCTGACCGGCGCGTGCCCCGCGTCGACGTGAAAGCGGAACACGTCGACGTCCTTGCGCGGCCAGATCCAGCCCTTGAGCGCGATCGGCAGCGCCACCACCTGGGCGGATGCCACGTCGTCGTTCGGCTCGCGTTCCGTCGTGCCGTCGTCGGGCGAGACCTGGACCACCAGCCGATACGGGTTCTGCCGGTCCTCGCCGTCGCGGATCCATTTCCCGTCGAGCTGGCGGGCTGCCGCCTGCACCAGCAAGTAGCTGTCGCCGGCCGGGATCCCGACGGCCGGCAAGACCTCGGGCTCGCGCGCGCCACCCTCGTTGACCCGAGCGATCAGGCGCGGCTTGTCCGGCGACGCATCGACGTATGCGGCGAGCTCGAGATCCGCGCGATCCGCGCCCGAGAGCTCGGCGTGAACGACCATCGGCTGTTCGGCGTGGATCCGGAACCAGTCCTGGTCGCCGGCAGGCGCGATGAATCCCGTCGCCGACTCGTGCAGCGGCGTCGCGTGCTGGGGATCGTCGTTCGGCTCGATCTCCTGGTCGGGCGCGCCCGCCTCCAGCGTCGCCGTGATCGTGTACGGTGTGAGCGGCGAGACGCGCCGGGATTTGCCCTTGAGCACCAGGTAGTAGCCCGCGCCGGGGGTGCCCGCGTCCGGGCTGCCGCCGTCGTCCATCGCGCCAGAGGCTGGCGCTTCTCCGAGATGCAGCGAGAGATCGCGCACGAGCAATCCGTCCGTCCCGTGAAACGTGGCGAGCAGGGCGCCGTCCTGCAGCGACCGCACCTCCAGCTCGGGACGCGCGCCGGCGACAGGCGTGACCTCGATCCGGAGCATGTCGGACGCGCCGGGCGCCAGCGAGAGCCGGTACCAGTCCTCGTCCTCGGCCGACAGATACGTGCCCTGCATCGCCTGTCCCGCCTGCAGCCCCGTCGCGTCCACGGCGCGGTCGTTGGGCTCCAGCTCCTGCCCGGGCTGCGGGTCGCCGCCGAGCACCGAGAGCTCGTACTCCTGTGGCCCGGCCCCGAAGACGCGAAGAAAGCACGCCTCGATACACGCGAGCGCCGGGACCACGCCCGGGTCCTCTCCGCCGGCGTGCACGCGCAGCATCCGGTTGCGATCGCGGTCGTACGCCTCGAGCGTCGCATCGCGGACGCGCTTCAGCTCGATGTGCAGGGCCAGCGTCCTTCCCGGTCCCGCTCCCACCCGATACCAGTCGTCGTCGCGGGGCGCCGTCAGCGTCCCGCTCACGGTCGCCCGCGCCGAAATCTGCTGCGCGCGCTGGAAGTCGTTCGGCTCCTGCTCCCGGACCAGCTCAGGCGGCGCCGGCGGAGCGGGAGGAGCAGGCGGAGCTGGCTGTGCCGCCTTCTCGCGGCACGCGCACAGCAGCGCCGCGAGGAGCAGGCCCCGGCGCATCTACTTGCGCGCGGCCTTGGTACCTGGAGTCTGGGTGACGGAGAACTCGCGGTAGAACTCGACGATGCCCTTCGTCAGGTCTTCCGCCGTATCCCCGTCCTCGGCGAAATCGCCCGACTCGAGCCAGATGCCCCCGCAGCTCTCGCAGGTCTCGTAGACCAGCGGATTGCGCTTGTGCTGGCTCTGCACCGCCAGCAATCCGACGTTGTCCACCGGGCAGTCGCCGGCGTCCTCCTCGGGGTTCGCCCGGCCGCCCATCGCCTCCAGCGTGGGGAGGCCGTTGTGCAGGAGGATCCGGTTCAGGTCCGCAGCGTCGAGCCAGAGACCTCCGCACTCTGCGCAACGGAAGAGGAGACGGTCCTCTCCGTCGGTGAGCTCGGTCATCTCCGTGTTGTCGCGCGGGCAATCCATGGCTTTGCAGGGCTCCGTTCGGCGGTCTGGGTGAAGCCTAGCCCACCGGGTTTCCGTTCGGCAACGCCCGTCTACGCAGATGCGCCTTTGACGCGACGGATGGAAGCGCCCAGCGAGGACAGCTTCTTCTCCAGCGACTCGTAGCCGCGGTCGAGGTGATAGACGCGGTGGACGGTGGTCTTGCCCTCGGCCCTCAGCCCGGCGAGCACCAGCGAGGCGCTGGCGCGCAGGTCGGTCGCCATCACTTCAGCCCCGGAGAGCCGGGAGACGCCGCGCACGACCGCGGTGTGCCCGTCGATGGCCACGTCGGCTCCCATGCGCGACAGCTCCTGCACGTGCATGAAGCGGTTTTCGAACACGGTCTCGACGACCCGCGACGCGCCCTTCCCCACCGCCAGGCAGGCCATGAGCTGGGCCTGCAGATCGGTGGGAAAGCCGGGAAACGGTGCGGTGATGAAGTCGACGGCACGGGGGCGCTCGGGCGCGACGATGCGCAGCCCTCCTCGCTCGGCGGTGATGGTGGCGCCCGCTTCGCGCATCTTGGAAAGGGCGGCGTCCAGGTCCTCCGCGCGGGCGCCGCGCACCAGGACGTCGCCGCCGGTGATCATCGCCGCCGCCAGCAGCGTTCCGGCCTCGATGCGGTCGGGGATCGCCTGCAGGTCCATCGGCCGCAGCGCGGCGACGCCGTCGATGGTGATCACGCTGCTGCCGGCGTCGTGGATCCGCGCCCCCATCGCGTTCAGCGCCTCCGCCAGCGCCACCACTTCCGGCTCGCGCGCGCAGTTCTCGAGGACGGTCCGGCCCTCGGCCAGCGCACCGGCCATCATCAGATTCTCCGTCCCGGTGACGGTGGGCAGATCGAAGAGGATCGGCGCCCCGCGCAGCTTCGTCGCCGTGGCCTCGACATATCCGTGCGCCAGCTCGATCTTCGCGCCCATCGCCTGCAGGCCCTTGAGATGCTGGTCGATGGGGCGGGCGCCGATGGCGCAGCCTCCGGGCATCGACACCCGCGCGCGGCCGCAGCGCGCGACCAGCGGCCCCAGCACCAGCACGCTCGCGCGCATGGTCTTCACCAGCTCGTACGGCGCCTCCGGCTTCTCGATCCGGGTGGCGTCCACCCTCAATGTCGTCGCGTCGCGCTCCACGCGCGCTCCCATGCTCGCGAGCAGCCTGCCCAGCGTGCGGATGTCCGCCAGATCCGGGACGCCGTGGAAGACCGACTGCCCCGGCGCGAGCAGGGCCGCGGCGATCTGCGGGAGCGTCGCGTTCTTCGAACCGGACACCTGCACCTCGCCCGCGAGCCGCTTGCCTCCGGTGATCTCGATGGCGTCCATCAGCTCCCTTTTCCCACCACGTGGCGATCGAGGCCGGCGAGGTCGCGCTCCACCCGGACGCCGGCGAGACCCGCATCGCGCAGCAGCCGCGCGACGGCTTCGCCCTGCGCGGGATCGATCTCGGTGACGAAGAGCCCGCCCGGAGCGAGCCAGTCCTTCACCTCGGCGGCGATCCGGCGGATCACGTCGAGCCCGTC
>Ga0070741_10015695_pt1 | contig 12776 bp, 7 predicted proteins | sample Coa_R1_4_FD_66440 | JGI IMG/M metagenome (GOLD analysis project Ga0070741, IMG submission 66440) | Surface soil microbial communities from Centralia Pennsylvania, which are recovering from an underground coalmine fire - Coalmine... | ecosystem: Environmental > Terrestrial > Soil > Unclassified ...
CATGGGAGCGCCAACGCAATGCCAAGGCCGTGACAGTCAACTGGCGTTTCACCACCGCAGATGCGCGTATTAAACTCAAGAAACTTTACCCGACAATATCAGTGTGACAGAGTACTAGTGGAAACGAAAAAAAGCTCTGCTCCTGAGGAGCAAAAGCTCGTTATCGATCTACGTGCCAGACGAGTTTGGCAAGGAAAAAAAGAGGTCGAACTGACACCGCTTGAATACAAAGTGCTGGATTGTCTAGTGCATCGGGCAGGAGTGGTAGTTACATACGCTGAAATATGGCAGCGAGCTTGGGCTGACTCAAGCTCATTTGGGAACGCGGAACGTGAGGTTGTGCGGACGACAATCAAGCGACTGAGGCGTAAAGTGGAGACGGATGCTAAACATCCCGCTTATCTTGTAGTACAGCGCGGTGTGGGAGTGCGATTGCAAGCGGAGTTGACATGCTTGAAAGTTGAATCGGGCCGCCACGATTTAGTTGACCCAAAATTGTCCCAATCGGATTTCGAATTGTCCCAAACCTGTCCCGAAATTTTAATGCAAACTCCGATTATAGGTGCTATAAATTTGTTGAATCAAGTGAAAGTGGAGATGTGGCAAATGAAGAAGCGGCTATTTCTGGCATTTGCGGGATTGATAACAGCATTAAGTATTTTGCTTGCCATCACAGCATTCTTACCTCCCGATTCCTGGCAAGTGACTTTGCGCGTTCGGGACACGGTACCCCCATCTGTTCGTGATATTCCACAAGGTGGACCTATGTTAGGGGTCGTAGCCAATGAAGAGTACCTCGGGCAAGTGATTGTGGAAGTTTGGGATAAAGATGCTTTCGTTTCAAATACAGTCTATCCTGACAATCCACAAAAGACCATTGAACTATTGTCACGAGCAACAACGACCCTCCGGACACCAACCTTACATTTCTCAACTGTGATACCCTTGCCGAATCAACCGAACGGTGAGATTCCAAGCGGAAAGTTTTTGGGACAGGTCGTTGTTGAAGTCTGGAGCAATCAAATCCAAGTTGCCATCCGAGGTGCGGGTCAAGAGACCTACTTAGCCAAGCGTGCTGCGGAGAGACTCCAGCAAGTCATTCAATATTATTGAGCGCATTCCGAACAGGAAATGATTGTAAGCGGCTATTGGAAGAAACAGATTCTTTACAAAAGCAGACAAATGCATTGATTGCACAGGTTGTATTTTCAAACAAATCTACTAACGAAAAGTAAATGCACGATATAGAGTGCAGCGAACCAAACTCACTGCGCTTTATTTTTTCTGATAAATCACGCTTTGTGAATCGGCGAACACTTTTGTCCACTGCGAATTTGTCGCGAGCGCGGTGGCGAGCGGCGCGTCGGGTTCAACCAAAATCAAGTTCACATTTTTTTGTGCGAGTTCATTTTCCCAACCGGGCGACGCACGATAGCTGTCCAAAAATTTTTCAATGAACACATCGCCGTGTACATCCGCGCGTCCGTCAATGTACACCAAATAATCGGGATACAATTTCCAAATCAGATAGCCGCCCCAGCCATAACTGTTGTAGATGTTTGGCGCGGGGCGATTTTTTTGAATCCACTCGACGGCAGCGGCGGGAAATTTTTGACGCTCGACATTCGCTTGATTCATCAAAACACCGCCCACGCGCAACAACGCGACGACAACCAGCAGCGCAACGATGGCAGCATTCAGAATTTGCATCGGACGCGGCGTTGGGCGCGCCGAGGCGCGCAGCGGAATCCACGCCGCGAGCTGCGCGGACAAAACGGGAATCGCGACGAGCGCCAAGAGCGGAATGTTTCGCACCGAACGCAAACCGGCGAGACCGAAAACAAACAACAGCAAAATATGCGCGAGCGGCACGCGTGCGCGCGCAATGAGCGTTATCGCCAAAATTCCAAAAATCAACAGCGCGAACGGCAGCCATTCCGTTTGATGAAAATCGGGCGAGAACCATTCTTGAATGTAACGCTGCATCGCAGGGCTGGTCAGCGTTTCAAACGGGTAGGTGAACATGCGCGCACCGTTCGGATTGAACAACACTGCGATGACAGAAAGAAGCAGCACAATCAACAGATTGCGCGTCATGCGCGGCGTCAGTGAGGGGGGGGGGATTTCGGGTGTCGTGTCCGATACAGTTCTTTGTTTCCACAAAAACGCGATGCCTTCAATCAGCGCGCTGAACCAATATGCGCCGATGACGACCAAGCCGAGCGCATAACCACTGTGCAGATTCACCCACAAGAGCATGAGCAGCGGCAGCGCGAACAAAACGCGCGGGTCTTGGATTAAAGCATAGCGGTCAAGCAAAAACAAAAAAACGCTCATCAACAAAAGCGAGAGCATTTGCGGGCGCACGCCCCATGTGGGCGCGGCGGCAAGTGCGCCGAGCAGCAGGGCAAAGCCCGCGAGATACGGTTTCCCCGCACTGCGCGCATACGTCAAGCCAAACGCCAGTGTTATGACGCCGGAGAAAATGAGGGTCAGCAACGCAAATCCCCCCACGCGATACATGCCAAATAACAGAACTTCGGACAGCCATTCATGGGTAATCCATTCTTTGCCCTGCGCGGTAAAGGAAAATGGGTCGGTGTGCGGAATGGTGACTTTCTCGACGATGTATTGTCCCGTGCGAAGATGCCACCAAAAATCTGGGTCGCTGATTTCGCGCACTGTCATCGTAAACAGGGCAATCAAGAGGAGGAGCGTAAAAAGCCGCGCGGTGGACATGGGGGTGTGAAAAAAAAGAGATTTGAATCCCAAGCGGGGAGACCATTACCAAAAAAAGTTTTCGCGTTACGTAAGATTTGACTGCGCCAGTTCTCTATGAATAGGCGCGATTCGTTGACTATGTTCGCCGGGTGGGATAAGGAAAGGCAGCGGCGAGGCGTCCTTTTTCCATTCGCAGACGCGCGACGGTGCCCAGCGCTTTGATGATTTCTTGTCTCGAAATTTTCGATTTGCCGCGTTGGCGATTCTCGAAAAGGATGGGCACTTCGCCCACGCGCCAGCCGAATTTTTGGCATTGGTACAGCATTTCAATCAAAAACGAATAGCCGTTGGAAACAATTTCATCCAACGGGATGGATTCCAATACCATACGCTGATACGCCCGGAATCCGGCGGTCGTGTCGGTTGCTTGCAAACCCAATACGGCGCGCGCGAACAAATTGGCGCCGCGACTCAGCGCGCGGCGCGCGAGCGTACAATTTAGCGTGCCGCCTCCGAGGACATAGCGCGAGCCGATGACGACGTTGTACTGCCCGAGAGCGCGGAGCATGTCGGGCACATAGCGCGGCGCGTGGGAGAAATCCGCGTCCATTGTCACAATGGTGTCGTACTGGTGTGCCAGCGCCCATTTCATGCCTGCAATATGAGCGGTGCCCAAACCCAGTTTGGCGGGGCGATGCAAGACATGAACGCGCGCGTCGCGCGCGGCAATCGCGTCGGCGAGCTGCCCGGTGCCGTCGGGGGAATTGTCGTCCACGACGATGACGGCGAGCTCCGGAACAAAGGTATGTAATTCGCCTATAATTAAGGCAATATTTTCAGATTCGTTAAATGTCGGAATGACGACAGCAGATGGCATAAGCGGTTAAAAGAAGGTGTTGGGGAATTGTTGGAATGGGGCTTGACAAATTGCCTTTTGGCTTTATAATGTGAGACTGCCTATTTGGATTGTGGCAGTGATTCTGACCTTGGCGCAGCAGGGAACGTGGTCCGGATGTGTGGACGTTGAATCCCCCTGTCACTGTCGGTTCGGAAAGATTTGAATTTTTTATGATTGATTACACCTGCTGCTGCGTTCCCCGTTCATACGACTCACATTTTCGCAACATGCTCTAGCGGTTTTTCCGTAAGAGCATGTTTGTTTGTCTCTGCATGTTCTCGAGTTGGTGTTGATGTATTGTACACAGTCGTGTATTTCGCGCAAAGGAGTAGAGGATGGCGCAAACGATGATGATGCCGGTAACCAACGGTCTGCGGTCCAATCAAAAGACGTACGCTCGCATTCCCGATGTGATTGCGATCCCGACCTTGATTCAAGTCCAATTAGAATCTTTCAAGTGGTTCAAAGAAGAAGGGTTAATCGAACTGTTTGACGAAGTTTCACCCATCGAGTCCTTCAACCACAATTACGCATTGTATTTTCCCGGTGCCGCCGCCGAAGCTAAAAATCTGCATCTCAAGTATGGTTTTGGCGAACCCAAATATAGTGAGGCGGAATGTCGTGAGATGGACATGACGTTCGCGCGCCCGTTGGAGGTGGAAGTCGCCCTGATTGGCGCCGAAGTCAAAGAGCCGATTATTCAAAAAATCTATATGGGCGATTTCCCGGAGATGACCCAGCACGGCACCTTCGTCATCAACGGCGCGGAACGCGTGGTCGTTTCGCAATTGATTCGTTCGCCGGGTGTGTACTTTACCGCCGACGAAGACCGCCAAACCGGACGCCCGCTCACGAGCGCAAAATTGATTCCGAATCGCGGCGCGTGGCTCGAATTTGAAACGAGCAAGCGCGACATCCTTTCTGTCAAAGTGGACCGCAAACGCAAGATTCCGGTCACGATGCTTTTGCGCGCGGTCGGCGTCGGCGGCGGTACGGATGAAGGCATTCTCTCTGTATTCGCCGGTGTGGACAGCAACCCCGACCATCAATTCATTCGCACCACGCTGGAACGCGAAACGCCAAAACTGCAAGGCATCAACGATGCGTTGATTGAGTTCTACAAACGCTTGCGTCCCGGCGACCCCGCGACGCTTGACAATGCCAAATCATTCATGGCGCAGCTGCTGTTTACTCAGCGCCGCTACGATTTGGGCAAAGTCGGTCGCCATAAATTGAATCGGCGTTTGTACGGCACGGACATTCCGAGTGAACAGATGCCAAAAGAGCGCACGTTGACCGAACAAGATTTGGTCAAAGTCATCGAACGTCTCATTCTCATCAACAACGGGCAAGAACACGACGACGACATTGACCATCTCGGCAATCGGCGCGTCAAGACGGTCGGCGAATTGATTCAGAATCATTTGCGGATTGGTTTGCTCCGTCTGGAGCGCGTCGTGCGCGAACGCATGAGCATTCGTGACCCCGAGCAGATGACGCCGCTCAATCTCGTCAACATTCGTCCGGTGGTTGCCGCGATGCGCGAATTTTTCGGCGGCTCCCAGCTGTCGCAATTCATGCAGCAGACGAATCCGCTCGACGAATTAACGCACAAGCGTACGCTTTCCGCGTTGGGTCCCGGTGGTTTGCGCCGCGAGCGCGCGGGTTTTGACGTGCGCGACGTGCACGATTCGCATTACGGGCGCATTTGTCCGATTGAAACGCCGGAAGGTCCGAACATCGGTTTGATTGGGCGTCTTGCGACGTACGCGCAAATCAATGAATTCGGCTTTATCGAAACGCCGTATCGCCGTGTGTACCACGCGCTGCCGCCGAAAAAGGACCGTCTCGTCGGACATACGCTTGCGGAAGATGTGATAGACCCGCACAATGACAAAGTCATTGCCGAAGCGGGACGCGTCATTGACGAAAAACTTGCGGCAAAAATTGCTGAAGCGTTGCCGCGCAATGCCGAAGTCGAAGTCAAACCGTTCGCGTCGGACGAAATCGAATACTTGCCTGCCGATGTGGAAGACAAACACACCATCGTGCAAGCGAACGCGCAGTTGAACGAGCGCGGCGAATTCGTCCACGAACGCGTGTCGGTACGCAAAGCGGGCGAATATATGAGCGATTCGCCGCAGCGCGCCGAGTACATGGACGTGTCGCCGAAACAAATCGTCGGCATTTCTGCCGCGCTGATTCCGTTTCTCGAACACGACGATGCAAATCGCGCGTTGATGGGTTCCAACATGCAGCGCCAAGCCGTGCCGTTACTGCGCCCCGAAGCGCCGATTGTTGGCACCGGCATGGAACTGCAAGCGGCGCTTGATTCCGGACAAGTAGTGATTGCCGAAGAGGACGGCGAAGTCATCAGCGCGACGTCGAAAGAAATTGTCGTCAAGCATGGCAAAAAGAATACGATCTATCCGCTGCGCAAATACAATCGCTCGAATCAGTCCACATGCATTGACCAACGCCCGATTGTGACGCGTGGACAAAAAGTGAAACAGGGACAGGTCATCGCGGACTCGAACTCGACGGAAAACGGTCAGTTGGCGCTGGGGCAAAACGTCGTCGTCGCATTCTTGAGCTGGGAAGGTGGGAATTACGAAGACGCGATTCTCATCAGCGAACGGATGGCGTGGGAAGATAAATTCTCTTCCATTCACATCGAGAAACACGAAATCGAAGCGCGCGACACGAAACTCGGACCTGAAGAAATTACGCGCGATATCCCGAATGTGGGCGAAGACGTGCTGAAGGATTTGGACGAAGAAGGCATCATTCGCATCGGCGCCGAAGTCGGTCCCGGCGATATCCTCGTCGGCAAAATTACGCCAAAGGGCGAAACCGACCTGACCCCCGAAGAAAAATTGCTGCGCGCGATTTTTGGCGAAAAAGCGCGCGAAGTCAAAGATTCGTCACTGCGCTTGCCGCACGGCGAACGGGGCAAAGTCGTTGACGTCAAAGTCTTTACGCGCGACGAACACAGCGAATTGGCTGCCGGTGTAGATAAACTCGTTCGCGTTTCGGTGGCGCAACAGCGCAAAATCAACGAAGGCGACAAGATGGCGGGGCGTCACGGTAACAAAGGGGTCATTTCCAAAGTCGTTCCGATTGAGGACATGCCATTCCTAGAAGACGGCACGCCGGTTGACATTATCCTCAACCCGCTCGGGGTGCCGGCGCGCATGAACATCGGGCAGATTCTGGAGACCCATTTGGGTTGGGCGGCAGACAAGCTCGGTTTCGACGTGGTGACGCCCGTCTTTGACGGTGCGGACGAACAAGAAATCGCGGCGGAACTCGCGCGCGCATGGCTGATGGATAATGCATGGCATGAAATGGCGGAGCGCGCGTGGACGTGGTTGCGTGCGCAAGATTACAACCTGGAAGAATTGACCGACGAAGACGAAGCGCGTCTGTTGTATCTGCAGGAGATTTTGCAGAATGCCGACCGTCGTCGGCTGTTGAATGACCGCACGTACGCGCGCCGTGAAGCGTTGAAATTCTGGCTGAGCGAAAAAGGGTACGACCCGGACGAGATGTTGGTCTTTGAGCACGATACGCGTCCGTCCGACAAGCGAGAACAGGCGGACGAACTCGCGCGTTCGGCGTGTTATCGCCTGTGGCTTGAACAGCGCGATGTCAAGGTCCCGGCAAAGCTGTCCGAATCGGAATTGCGCGCGCAAGCCGAAAAATTGGCAAAAGAGCTCAAGCAGCCGCTGCCGACTTCCGGGAAATCGGTCCTGTATGACGGCAAGACCGGCATGCCGTATGACCAACCCGTGACGGTGGGTATCATTTACATGATGAAACTCGCGCACCTAGTCGAAGACAAAGTGCATGCGCGGTCCACCGGTCCGTACTCGCTAGTTACACAACAGCCGTTGGGCGGCAAGGCGCAATTCGGTGGGCAGCGCTTTGGCGAAATGGAAGTGTGGGCGCTCGAAGCCTACGGCGCCGCACATACACTGCAAGAAATGTTGACCGTCAAATCAGATGATGTCACCGGGCGTGTCAAGACGTACGAAGCGATTGTCAAGGGCGAAGAAATTCTCGAACCCGGCGTTCCGGAATCGTTCCGCGTTTTGGTCAAAGAATTGCAATCGCTCGGTCTCGCCGTCGAAGTGTACAGCGACGAGGGCGAAAAGATGACCTTTGGCAAAGAAGAGACCGAAGAGAAAACGCCAAATCTTGGCTTGGGGCTCTTGCGCGATGAATTCAACGAACCCAAATTCGGCGCAGCGGCAGTCCGCAGCGGTCCCGAAAAACGCGGCGGTCGCCGCGAGCGCCGCCCGCGTCAATTGGATGGAAGTGAAGAGTAGTGTCGGTGCAGACGGATTGTGTGATGTATCACGCCGTCCGTCTGCAACAAGTGACGCGCGTTATGCGCGTATGCGCGAAATCAAGTTGACACAGATTTCACAATCTGCTATAATCGCACGCCGTGAGTTGTGACCAAAGCACGTGTTGCGCAGGTCTGGCAAAGAGCAACTCATAGCATTTGGTTACCAAGAGCGCTTGGCGCTATATTTTCACCACTGACGGTTGTCCGCATGAACAATGCGGAGACGCCGCCGAAGAATGAAGATTCAGGGTAACCAATAGTCCGCAAGAGGAACGACGCATCATCACGCTGCGTCAAATAAAAAGCCAGTACATTTTGATGGTGTGATGATTCGTCAGGACTGGGTACACGCCCTTCCATGAACGATGCGGAAGGGCGTGCGCTTGTCTCAAATGTACAAAACGGCTACGAGGTTTAGGCGCAAAACGCGAAAAACCTCGTAGCATCATGTGTGGCACCGACTAACTTTGGGCGAGAATGCCTGAAGGCAAAGCGAGTCTGTTATAAGGACAAAACATGCCGACGATTAATCAGTTGGTTCGCAAGGGCAGAAAACAACAGTCAAAAAAGACAAAAGCGCCTGCGCTGGGATTCACTTTGAATCTCTTGAAGAACAAGCGCGAAAAGGGCAGTGGCGCTCCATTCAAACGCGGGGTTTGTACCCAAGTGCGTACCATGACGCCCAAGAAGCCGAATTCGGCGCTGCGGAAAATCGCGCGTGTGCGTTTGACCAACGGCATCGAAGTGACCGCTTATATTCCCGGAGAAGGACATTCGCTGCAAGAACACTCTGTCGTCCTGATTCGCGGCGGTCGTGTCAAAGATTTGCCGGGCGTGCGTTATCACATTGTGCGCGGCACGTTGGATACCGCCGGCGTCGAAAAGCGTCGCAAAGCGCGCAGCAAATACGGCGCGAAACGACCAAAGGAACAAGCCAAAGCGTAAGAGATTTTCGAGTGTTGATTTCAGATTTATGATTCTTGACAAGCGCGTCAGGGCTGTCGCAAATCATAAATCGTAAATCATAAATTCCTATCATGTCTCGCAGAGCACGTGCCGTCAAGCGCATTCCGCGCGCCGATTCGAAATACAACAGCCGTACCATCGGTCGTTTCATCAACAAAGTCATGCAGCGCGGCAAAAAAATGACCGCAGAACATTTGGTGTACGGCGCATTTGAAATTATTCAAGAGAAAACAAAAAAATCGCCGACCGAAGTTTTTGAACAGGCGCTCAAGAATGCCGGTCCAATGGTCGAAGTAAAACCGCGCCGCGTGGGCGGTGCGACGCTCCAGGTCCCGATGGAAGTTCCAAGTGACCGCCGTCAGGCGTTGGCGATGCGCTGGATTATTGCTTCCGCCAAAGCGCGTTCGGGCAAAAATTTCTCGGAACGTCTCGCGGCAGAGTTGATGGATGCGGCGGCAGGGCAAGGCGCGACCATCAAGAAAAAAGAAGAAGTTTTGAAGCAAGCGGAAGCCAACCGCGCGTTCGCACACTATCGGTGGTAGTGAATTCGCGGCGGGCGACGTGTTACGACGGAAGACGACCGACAGAAGACAATGATGTACGTCTGTGGCAGTTGACTGTGAAGATTGTTTAGAGATTTATGGGGAGACCACAACCGATTAACCGTGTTCGTAATATCGGCGTGATTGCGCATATTGACGCCGGCAAGACGACTGTTTCCGAACGCATTCTTTTCTATACCGGGCGCACCTATAAAATCGGCGAAGTGCACGAAGGCACCGCCGTCATGGACTGGATGGAACAAGAACGCGAGCGCGGAATCACCATTACGTCTGCCGCGACGACGACCGAATGGCGCGGACACCAAATTAATTTGATTGATACGCCCGGACATATTGACTTTACTGCCGAAGTACAGCGCAGCTTGCGCGTACTCGACGGCGGGATCGTCGTGTTCGACGCGGTCGCCGGTGTGCAGCCGCAATCCGAAACGGTCTGGCGTCAAGCCGACCGCTTTAATGTGCCGCGCCTCGCGTTTGTCAACAAGATGGACCGCGTTGGCGCGAATTTTCAGCGCACGATTGATATGATTGTTGACCGGCTTGGCGCGAAACCGGTTGCGATTCAACTCCCTATCGGCGTAGAAGCGACTTTCAAAGGCATGATTGATTTGATTGCGAACAAGTCAATCATTTTTACCGATGACCTCGGCACACAGACCGAATCCAGCGAAATTCCCACAGAGCTGCAAGCCGAAGCCGCGCACGCGCGCGAACAAATGATTTCACTCATCGCCGAAACAGACGACGCGCTTGGCGAAAAATATTTGATGGGCGAAGAGATTTCGGCGGATGAACTGCGCGCCGCGCTTCGCCGCGCCGTCATCGGCAACAAACTGGTGCCGGTCTTGTGCGGCAGTGCATTAAAGAATAAGGGCATCCAACTCGTTTTGGATGCAGTGGTGGATTATTTGCCGTCCCCGCTCGATATTCCGCCCGTGATTGGCGAAACGCCAAACGGCGAACCCCAGGTGCGCGAAGCATCGGAAACGGAATCCCTTGCCGCACTCGCCTTCAAAATTGTCACCGACCCCTATGTGGGGCGCCTTGCGTACATTCGCGTGTATTCTGGGAAATTGACGAGCGGTTCGACGGTCCTCAATGCCACCAAGAATCAACGCGAACGCATTGGGCGATTGCTGCGCATGCACGCCAACAACCGCGTCGAGATTGACGAAATTTGCGCGGGCGATATCGCGGCGGTGGTCGGACCCAAGAACACCTTTACAGGCGACACGCTGTGCGACCCTGGCAAACCGATTATTCTCGAAGCAATTAAATTTCCGGAACCGGTCATCTCGGTGGCGATTGAACCCAAGACCAAAGCCGACCAAGAAAAAATGGCAGAGGCACTGCGGCGTCTCGCCGAAGAAGACCCGACGTTCCGTGTGCGCACCGACGAAGAGACGGGGCAAACGCTTATTTGGGGCATGGGCGAACTGCACCTCGACGTGTTGGTGGACCGCATGCAGCGCGAATTCAAAGTTGGCGCAAATGTGGGACGCCCCCAAGTCGCGTATCGTGAAACGATTACGCGTCCGGTGGAAGCCGAAGGACGCTTTGTGCGCCAAACGGGCGGCAAAGGTCAATACGGGCATGCCATCATTAAACTTGAGCCGCTGGAACCCGGCAAAGGCTTTGAATTTGTGAATGCGATTCGCGGCGCAGCGATTCCCAACGAATATATTCCTGCCGTCGAAAAAGGTGTCAGAGAAGCGATGGAGTCGGGCGTTATTGCCGGTTATCCGGTCGTGGATGTCAAGGTCACGCTCATTGATGGCTCGTATCACGAAGTGGATTCGAGTGAAATGGCGTTCAAGATTGCGGGCTCGATGGCGTTCAAAGCCGCCGCACAAAAAGCTGCGCCGGTCTTGCTTGAACCCATCATGAAAGTGGAAACGACCATTCCCGAAAACTACATGGGCGACGTGATTGGCGACTTGTCCGCGCGCCGCGCCAAAGTGGAAGGCATGGAGCCACATGCGGGCGGCACGACAGCGATCAGGGCGTTTGTTCCGCTTGCGACAATGTTTGGGTATGCGACCGATTTGCGTTCGATGACGCAAGGGCGCGGCACATTCACAATGGAATTTGACCATTACGAACAGCTGCCGCAAAACATTGCCGAGACGATTGTCGGCGGCAAAGATAAAGCAACGGCAAAACGATAAGCGAGATTAAAGATTAGAGACTGGAGACCATTTTCGAGTCTCTAGTCTCCGGTCTCCAATCTTGGAGTTTCAAAAATGGCAAAAGGCAAATTTGAACGGACGAAACCGCATGTGAACGTGGGGACGATTGGGCATGTGGATCACGGCAAGACGACGCTGACCGCGGCGATTACCAAAGTGCTGGCGATGAAAAATCCCAACGTCACCTTTCGCGCCTACGACCAAATTGACAATGCGCCGGAAGAACGGGCGCGCGGGGTCACCATCAACATTTCGCATGTGGAATACGAGACCGACAAGCGGCACTATGCGCACATTGATGCGCCGGGGCACGCCGACTATATCAAGAACATGATTACGGGGGCGGCGCAGATGGACGGGGCGATTTTGGTGGTGAGTGCGCCGGACGGACCGATGCCGCAGACGCGGGAACACATTTTGTTGGCGCGGCAGGTGGAAGTGCCAAAGATAGTGGTGTTCTTGAACAAAGTGGACATGATGGACGACCCGGAGTTGTTGGACTTGGTGGAATTGGAGTTGCGGGATTTGCTGAGCCAATATCGTTTTCCGGGCGAGGAAGTGCCGTTCGTGCGGGGGAGTGCGCTGCAAGCGTTAGAGAGCAAGAGCACGGATTTGAATGCGCCGGAATACCAACCGATTTTGAAATTGATGGATGTGGTGGACAACTACATCCCGACGCCAGTGCGGGAGATTGACAAGCCGTTCTTGATGCCGATTGAAGATGTATTTGGGATCAAGGGACGCGGGACGGTGGTGACCGGACGGATTGAGCGCGGAGTGGTGAAGGTTGGGGACACGGTGGAGATAGTGGGCTTGAAAGAGACGCGTGCGACGACGGTGACGGGCGTGGAGATGTTCAAGAAGTTGTTGGACGAAGGGCAAGCGGGAGACAACGTTGGGTGTTTGTTGCGGGGGATAGAGCGGACGGATGTGGAGCGTGGGATGGTGTTGGCGAAACCCGGGAGCATCAAACCGCACACGAAATTTGATGCGGAGGTGTATGTGTTAAAGAAAGAAGAAGGGGGACGGCACACGCCATTTTTCAACGGGTATCGTCCGCAGTTTTACATTCGGACGTTGGACGT
>Ga0070741_10015696_pt1 | contig 12776 bp, 7 predicted proteins | sample Coa_R1_4_FD_66440 | JGI IMG/M metagenome (GOLD analysis project Ga0070741, IMG submission 66440) | Surface soil microbial communities from Centralia Pennsylvania, which are recovering from an underground coalmine fire - Coalmine... | ecosystem: Environmental > Terrestrial > Soil > Unclassified ...
TGACCGGTGTGGCGCGCTCGGCAGCGATCCGCATACTCACCTTCCAGTCGGAAAGTCCGGGCTTCAGGTCGCGCAGGACGCGCGCGGCATCAGGATCGGAAACGAGGATTACCGGCGCACCATGCGGCTCGCCGCCCGCCTCCACCAGTTGCGCCAGCGGCACCGGCGGAGCATCGTCGCTCACCAGCCGGATGATCGCCGCCGGCTCCATCTTCTGCAAGGCGGACTGCATGCGGCGCGCGGCGCGCGTGGAATCGAGCACCACGACGCGCCCGCGCACCTGATCGCGCGCCAGGGCGTCGGCGTTGGCTCCGGCGGCCCGGAAGAGCTGCACGTCCGACAGCGCCAGCGCGCGCGCCAGGTGTGGAACAGCGTTCTTCCGCGGGATGGCTATCGTCTCCTCGCCATGGTGAAGCGTAATGTCGAAGCCTTCGGCGTTGGGAGTCAGCTCGACCATTTTCGCCGTCTGGAAATAGCCGTCGTCGCCTGCCGGATCGAGGCCCGCACGGCGGAACTGTGAGGCTATGTACTCGGCCGCAAGATCGAGCCCGCGCGACGGCGTAGCGCGGCCTTCCAGCAGATCGGAGGCGAGAAAAGAAAGATGTCCGCGTAAGGACCGTGCGGAGATGCGATCGAGGGCAGGCTTCCACGCGACGGGAGGTTCGGCAGCCGAAATGCACAACGCAAATAGCAGGGAGGCGCGAAAGAGGCGTCGCTGGATTAGGAACATCGAGAGACTGATTCCATCTTATATGATGGAACGCATGAGATTCTGCGCACCCTTTCTGCTCATGGCAATGATTGCATCGGCTGCCGAAAACATCGTTTACATAGGCACATATACGAACACGGGCAAGAGCGAGGGCATTTACGCATACCGCTTCGACCCGGATTCGGGCAAGCTCACTGAGATAGGACTCGCCGGCAAAACCACAAATCCCTCGTTCGTGGCGATTCATCCGAGTCATAAATATCTGTACGCGGTCAGCGAAGTGTCCGGTGGCGGCGGCCAGCCCAGTGGCGCCGTAACGGCTTTTTCGATCGACCACAACACGTGGAAGCTTACGCCGCTCAACCAGGTGCCGTCCCACGGGAACGGCCCCTGCTACGTCTCCGTCGATAAGACCGGCAAAGCCGCGCTGGTCGCAAATTACAATTCGGGCAGCGTGGCCCTGCTGCCCATCAAAGCGGACGGCAGTCTCGGCGAGGCCACCGCTTTCGACCAGCGCGAGGGAAAGGGGACAGATCCGAAGCGCCAGTCGAGTCCGCATGCGCATTCGATCTTCGCTTCGCCCGACAATCGTTTCGCGCTCTCCGCCGATCTGGGGCTGGATCGCGTCTACGTCTACAAGCTCGATCCGAAAGCCGGTAAGATGACGGCCAATGATCCGCCCTTCGCGAGCACCAAACCCGGCGGCGGTCCACGGCACTTCGACTTTCATCCCAACGAGAAATTCGTGTACGTGATTCAGGAGATGGGCTCGGCGATCACAGCCTTTTCGTACGACAAAGCGCGTGGGGCGATGGCTGAGTTGCAGACCGTCTCCACGCTGCCGGCGGACTTCAAGGGCGAGAGCACCTGCGCCGACATTCACGTACACCGCTCGGGCAAGTTCGTGTACGGTTCGAACCGCGGCCACGATTCGATCGCGGTGTTCGCGGTGGATCCAAAAAAGGGCACCCTTACCCTGGTGGACCATACGTCCACGCAGGGGAAAGTCCCGCGCAACTTCGGCATCGACCCTACGGGTAAATTTCTGATAGCGGCGAATCAGAATACAAACAACATCGTCGTCTTCCGGATCGATCAGCAGACGGGGAAACTGACGCCGACCGGCCAGAATCTGGAGGTAGGCGCGCCCGTTTGCGTCCGCTTCATGGCGGCGCAGTGAGGTCTGAACGCGGCACGCACGAGTGCCGGATGTGACTTGGTTTGCGGGGTCTCAAAGGATATTGGGCACGAGTCCCTGCGCCACGTCTACACTTTCAATCCGATCGACCGCATGAGTTCGAGCGCGTTGCTCTTGTCCACGACGCCCGGACGCATCGTGTAATCGAAAGTCATCTTGCCGTTTTCCAGGTGATCCTCAAAATGCACATTGGCCGCCCGCGGCGCCAGCGCGTCGGCGATGTGAGCGAGCGCCAGATCGTGCGTCGTAACCAGCCCGATCGCATTCCGCTCGACCAGTTCGCGCACGATGGCTTCGGCGCCGATCTTGCGGTCGTGCGAATTGGTGCCGTGCAGGAATTCGTCGAGCAGGAACAGCAGCGGCACATCGGCCGCCGTTAGGTCCACCAACTGGCGCAGCCGCGTGATCTCGGCGTAGAAGCGCGAGACGCCGCCCTGCAACGAATCGAGCACGCGGATCGAAGCGCCCACAGAAAGCGGCGAGATCCGCAGGCTCCGCCCGCGCACAGGCGCTCCGGCGAAGGCCATCACCGCGTTCACGCCAACGGTGCGCAGAAGCGTGCTCTTGCCGGACATGTTAGAGCCGCTCACTACCAGCACCTGCAGATCCGCTCGCAGGCTGACGTCGTTGCGGACAAAGCGCGCGTCCGGCATGAGCGGATGGCCGAGAGCGTCGCCTTCGAAATGCGGCCCCTGATCCACGAATTCCGGGAACGGATCGGCCGGATGTTCAAACGCGTAATTGGCCAGCGCCGAGAGCGCCTCCAGCTCGCCGGTCGCCGCCAGCCAGCCGCGCACCAGTGGGCCTGATTCGCGACGCCAGCGCTCCAGCGCGAACAGGATCTGTGGCTTCCACAGGATGAACGCCCCGATCACGCGCATCAGGAGGTGATCGCTCGAATCGAGCAGTTCCATGAGCCGGTTCAGTTTCCGAATACGGCGTGAGACCGGGTAGCCCTTGACGTCGAGCGCCGCGCGCAGAGCGCGCAGGCGCGGCATGTGGAAGCGCTCGCGCTCAATACGTTCCAGGACCTGCGAGAGCAGCACCAATTCGTGCGCAGCCTCCTCGACGGCCGCCGCCGTGTTTGCCAGCCAGTGTCGCCAGTGAAAGGAAAATGCGGCGTCCAGCAGGAAAAAGACCAGAAACGGCGCACGGATATCCTTCACCGCCCACAGCAGCGCGCTGAAGACGGTCGCCATAGCCAGCGCCGTCGCCAGTATGCGGGGCCGGCGCAGGTCGCCCATTGCCGGCGCTTCCCCCCAGGCGGCCAGTTTCTCCGGCAGGAGCGCGGCGCCGACGCTGGCGGCCAGCACGGCGAGATCCTCGCGCAAGTCGAGCATCGGTCGCAATTCGTCGATCGCCTGCTGCCGCGCGCGGAGTTCCTCCACCGGGGCGCGGGCGCGCAGCCACGAGGCCAACAACTCTTCTCCCGGCCGCGTTCGTGCGGTACACAGAAGCTGGAAGAGCGAGCCTTTGCCGAAGAGGTCCAGATCGTCGGCATACGGATGGTGTTCGTCACGGAAGCGGTCGCCCGTCTCTCCCACGCCGATCCAGCGGTCCTCCAGGCGCGCGATGCCCGTTTCATAGACCCCAACGGCGCGATCGCACGCCTTCTTGCGCTGCAGGACGCGATCGTGAATTACGGCGAGCACAATCGAAACCACGAGCGGAACCATCAGGAACCATCCCGAAAACAGGCCGTATCCCCACGCCATCACAGCCATAACAACTGCCGCGAGTGCGATCAGCACGCGCCAATTGCCGATCCTGATGTGCATTCGCTCGTGACGCGCGGAGACGGCCCGGCGCGCTTCGAGGCGGGAAGTGTATTCGAGGCGGGGATCCATGCTGAGATAGCTATAATAGCCGAATGGACCGGCGACAATTTCTTCTATCCGCGGCTGCAATGGCGGTTTCCGAGCGACCGCCTAATGTGCTGTTTATCATGCCCGATCAGTGGCGCGGTATGGACGTTGGGTTTGCGGGCAACGACCAGGTGAAGACGCCGAACATCGACCGGCTGGCCCAGGAGGGCGTGCAGTTGAAGGCCGTGGCGAATTGCCCGGTATGCACACCGGCGCGCTCCATTTTACTCACCGGCAAATATCCCCACACCACCCGCACCGGCGTGAACGATGTGCCGCTGCCCGAAGGCGAAGAAACCATCGCCACGATGCTGGGCGCGCGTGGCTATTACACCGGCTTCGTCGGCAAGTGGCATCTCCAGGGGGGCAAGCGCGAGCCGGGGTTCGTGCCGCCGGGGCCGCGCCGTTTCGGGTTCGAATACTGGGCCGCCAACATCTGCAGCCACGATTACTTCCATCAGCACTACTTCCGCGATGATCCGACGCCGATCCCGATCGAGGGCTACGACGCCATGACGTGGACCAACCTCGCGCTCGAGTTCATCGAAAAGGCCCAGGCAAAGCGGAAACCGTACCTGCTCTACCTGGAATACCCGTCGCCGCATAATCCCTACCTGCTGCCGCCGGGATTCGAAAAGATGTACGACCCGGAGAAGATCGAACTGCGCAGGAACTGGGAGCAGAGCCCGGGGCGCTTCGGCAGCCGGAAGGACATCGCCGGATACTATGCCGCGATCTCCTGTCTCGATCGCGAGATCGGCCGCATCATGTCGAAGATCGATAACAACACGCTGGTAGTCGTGACTTCAGACCACGGCGACATGCTGGGGTCGCACGGCAAATCGCTGAAGCGGAAGCCGTGGGAGGAATCGTGCCGCGTGCCCGGGATCGTGCGCTGGCCCGACGGCATGAAGAGCGCCAAGAGAACAGATGCGCCGTTCTCGCATGTAGACGTCGTGCCCACGATTCTGGGGCTGACGGGCACGCGAATTCCGAAAGGTCTGCACGGTTTCGATTACACCGAGTTTCTGCGCGGGCGGTCCACCAGGGTGCCGAACTACGCGCACATGATGATGTACACCCGCACCGAGGACAACGAGTTCGCGCCATGGCGCGGGCTGCGCAGCAAGGAATACAAGTACGCCGAGTTCCAGGACAAGCCGTGGGTGCTTTACGATCTCGAAAAGGATCCGTACGAGATGAACAACCTCGCGGAGGATCCCAAGCATCACAGCCTTATCCGCATCCTGCACAGCGCCGTGAAGCAGGAGATGGAGCGTACCGGCGATCGCTGGGACGAGCAGCACGACGCGAAGTACAAGTAACGTAGTACGTCAGAAATCAACGGAAGTATGGCTGCCTTCCGGGGCAGCCAACCCTGGCTGCACCCGGCTTTCCAGGCGACGGATACCACGTCGGGGGCAGTTTCCAAGCCGGCTTTCATAGCAATTTCCGGAAAGATCGTTGACGCAACCACCCCGCACCTGCCTTCCAGGTTGCGTTTGCCCTCTCTGACTTGTTCAGATCCCACAGGTACGTCCCTGTGCCTCCGAGTGAACGTCCGCTGCTCGTTCCGGGATTACGTCTTCACGGCCAACCCCCGAATGACGAGCTCCGCCAGCGCCTCCGCGTACTTCTGCGACGGAGGTTCGTTCTTCACCAGGAAGCGGTAATACAGTGGGCCGTACAGCGAATCCAGCACCAGGTCGAGGTCGGCGTCTTCGCGCAGTTGTCCGGCAGCCTGTTTGCGACGCAGCATCTGTTTCGCTTCCGTGCGGCGAGGATCGCTCCAGATGGAACGAAACGCCGCCGCCACTTCCGGGTCGCTGCGCGCCGCCACAACGAACGACCGCAGCATCCGTCCGCCCGGCCCGGAAAGCACTCTGGCGAAATTGCGGACCTGCGCCGTCAGGTCATCCCGCAGCGAACCCGTATCGCGCAAGGGCAACTCCGGGATGATGGCTTCGCGGAACGCTTCGATTACCACTGCCGCCTTGTTCGGCCACCATCGGTAAATGGTCGCTTTGCCGGTCCCCGCCCGCTCGGCAATCGCTTCGGCCGTTACCTGCGCGAAGGCCGTTTGCTTCATGAGATCGAGCGCCGCCCGCAGGATGCGCCGGCGCGCATCCTGATCGCGCGGCCTGCCTCTTCCGCGCCGCGATTTTGGTGCCGTGGCCATTTCGTGCGACAATTCTAATATACGAATTTCGAGACGCCTACGTCTAGTAATAGCGGGCAGCGGGCTCGAAAGTGGAGGGAGAACCCGGATGTGGATCGTCCGTGTGGCGCTGGCGCGCCCGTACACGTTCATTGTTTTGGCCTTGCTGATCCTGATTCTGGCGCCTGTTGTTATCCTGCGCACCCCCACCGACATCTTTCCGAACATCGATATCCCGGTAATCGGCGCCGCTTTCAACTATTCCGGCCTGAACGCGCAGGAGATGGAGGAGCGCATCACGTCCATCTACGAGCGTTCGCTCACCACCACGGTCAACGATATCGAGCACATCGAATCCCAATCCATCAACGGCCGCGCTATTGTCAAGGTCTTCTTCCAACCCGGCGCGAATATCAACGCCGCCATGGCCCAGGTCAGCGCCATATCGCAGCCTATTCTGCGCCTGCTTCCGCCGGGGACCACGCCGCCTTTCCTGCTCAGTTACAACGCCTCGAGCGTGCCCATCCTCCAGCTCGGGCTTTCCGGGCGGGGCCTCAGCGAACAGGCGCTGTTCGATTACGGCGTCAACTTCATACGCACCCGGCTGGTGACCATCCCCGGCTGTGCCATTCCGTACCCGTTCGGCGGCAAGCAGCGCCAGGTCATGGTGGATATCAACCCGGCGGCCATGCAGTCCAGGGGGCTCTCGCCCGCCGATGTCACCAACGCCATAGCCAACCAAAACCTGATCATTCCCGCGGGGACGTCCAAGATCGGCCAATTCGAATATGATGTCGACCTGAACGCCAGCCCGTCCACGGTGAAGGCCTTCAACGATTTTCCGATCAAGGTGGTGAACGGCTCGCCGGTCTACATCCGGGACATCGGCCACGTTCGCGACGGCTTCTCGCCGCAAACCAATATCGTGCGGCAGGATGGGCGGCGCGCGGTGCTGCTCACCATCATGAAGCAGGGGAACGCTTCCACCCTGCAGGTGGTCGACGGGGTGCGCAAACTGCTGCCCGCGGTCTCCGCCACGCTGCCGCCCGAACTCAAAGTTCAGCCGCTGGCCGACCAGTCGATCTTCGTGCGCGCGTCAATCACCGGGGTGATTCGCGAAGCGGTGATCGCGGCGTGCCTTACCGGACTGATGATCCTGCTGTTTCTCGGCAGTTGGCGCAGCACCCTGATCATCGCGGTCTCGATCCCCCTCTCCATCCTCACGTCCATAATCGTGCTGAGCTTGCTCCACCAGACCATAAACATCATGACGCTGGGAGGCCTGGCGCTGGCGGTGGGAATTCTGGTGGACGACGCCACCGTGGAGATCGAAAATGTGAATCGCAATCTGGACCAGGGCAAGGAGATCGAGACCGCCATTCTCGATGGCGCCGCGCAGATCGCCGTCCCCGCGCTGGTTTCGACGCTTTGCATCTGCATCGTCTTTCTGCCGATGTTCTTTCTCACCGACGTCGCGCGTTACCTGTTCGTGCCGCTGGCGGAGGCCGTGGTTTTCGCCATGCTGGCCTCGTATGGGCTTTCGCGCACCCTAGTGCCCACGCTGGCGAAGTACCTGCTGAAACATCAACACCACGGCCCCACGCGCAATCCGTTCGTGTTGCTGCAGCGGGGTTTTGAAAACGGGTTCGACCGGATGCGCGGATGGTATGCGGCGGTTCTCGCGGTGCTCGTCCGAGCGCGCGTGATTTTCGTGCCGGTGTTTCTTGGCGTCTGCCTTGCCGCCGCGCTGCTCTATCCCTGGATCGGCCAGGATTTCTTTCCCGCCTCCGATACGGGTCAGTTCAAGCTGCATCTGCGCACGAAGACGGGCACGCGCATCGAGGAGACGGCACGCATTTGCGACCTCGTGGAGCAGTCGATCCGCCGCCACATTCCGCGCGACCAGTTGCTCAATGTTCTGGACGAAATCGGCCTGCCGTACAGCAGCATCAACACGATCTACAGCAACTCGGCTCCGGTGGGATCGGCCGATGCCGATATCATGGTTTCCCTCACACCGGACCATCGGCCCACGGTAGAATTCGTGCGCGAACTGCGGGCCGTCCTGCCGCGCGAGTTTCCCGGCACCGAGTTCTTCTTCCTGCCGGAAGACATCGTCAGCCAGATCCTGAATTTCGGCCTGCCTGCACCGATCGACGTGCAGATCGTCGGGAAGAACGTCGAGGCTAACCGCGAGTTGGCCGACCACATGCTCGAACAGATGCGCCGCATCCCTGGCATCGCCGATCTGCGCATGCAGCAGACGTTCGATCAGCCGAAACTCCACATATTCACCGACCGCACCAAGGCGGCAGAAGCAGGCTATACTCAGGCGGACGTCGCGCAAAGCCTGCTGATCTCGCTCAGCGGCAGTTTTCAGACGCAGCCCACCTTTTGGCTGAATCCGGAGAACGGGGTCAGCTACAACGTGGTGACCGAAGCCCCGCAGTACGATGTTCAATCGCTGCAGGAGCTGCGTAACCTGCCGCTGACGGCGAAGGCGTCCGGCACGCCCGAGATCCTGAACGATTTCACTTCCATTCGCCGCGGCGGAGGCATGGCGGTGGTAAATCACTACGACATCCAGCGCACCATCGATATTTACGGGGCGGCGGACGGCCGCGATCTCGCCAGTGTCGGAGACCAGGTGCGGAAAATCTTGGATGCCAACCGTCCGCATCTGGCCCGGGGCTCGGAACTGATCGTCCGCGGGCAGATGGAGACTATGCGGGAATCGCTCAAGGGGCTGGTGGCCGGCCTGCTGTTCGCCATTGTTCTGGTCTATCTGCTGATCGTTGTCAATTTTCAATCATGGCTGGATCCATTCATCATCATTACCGCGCTTCCCGCCGCGCTCGCCGGGATCCTGCTGATGCTCTTTACGACGCATACGACGTTGAGCGTACCCGCCATGATGGGGGCCATCATGTGCATGGGGGTGGCTACGGCAAATAGCATTCTGGTCATCAGTTTCGCCAAGGACACTCTCATCGAATCGGGTGACCCGGTGGAGGCCGCTCTGGCCGCGGGCTTCACGCGCTTTCGCCCGGTGATCATGACTGCCCTGGCGATGATCATCGGCATGGTGCCGATGGCGCTGGGCATGGGCGAAGGCGGCGAACAGAATGCGCCGCTCGGCCGCGCGGTAATCGGTGGCCTGCTGCTGGCCACGGTGGCGACCCTGATTTTCGTGCCGGCGGTGTTCGCGCTGCTGCACGGCCATGGCCCGCGGCACGCCCCGGAGGTGACGGCCCATGAGTAAGCACGAAACGAGCCCGTCGGGTAAGACGGCGCCGCCGCATCTCAGCGCCGGAGCGTGGACCGGCATTGTGGCCCTGCTGCTCGCCGGGGCTGCGGCGATTGCCTGGGACGTCGTGCACGGAATCGCGGGACGCGTGCATGCCGCCGACACTCTGAAGCAGCAGACGCTGGCGAGCGCGGCGCCCACGGTCACCGTGATCCACCCCAGGCGCGGCGCACCCGTGGAAGAGGTCGAGCTCCCGGGCAATACCCAGGCCTATATCGCCACTCCGATCTACGCGCGCACCAGCGGCTACCTGAAAGCCTGGTACTTCGACATCGGCTCCGTCGTGAAGGCCGGGCAACTGCTGGCGGACATCGAAACTCCCGAAGTGGACCGCCAATTGGACCAGGCACGCGCCGACCTGGCTACCGCACGCGCCAATTACGATCTCGCTCAAACTACTGCGGAGCGGTACCAGGCGCTCTTTAAGAGCGATTCGGTGGCGAAGCAGGACGTGGACGATAAAGTCGGCGACCTGCAGGCAAGGAAGGCAATGCTCGATTCCGCCACCTTCAACGTACGGCGCCTGGAAGAGACGCAGGCTTTTCAGAAGGTGTACGCGCCGTTTGACGGCGTGATCACCGCGCGCAACACCGATATCGGCGCCCTGATCGATGCCGGCGCCAACTCCCCTGGCCACGAATTGTTCGACATCGCCGCTACCGGGAAGCTGCGCGTGTATGTCAATGTTCCGCAGGTGTACTCGCGAGACGTGCGGGTGGGCGGAACGGCGGACCTGACCCTGGCGGAATTTCCGGGACGCCGCTTTCCCGGCCGGATTGTGCGTACCTCCGGCGCAATCGACGCGGCCTCGCGCACGTTGTTGACCGAAGTCGACGTGGACAACTCATCCGGGATTTTGCTGCCGGGTGCGTTTCTCTCGGTTCATCTCAGACTCAGCCGCAAGGCGGGCACGGTCGTGATTCCTGTAAATGCGCTGATCTTCCGTTCCGCGGGCGTGCAGGCCGCCGTGGTTCGCGGTAACCGCGCGCAGTTGGCGCCCCTAACTCTGGGTCGCGACTACGGGACCGAGGTGGAAGTCGTGGCCGGGCTTAGCGCGGACGATTGGATCATCGAAAATCCTTCGGACTCGCTGACTTCCGGAACCGCGGTCGAGCCCGTGGAGGCAAAGGAGCAGTGATGCGGATCGCCGTTTTCGGCGTCTTCGGCCTCTTGCTGGCGCTGCTGGCCGGCTGCACTGTCGGACCGAAGTACACGAAGCCAGCCGCGCCGGCCGCCCCCGCATTCAAAGAGCAGCCGCCGCAGTCGTTCCTCGAATCGCAAGGCTGGAAACAGGCGCAACCTGCCGATACCACACTGCGCGCCGACTGGTGGGAGTTGTTCGGGATTCCGGAACTGAACTCTCTCGAAGAGCAGGTGGACGTTTCGAACCAGAACCTCAAGGCGGCTGAAGCGCGTTTTCGCGAGGCACGCGCTGAAATTCAACTCAACCGGTCGGCGCTGTATCCGACGATTTCGACCGCGCCCTCCATCACCACCAACCACCTGTCGCAGCACACGCCGATTGGAAATGCACACACCGGCCATTTTGCCGACTACACTTTGCCGATCGACGTGAATTACGAGTTGGACGCCTGGGGGCGCGTCCGGCGCTCCATCGCGGCGGCGCGCGAGGAGACGCAGGCGAGCGCGGCGGACCTGGAAACGCTCCGCCTCTCCGTGCACGCGGAGCTGGCTATCGACTTCTTCGAGTTGCGCAGCCTGGACGCCCAGAAGGATCTCCTGAACCGCACTTTGGAGGCGTACCAGAAGGCGCTCGACCTGACGCAGAGACGCTTCGACGGCGGCCTCAGTTCGCGGGCCGAGGTCGCCCAGGCTCGTACGCAACTGGAAACCGCGCGCGCGCAGGACGTCGGCCTGGGCGTCCAGCGCGCTGCGTTCGAACACGCTATTGCTACGCTCGCGGGCCGCACTCCGGAAAGCCTGTCGCTGCCCGCGGCGCCGGTCCACAGTTCGCCACCGGTGATACCTGTGGGCATTCCATCGCAATTGCTAGAGCGGCGGCCGGACATTGCGGCGGCCGAGCGCCGCATGGCCGAGGCCAACGAACAGATCGGCATCGCGCGCGCGGCCTTTTTCCCGACGCTTCTGCTCACGGCAACCGGTGGATTCGAAGGCAACCGGCTGGTGAACTGGCTGGCGTGGCCGAGCCGCCTGTGGGCGGTGGGCCCCTCCATCGCAGAGACAATCTTCGATGCGGGCAGGCGCCGCGCGATCGCGCAATCCGCGGCAGCAGGCTACGACGAAGCCGTGGCCAACTATCGCCAGGCGGCGCTCGCGGCGTTCCAGGAGGCGGAGGACAACCTGGCCGCTCTTCGCATTTTGGAGCAACAGGCCGCGGCCCAACGGGTCGCCGTGGACGCCGCGCGCCAGTCCCTGGATCTCGCCATCAATCGCTATAAAGGCGGCCTGGTCACCTATCTCGAAGTCGTTACGGCGCAGACCATCGACCTCCAGAACCAGTTCACGGAGGTGGGCATCGAACGTCGCCGTATGGATGCGAGCGTACTGTTGATCAAGGCCCTGGGCGGCGGCTGGAACATTTCGAAGCTACCGTCGACGTAGGCGACGGTGTAGCCATGGATCAGCCTGCGGTTCACCAACTCGTCTAATCGACGTAAGTTCAAGTGGCTTATCCGAAATAAATAGCACTGACCCGGAAGCGACTTGTGGAGCACTTCCTCACACGCGTGCTCCTCACGGAGTCCGTTCGAATCTCCAGGTTAGCGGTTACGCGCCACAACGTTGGTGAGGGCGTTGGCTGCCCGTGCAATCCCGGATCGAATACAAAGAAAAAGGGCGGCCTTTTTGGGGCCGCCCTTTCGGCAGAGTTACTGCTTGGTCGTTTACCTGACGAAGACGTGCAGCACAGCGCTTACTGTCTGCCCGTTCGATCCGTAGGCGGTTAGCGTGTAGTCGCTGTTGGTCGTGGGATTCACCGTGATCGAGCCATTCACCGGCAGCGTTCCCGGAGGAACGCCCAGACCTGTGATGGTCACCGCCGCGGCGCCCGACGTGGTCCAGGTCAGAGTCACCGGCCCACCCGCAATCGGGGAGAACGCCGGATCGTTCGTGAACGACAGGATCTGGACCGAGCCGACTGTCAGAGTCGCGCTGGCCGTCACTGAGCCGTTAGCGTTGGTCGCCGTGATCACGTACGTGGTGCTCACGGTCGGATTCACAGTGCGGGAGCCCGTGGCATCCACGGTCCCGATTCCAGGCGATATGCTTACGCTGGTGGCGTTCTCAACCTGCCAGGTGAGCTGTGCCTGCCCGCCGACGTTGATCGTCGCCGGGTTCAACCCGAACTGGAGGATGCGCGGCACCGAACCGGCCGTGACTGTCACTACGGCCGTCGCCGTTACCGGCCTGCCGTCCGTACCCGTCGCGACCAGGGTGTAAGTCGTGGTCTGGGTCGGGTTCACCACCTGGCTGCCGTTCGGCTGTACGGACTGGCCGTTCAATGTCACCGTGACGGCGTTGAGCGTCGCCCACTGGAGCGTGGAAGACTCGCCGGA
>Ga0070741_10015697_pt1 | contig 12774 bp, 11 predicted proteins | sample Coa_R1_4_FD_66440 | JGI IMG/M metagenome (GOLD analysis project Ga0070741, IMG submission 66440) | Surface soil microbial communities from Centralia Pennsylvania, which are recovering from an underground coalmine fire - Coalmine... | ecosystem: Environmental > Terrestrial > Soil > Unclassified ...
GTGCCTGCTGGTCTGTGGCAGGCAGGGTAGGCCGCATGGGGCCTGCATGCGCTGGTTTAGCACAAGGGGCCCGCAGGCTACAAAGGCCCGCACCGTCCAGGAGGGCTTGCTCCGGGAGTGCGTGGCCGCCTGGGGAGCGCGCCTGCGGCATATCTTCGACCGGGGCTTTGCCGGTTCGCCCTGGCTGGGCTTGCGGCTGGAGAACCAGGTAGGCTTTGTCCTGCGCGGGCCTAAAGACAATCAAAGGTCCTGAGCCGCCCGAAATGAAGACGGAAGAACCCCGTCTTTGCCGGTTTTAGGGGAGGGGATGCGGCCTGTCTGCGCGAACGATGAACAGGAAATACGGGTAATTCTGCATCCTCTATAGTTGATCAGGAAGGGGAATAGATCTATGACCGAGTTAGAGGCGAAAGTAGAGCAGTTCCACCGGGACGGGTTCCTCGTGCTGCCCGGAGTCTTGTCGAAGGCGGAAGTCGCGCGGCTGCGGGCCGGCGTGGAGCGCGCCTTTGCCGAACCCTGCGCGGAGGCCGAGCTCTATGGCGAGACGCTGGCCAGGATATGGCGCCCGAAGATGTTTGAGCGCGGCCCGGATTTCGAGGCGCTGATCGATCATCCCGGCGTGATTGATGTCGTGGAGGCCATTCTCGGCGCGGACTGCCACCTCATCGCCAACAGCGCGCTCAGGACGGGGCCGGGCGACGGCATCTCGGCCTGGCACGCCGATGAGACGATCCGCTTCCCGCGTCCCAAAGGCGTGCCGCTCGATCCGCGCATTCCCATGCCCTGCTTCGTCCTCAATTTCAACTACTACCTCTGCGACGTGGACGAGGAGCTCGGCCCGACGCAGTTTATTCCCGGCAGCCACCGCAGCGGGCGGCAGCCGGACGCGGAGGATAGGGACGCCGACGGCAACCCAACTTACGAAGGGCGCGGCGTCTTCAGCGCGGTCGGTCCGGCAGGCACCGCCGTGATGTGGCACGACCAGACCTGGCATCGGGGAGCGCCCAATCGGACCTCGGATCGCGTGCGCTGGGTGCAGCAAGCTCCCTATGGGCGCCGGTTCATCGCGCAGCGGTTCTACCCATTTATCAACTACCGTATGCCGGAGGAGATATTGGAACGCGCCAACCCGCGCCGCAAGCGTCTTCTCGGCCTGCACGGCCTTGGGGCGTACGGCTAGAGCGCCGCTCCTGCGGAAGCTTCCCTGATTTCTTAGGCAACGACGCATCCAAGCGCGCACGCTGCCAACTTAATACCCCTAACAAAACCGCCGCAAAAGCGGACAAGGACGCAGTGACATGACGATCAAGAGAATGGACCACGTCAGCGTCGTCGTCGACGACCTCGCCTCCGCCATCGCCTTCTTCACCACCCTCGGCATGGCGCTGGAAGGTCAGATGCCGGTCGAGGGCCCTGGGGTGGACCGTCTCTGCGGGCTCGCAGGCGTCCAGGCCGACATCGCTATGATGCGAACCCCGGACGGTCATGGGCGGGTTGAGCTGACCAAGTTCCGCAACCCGGAGCGGATCGGGGCCGAGCCGGCGATCGCCCCGCCGAACACGCTGGGCCTCCGACAGATTATGTTCGCAGTCGAGGACATCGACGACACCGTAGCCCGCATGCGCGCCCACGGCGCCGAACTCATTGGCGAGGTGGTCCAGTACGAGGACAAATACAGGCTCTGCTACCTGCGAGGCCCTGCGGGCATCATCGTCGCGCTGGCCGAGGAACGCTTCTGAAGCGTTCACCGCTTTCCGGGAAAGCGGTGGCGCCCTACGCGGTCCTTCGACTCGATCCCATGTCTGGCACCCATCCTGCTTTCTCGCCTGCTGGCGCCGCGGTTTTGTTAGGCGCACTTAGCAAGAATCGAGAAGTATCTTGCGAAGTTGTCGGCTACACTATACCTGGGATGCTATCTTGACCGGTAGCCCAGCCATCAAGCGCGGCTGCCTCTCCAGCGTTTCATCTTACACCCTGTTCACGTGCAGCGCTGCCGTTCAGATGGATAGCTCCAATTTCACGGGATTTACCGGAATTTATGCTTAAGCTTCACTTTGCCGAGAAATGCTCGTTGTCCTATAATGGCTGTCCGATGTCGTCGGCGGTTCAATATAGCTTTGTCAGCCAGCTTACCTCCTCCAATGTTACCTTTGCTGAGCACGACGGGCCGCTAGGCATTAAGTGCTGTTTCCAGGGCGAGGAGATCTATGAGGTCGAAGGCGGGCGATTTGCCGTAGATAACTCTTCTTACCTGGTGCTCAACCAGGGGCAGCGCTACGCCAGCTCGATACATAGCCGAGAGACGGTCGAATCGTTCTGCTGCTGGTTCCGACCGACTTTTGCCGAGCAAGTGCTGGGCAGTTTATGTACTCCCGAGGACCGCCTGCTGGCCGATCCCGCTCTCCTCTCTAAACAACCCGTTCTCTTTGTGGAACGGGTCTATCCCCATGACGCCCTGGTCTCTCCGCTCTTGTTGCGTATTCACAAGGCCGCTCAACATGGGACGATAAGCCAGCCCTGGCTGGAGGAACAGTTTCACCTGCTGCTGCAGCGGCTGCTCCAGGCCCACCGCAATATCTACCGGGAGGTGGAGCGCTTACCGGCGATACGCCAGGCGACACGCCTGGAGCTCTATCGTCGGCTGCACCGGGCGAAAGATTACCTGGATGCCAGTTGGGAGACTCCGGTCACGCTTGCTGAAGTCGCCAACGTCGCCTCGCTCTCTCCGCATCACTTTCTCAGGCAATTTCGCGCCTTGTTCCACGAGACCCCGCATCAATATCACCGGCGCAAGCGTTTAGGGAGAGCCCGGCATCTTCTTGTCACGACGGAACAACCGGTAACGGAGATCTGCTTCAGCCTCGGCTTTGAAAGCCTGGGATCGTTTAGCTGGCTGTTCCACCAGTACTTTGGCCTCTCTCCCCGGCAGTATCGAGCGGAACATGCGCGCCATGCGCGCATCCTGAAGCTGGCGGTTGAGGAGCCTATCGGCGCTTCCGAAGCGAACGCCGCTCCTCATGCGGACGCCAGCGCCGACTCTGGCGCGCGTGGCGATTCTAATTGCTATGAAGATGTAGGAAAGATCGGGGCCTGATGGCTGCCCAGCTAAAGCGCGAGGGGTTCCCGTGATGTATTGGATAAAGCGGCGCAATGGGAAACCAGCCTCCTGCCATAGGGCATGGAGGCTTTTCCTTTGCTCCAAGAATTCCCTGCCTGCTGACAAGCCTGTAGGAGGTGCGTCGGCAGCGCCGGAATGCGGAGGTCGAAGAAAAAAATGGGGCCGTTCCTACGGCCCCAAGGGAGGGTATTAGTATTCACGTTCTCTTTCAGGAACGTACCTCAAACGCCTCTATTGTACTGGATTGTCTGGCAGGAGGCTTCTCTAAAGTTGCTAACTTAATTGGAATAAGAGACCTCTTGCCTGCGTGGGCTCGATTACATTGGATCGAGATAGAATTCGGATTGTCCAGGAGGAGGGAGGCAAGAGGTCTAATAAGAGATAGCCGGAAGATGTCGAACAGCGCACCTATCGTGCCGTAATAGAGAGAAACAACGAGGCAGCGGGGGAGGGAACGGGTATGGATATTGCGCGCGCCCTATTGGATCAGGTCAGCGAGGAAAATCTGCGGCGGAATCTGTTTTGCCTAGCCAAAGATCCGTTTCCCTACCGTAAGCTCAACTATACCCTGCCGGGCCATCAATGGAGCACGCTGCACGAAGTGGATGCCTGGCTCACAGCGCAACTGCACAGCTACGGCTACGCGGTGGAGCGCGAGGGCTGCGCGGTACAGGCATTCGGATATGACCCGGCCAAGCCGCTGCACCATCGCTACGCCCCGCCGCCGCCCGGTGCGCCCGTCCATATCGCCTACAACCTCTACGCCCAGAAGGTCGGACGCCGTTATCCTGAGGAGATCATCCTGCTGCTGGCACACAAGGATTCGCAAAGTTGGGTGGACTCGCCGGGTGCCTATGATAACGGCGTCGGGACGGTCGCCGTGCTGGAGCTGGCGCGCGTGCTGGCCGAGTACTCAAGCGAGCGCACCATCCGGTTCCTATTCTGCAACGAGGAGCATACGCCCTGGACGAGCGTGACGGCGGCGGAGAATGCCCGCAGGCGCGGCGATAACCTGATCGCCGTGTTCAATCTGGACAGCCTGGGCGGCAAGTCTGACGAGGAGATCGCCGCCGGGCGCAAGACCAACGTGACGCTCTATACCGTTCCGGAAGGCAGGCGGCTGGCCGACCTGATGACGGAGGTCAATGCAGCCTACCAGATCGGCCTCGACCAGAGCGCGCAGCAGCGCGAGGCGCCCGGCGACGATGACGGCTCCTTCGTGAAAGCCGGTTATGGCTGTACGGTGATGAATATCGGCTCGTATCCCTATGCGGATGCCCAATATCACCTGGAAGGCGACGTTCCGGAGCGCGTGGACATTGTCAACGTCCGCATGGCCGCGCAGGCCACCCTGGCCGCCGTGCTGACGCTGGACCGGTGACGAGAAGAAGAGGCGACAGAGTTCTCTGCTACAAGTTGCCGGCAGGCTGAACCCTGCCGCTGTGGGGCCTGCGGCCAGGTGCCCGCCTACGCGGGGACAACCTTTCGATGGGCTCTTTAGTGTCCCCGCTGGGGTCGCAAGGCGGAGGCGCGAACCATGGCAGGCGCGACCCTGGCAGTCCATTGTAGGCCCGCCCCTAGCAGTGGCGCGAACCGTTGAGCGCCGACCCTAGCAGTCACTGGGCGGAACGCCACCCAGCGAAGGGCTTTAGCCCGTCGTCACGAGTAGCGGCCTCAAATTTGAGAAAAGCCGCCGTCCAGCGTATAGCCCTGCGCGGTGATCGCGCTGGCCGCATCGGAGCAGAGAAACAGGGCCAGCCAGCCCACTTCCTGCGGCGTCAGCAGGCGTTTGAGAGGGATCGGGCGCAGGATGACCTGCGGCAGAACCTCCTCAACCGGCAGGTTATGGAGCTTAGCCAGGTCGGGTAACTGCTTCTGCACCAGCGGAGTATCCACAAAGCCGGGACAGATGGCGTTGCAGGTGATGCCGTAGGGCGCGGTCTCCAGAGCTATCACGCGCGTCAGGCCCAGCAGGCCGTGCTTGGCGGCGACGTACCCCGACTTGTGCGGCGAAGCGATCTTGGCGTGGACGGAGGCGATGTTGATAATGCGGCCAAACCGCCGCGCTTTCATGCCCGGCGTCACCGCCTGGCAGAGCAGGAAAGGCGCGACCAGCATCACCTCCAGCATACGCCGGAAAACCTCCGGCGGAAAACTCTCCAGCGCGGCGACGTGCTGAAATCCGGCGTTGTTGACCAGGATGTCTACCGGCTCGCCCTGCACCCTCTGCAAGAACGCCACTGCGGTGATGTCGCCGGGAAACGGCTCTCCGTCCAGTTCCTGAGCGGCCTGCCCGGTGCGCTCAGGGTCGAGATCGTTCACCAGCAGGCGCGCCCCCGACTGCCGGAGCACTCTGGCAATGCCGTAGCCGATGCCGGAAGCCGCTCCCGTTACCAGGGCTGTTCTCCCGCTCAAATCCACGCGCAGGTTCACGCCATGAGCCGCCTCTGCCATCTCCTTGCCTCCTTCCTCACCCATCGCCAAGAGAGCCTACCGTCCTGCCGGCGCCCACCGGCAGGACGATCCCAATCAGCCTGTCACTCTATGCCTGTTCGGCCTGGACGGGATTGGTCAGCACGCCGATCTTCTCGATCTCGATGGTGACGGTGTCGCCAGGACGCAGCCAGCGCGGCGGCTTCTGCGCCATGCCGACCCCGTGCGGCGTGCCGGTGAGGATGACGGTGCCGGGCAGCAGCGTCGTGCTGCCGCTGAGGAAAGCGATGAGCGCGGGCACATCAAAGATCATGTCGTTGGTGTTCCAGTCCTGCATCACCTGTCCGCTGACGATGGCCCGGATCTGGAGCGTGTTTGGGTTGGGTATCTCGTCGGTGGTGACGAGGCAGGGGCCGATAGGCGCGAAGGTGTCGAAGGTCTTGCCCCGGCACCACTGCGAGCCGCCCCATTTGATTTGCCAATCCCGCGCGCTGACGTCATTGGCGCAGGTGTAGCCCAGCACGTAGTCGAGCGCGTTCTCCCGCGTCGCGTTCTTGCAGGTCTTGCCGATGACGACCGCCAGCTCGGCCTCGTAGTCCACCTCGTCGCTGCGGTGCGCCATCGGTAGCAGGATGGGATCGCCGGGGTTCTGTGTGGCGTTCGGCGCTTTCATGAAGAGGATAGGGTACTCCGGGATTTTCGAGCCGCCCTCCTCGGCGTGCCGGCGGTAGTTGAGGCCGATGCACAGGAGCGCGGTGGGAGCGACGGGAGCCAGCAGCTTGCGCACGTCTGCCGCTTCGTCCGTGACCCGGTACTGGCCGAAGAGGTCTCCCTCCATGCGCCGGGCCGTCCCATCTGCCTGCTGTGCGCCCAGGTGCGCGCGTCCCTGGCTGTCCTGATAGCGTATGATTTTCAACGTTGTGTCCTCCGGTAGTGATGTGCTGTCGTTGGAGCATGGACGCGGTATCGTTCGCTATGACCGGCAGGCGACTCCTGCCCGATTTTAGTGGCGGAAGGGATGAAAAGGTCGGGCGGATTACCTTTTGATGCTCCTCTTGATGCTCCTCAACCTATCGGGCAAAAGAAAGGTTACCCAACAGCCACACAAGCAGGAACACTGCGGGGGGAGGGGGAATCTACTCCATACAACATTACGCTGGATAAGCGCAGCGGGCAACGTGTAGGAGGAGAGGACAGCCTCCGGAGGTACGAGGAGAATGAAGCTATGGAAACTCTATCTGAGAGGCAACGGGAAGCGCATCCACGAGCCGCCGCTTGCCATTGCCGCGTCTGCTGAGGAAGCCCTGTTAGGTGCTCGCCCGCCCGAAGCCGAGTACTCCTACGAGGCTGAGGAGTGGCAAGAAATCTCCGAGTACGAGCGGGTTATCCTGGAAGAGCAAGAACGCGCTGAGAATATCAAGGACGCGCAAATCCGGCAGTTTTACGAGGAGAACGTTCACGGCCTTCGCCCCACCTTAGCCCACATCAAGCGCGGAGATAAGTGAAACGGAGGCAAAATGGAGGACACATCAGGAAAGAAGCCCGACCTGCATTTCACTCCGCAGCAGATAGACGCGACGGAGGCGGCTCGCCAAGCCGCTGAACAAAGCCGCCAGCAAGCCGAGCAGGAGCGCAGCTTTGCCGAAGAGCTTAGGCATGGCGGAGAAGGCTTCCGGCAGCAGATGGAAGCGGAGCGATAGCAGCAGGAAAGCAATCGCAAAGAGCAAGAGTTAGACCGTATCCGTGAGGAGAACCAGTGGGCTTTCGCGGAGGTGGAGCGCGAGGCCCACGAAGACCAACGCCAATTAGCCGAAGTGCAGCGCCAAGCCGCCGAAGCCCTCCGTGCGGCAGCAGAAGAAGCACGGGCAGGGGCAGAGACCCTGCGGCAAGCCGCCGAGGGAGTGCGCGCTATAGGCGAGGAAATGCGGCAGGCATTCCAAGAACTGTTAGAACAACTGCAAAAGCAGCGTCAAGCCAAGTAATTTCCCTATCCAACAAACCTTCGGATACTGTTGATTGGCCTGTTGTCGGCCACGTTCTTGATATAAACCCGGCCTATGTGGTGCGCGGCCCCTGGTATGAGGACTCAATGGCCCTGGAATCTGAGGGGCAAACCTGCCGATAACAGATGTGTGCGCTCGGAGAGACTTGAACTCCCGGCCTACAGGTAAAGCCGCAGGCTTCCCCGACGCAGGAGGGGCGCTACCTTTGACCTTGACAGAAGAGGCGGGTTGTGTTAAAATAGAGGGGAAAGAGGTTTCAATAGTCCAATTGGCAGGTTGAAGTCTGGAAAATTGGTCTGGTGAATAGTTGCAGCATAGTGCTGTGGACCTCTGCGCTCGTAGCTCAGCGGATAGAGCGACAGGTTGCGGACCTGTAGGCCGGGAGTTCAAGTCTCTCCGAGCGCATGAATTCGTCTAGAAATCGAGAAACGCCCTTGTCTCTGCTCCGGCAAGCGGGGCGTTTCTTGGCTACAGGCCCTCTGCGGGAGCGCGGCATGGTTCCGTTCTCTGGCAGGCATCGCTGCTATCTATCCGTGCCCTCGTAGCTCAGTGGATAGAGCGCCTCCGTCCTAAGGAGGGCGTCGGGGGTTCGATTCCCTCCGAGGGCGCTTCGCTGCTGCACAGCGTCTCCGGCATGCCGGAGTAGAAGCCCTGTTCGATTCCCTCCGAGGGCGCTTCACTATGTTCGCCATCGCGGAGAGATGTCCGAGTGGTTTAAGGTGCGGCTCTCGAAAAGCCGTGAGGTGGCAACACCTCCGTGGGTTCGAATCCCACTCTCTCCGCTCCCCTCTTTCTTCCCGGAACAAACCCCCGCAGCCGCAGCGCGTTGGTGACTACCGACACGCTGCTCAATGCCATCGCCGCCGACGCGATCATCGGAGACAGCAGCCAGCCCGTCAGCGGGTAGAGCACGCCCGCCGCGATGGGGATGCCTAGCGTGTTATACCCGAACGCAAACAGCAGGTTCTGCTTGATGTTGCGCATGGTCGCCCGCGAGAGCGCGAGGGCGTCGGCCACACCGTTCAAATCGCCGCGCATCAGCGCCACGTCCGCCGCCTCGATGGCGATGTCCGTCCCCGTGCCGATGGCGATCCCCACGTCCGCCTGCGCCAAGGCCGGCGCGTCGTTGATGCCGTCGCCGACCATCGCCACGACCTGCGCTTCGGCCTGCAGCCGCTTGACCTCCTCGGCCTTATGCTCCGGCAGCACCTCGGCCAGCACGCGATCCACGCCGACCTGCCGCGCCACCGCCTCCGCCGTGCGCCGGTTGTCGCCGGTCAGCATCGCCACCGTCACGCCGTCCGCCTTAAGCCGCGCGATGGCTTCGCGGGCCGTCGGCTGGATGGGGTCAGCCACCGCGAGCAGGCCCGCGATCCGACCGTCTACGGCGACGAGCATCGTCGTCTTGCCCTCTGCGGAGAGCCGCGCCGCCTGCTCGTCGAGTTCCGCGCACCGAATGATTTTACGCTCGGCCAGCAATGCGGCGTTGCCCAGCAGCACCGTATGCGCGCCCACGCGCGCCTCGACCCCCCGCCCCGCAATCGCCTGGAACGCCTCCGCCGCCTCCGCTTGCAGACCGCGCTCCAGGGCGCCGGCCACAATCGCCGCCGCCAGCGGATGCTCGCTGCCCCGCTCTGCCGAGGCCGCCTGGCGCAGCAGTTCGTCCTTCGAGAAGCCGGGAAGAGCGATCACGTCCGTCAGAGACGGCTTGCCCTCCGTGATCGTGCCGGTCTTGTCGAGGATGACCGTATCCACCCGATGCAGCGTCTCCAGCGACTCGGCGTCTTTAATGAGCACGCCCATCTGCGCGCCGCGTCCCGTCCCGACCATGATGGCCGTCGGCGTCGCCAGGCCCAGGGCACACGGGCAGGCGATGATCAGCACGGCGACAAAGGCGGTCAGCGCGTGCAGGAAGCGCGGCTCCGGCCCCAGGACGTACCAGCCGACGAAGGTTGCCACCGCCAGCATCAGCACCGCCGGCACGAAGTAACCCGTCACCACGTCGGCCAGCCGCTGGATCGGGGCGCGCGAGCCCTGCGCCTGCTCCACCAGCCGCACGATCTGGGCCAGCGCCGTGTCTCTGCCCACGCGCCGCGCCTCCATCGTAAAGGCCCCGCGCTGGTTCATCGTCGCGCCGAAGACGGTATCGCCCGCACGCTTCTCAACCGGCAGGCTCTCGCCCGTCAGCATACTCTCGTCCACCCAGGAAAAGCCGGAGAGGAGGACGCCGTCCACCGGGATCTTCTCACCGGGCCGCACCAGGATAGAGTCGCCCACGCGCACCTCGGCAAGCGGAATATCCTGCTCTTTGCCGTCGCGGATCACGCGGGCCGTCTTGGGCTGAAGCCCCAGCAATTTCCGAATGGCTGCGCCCGTGCTGCGCTTGGCCCGTGCCTCCAGCATCCGCCCCATAAGGATGAGCGTGATGATCACCGCCGCCGTCTCAAAATAGACTCCGGCGTTCAGGGCGTGCGCGACAAAGAAGCCCGGCGCGACCGTGACCGCCAGCGAATAGGCGTAGGCGGCGAAGGTGCCGACCGCGATCAGGGTGTTCATGTCACTGGAGCGCTGCTTCAACGCCCCCCATGCGCCCCGGAAGAAGCCGCTGCCCGCCCAGAACAGTACCGGCGTCGTCAGGATAAGCTGCGCCCAATTCCACCAGGGCTGCATCGTGAGATGCATTGGGAACAGGCCGATGTGCGGCCCCATGCCCAGGATCAGCACCGGCAGGGTCAACGCCAGCGCGACAATAAAGCGCCGCCGCAGTTCCTGCGCCTCGGAAGACGCCCCGGCGACCATCTCTTCCGCGTGCGCGCCGGGCCAACGGCTTTCGTCCAGCACCTGCGCCTCGTAGCCAACATCATCCAGCGCGGCGACCAAGTCTTCCGGTTTCGCGGCGGCTGCGTCGAAGGTGACGGCGGCGCGCTCGGCCAGCAGGTTCACGTTCGCCTCTTTCACGCCCGGCACGCGCTCCAGCGCCTGCTCCACCCGACCGACGCAGGAGGCGCAGACCATGCCCTTCACGCGGAGGTCGCATCGCTCCAGGGCGGGCTGGGCTTGCGTGGGTACAGTCTCCGCCGCGTTCGGCTGGGCGGTGGGCGCCGCCTCCTCTGCCGGAAGCACCACTAACTGGCCGCGATACATATTCATGCCGCAGGCGAACGTGTAGGTGCCCGGCTTATCCGGCGTAAACTCGACGATGGTAGTCTGGTAGGCCGGCAGTTCTCGGCTGATATGGAAATCCGGCAGCACCACGCGCTCGGAGCAACTTGTTGTTTCCCGTCGGTCGAACTTGAGGCGCACCGGTACTCCCGCGCGCACCTCAATACGATCCGGCTGATAGCTGCCCTCCACGCGCACGGTTACTTCCTGCACGCCGGCGACGGTGGCCGCACGCTTTCCCTCTTTCGGCCCGAAGAAAAACCAGGCCAGAAATCCGATTATCCCCATGCCGCCGATCAAGACGGCCAGAGTTTCGGCTATCATGAAACGCCTCCTACTTGGCGTATTTGTAGATCAGGTCCATTAGCTCCTGATAAGTGCGCTGTGCCTTCGCCTCATCGCCGTCCCGCAGCGCGCCGGTCACGCAATTTTGCAGGTGGTCGCGCATGATGATCTTGCTCACGCCGCGCAGCGCCTCATGGACGGAGGAGAGTTGGGTCAGCACGTCCACGCAGTAGGTATCTTCCTCGATAAGACGGCGCAGCCCCTTGATTTGCCCCTCGATTCGATTGAGGCGGCGCAGGACATCCTCTTTGATCTCGCCTTGAATAGCCATCGTGTACGCTCCTGATGCTTGTTAGGGGATACCCCTATAAGGTATTACGTGTCGGGTAAGAATAGGGTTCCCTGTTTCACGCAGCAGGAACTGGGGCGGGCACCTCGGAATAGAGTTTCGGGAACTCCGATATCGCCTGCGGCGGATCGGCGCAGGCGATGGGAAAGGGACGTATGGCTTCAGAGGATCTGGAACCGGATGAGGAGTGGCAGCCGGAAGAGGAGGCCGCCGAGGAGATCACGCTGCACGTGGCGGAGGCGCAGGCCGGGCAGCGGCTGGATGTCTATCTAGCTGGAGCATTAGAGGACGCGACGCGGGCCGAGGCGCAGCGCCTGATCGAGTTGCCGGAGGGCGTGCGGGTCAACGGGCGCAGAGAGAAGGCCAGCTATCGCATGCGGGCCGGGGACGTGATTGTCGTGCGCCGCCCTGCGCCGCAGCCGGCCCGGGTATTGCCGGAGGCGATTCCGCTGAACATCCTCTATGAGGACGCCGACCTACTGGTCATTGACAAGCCGCGCGGGATGGTCGTCCATCCGGCGCCGGGCTCTGAGCACGGCACGCTGGTCAATGCGGTGCTGGCCCACGCGGACGATCTCTCCGGCATTGGCGGCGAACTCCGTCCCGGCATTGTACACCGCCTGGATAAGGATACGGGCGGGCTGATTGTGGTCGCGAAAAACGATATGGCGCACCGCGCGCTGCAAGCCCAGATACAGGCGCGCACGGCGCAGCGCCGCTATCTTGCTCTTGCCTGGGGAGCGCCGCGCTTCGAGCAGGCCATTGTGGAGGCGCCCATCGGACGCCATCCCACCGACCGTAAGAAAATGGCGGTGATCACCGACCTGCGCCACACCGCGCGGCCCGCCCAGACGGAATTGATCGTGCTGGAGCGCTTTCAGGGAGTCTTGGCCCTGCTCGAAGCGCGCCTGCAAACCGGGCGCACCCATCAGATCCGCGTCCACTGCGCCTATATCCACCATCCCGTCGTGGGCGATCCACTCTACGGCGGGCTGCGCAAGATTCCCGCCAACGCTTTCACGCCTCGCCGCCGAGCGGAACTCGAACACGCCATCGCCGAATTAGGCGGGCAGGCGCTCCATGCCTATTTTCTCGCACTGGATCACCCGCGCACCGGCGAGCGCCTCCAATTCACGGTGCCCCTGCCCGCTCCGATGCAGCGCCTCCTCGACCTGCTCCACGCCTCGGAAGGCTGACCTAACCCCCTTCTTCCGGCAGGCTACCTGCCGCTGTGGGGCTCTGCTAGGGTCGGTTCCTCAACGGTTGGGAGCCTCCGCCTAGCCAGGCCCGCTGACTGCCAGGGGCGGGCCTGCAATAATTCGGCCCTCCGCCCTGCGACACCGACGCGGGCAGAATACCCGTTGACAACGCCAGGGGCGTCACCATCGTTCTCTAGGGGCAGCCCTGCTGCCTACGCAGGCAGA